>ERZ1740067.933-NODE-933-length-21716-cov-7.151886_pt1 | contig 21716 bp, 22 predicted proteins | sample MGYA00581736_ERZ1740067 | MGnify/ENA primary metagenome ERZ1740067 (study PRJEB43018, sample SAMN04849236) | marine metagenome | isolation source: floating plastic debris | place: Pacific Ocean | collected 2008-08-27 | study: EMG produced TPA metagenomics assembly... | reverse complement strand
CTGTGTCCGGCACAGGGCGGATCAGGCTGGTGCGCAGGCTGCCATCGGCTTGCCACACGCCGCTTGCGGCAACACGGCGGCCAACCAGCGTGCCGCCCACGGCGCCCGGTTCGACCGTCACCGGACTGCCATTGACCGACAGCACACCGCTGGTGCGGCGCAGCACGCCGATCAACGGATCCTCGACATCGATGCGCTGCGCCTCAAGCCGGTCGCGGCGGGCGCGGGCGACGATGGTCATGGCGCGCCCCGCAATCAGCGCGCCGGTGCCACCGATGCCGCCATTGTCGACGATGCGCGTTGCATCCGGCACCTCGACCCGCAAACCGTTGATCAGGACACTGCCCGCGCCGACCATCAGACCGACGATGCCGGTGCCTCCAATGCCGCCTTCGAACGGGTCTTCGCCCAATGCGCCGGTTTGGATGGCGGGCGCGCAGCCTGCCACAGTTGCGGCCCCCAACAGGGCCAGGGCTTGGCGTCGGTCGAACTTGGTCACGGCGTGTCAGACCCTTTGTCGTCAGTCTTTGGCGCAGCATCGGCGTCTTCGCGGTAGAAGTACACGCCCATTCGGTAGCGTTGGCGTGGCGCGTCATCCGCATCTTGCGTCCGGCGCAAGGCGCTGGATTGTGCGCTGAGCGTCTCCAGCAGAGCCTGCGCCTGCGTGCGCGCCGCGGCTTCGATCTCGTCCACGGATGCAGGCGTCAGCTGGTTGTAGAACACCGCACGTTCAAAAAACGGCGGGTCCTCGGCCAGCAGGTTTTCCGATGCCGCCGCAAGGTGGTCGCCCACATTGGCGGCAAAGAACGCCTCGCGGTCGGCTGTGCTGCCGGTGCCCACCACCGCCTCGGCCCGCAACGCCAGCAGGCCGTCCGTCGTCTCGGACACGAGCCCGGCGCGGGTCAGCTCGTCAAGGACCGTACGCGGGCGCACGTCCTTGCTGACGGTGCGCACCAGCGCGTCGAACCCGTCATCGGCGCGGGACAGGGGGCGGGGCGTGCCGTCTGCGCCCAGAAAGTCGGGGTTGGTCATCCATTGACCGATCACGGTGGCCAGCAGCGCGCTCTTGCGCCGCGCCTCGCCTGCGCCGTCATCGGTTTCGGAGCGGATGGTGCGGATGTCCTTGCGGTGCACACCGGTCAGCATCGCGATGCGGCTGTCGGTCAGCGGCTTGTCGTCGAGGGCAAAATGCGTCTCCGCCACTTCGACATAGACCCGCTTGAGCAAGCTGTAGACCACGGGGGCCGTCAGACCCCGCGCAATCATCGTCCGCACAAGCGGACGCAGCAAGCCCCTGAGAACGCGCACAAAAGCGCCTGGTGCACCGTTTTGATCCGAACTGTTCATCACGCAAACCTACAGGCCGTGGAAAAATTTTCCACATCAAAGCTTGATTTCTCACGCAGATGCGACATCTCGCCACTCGTGGGAAATAATCCCACATCATTTTGACTGCGGGAGCCGCCCGGCACACCCGACCAAGGAGAAGACATCATGAAACGCCGTTCTTTTGTGAAACTGACTGTGGCAGGCGCCGCGCTGGCTGCATTGGGCGCGTGCGCCGAGATGGGCGGAACGCCGGATATCGTCGATACAGCCGTCGCCGCGGGTTCGTTCAACACGCTGGTCGCCGCAGTGCAGGCCGCCGACCTTGTGGACACGCTGAAAAGCCCCGGTCCCTTCACCGTTTTTGCACCGACGGATGACGCCTTTGCCGCGCTGCCCGCAGGCACGGTCGAAAACCTGCTCAAGCCCGAGAACAAGGACCAGCTGGTCGCGATCCTGACCTATCACGTGCTGCCCGGTCAGACACTGGCCGCTGATCTGGCCGGTCAACGGCTGAGCGTGCCGACCGTGAACGGTGCCAATGTGCATATCGATGGCCGCAACGGCGTGCGCGTCGAGCAGTCCAACGTGATCCAGGCCGACATCCTGGCCTCGAATGGCGTCATTCACGTGATCGACAAGGTTCTGATCCCCTGAATGAAACGCCGGGATCCCTGACCCGGTCCGTGCTTTGCACACCCCCCTGTTGACCCGGTCAGGGCTCTTGCGACGCTGCGACGGTTCCGCCACCGTCGCGCATCCGGGGCAGGCGCAGCGATACCGCGAAGCCTGCCCCAACCGGATCAATGGTCAGCGCGCCGCCATGCTGCCGCGCCACCGCATCCGCAATCGACAGACCCAGACCAGAGCCTGCATTGGGCTGCGCCTGCCCGAAGCGCGCCAGTATCTTGGCATAGTCATCCGTGGCGACACCCTGTCCATCATCCGTGACGCTGATCCGCCAATCCTGATCGCCGCGCAGGCTGACGGTGATGCTGCGCAGTCCGGGCCCGCCATGCAGCAGCGCGTTGTCGATCAGGTTGCGCACCGCCTCTTCGACCATCGTGGCATCCATCGGCACCGGCGCCCGCGCATCCGCGCCGGTCAGGCGCAATTGCACCTGCTTGCGCGTCGCCAACCCCTGGAAATCCGCGACGGTGCGGCGCAGCACCTGCGCCAGATCGCTGACCTCGAGCGCGGTGCCCAAGCCCGCGCGCGCCCGCTCCAGCGTCATCAGGCTTTCGGCCAGATCACCCGCGCGTTCGGCCGCAGTGACCAGATCACCGGCCCGCGCCTTGGCCGCGTCCAGCGACCGCGCGGTCAGGATCGCCTCGCCCAGAGCGCGCACGCCCGCAATCGGGTTGCGCAGCTGGTGTGACGCGTCCGAGATGAACGCCGCCTGCGCCTGCATCGCCCGATTGACCTGCCCGAACAGCACGTTGAGCCGGTCAACCAGTCCGCGCGCCTCGATGGGCACGCGGCGCTGGATCGGGCTGAGGTCTTCGGACGAGCGGCGCGAGATGGCGTCCTCGAGGTCCGTCAGGGGCTTGAGGCCGTATTGCACACCGAACCAGACCACCGCGCCGGTGCTCAGGATCAGCACGGAGATCACCGCCAGCGCCTTGAGCGCGAGGCCCGTCACGAAGGCATTGCGCACGGCGATGTCCTGCCAGACGGTCACCGTGAACGGGCCGGAGAAGCCGTCGATTTCGGTGACGTATTTCAGGCGCAGCACCCGCACGGGCCGTCCCTTGTAGGCGGCGTCGAAAAAGGCATAGGGCTCGGTCAGTGAGGGGCCATTGGCGATCGGGATCGGCGGGACGGCAAAGCCGGTCACGAACACCCCGTCGGGCGCATAGACGTGATATCGCACCGGCCCGCCCGCCGTGTCGGCCAGCAGCGCCTCGGTCTCGAGCGAGATCAGATCGCCATCAGCCAGTGCCACGTCGCGCGACACGGCCAGTGCGGTGATCAGCAGCGCGTTGTCATAAAGCTCCTTGCCGGTCTGGCGCGCCTCACCCAGCCGCCACAGGCCAACCCCGACCGAGATCAGCACCAGAGGGATCAGGATGATCGCAAACAGCCGCAGGCGCAGCGAGCCCGTCATCACAGTACCTCCAGCCGGTAGCCAAGGCCGCGCTGTGCCCGGATATCGACGCCATGGCTGCGCAGCCGTTTGCGCAGGCGCGACACGTGGACCTCGATCGCACTTTCCTCTACGTCCGCACCCGTGCCGTAGACCTGTTCGATGAGGTCCGACTTGGCCAGGACGCGGCCATCGCTGCGCATCAGCGCTTCGATCACCGACAGCTCGCGGCGCGGCAGGTCAAGAGGCACATCGCCCGCCCGGACGCTGCGCGATTGCACCTCCAGCCGCAGCGGGCCAAAGGCGAGCGCTGTTTCGATGTCCTGCGCCCGGCGGCGCAGCAGGGCGCGAATGCGCGCCTCCAGCTCGTCCATGTCAAACGGTTTGGTCAGATAATCATCCGCACCGGCATCGAGGCCTGTCACCCGCGCCTCCACATCGCCTTGCGCGGTTAGCAGCAGCACGGGGCGCGCGTCGCCGCGGGCCCGCAGGTTGCGCAATATGCTGAGCCCGTCGAGATGCGGCAGGTTGATGTCGAGCACCACAAGGTCATTTGCGTCACCTTGCAAAAACGTGTCCGCCGCCGCACCATCGTGGATCAGATCGGTGGCGTGGCCGCGATCTTCCAGCCGGTAGGCGATGCCCTTGGCCACACTTTCGTTGTCCTCCACAATCGCGATGCGCATGGGGTTTTTCTGTCCGATGATAGCTTCGTGCAAGTTTCGGCAGTTAAGCTGATGCGGTCAGGCGGGGCAATCCCGCCGATTCGTGACGCCGGACCAGGCAAGGTCCGCGCACATTGGGAGGAAGTCTATGACACTGAAACAAACGGCCCGAGGGGCCGCACTTGGTGCTGCCGTTGTCGCGGCCAGCTTTGCAACTCAAGGCGTGGCCGGTGGCCACGGCATCGACCTGACCGGCAAGACCGTCGAATGGGTCATCCCGTTCTCGGAAACCGGCGGGTCGGCCAAATGGGCCAACTTCTATGCCCCGCTGCTGAGCGAGGCGCTGCCCGGTCCGCCCACGGTCGTGGTCAAATTCATGCCCGGTGCCGGGTCAACCAAAGGGGCCAACTGGTTCCAGGAACAGTCCTATGACGACAGCGAAGGCACGTTGATCTTTGGGTCCAGCGGCTCCACGCAGTTCCCCTATCTGCTGGGCGACCCGCGCGTGCGCTATGAATACAACGACTGGAATGTGGTGCTGGCCTCGGGCACGGGCGGCGTGGCTTACCTGCCGCCGGACATGTCCGCCAAGATGAACGGCATGGATGCGACCGGCCTGCAGGGCGAGGATTTCATCTATGGCAGCCAGGGCGCGACGCGTCTGGACCTCGTGCCACTGCTGGCATGGGAAATGCTGGGCCTGAACGTCGAGCCGGTATTCGGCATCAAGGGGCGCGGCGACGGTCGTCTGATGTTCGAACGGGGCGAGGCCAATATCGACTACCAGACCTCGTCGTCCTACCTCAAAGGGGTGACACCGCTGGTCGAGGCGGGCACCGCCGTGCCGATGATGTCCTGGGGCGCGCTGGACGACGCGGGCAACATCGTGCGTGACCCGACCTTCCCTGACATGCCGACCTTCAAGGAAGTGTGCGAGGCCACGCCCGCCTGCGAAACCAGCGGCGAGAAGTGGGACGCGTGGAAGGCCTTCTTTATTGCCGGCTTCCCGGCGCAAAAGATGGTGTTCCTGCCCGCCGGTGCCTCCAACGACGCGATCGTGACCTATACGGCCGCGTTCGAGGCGGTGAAGGCGCGTGCGGACTTTGCGGAGATCTCGGGCGCACGTCTGGGCAAGTACCCGCAGATGACCGGCGATGCCGCGACAGGCGCGCTGACATCCGCGACGAATGTGCCGGATGCAGCCAAGTCCTTTGTGGTCGACTGGCTCAAGGATCGCTACGGCGTCTCGCTCGACGGGTGATTGCGGTCTGAAACACTGCGGTAGGGCGGGGTTCACCCCGCCCTGCACCTGCGCCCCTCCGTATCAGGAGCCGAGATGGAATTCTTTACCCTCGCCTTGCCCGCCCTCGGAGACGCGGCGGGTCTGATCCTGCAACCTGTTGTGCTGGGCTATCTGGTGCTGGGTGTCGTCATGGGCCTGTGCGTCGGCGTGTTTCCGGGGCTGGGCGGGATTGCCGGGCTGTCGCTGCTCTTGCCGTTCATGTTCGGGATGGACCCGGTGCTGGGCCTTGCCCTGATGATCGGCATGGTCGCCGTGGTGCCCACATCCGACACGTTCGCCTCCGTCCTGATGGGCATTCCCGGTTCGTCGGCGTCTCAGGCGACCGTGCTCGACGGCTTTCCCATGGCCAAGAAGGGTGAGGCGGCGCGGGCCCTTTCCGCCGCCTTTGCCTCGTCGCTCTTTGGCGGGCTTGTGGGGGCGGCGTTCCTGACGCTCTTTATCCTCGTGGCACGCCCCATCGTGCTGGAGTTCCGGACGCCCGAACTCCTCATGATCACGATCTTTGGCCTTTCGATGGTGGGCATTCTTGCCGGTCGGGTCGCGCTCAAGGGGCTGGTGGCCGCAGCACTTGGCATGCTGGTCGGTGTCATCGGCGAAGGCGCATTCGAGGGCGAGTTGCGCATGATCCCGTCCGACTGGGTCTTTGCCGACAGCGGCACGGCGGCGTTTACCATCTATCAATACATGGGTGACGGGCTGAAGCTGGTCATTGTCGGCCTTGGCATCTTTGCCATTCCCGAGATCGTCGCCTTGCTGCGGCAGGACCGGTCGATCTCGGACCGCTCGCCTCTTGGGGGCGGATGGCTCAGCGGTGTGCGCGACTGGTTCGCAAACATATGGCTGTCGATCCGCTGTTCGATCATCGGGGTGGTCGTGGGCGTGATCCCTGGCCTGGGCGGGTCGGTCGTGGACTGGATCGCCTATGGTCACGCGGTGCAGACCACGCCGGACAAGTCGAAATTTGGCAGCGGCGAGATCCGCGGCGTGATCGGGCCGGAAAGCTCGAACAATGCCAAGGAAGGCGGCGGGCTGGTGCCCACGCTGCTTTTTGGCATCCCCGGCTCGGGGTCCATGGCGATCTTTATCGGGGCGATTGCGCTGCTTGGCTCTGGTAACATCGAGGTGGGCCCATCGATGCTGCAGAACAATCTCGACATCACTTATGCAATCGTCTGGCTTCTGGCGCTGGCCAATGTGGTGGGCACGCTGATCTGTATCGCCGCGAGCGGTGGCATCGCGCGGCTGACTACGATCCCGTTCGGCCTTCTGGCGCCGTTCCTGTTCATGATCATCAGCTTTGCCGCGTTCCAGTCCGGCCAGAACCTGATGGACCTCGTGGCGCTGCTGGGCATTGGTCTGCTGGGCATCATGATGCGCCGGTTTGATTGGTCGCGGCCTGCGTTCCTCATCGGCTTCGTGCTGTCGAACCCGGCCGAGAACTATGCCAACCAGGCGGTGCAGATCGCGCAGTCACGTTTCCGCAAGAGCATGGGTGAGGGTCTTGAATACATCTTCTCTCCCATCGTGATCGTGCTGATCATCATCACGGTGATCTCGGTTGTCGTGGGCCTGCGGCAGGCCAAACAGATCATGGCCGAAGGCGAGGTGCAGGCGGGCACCAAACGTGCGCCGCTGGTGTTCCTGCTGCTTGTGCTGGCCTTCCTGATCACGGCCTTTGCCAATGCCTGGACGATCCCGGATTTCGCATGGCGCGACCGGGTGTTCCCGATGTTTGTGGCCGGTGTAGCCGTTGTGGGTGCGTTGGTGCTGGTGGTCCAGATGATGCTGCGGCCCGAGACGCATCCCCTTTTTGCCGATCGCGAGGTGACTGATGCCGACAGCAACACTCATGGGCTGTGGGCAACGCTTGTGTGGTTCGCGGGGCTGCTCGCGCTGACGGCGCTGTTGGGGTTCATTCTGGCGCTTGGGCTGTTCCTCTTTGCGTTCATCAAGCTGAGGGCGGGGCGCAGCATCGGCTTTGCCGCTGCCTACACCGCTGCGGGTATCGCATTCATGTGCGGGATGGCGGCGCTGCTCAATCGCGACTTCCCGCCGGGCCTCTTGCAACGTTACGTCGATCTGCCATGGCCGCTGACCTGACCCTTCTGCGCCTTGATGGCGACGGCATCGGGCCCGAGATCATGGCCGCGACGCTCACCGTGCTGGATGCGGTGCGCCCCGCGATGTCGCGCGGTGTGACGGTGGAGGCCGCCGATATCGGCTTCGATGCGCTTGAGACGCAGGGCACCACGATCCCCGCCGACGTGATCGCCCGCGCACAGGCGGCGGACGGCGTATTGCTGGGTCCGGTGTCGCACAACGCCTATCCACCCCGCGAGGCGGGTGGGCTGAACCCGTCGGGCGTGCTGCGCGGCGCGCTCGACCTTTATGCCAACATCCGCCCGGCCCGCGGCTGGGACGGGCTGCCGACCCGGTCTGCCACGCGCATCGACCTCGTCGTCGTGCGCGAAAACCTCGAAGGGTTCTACGCCGACCGCAACATGCACATGGGCCCGGGCGAGGTGATGCCGGTGCCCGGCGTCGCGCTGGCCACCCGCAAGATCACCGAAGCCGGGTCGCGTCGCATCGCCCGGGCCGCCTTTGAGATCGCCATGCAGCGCCCTGCCCGCAAGGTGACGGCCGTGCACAAGGCAAACGTCATGCGCCTGTCGGACGGTCTGTTCCTCGACACCGTGCGCGATGTGGCCAAGGACTTTCCCGATGTGATCTACGAAGAAGAGCTGGTAGACGCCACCGCCGCCCTGCTGGTGCGGGACGCGGCCCGGTTCGATGTGCTGCTGACGACCAACATGTTCGGCGATATCCTCAGTGACCTTGCGGCGGAACTGGCAGGTGGCCTCGGCCTTGCCGGATCGCTCAACCGCGGCCCGCATGCCGCGGCAGCGCAGGCGCAGCACGGCTCCGCCCCGGCAATCGCCGGGCAGGACGTGGCCAACCCCACCTCGCTGATCCTGTCGCTGGCGATGTTGCTGCGCCATCTGGGCGAAGCTGCAGCCGCCGAGCAGATAACGGCAGCCATCGCCGCTTGTCTTGCCCGGCCCGAACACCGCACCGCCGACCTCGGTGGCCCGCTGGGCACCCGGGCCTTTGCCGCCGCCGTCGTCCGGCACATCGAGGACATGTGACATGACCCAAACCGCCATTCCGTACCTGTTTCTGCGCGGCGGTACCTCGCGCGGGCCCTATTTCAACCGCGCTGACCTGCCCGCTGACCGTGGGACCCTCGCCGAGGTGCTGGCGACGGCCATGGGCGCGGGCAACCCGCGCAATATCGACGGGCTCGGTGGCGGGAACGCGACCACCACCAAGGTTGCGATGCTGTCGCCCTCCGACGATCCGGAGGCGGATGTCGATTACTTCTTTGCCCAGGTCGCAGTCGAAGAACGGCTGGTGGATTTTGCACCGACCTGCGGCAACATCCTTGTCGGTGTGGGACCTGCGGCGATCGAGATGGGGCTGGTGCCCGCGACGGACGAAACGACGACACTGCGCATCCGTGCGGTGAACACCGGCGCACTGGTAGAAGCGGTTGTACAGACACCCGGTGGCGCGGTCAGCTATGATGGTGACGTGGCCATCGACGGTGTGCCGGGTACAGCCGCCCCGGTCGCGCTGAATTTCATGAAGGTTGTCGGCTCGCGCACGGGTGCGATGTTCCCCACGGGTCATGCACGCGAGATGATCGATGGCATTGATGTCACCTGTATCGACGTGGCGATGCCGATGATGATCGCCCGCGCGGCGGACCTTGGGATCACGGGCCACGAAAGCCAGCAGGCGCTGGATGACGACGCGGCCCTGTTCGAGCGCATCGAGGCGTTGCGGCTCGAGGCGGGTCAGCGCATGGGGCTGGGCGACGTGACAAAGTCCGTGGTGCCGAAGGTTGGCCTCATCGCCGAACCTGCGGGGCAGGGACATATGGCGGCGCGTTACTTCATGCCGTGGACGACGCACCCCACTTTGGCGGTGACCGGCTCACAATGCCTTGCCGCCTGCGCTCTGGCGCCGGGCACGGTGGCCGATGGTCTGGCCCGCAGACCGAACGAAAGCCCCGCGACCTTCACTCTGGAACACCCGATGGGCACCATGGATGTCCGCGTGCAGTTCGAGAACGGGGCGGACGGGTTCCACTTTGTCTCTGCCGGCGTCACGCGGACCGCGCGGCTTCTCGCCCGGGGCGAGGTCATGGTGCCGCGGGGCGTCTGGGACGGTCAGGCGACCTGACGACCCAGGCTCCAGACGCTGCCCGCCACGGCCATGTCGTCCCGCACGGCAAATCGCACCAGATCGGCGCGCTTGCCCGGTGCAATCACGCCTCGGTCGGTCAACCCGACATGATGGGCCGGATTGGCGGTGACCGTCGCAATCCCGCGCGCCATGTCACCCCAAAGCGCGCCAAGCTGCACCGCTGACAACAGCAGTGCTGCGGGCACGTAATCCGATGACATGATGTCCAGCAGGTCGTTCTGCGCCAGATCGAGCGCGGCCACGTTGCCCGAATGCGACCCGCCCCGCACGAGGTTCGGCGCGCCCATGATGATCGCGATACCGGCGTCACGGCAGGCTTGCGCGGCCTCGCGCGTTGTCGGGAATTCGGCGACCGCAACACCATGGCCCGCCGACACGTGAACCTGTTCCGCCGTGGTGTCATCGTGGCTGGCCAGCACCGCGCCCAGCCGCCCGGCCTCGGACACCGCTGCGGCCTCGTGCCGTGCGCCCAGCCGGTCCTGCAGGCCCTGCAGCTTTGCCACATGCGCGGCGAACTCCGCCTCGGTCAGGTTGTTCTTGCCCATCACATAGGCCTTCATCTTGGTGATATCGCGGAACTGCCGCTGGCCGGGCGTGTGGTCCATCAGGCTCAGGATGCCCACGCGGTCCTCGGGTGTGAACTCCGCCAGTTCCTCGATCAACGTTTCCGAACAGATCTCGGCCCGCAGATGCAGAAAGTGGCTGATCTTGAGCACCCCTTGCGCCCGCAGCGCCAGCATTTCGGAGGCCAGATCGCGCGCGTATTTCAGGTACCGCCCCTTGCCGGTGGGGATGGACCCGACGCGCATCGCGTCGAACACGGTGGTGATCCCGGTGCCGGCCAGTTCCCGATCATGCGCCATGATCGCGGGCCCGTGGGGCCAGGGCACTCTTGGTCGGGGCGAAATGTGACGCTCGAGGTTGTCGGTGTGCAGCTCGATCAGCCCGGGGGCGAGGTAGTCGCCATTGCAATCCAGCGCGCCCTGCGGCACCGCGTTGCCGGTGCCGATATCGGCGATCAGACCGTCGACCAGCCTCAGGTTCCCGGTGACCACCTCGTCCTCGAGAATGATCCGGGCATTGGCGAGCGTAATGTCTTGTGTCATGAGCCTGTCATCTCTGCGCGCGATGGGGTGGGATATGTTCAAACGATACGCCGTCTACTACACGCCCGAGCCGGGCAGCGCGCTGGCCGAATTCGGCGCGGCATGGCTGGGTTGGGACAGTGCGGCCGGTGCGTCTGTCGCCCATCCTGGCGTTGCCGGCCTGGATGTGGCGGCGATCACGGCCACCCCGCGCAAATACGGTTTTCATGGCACGATCAAACCGCCGTTCCGACTGGCACCTGACTTCACCGCGCAGTCGTTGCAGACAGCACTCGCCGCGCTCTGCGCGACCGCGGCACCTGTCGCCCTGACCGGGCTGCGCCTCGCCCGGCTTGGCCGTTTCCTCGCCCTCGTTCCTCACGGCGATACGGGCCCGTTGGCCACGCTGGCCGCCCGCGCTGTGCAAGAGCTCGACCCGTTCCGCGCACCCGCGACAGAGGATGAACTGGTCAAGCGCCGCGCCGCAAGGCTGAGCCCCGCCCAGGATGCGCTGCTGGTGCGGTGGGGTTATCCGTATGTGCTGGACGAATTCCGCTTTCACCTCACCCTCACCGGTCGGCTGGAGGCCGATGTGGCCGGGGCCACCGAAGCCGCCCTCGCGCCGATGCTGGCACAACTGCCGTTGCAGCCCTATCGCATCACGGGCCTGACCCTGCTGGGCGAAGATGAAATTGGCTGGTTTCACCAGATCACCCGCTATGCCTTGACCGGATAAAGCCGGGCCAGTGCGGTCGCGACAGTATCCTCAAGCGCGCCGGAATTGTCGACCTCATGCGCTGTGATCCCCGCAGGCAGGCCAGCGCCCGCTCGCGCCAGACGTTCCGCGATCTGCGCGCGGCTCTCCCGCCCCCGCGCGCCCAGGCGTTCGGCCAGCACCTCGGGCCGCGCCACAAGCGAGATCACGTGCAGATGCGCAAAGCGCGCCTGCGCTTGCGTCAGAACGCCCCGCGACAGGTTCGCGACACAGTCCTGATCCGCGGCAAGTGCTACGTCCACAAACGCCGGAATCCCGTAGTGCAGATCATGCGCCGCCCACCACAGGGCAAAGGCGCCCGCATCGCGCATCCGGTCAAAGGTTGCCCGGTCCACACCGTCAAAATCCTCGCCACCGGCATCCGCTGGCCGGGTGATCACCCGCCTTACAAGGCTCAGACGCGGCTCAGCCCGCGCCATGCCTGCCATGACACTGTCCTTGCCCACGCCCGACGGGCCGACAACGGCAATCAGGCGTCCCGTCATGCCGCCACTCCGGGGGCAAAGGCGCTCACGTCCACTTCGCGGTCACAGACCGCCGCCCGCGCGTCGGTGTCATGAAAAATGCCGATAATGGCCGCGCCGCGCGCCTTGGCATCCGCGATCAAGCCCAACACCACGGCGCGGTTGGTCTCATCCAGGCTCGCCGTCGGTTCGTCCAGCAGCATCGCCGGATAGGCATGGGCAAAGCCGCGCGCGATGTTTACGCGCTGCTGCTCTCCGCCCGAAAAAGTCGTCGGGCTCAGGCTCCACAACCGCTCCGGAATGTTCAACTGTCCCAGCAGGCGCTGCGCGCGCGCCCGTGCGTCCTCCGCCCCGGCACCCACCGCCAGGAGCGGCTCTGCCACCACGTCCAGCGTTGGCACACGCGGCACCACACGCAGGAACTGGCTCACGTAACCGAGGCTGTGCCGCCGCAGGGCAAGGATGTCGCGCGGCGGTGCGGTGGCCACATCCACGTCCCCCACCCGGATCGAGCCCGACGCCACCGTGTAGTTGCCGTAGATCATCCGCATCAGCGTCGACTTGCCCGCCCCTGACGCCCCGACCAGTGCCACGCATTCCCCCGACGCCACCTCTAGCGAAGCACCCTGCATGACCGGGATCACCGTGCTGCCCTGATTGTGCAGCACGAACCGCTTGGCGACATCCTGAACACTGATCATCTTCTTCTCTTTCCAAATACGGTGGGGGTTTGGGGGCTGGCCCCCAATCACACCTGCAACACGCTCGACACCAGCAGCTGGCTATAGGCGTGCTGCGGGTCGTCCAGCACCTGATCGGTCAGCCCCGTTTCCACCACTTGCCCGTCCTTCATCACCATCAGCCGGTCGGCCAGCAGCCGCACGACCGCCAGATCGTGGGTCACGATGATCGCACTCAGACCCATCTCGCGCACCAGCCCGCGCAGCAGGTCCAGCAGCCGTGCCTGGACACTGACGTCGAGGCCGCCTGTCGGTTCATCCATGAACACCAGCCTCGGCCCGGTGACGAGGTTGCGCGCGATCTGCAGACGCTGCTGCATCCCGCCCGAGAACTGCCGCGGGCGATCGTCGATCCGGTCCTCCGCGATCTCCACCCGGCCCAGCCAGTCTACTGCGGCCCCCCGAATATCCCCGTAATGCCGCGCGCCGACAGCCATCAAGCGCTCGCCCACATTGCCGCCCGCGCTCACGTTCATGCGCAACCCGTCCACCGCGTGCTGGTGGACAAAGGCCCAGTCGGTGCGCCCGAGCATCCGCCGCTCCGGCTCGGACATGCGCACGGTGTCGCGCACCGTCCCGTCCCGCATGTGAAACCGTACCGCGCCGGCATCCGGCGGCATATGCCCGGCAAGGCAGTTCAGCAGTGTCGACTTGCCGGATCCACTCTCACCGACGATGCCCATGACCTCGCCGGGAAAAAGGTCAAAGGACACGTCGCAACAGCCCACCCGCCGGCCATAGGTCTTTGTCAGTCCTGCCACCTGCAACAGGGCCTGGTCCGCGCTCATGGCCTGACCTCCGCCTGCGCAACACCGTCGGCGCCCACATGGCCCGCCGCGCGCCGCGTCTCGCAATAATCCGTGTCCGAACACATGAAAAGCCGCCCGCCCGCATCATCCACGATCAACTCGTCCAGATAGCTGTCCGTCGCACCGCACAGCCCGCAAGGGTGGTCTGCCTTGGTCGGCTCGAACGGGTGATCGTCAAAGTCGAGGCTGACCACCTGCGTGTAGGGCGGCAGCGCGTAAATGCGTTGTTCACGCCCCGCGCCAAAAAGCTGGATTGCCGACATCTCGAGCTTTGGGTTGTCGAATTTCGGGATGGGCGAAGGGTCCATCACATACCGCCCCTCGACCCGCACAGGATACGCGTAAGAGGTCGCGATGGCCCCGTGCGCGCTGATGTCCTCGTAAAGCTTTACATGCATCAGCCCGTAATCCTCGAGGCTGTGCATCTTGCGCGTCTCCACCTCCGACGGTTCGAGAAACCGCAAGGGCTCGGGGATCGGCACCTGATAGACGAGGATCTGGCCCTCGGTCAGTGGCTCTTCGGGGATGCGGTGGCGGGTCTGGATCACCGTCGCCTCTGCCGTGGCGCCCGTCACCGCCACACCCGCCGTCCGTTCAAAGAACCGGCGGATCGACACCGCGTTGGTGGTGTCATCGGCACCCTGGTCAATCACCTTGAACACATCCGCCGCGGTCATGATCGCCGCCGACACCTGCACGCCGCCCGTGCCCCACCCATAGGGCATCGGCATCTCCCGGCTGGCAAAGGGCACCTGATAGCCCGGAATGGCGAGCCCCTTGAGGATGGCGCGCCGGATCATGCGCTTGGTCTGCTCATCGAGATACGCAAAGTTGTACTCAGACACGACGAGATCCTCCCGCCTGCTGACATGCAGGTAGGTCCTGCCCGTCTTCCGCGTCAGCGATGCACCACCGGAACCCGACCGTGAATGCACCAACAGCCCGCAAAGCTCCGTCCACATGCTTCATCTCGCCAAAAAAACTCCCGCCGGAGGCTCCCGCCCGTATCCACACGCTCATTCCGCAGCCTCCTGTTGCGGCACAGACGCCTCCCGGCGCAGCTTGCGCACCAGTTCCAGTTCTGACTGGAAATCGACGTAATGCGGCAGCTTGATGTGCTCCAGAAACCCCGTCGCCTGGATGTTGTCCGCGTGGTACAGCACAAATTCCTCGTCCTGCGTCGGCGCGCCGACATTGTCCTCGCCCAGTTCGCGCCAGCGCAGCGCGCGGTCCACAAGCGCCATCGAAATGGCCTTGCGCTCGGACATGCCAAAGACCAGCCCGTAACCGCGGGTGAATTGCGGCGGCTCGGTCTTGGAGCCCTGGAACTGGTTCACCGTCTCACACTCCGTCAACTCGATCTCACCGATCTCGATCGCAAAGCCCAGTTCGGGGATGTCCATCTCGACCGCGCATAGGCCAATGCGCAACTCCGCCACAAAGGCGTGGTTCCGGGCGTAGCCGCGCTGCGTGGCGTAGGCCATGCCGAGGATGAAACCCTCGTCACCGCGCGTCAGCGACTGCAGCCGCAAGGCGCGCCCGGCAGGCAGTTCCATTGGCGCGCGGGTCAGGTCGGGCGGTGTGTCCGCGCCGTCCGGTTCGGCCTGGATCAGCCCCTCGCGGTCGAGAAAGGTCATGATGTGCGGCTTGGGCGCGGTATCGGCCTCCTGCGCCAGCGCCTCGGGCACCTCGCCATCGGCAGCCAGTTTGAAATCCAGCAGCCGGTGCGTGTAGTCGAAGGTCGGGCCCAGCACCTGCCCGCCCGGCGCATCCTTGAACGTGGCCGAGATGCGGCGGTCGCAGGCCATCGTGCCGGTCTCCACCGGCTCCGACCCGCCAAAGCGGGGCAGCGTGGTGCGGTAGGCGCGGATCAGAAAGATCGCCTCGATCATGTCGCCGCGCGCCTGCTTGATCGCGAGCGCGGCGAGGTCCGGATCATAAAGCGAGCCTTCGGCCATCACCCGGTTGACTGCCAGCCGCAACTGCCCCTTGATCTGATCGGTCGACAGTTCCGCCACGTCCACCGGTCCGCGCCGCTCTTCGGCCAGCCAGGCATGTGCGGCGTCGATGGCCTTTTCCCCACCTTTGACGGCTACATACATGTCACGTCACCTTTGTGCTGCGGGGCAGGGCGGCGAGATCCGCGCCGCTGGTGAAAAAGAAATCGAGCCCCAGCGGAAACAGCGCCGCGTTCTGCTGGAGTGCGGGTAAGTCCGGCAGGTTGAGCATCGCTATGTCCTTGATGCCCGGCCCGCGCAGTTTTGCGCCGCCATGGGTGAGGTTCGGCACCTCCACGATCACCGTGGCGGATCGGTCAGGGTATTCGGGCGTGCCGATGGGCAGGACGCTCAGGTCGATGTCATGCCATGCGCCCAGGGCAAATGTCGCGTCCGCAGGCGCCACAAAGGGGGCACCGGTGTGGAACGTGATCCAGTCGCGCACCGCCGGGGTATCGCAGGCGCCGGCCAGGTACAGGCCGGTGTCCGGATCGCACAGGGTCAAAAGAAGCGTTGCCGCCGCAACCGACAGGGGCGCGGGCGGCCGCACGCCGCCAACGGTCTCGATCCGACCCGGGCGGGCCATCGCCTGCATGATGCCGCGAAAGGCCTGTGCCGCGTCCTGCGGCGGGTCGGCAAAGCCGCCTGCGAGCGTGGTCTGCGGCATCAGTCTTCCCCCCGCGCGACGGTGAAAAAGTCGACCTTGGTTGCCGCTGCGCGCTTGGCCCGTGCATCGCGGCGTGTGTTGGCGGCGTCGCGCAGGGGCGCGAGGATCGCGCTCTCGATCCCTGCTGCCGCATCCGTTTGCATCAGGGCGTCGATCAGGGCGGCGTGCGTGGCATGCGCCTTGTCGCGCCCTTGGACATAGCCGTGCCCGACGATGCCGCCCGTCAGGGCGACGGTCGTGCGCGTCACGGTCATTTCGCCCAGATTGAACGGCGCGCCCACGGCTCCGGCGCGCCCACGGACCATGACGGCCCCGATCTCGGGCGCGCGCAGAACATCATGTGCGGGCGCGAGCCCCGCCGCCTCCCAGAGCCGCGCCACATCAGCGGGCGCAGACCGCGCCAGCAGCGACAGCCAGGCCTTGCGGGGTGCGTTTGGGTCAGAAGAGCCGTCCATCTAGACACCTTGCCAAGTTGTCGAGTATCCTATACAACTAGACAAATACTACGCTGTTGCCGTCCCCACGTCCATGCCCCGTTTCGTGAATTTTCCATGACATTTGCCGCGTGATGCCTCGTACTCCGATCTGGAAATCCATTGCCGAGACGCTGCGCCGCGAGATTGCGGCGGGGCACTACCGTCCCGGTGACAAGCTGCCGACCGAAGCGCAGATGGCCAGCCGCTTTGGCGTCAACCGCCACACCGTGCGCCATGCCATCAGCGCGCTGGTGGACGACAGCCTTGTCCACACCCGCCGCGGAGCGGGCGCCTTTGTGGCGCAGGTGCCCACCGATTACCCCATCGGCAAGCGCGTCCGCTTTCACCAGAACGTCGCCGCAGCCGGGCGCATCCCGGCCAAGCGTGTCCTGTCGGTCGAAACCCGCCCCGCCAGCGCACGCGAGCGTGACGCGCTTGTGCTGGAGGCGGACGCACTGGTGCATGTGTACGAGGGGCTCAGCCTTGCCGATGATCATCCCATCGCGCTTTTCCGGTCTGTCTTTCCCGCCGCGCTGTTTCCCGACCTGCCGCAGGCGCTGCGCCAGTCAGCCTCGGTCACGCATGCGCTCGCAGCAGCAGGGGTGACCGATTACACCCGCGCCTCCACCCGGCTGACGGCACGGGCGGCCAGCGCGACGCAGGCGCTGCATCTGCGCATCGCCGAAGGCGCGCCGATCCTGCGCAGTGTCGGGATCAATGTGGATGGCAGAGGCTGCCCGGTCGAATACGGGCGCACATGGTTTGCCGGAGACCGCGTCACGTTGACCTTCGATCCCGCGCTGGTCTGACCCGCGCCAACTGTCACGTCACCGACATATCCACAGGCTAAACACGCGAAAACAAACGCGAGCTGTGTGATGTCACCAGGAATGCCATCTTTTCGTTTTACGGGTGCACGCGTCCTGCGGGACGGGGCATTGCGGGATGCCAGCCTGTCGGTGCAGGCGGGTGATCTGCGTGGCTATCTGGTTCTGCCGGGGATCATCGATTTGCACGGCGACGCGTTCGAACACCACATGGCGCCACGCCCCACGGCGCCCTTTCCCATGCGCACCGGGCTCGTCGGCACAGACCGGGATGCGGCCGCCAACGGTGTGACCACTGCCTGGATGGCGCAAAGCTGGTCGTGGGAGGGCGCGCATCGCGGCCCGGATTATGCCGAACGGTTCATGGCCGCCCATGCGGCCTACCGCGCCGACATGCAGACCGACCTGCGCATCCAGCTCCGTTGCGAAACGCACACGATGGACACCCAGGCCCGCCTGGTCGAGGCCATCGGGCATTACGGTGTCGACTACGTGATCTTCAACAACCACCTCGACGAGGCGCTCGAGCTGGCGGAGGCGCGCCCGCAGGAAATCGCGTTCTGGGCCAGGAAATCGGGGCGCACGGCCGACGCGCACATGGCGCTCGTGCACGGAGCCAAGGCGCGGGACGCCGATGTGCCGCGTTACCTCTGCAACCTTGCAACAGCCTTTGACCGCATGGGTGTGACCTATGGCAGCCATGACGACCCGGATGGGGCCACGCGCGAGCGCTACGCAATGATCGGGGCGAAGGTCTGTGAATTTCCCACTGCGATGGGCGCCGCCCTTGTGGCCCGCACATGGGGCGATCCGATCATCATGGGCGCGCCTAACGTCGTGCGCGGCGGCAGTCAGTCGGGCAATATCGCCGCGACCGACCTGATCGCGCAGGGCGCTTGTGACGCGCTGGTGTCGGACTATTATTACCCGGCCCTGCCGCAAGCGGCCTTTGCGCTCGTCGATGACGGGTTCAAGACCTTGCCGGAGGCGTGGGCCATGATCTCTTCGGTGCCGGCGCGGATCATGAACCTCGGCGACCGCGGGACGCTCGCGGCGGGCCAGCGCGCGGACCTGACGATCATCAACGAAGCAACGCGACTGATCGAGGGCACGATGTCCGGCGGCCGGTGGACGCATCTGTGCGGCGACGTGGCCGCACGGGTCAGCGGCCTGCCTGCGGCCATGTCGGTCGCCGCCGAATAGTCACGCGTATTTGTCAAGAAACGCCTCGGCCTCGAGGTTGCGGAAATCGTCGAGCCGCGCGCGCAGCGTCGCGTGATCCCAGTCCCACCAGGCCAGCGCCATCATTCGGTCGCCAATGCCGGGCGCATAGCGGTCTCGTATCCGTGTCGCCGTCACACCGCCGACGATGGTGTAGGGGGCGACATCCTTGGTGACGATCGCACCCGACGCGACGACCGCGCCGTGGCCCACTGTCACCTCGGGCTTGATCTGCGCACCATGCCCGATCCAGGTATCATGGCCGATGGTGGCGCGCCGCGTTCTGCGAAGTGCGAACCAGTCCGCATCATCCGTCGCGTCGTCCCAATAGCTGGCCGACCGATAGAGGAAATGGTGCAGCGACGCCTTGTCCAGCGGATGATCCGTCGCCCCGATCCGCACATTGCTGGCGATGTTCGCAAACTTGCCGATGGTCACATTGGCAAAGTCGCACCCCCGCGCGCAGTAGGAATAGTCGCCCATGTCGACCTGCGCGAGGTTCGTATGCGCCCCGATCTCGACATAGGCGCCAAAGGTGGAATTCACGATGTCGCAGCCGTCATGGATCAATGGCGCGTCCTTCGATAGTTTCGTCACTCAGTGCCCGCCTTCGTCGCCCTTGATCAGCTTGCGGCGCAACATGCCCGACATCCAGTCCATGAAGATCACCATCAGGATGACGAGGATAATATAGTAACTCACTTCTTCCCAATCCTTTTGCGTGATGATCGCCTGCGTCAGCAGCAGGCCGATGCCGCCCCCGGTGATGGCTCCGATCACTGTGGCCGACCGGGTGTTGGATTCCAGAAAGTACAGGATCTGGCTGATCAGCACCGGTGTGATCTGCGGGATCACGCCAAAGCGGTAGCGCTGGATCGGCTTTGCGCCGGTCGACTGCACCCCTTCGATCTGCTTGTTGTCCACGTTTTCCAGTGCCTCGGAAAAAAGTTTGCCAAAGGTGCCGGTGTCCGTAATCAGGATCGCCAGCGCCCCGGTCAGCGGGCCAAGGCCAAAGGCGCGCGACAGGATGATCGTCCAGATCAGCGCATCGACCCCGCGGATAAAGTCAAAGAGCCGCCGGGTCGCCATGCGCACCGCCATCAGCGGGGCAAAGTTGCGCGCCGCCAGAAAGGCAAGCGGCAGGGCAAGGATGGCACCGCCCATGGTGCCGAGGAAGGCCATCAGGATCGTCTCGAAAATGGCCCAGGCCACGTCGCCATGCCGCCACATCCGGTTGTTCCAGAAGTCGTTGGCGATGGCCCCGGCCTCGCCGCTGAACATCCGGCCCGCCAGCTCGCCCGGACCCATGCCGTGATACGGGCTGTCCAGCGTGAAAAAGAACAGCTCCCAGCCGACAAAGTATCGGAACACCTCGGTACGGTTGCGGGTGATCGACAAGCGGCCTGCGTCGGTGGTGATCGCCACTCGGTTCTTTGAGGCGTTGATCCATTCGGGGATTTCGGCGCTGGGGTAGGTCTGGATGACACCTTGGCTGCGCGACACTTCGAACGTCATCAGGCCATAGCCCGGCACGTCATAGGTCACGCCGTTGTTGTCCGGCAGGTAGGTCACGACATGGCCGCCGCCCAGATCAATGACCGTTTCCGCGCCCAGCGACACCCAATCGGGGCTTTCCCCGTCGGGATATGCGCCCTTGTTTTCCCCTTCGATGGCGACGCGCACTGCGCCGTTGCGGTTGTCGCGAGTGACGTGGACCTTGTGGCTGTACGTGTCGGCGATGAGCGCGCGAGCGTTTTCCCCGCTGGCCTTTTGCAGCAGTTCCGGCACACCGAAGGCAAAGAATACGTAAACGAGGTACGCCAGCACCAGCGCGGGCAGCGCAAAGCTGGCCAGCCGTTTGCGCGCCATCACGCGGTCGGCAGAGCCCTTGAGGTCGGCGGTGTCGAGCATGGTCATCAGGCCGCCCTCCGCTCGGATCTGGACCCGTGGGTCAGCCGGTCGCGGTAATGGCTCGACACCTGATCGATCGCGACGATGGTGACAAAGAGCAGCAGAAAGATCGCCGCCGCCTCGTCGTAACGGCCCTGGCCCCAGCTGATCGCGTTCTTGAGCTCATAGCCCAGACCGCCCGCGCCGACAAAGCCCAGGATGGCCGAGGCGCGCACGTTGATCTCGAAGCGCAGCAGCGCATAGCTGAGCCAGTTGGGCGCGACCTGCGGGACCACGCCGAGGCTCATCTGCTGACCCCACGTGGCGCCCACCGATGCCAGCCCGTCCACAGGCTTCAGGTCGGCGTTCTCGTTCACTTCGGAGAACAGCTTGCCCAACGCGCCTGCAGTGTGAATTGCAATGGCGATCATCGCCGGCACCGGGCCACCGCCAAGGATAAAGATCAGCACCAGCGCCACCACGATTTCGGGAATGGCGCGGCTGATATCCATCAGGCGGCGAAAGACGGGGATGAGGCGCGGAAAGCGCGCCAGCCCGCGGGTCGACAGCAGCGACAGGAACACGGCGGCCAGCGCGCCCAACAGGGTCGCCGCCGCTGCGATGTTCACCGTCTCGATCAACGCGGGAAAAAATGTCACGAAATGGCCGGGCAGCTCCGACAGCTTGCCCCAGGCCTCGATCACCAGTTCGGACGGGTAGTCAAAGAAATTGTCGATCCCGCCCCAGAATGACCCGGCATTGCGCTCGCCCGCCACCGAGAAACCGGCGACCATAAGGGCGATAAAGAGGACCAGAAGGATAAAGGAGTAGAGCCGTTTCTGCCGGGTCAGCGCCATGTAGTCGCTGTGAATGTCGCGCAGATCGCTCGCGCCCGCCGTCGTTTCTGCCATGCCTGCCCCCAATGAATTGCCGGGCCCCCTTCGACGAGGGGACCCGGCAGACCTGTGCTGAAATCAGTTGGACTTCGCTTTGCGCGCTTCGATCACCGAGACATACGCCTCGTGCGTGATCGGATCGAAGCCGAGGCCCATCGCGGCCGTGAGCGAGTATGTGCAGTCCTTGTCGTTGTCTTACATGTTGTCGACCTGCGCGATC
>ERZ1740067.931-NODE-931-length-21754-cov-6.137057_pt1 | contig 21754 bp, 19 predicted proteins | sample MGYA00581736_ERZ1740067 | MGnify/ENA primary metagenome ERZ1740067 (study PRJEB43018, sample SAMN04849236) | marine metagenome | isolation source: floating plastic debris | place: Pacific Ocean | collected 2008-08-27 | study: EMG produced TPA metagenomics assembly... | reverse complement strand
CGATCGCCACCCACCACGCCGCCACCGTCGCCAGCCGCCCGCACACCGCGCCCGGCCGAACGCTCTCCGCCCGCCTCGACACCCCCCGCGCCCCCCACGCCCCGCCCGCCCCGCCCCCGCCGGTCGACACCACCGCCGACGAGGCCGACTCACTCATCGACGCGACCAGCACAGAAGATCAGCCCGCACAGCCGCGCCGCGTGCAACGCCCCAAGCAACCCCGCGAGCCGCGAAGCCCCTACCCACCCAAGCCCCCGGCGGGTGAGTCTCGGCGGAATCCGAGGAGGTAGCACCAGATGGCAGATCCCGAGGCAAAAGATGTCGATCCGCGCACGGGCGAGATGCAGACGGAGGCCGAGAAGATCGAAGCGACACTTCGCGTGCACCGGCGGGCGGCGAACATCCGTCTTGGTAGCGCCGGCGTGCTCGTTCTCGTGGTCTGTGTGTTGACGTTCTGGCCGCGGTCCGCTGCACCACCGCGTCCGACAATCGACGGCCAGTCGCCTCAGCGTGTCTGGATGGATCGCCACTCGGAGATCGACGATCTGTTCGGCAATCCGGCAGCCGCCATGTTCGGGCGCGGCGGGCCCGCGCTTCCGCCTAGTCTCGTTGGTGTTGACGATGCGATGATGGCGAAGCTCGACGCCCACTGGGCGGTCCTCGAGTCTGTCATCTACGATCTCGGCCGGCTCACCGATATCGATTTCGAGTTCGTGCAGGCAAGCGACACGCTGCGTGAGCAACTCGGCGATAGCACGGCCGACACACTTGAGGCGTTCGCGTCGGCGACCGATGATTTCGAGTTCCGAAACTTCGCAACTATTGCACTCGCCGATGCGAAGCGAGCGTGGCAAGCGGACGATCCAACCACAGCGATTGATCGCATCGAGCTCGCGATGAAGCTTGGCAGGCTCGGTGCGATCCAAAGAAACGGCAGCCTGCGAGCGGCGGGCTCGAAAGCACTCGCCTATACACTGCGAACGCTCGAGCTCTGGCTCGACGACGGCTTGGTGATCGACCGCGCGAGAGCCGGGGCCATCGCAACATGGCTCCGCGCTGAGAGAAGCGTGTTTCTGAACCCCGCTGGGCATGAGGTGCCTGAAACGATCACCCGCGTGATCGATCGCCTCGATGCGATAGCGACCGCTGCCGACTAACCCTCGATCCGCCGGCCCACCGCGTGCAGCGCCGCGACAAACCGCTCCCGCGCCGAAGCCGCGTGCGGGTTGAACCGCTGGATCGTCTCGAAGAGCGCCTCGGAATCGTGCTCGACGTTGTGCGTGAGCTGCATCAGGCGGGTGTACGCGACGGTCGCGGTCTCGAGCTCGGGCCAACCCATCTCTCGCCCCGCGTGCCCGATCCAGTGCGTCAGCACCTGCACGAGCGCCATCTCACGATCATGCTCGTCGGGCGGGCGATCGATGAGCCTCAAGCCCAAGCCGCCATCATGCTCGTCACCGAGCAGGCCGCGCACGCGCATCAGCGTCTCATCGCCCACCCGCACCGGGCACAGCACGCAGCCCTGCCCACGCACCGTGCCGAACTCCGCCCGCGTCTGAGGCCCAAACAGCGGGTGCGTCCCCAGAATCTCGCAGTGCCCGGGCAACACCCGCTCCATGACCTCAACGGGCAACAGCTTCACACTCGCAACATCCGCCACCAGCGCCCCGGGCCGAACGTGCGGCGCGATCGCGACGCACACGTCTTCCATCGCCCGCACCGGCACCGCGAGCACGACCACATCGCAGCCCGCGACATCCTCGATCGCGGCCACCCGCCCGCCGAGGTCGGTCGTAGCCGGGTCGTGCACGAGCACACGATCAACATGTGGCGACAGCTCGGCCACGAGCAACCGACCGAACGCGCCGAAACCGAGGACACCGAGCGACGATGCATCGCGTTTCAAGACAGCATCCACCCAGAAACCCGATGTGTCAGCACCAGTGCAATCATCGCGGTACCAAACGTGGCGATCCATCGCTTCACGCGCTGGCGTGCGGATGGTTTCCGCCACATCAACGCATGAGTCGCACACAAGGCAATCCACACAGTGCTGCATGCAAGGGCGAGCACGAGGAGCACCAATCGTCCAGCGTCAATCGCGTCCGTCATCGTCAAAGCCTCTTCAGCGCCGAGACCAGCTCATCGATGTCGCTGGTCGAGTGTGCCGCGGAGATCTGGACGCGCAGGCGTGCCGTGCCCTCGGGCACGACCGGGTAGCCGAAGCCGATGACGAACACCCCAAGTTCGAGCAGGCGGGCGCTCATCGCGATCGCCTTGGCCGTGTCGCCCACGATGATCGGGCAGATGGCGGTGGGGGAGTCGATCACGTCGAAGCCGGCCGCGGTGATCTGCGCGCGGGCGTAGGCCGTGTTATCGCGGAGCTTCTGCACCCGCTCGGGCTCGCGCATGAGAACTTCAATCGCCTTGTTCGCGCTGCACGCGACCGTGGCCGGCAGCGCATTCGAGAAGAGCGTCGGCCGGCCGCGCTGCACGATCAGCTCGCTGCCCGCCTTGGGGCCGGCGATAAACCCGCCCGCGCCGCCGCCGAGCGCCTTGCCGAGCGTGCCGGTGAAGAAGTCCACGCGGCGGCCTCCATCGCCCGTCGCGCCGTCAACCATATGAAAGTGCTCGTGGGTGCCTCGGCCCGTCGCGCCGAGCACGCCGTGGCCGTGAGAGTCGTCGACGACGAGCATCGCGCCGAACTCGTCGCACAGCGCGCGGATCTCGGGGAGCAGCCCCAGGTCGCCCTCCATCGAGAAGACGCCATCGGTCACGACCCAGACCTGCCCGGTCACGTCCGCGTCGGCGTGCGCTTTCTCGAGCTTCGCCCGCAGGTCGCCCATGTCCGAGTGCTTGAAGACGCCCTTCTTCACGCCCTTCTTGATCACCGGCGTCAGGCGGATCGCATCGATAATGCACGCGTGATTCAGCTCGTCGGACAGAATCAGATCGCCCGCCTCGCAGAACGTCGGGAACAGCGCCTCGTTGGCCGTCCAGCATGAGACGAACGTGTACGAGCTCTCCGTGCCCATGAACCGCGCGATGGTCGCTTCCAAGCGCTCGTGGCACTCGAAGGTGCCGCAGATGAAGCGCACCGATGCGGTGCCCGCGCCGTACGTGCGAAGCCCCTCGATGCCCGCCTCGACCACCTCGGGGTGGTTCGCGAGCCCGAGGTAGTTGTTCGAGCAGAAGCAGATTGCCTCCCGCTCGCTGCCATCCTCTTGCCGCAGCCGAATCGTCGAATCCATCGGCCCACGGATGGTCCGCAGGTGCTTGTACTGCCCGCCGGCCTCAAGCTCGGCAAGCGTCTCGGCGGTGCGCGCGATAAACGGACTCTCGGCAACAGCGGTCATGGCGGTGCTCCTTCGCAGGTCGGGAGCACCAGTCTATAGGGCTGGCTGTCGGAGCCGTCCGTTCAGACCGCGACGGGCTCGCGCGTCGCCGGCGCGGTGCCCTCGGGCTGCCAGCCGTGCACGTCCTCGGCAACGCCTCGGCCGCAATAGTCGAGCCCCTGCTCGCGGCAGATCAGCTCGGCCGCGATCTGCGCACTCAGGAAAATCGTCGGCAGCCCGCTGCCCGGGTGCGTGCCGCCGCCCGCGAGGAAGACGCCGTCGACGCCCTTCAGCTTGTTCTGGGGGCGCAGGTGCAGCATCTGCCCGAGGTTGTGCGCGAGGTTAAAAGTCGCACCCCAGTTGATGCCCATGCCGCGCCACGTCTCGGGCGTGTACTCGCGCTCGGCCTCGATCCGATCGCGGATGCGCTCGATGCCCATCACATTTTCAAGCTGATCAAGCACCCGCTCGCGATACGCGGGGCCTTCCTGCGTCCAGTCGATCTTGCCGTCGCGCATGTTCGGCACGGGCGCAAGCACGTACAGCGCGCTCTTGCCCTCGGGCGCCATGCTCGGGTCGGCAAGCGCGGGGTTGCAGACGTAGACCGACGGGTCATCGCTGAGCGTGCCGTTGGTCGTAATGTCCTCAAGATTCTGCAGGTACTTCGTGCTCGTGTAGATCGTGTGGTGCGGCTGATCGACCACGCCATCAACGCCCAGGTACAGCATGTACGTGCTGCACGAGTAGCGCATCTTGTCGAGCGACGCGTCGCTGTGCCGGCTCGTGCGCAGTTGCTCGGGGATGAGCGTCTTCATCGCGTGCGCCGCGTCGGCGTTGACCACGACCTTGTCGTGCGCGACATGCTCGCCGTTGACGACGAGTCCCGTCGCCTTCTTCCCCGCGAACGTGATCGAGTCGACCGATGTATCGGTCTTGATCTCAACGCCGAGCTCTTCCGCGACGCGCGCCATCGCGAGCATCAGCCCGTGGCACCCGCCCTTGGGGTGCCAGATGCCGTAGGCGTACTCGATGAAGGGCAGGATCGTGAAGAGGCTCGGGCAGTCGTACGGGCTCATGCCCAGGTACTTGCTCTGGAAGCACACCGCCAGCCGAACGAGATCATTCTCGAAGTAGCCGCTGAGCTGATCGTGCACCGTTTGCCACGGCTTGAGCTTGGGCAGGCTCGCGATCGCCTCCGGGAACGCCAGATCGGTCGGCCCGCACATCGGGTGACGTAGGATCGGCTCGAACGCGTCGAGCTTGGCCTTGTTGTCGCGCATGAATCGTGCGAAGGCTGCGCCGTCGGGACCGTGGACCTCGCTGATCCGCCGCGACATCTCCTCGACATCGCGCGTCGTGTCGAGCACGAGCGGGTCCTTGCCCGCCCGGCCCATCAGCAGGCGGTACATCGGATCGAGCGGGATCAGCTCGGCCTCGTCTTCGAGCTTCCGCCCCACCGCGCGGAAGACCTCTTCGAGCACGTAGGGCATCATGAAGAAGGTCGGCCCGCGGTCGAACCAATACTGCCCGCCGCCCGGCGCATCGAGGCTCACGCGTGCTGTGCGCCCGCCGACGATTGGTCCCGCCTCGTAGACGGTGACCTTCGCGCCGCTACCCGCGAGCAACATCGCCGACGCAAGCCCGCCGGGGCCCGCGCCCACGATGCCGATGCTGGAGGTCTGGCCGGTCGCTGTGCGCGTCGAAGTGGGCATGGGTGCTCCTCGAGGAATCCAAAGGCGAGTCTACGCCAGCCTTCGGGACGGGCCGTGCCTTAGATGCCCTATGCCCCCGGCCCATACCCCTCGCCAGCCCGATCTGCGCACGCGTCTCCGCTGGGCCTCGCGTTTTCGGGCCGCGATCGCTGCGGATATCGACACCCTCGCGACACTCGCCGAGCGCGAGATCGGGAAACCCCCCATCGAGACGATCACGGCCGACCTGTACCCGGTCATGGCAACGTGCGCCCGCCTCGGCCGCCGCGCGGGCCGCGTGCTTCGCGGGCGTCGACTCGGCGGCACACCCATGTGGCTGCCCGGCGTCCGCGTCCGCGTCGAGCGCGCACCGCTCGGCACCGTCGGCATCATCGCGACCTGGAACTACCCCGTCGGCTTGCTCGGCGTGCAGCTCGCCCAGGCGATCGTCGCGGGCAACCGCGTCATCGTCAAGCCCTCCGAGCGTGCCCCCCAAACGCAAACGCGCCTACTCGAGCTCGCAGCCGGTGCGCTCCAAGACGCGGGCATGCCGGCGGACACCATCCGCGTCGCCCCCGCCGAGCGCGAGGCCGGCGAGTGGCTTGCTGCGAGCGACGAGATCGACCACCTGGTCTTTACCGGCTCGACCGATGTCGGCCGGACCATCGCCTCATCCCTCGCGCCCCGCCTCGTCACGAGCGAGTTGGAACTGTCCGGCCGCGACAGCGCGCTGGTGCTCGCCGACGCCGATCCGAAGCTTGCCGCCCGCGTGCTCGCAACGACACTCAATATGAACGCCGGCCAGACGTGCATGGCCCCGCGCCGCGTGCTCGTGGCACCCGAAGTCTTCGACGCGTTCTGTGCCGCTGCGACCGACGCGCTGCGCGACCTGCCGCCCCGCCCGATGATCGACGAGGCATCGGCCGACCACTGCCGCAGCCTGCACGCCCAGGCAATTACCCGCGGCGGCCGCGACCTGCACCCCGCCGCCGACCTTGGCGACGCCCAATCCATGCGCCCCGCGATGGTCGTGACCACCGCTACCGACCCGCTCGGCGAGGGGCGGCACTTCGGGCCGCTCTGCGCGGTCGTGCGCGTCGCATCGCTCGATGAAGCCGTTGCGATCCATCGCCGGTGCGATCAGCACCTCGCGACAAGCGTTTTCACCCGCTCGCCACGTGCCCACGCCGCGTTACCCGCCCAGCTCGGCGTGACGACCGTGACCTTCAACGACTGCATCATCCCCACCGCGCACCCCGCGGCGTCGATCGGCGGGCTGGGCCCCTCGGGGTGGGGCATCACCCAGGGCGATGCCGGGCTGCTGGCGCTGACGCGACCCGTGCATGTCTCGCGGACACATCCGCGCGTGCGCATCCCGCCGAAGCCGCCCGAGCCCGCCCAGGCCGGGCTGCTCGCGCGGAGCGCAAGGCTGCTCTATGGGCGAAACGCCCCCCGCGGCGGGCCTTCAACCGCTACGCTTGTCCGTTGGAGCGCTGACTCGCGCTCAGCCCACACCGATCGGGCAAATCCAGTTCAGGAGCCGTCATGAGCAGCACCCTTCCGCATGTCGTCGTTGTCGGAGCCGGCCCCGCGGGCCTCGCCGCGACTGTCGAGCTCGCCTCGCACGGCTGCCGCGTCACGCTCATCGAGAAGAACAACCACCTCGGCGGCAAGCTCAACGTGCTCTCCGAGGGCGGCTACACGTTCGACATGGGCCCCACGATCCTCACGATCCCGCAGGTTCTAAGGGGCATCATCCGCCGCTCGGGCCGCAAGCCCGAGGACTACCTCGACCTGATCGACCTCGACCCGCAGTGGCGATGCTTCTATCCCGACGGCACCAAGATCGACCTGCTCAAGAACGCCGCCGAGATGGCCCGCTCGCTCGACGCGCAATTCCCCGACCTCCGCCCCGGCGCGGGCTACCAGAAATTCGTCGATTGGTCCCGCCGCATGTTCCGCCTGTCCGAGAAGGTCTTCTTCTACAAGGACCTCGGCGGCATCGCGGACATGATGCGCAAGCCCCCGACCGATCCCGGCATGCTCGGCGACGTCATGAACATGCGCATGCACTCGACCGTCGCCGCGACGATCCACAAGCACATCCCCGAGCCGCACATGCGGCAGCTCTGCGAGCACTTCCTCCAGTACGTCGGCTCCAGCCCCTTCCTCGCCCCGGCCATCCTCGGGCTGATCGCCTCGGCCCAGGTCGACCAGGGCTGCTGGTACCCGATGGGCGGCACGCGCAAGGTCGCCCAAACGCTCGGCACGATCGCCGGCGAGCTGGGCGTCGAGGTCATCACGGGCCAGAAGGTCAAGACCATCCACGCCGACAGCAAGAGCGCCCGGGCCGTCGAGCTCGAGGACGGCCGGATCATCGAGGCCGACGCGGTCGTCTCCAACTGCGACGTCCAGCGGACCTATCGCGACCTCATCGACGAGCCAAAGGCCAACGCCGAGTTTCGCGCGATCGAGAGCAAGTACAAGCCCGCGTGCGCGGGTGTGGTGCTCTACCTCGGGCTCGACCGCCAGTACGACCAGCTCGCGCACCACAACTTCATCTTCAGCGCCGACTCCGACGCCGAGTTCAACGACATCTACCACAAGGGCATCCCCGCCCGCGACCCCACGCTCTACATCGCAGCGCCCAGCAGGACCGACCCAAACCAGGCGCCCGAGGGCGGCGAGGCGCTCTACATCCTCGTCCACACCGCGTACCTCCGCGACGGGCACGACTGGCAGAACTCACCCACCGAGGCCGGCCCCCTGCTCAAGAGCTACCGCGAGACGATCATCAAAAAGCTCGCCCAGGCCGGCATGGACGACGTCGAGCAGCACATCAAGCTGGAGCGCTTCCTCACGCCCCAAGGCATCGAGCAGATGTACAACGCCGAGGGCGGCGCGATCTACGGCCTCGCGTCGCACGGCAAGCTCGCGGGCGGCTTCAAGCCCCGAAACCGCTCACGCGTCTACAAAAACCTCTACCTCACCGGCGGCAGCGCAAACCCAGGGCCCGGCGTGCCCATGGTCCTCATGTCGGGCGTGACCGCGGCCCGCTCCGTGCTCGAAGACCACGCCGTCCCCACCAACGACGAGTGGCTGTCGGTCCGCGAGAACAACTCAAGCCCCGCGACCGCGGGCGCGTGACGCCATGGCACCGGCGGCGGATGGACAACCCGTGCCGTTCCTGCCGGGCACCCCAAAGCCCTGGTTCATCCGCGGCTTCGGCAAGTACACGCTGCGCCTCGTCAAGAAACGCTTCTTCGCGATGCGCCTCGCCCGTGAGCACGCGGGCACCATGGACGACCTCGCTGCCCACGAAGGCCCCGCGATCGTCGTGCTCAACCACTGCTCCTGGTGGGACCCGCTCACCGCGCTGGTCCTCCAACGCCTCTACATGCCCGACCGACCATCCGCGGCCCCGATGGACTACGACCAGCTCAAGCGATTCGGCTTCTTCAAGCACATTGGCATCTTCGGCGTCGACCCGCAGAACCGCGCCTCGCTCGACGCGATGGGCTCCTACGTCCAAGACCTGATCGCGCAGGACCGCCGCGCGACACTCTGGGTCACGCCCCAGGGCGAGTTCGCGGATATCCGCGACGCGAGCAGGCTCCGCCCCGGCACCGCCGCGATCGCCGCGCGCACGCCGGGAGTCCGCGTGCTGAGCGTCGCCGTCGAGTACGGTTTCTGGGTCGAGCAGAAGCCCGAGGTCTTCCTGCGCTTCCAACCTGTTGATGTTGAGAGCGAAACGCCGAGCACGACCGACTGGCACCGTGCGCTCACCGCCGGCATGCGCGAGAACGCCGACGCCCTCGCGGGGCACGTCCGCTCGCGCGACCCCGACCGCTTCCGCATCATCCACGGCAAGGGCGCCGCCCAGACCAACCCCGTCTACGACCTGTACCTGCGCCTGACCGGTCGGGCCGGGGCCATCCAAGCCAAGCGCCGCGACGAAACCGCCACCCCATGACGATCCAAACCGCCCTGACCATCATCCTCGCCATCGGGCTCTTCTTCGCGGTGCTCGCCTTCGCGATGTCGCTCTGGAATCTCTCGTTTTACAACCGCGCCCCGAGCGCGCAGCCGAAGTCCGTCGAGGGCAGCCCCGCCGTGACGGTCTGCGTGCCCGCACGCAACGAGGAAGACAACATCGAGGCCTGCGTCCGGTCGATCCTGGCCAGCGACCCCCTTGGAAACGGTGCCGACATCGAGGTGCTCGTCTACGACGACGGCTCGACGGATCGCACCACCCAGATCCTCGCATCACTGGCCGAGCAGGACGCCCGCGTCCGTGCCTGCCCCACCGAGCCCCTGCCCGCCGGCTGGAACGGCAAGCAGCACGCCTGCTGGCAGATGAGCCGGAACGCCCGTGCCCCGATCATGCTCTTCACCGACGCCGACGTGCGCTTCGAGCCCCCGGCCGTCGGCTCGGCGCTCGCGGCGCGCGAGGCGCTCGATGCCGGCATGCTCTCGACCTTCCCGCGCCAGATCACGGGCACGCTCTCCGAGAAGCTCGTCGTGCCGATGATCTTCTTCATTCTCTTTTCTTATCTACCTTTCGTCCGCATGCGCACGTCGATGGACCCCGGCACCAGCGCCGCCTGCGGCCAGTTCATCATGCTCACCCGCGAGGCGTACGACGCTTCCGGCGGGCATGAGGCGGCCGGCAACTCGATGCACGAGGGCGTGAAGCTGCCGCGCCGCGTCTGCAAGGCGGGGCACAAGACGGACCTCTTCGACGGCACCGACCTCTGCTCGGTCCGCATGTACCGCGGGCTGGGCGAGACATGGCGAGGCTTTGCCAAGAACGCCTACGAGGGCCTCGGCTCGCCGATCGTGCTCGTCGTCTTCACGCTCATGCACCTGCTCGGGCATCTGGTGCCCCCCGCGGTGCTCATCGCTGCGGCGCTGGGCGCCGACATCGGCCGCGTGCCGATCGCGCTGGCGGGCGCAGCGGTCGTGCTCGCGCTCATCGAGCGGTTGATTTTGGCCCGGCGGATGCGGACGAGCATCCTCGGTGCGCTGCTGCACCCCGTCGGCGTGCTGCTGATGACGATCATCCAGTGGCACAGCCTCTACCTGCACGTCACCGGCAAGCGGTCGTGGCGAGGCCGAACCGCGGGGGATGCCTGATCGGCGTCTCCGCACAGTCTGGCCTGGCGATCGCCCCCTTGACCTTGCCCGCCCGGTCCGGAGAATGTGCCGATGCTTTGGAGCTGGCTCAAACGCAAGCGGGTGCTCGACGCGGGCGAGCGTGCTCGGCAACAGCACTCGGCGTGGCTGACCCAGGCGCTCCACCGGAGCAACCAGACGCCCCCGCCCACGCCCGGCTACCCCCAGATCCCGCGCCGAACGGTCCGCGACGGCGGGTTCGATGCGCTCCGCAATCGGCCCCATGGCCCCGAGCGAAGCGCACGATGGTGGTCGATTGCCCTCGATCGTGTGGAGACCGAGCCCCCGCGCGACGATACCAGTCCCGGCACGCGATAACGCCCGCCGGGCGTTGCGTGCCCGTGAACGTCGCCCTTGCGCCGCCGCGACACGCCGACCACTACCATGTCCACCCGCCGCTTCCCGCTCCAATGGGAAGCAGACCCGCGGGATGCACGCACGCAGACGCCGCCGCGCGGCCGAGATCCGGAGCCGAAGCCCATGTCCGAGGCATCCAAGGCCAACGTCACCTCCCTCAACCGCCCGTGGGTCATCAAGACCGTGCTGATCACGCTCGTGCTCTGGGCGTTCGGTTGCTGGGCGATCTACGACGCGGTGAGTCTCTACCCCGACCGGGGCCGGGCGTACGCCGAGAAGCTCGAGCTCGAGTACCTCCGCACGCTTGAGTCGTCTGGCTCATTCCGCACGGCGTCGACTGCGGACCCCGTCGCCGAGCTCGACCGGCTCGAGGCGCGGCAGTCGCCCAGCGACATCGAGCTCCGCCGGCTGGAGTGGTTCAAGGCGCTCAAGCTCGTGGGCGACCTCGAGCCCGCGAACACCACGTTCGATGATCCCCGCGACCGCTTCGAGGCGCTCGACGCTGCCTGGGCGGGCAAGGGCAACCCCAAGCCGCTCGCGGTCTATGACATCCCGTCGCAGTGGGCGATTCTCATCGTGTGCTGGGCGATCGCCGCGTACATGACGCTGCGCTTCGTGATGGTCGCGGTGCGCAAGTACCGGTGGGACCCCGAGACCAAGGCGTTGACACTGCCCGACAAGTCGGTGCTCACGCCGGGCGACCTAGACGACGTCGACAAGCGCAAGTGGGACAAGTTCATCGTGTTCCTGAAGGTCAAGCCCGACCACGACCGCCACGGCGGCAAGGAGCTCAAGGTCGACTTGTACCAGCACGCCAAGCTCGAGCCCTGGGTGCTCGAGATGGAAGCCGCCGCGTTCCCGGACCGCGCCGCCGAAGCCGCCGCCGAGGCCAAGGCCGCGGAGGCAGAGCAAGACGCGGGCGAGCCGGAAACCGACACGCCCGCTTCCGAAGAAGACACGGGCGACCCAACGCCGCCCACCTCGTAAGCGCCGCGGCCTACACGCGCCCGCTCGTTCCTCACGCGCGATTCCCAACGGACACCTCGACCCGAATGATCTACGTCGCCGCGAGCATCATCGCCTTGGCCAGCATCATCGGCATCGCGCTCACGCTCGTGACGCTGCCTGGCATCTGGCTGGCGATCAGCGTCTCGCTGCTCTGCTGGTGGTGGCAGCCCGATCTTTTCAGTGTCTGGACGATCGTCGTCGCGATCGGCTTGGGAATCCTCGCCGAGATAGCTGAGCTCGCGTCATCCTCGGTCGGCGCGGCAAAGCGTGGCGGCTCGAAGACCGGCGCGATGGGCGCGCTCTTCGGCTCGCTCATCGGTGCACTCGCCGGCACCTTCCTGCTGCCCATCCCGATCGTCGGCACGATCGCCGGCGGCATCATCGGCGCTGCCCTCGGCGCACTCTTCGCCGAACGCGGCGTGAAGCAGCGCACATGGCGCGAGTCGTCGAGCATCGCGACCGGTGCCGCGATCGGCCGGGCGTTCGCGACGGTGATCAAGGGCGCCTTCGCCGCCGCCATCGCGGGCCTGCTTACCGTGGCGGCGTTCTATCCGTGAGTGGTCAGCCGTGAAGACCGAGCGGTTCCCCGTGAAGCATCGGACGCGCTCGCCGAGGCGCATCTCGACGACGCTGCCCGGCACCCAGTACTCGTATCTCGAGATTCGTCACGTGCTGCGCATACGTGATGAGCGCGGCATGATGCCGATTGGGTTCGGGCTCGCCGCGCCCGTGCGGCCGCAGCGCGATCAGGTGGGCGCGATCGCGATGAGCATGCTGCCCATCGCCGGCCCATTGCTCGCCGCGCTGGCGTACTCCAAGAGCGCCGACGTGAAGCGCGTGCTCGTGCTCACGCCCACGCGGCTGCACCTGCTACCGATCGCGCCCGCCCCGTTGACACTCATCGACGCGACCGAGTCGCACGACCTGCGCGATCTGCACGTCGCGCTCGAGCCGGCCAAGGGCTGGCAGGGCACGGGCGATCCGGGGCGCAAGAGCGTGTTCGTCGTCACGCCCATCGCGGCGGTGCCGGCCGAGCCCGCGGGCGATCGGCCGGTGCGCCGACTTCGGTTGCGCGGCATCGAGAAGCCGACAGGCTCGATGCGATTCACGCTGCCGCATGCGCAAAGCCCGGCCGCAGCCGCCCTCCGCGAGGGGTTGGCGGCGATCGCAGAGGTGGACACCGACTCGGCGCACGACGCCGCAGACCCGTACCCATGACCTTCACCAGCCCAGCCAGAGATCTCGCTCGGTCGATAGACTGCAAGGCAAGGACGGAGCGAGACCCACGTGACCACCATCGACACACAGGCGGGCAGCGACAAGTACTTCGTGATCGACACGAACATCCTGCTGCACAACCCCGAAGCGCTGTTCGTCTTTGAGGAAAACCACGTCATCATCCCGTACCCGGTGATCGAGGAACTCGACACCCAGAAGCGGCGCGACGACGATGTCGGCCGAAACGCTCGCCAGGCGATCCGCCACCTCGACCGCCTCCGCAACCTCGGCAAGCTGACCGACGGCGTCGAGTGGGGCGACCTCAAGCCAACCGCCGAGTTCGCGCTGCCTCCCTCGCGCAACGGCAAGACCGGCAGCGTGCGCATCGACGTCGACGAGCACACCCGCCCGCCCGCGATCGCCGCGGACATGCCCGACAACCGCATCATCGCGGCCGCGTGGGCGCTGCATGAGGCCGGCAAGCCGGCGATCTTCGTCTCAAAGGACCTGAGCGCGCGCATCAAGAGCGACTCGCTGGGCATCCGCACGGAGGACTTCGAGAACCAGAAGGTCGACGCGGACCGCCTGTACCGCGGGTACATCGAGGCCGACTGCGACCCGCAAGCGATCGACGATCTCTACGCAGACCGCATGCTCCCGCTCGACCGCATCACCGACGCGCTCACGATCGAGCAGCCCAACGGCGGCGAGTACGTCCGCGAGCTCGTGCCCAACCAGTTCGTGCTCATGCGCGACGCGACCGACGAGCACCACACCGGCCTCGGCCGACGCCTCGCCGACACCGATGAGCTCATCCCGATCACCGGCCCGCGCAAGCCCGTCTTCGGCATCGTCGCCCGCAACGTCCAGCAGACCATGGCGCTCGATCTGCTGCTCGACGACGAGGTGCGCATGGTCACGCTGCTCGGCTCGGCCGGCACGGGCAAGACGCTCCTCGCGATCGCCGCGGGCATGACCAAGGTCTTCAACGAGAAGGTCTACGACAAGCTGCTCGTCGCGCGGCCGATCATGCCGATGGGCCGGGATATTGGTTATCTGCCGGGTGATAAGGATGAAAAGCTCACCGCCTGGATGCAGCCGATCTTCGACAACCTCGCGTACCTCATGAGCACGCGCGGCGCGGGCTCGCAGGCGCCCGACTCGTACACGACCGAGCAGCGCATCCAGAAGCTCATGGCCGACGGTCAGCTCGTGCTCGAGCCGCTGACCTACATCCGCGGCCGATCGATCCCGCACCAGTTCATCGTCATCGACGAGGCCCAGAATCTCACGCCCCACGAGGTCAAGACCATCGCGAGCCGAGTGGGCGAGGGCACGAAGCTCGTGTTCACCGGCGACATCGGGCAGATCGACAACCCGTACCTCGACCAGTCGTCCAACGGCCTGTCGTACACGGTCGAGAAGATGAAGGGCCTCGGCCTCGTCGGCCACGTCACGCTCGCCCGCTCCGAACGCTCCGAGCTCGCATCGCTTGCGGCCCAGCGTCTCTAGCTGTTCTTACTCGGCGTCGAACGCCTGTGCGATCCCAGCGCGAAGCTCGTCGAGCACCGCGTCGCCCAGAAAAACCGCGGGCCATGTGCGGTCGTGCGCCAAGTCGTACCCCGCGTGCGCCTTCGCCAAGCGATCGGCTTCCTCAGCAAGCGCGCGGATCGCCTCGGCGTTGGCCGACTGGTGCTCAGCGGCAAGGGTTTTCATCGCCTTGAAGAGCTCATCGCTCGCGGCCTTGTCTTTGTGCTCCTTCGCGTCACGCATCGCGCCAACGAGGCGTTGCTTCTCGGCCGCGCGGACATCGTCGCCCACCGCGGCCGGGTCATCCTTCGCCCGCCGCGCGAGCGCAGCGGCGGCCTTGACCTGGTCCTTCGTCGGCGGCTCGGGCACGTCCAGCGGAACACGGACGGTGGCGGTCGCGATCACCGCCGGCGCAAGCGCCTCGCCCGGAATGGTCGGCAACAGCCACGCGTCGAGCCATGCCTGCATCGCGGGGTCATAGTCACGCCCACCCAGCCCGTGGATAAAGACATCGCACAACGCGAGCCGGGCGATGCCCGTCATAAGCAGCGCCTTGGGTGCGAGCTGGCCAGCATCGAGTGCGCTCAGCTGATCCGCGCGGACACCCACGCGAGGCGCACCCGGCGCAACGTGCCACAGTGGCAGCTCCTCGCGACCCGGCTCGGCGTCGAGCTCGCGGAGCTTGGCCTCGGAGTGTGCGCGCACGGCAGCGTTGTACGCCGACACGCACACGCCGGGGTCCTCACGCATCGCAGCAACGATGCGATCGAAGAGCGTGGTGCTTGCAAACACGGTTGCCGACACGGTCATCCCGTCCAGCCCAAGCAGTTCGCTCCGCGCGTGCTCGATCTGGTCTGCAAGGCTCGTCGCGTCGGTGTGTCGGCCAAGCGCTTCGCGCAATTCGGCAAACGATGCGGCGATCTCGGGCGTTGCCGCGTCGATCGGCACGTCCGGCCAATCGCGGATCGGATCGAGCATGCCGGTCGGCACGTCGGCCGGTAGGTTTGGTCCCCAATGCGATTCGGTCAGCACGCCATCCTGTAACGATGGATACCGGATCGGCAGCGCGGCTGGCGCGTCTTGGTCAACCGCGAGCCACGCGAGGTGCGCGCCGTGTCGCGTCGCGAGTTGCTGTCCAGCGAGGTGCTTTGCCAGGATGCCCGCGTGCCAGAACTCGGTCTGATGACCACTCAGAATGACCGGCTTGTCGACAACCAAGCCGAGCTCAGCGCGTGTCGTGCGCTGCAGATCGGTCGGGGAAAACGAGGACTCTGACGCGCCGATGATGCTCGGCCACTGCTTCGCTGGTGGATCGAGGTCGATTGCCAGTCGCTCGTCTTGGGCAACATCGGCTTGGGCTGTATCACCGGACGGCATGGGCGGCGTTTATGACTTGTGGCACGCGCAGGCCGTGGCCGGTTCAACGCCTTCGAGTGCGCGCTCGGGGAGCATGTCGCGGCGACATCGCAGTGCTTCGTGCATGACCTCGCGGTAGTGCTGTTCGCGCGTCGATGCGTGGTTCAGCGGGCCGCCGAAGGAGCGGTTGAGGTCGTTGTAGATCAGCTTCACGGGCAGCTCGTCGATCCGCAGGCCGTGCGCCACGGCCTCGACCCAGAACTGCATTGGAAACGCATAGCCCGACTCGCTGAGGCTGAGTTTCGCAACCGCGTCGGTGCGGTACGCCTTGAAGCCGCAGAACCCGTCGGTCAGGGTCAGCCCCAGCCGATCGTTGAGCTCGACGGTGATGCGGTGGTTGATCGCCCGGCGATCCGGCGGCGGCACGTCGTTTTCATCGCTCAGCGAGAGATACCGGCTGCCCGAGATCACGTCCGCGTCGTCGCGTGCTGCCGCAGTAAGGAAGTCGGGGATGCGCGCAGGCTCGTGCTGCTCGTCGCAGTCGATCGTGATGACCCAGTCGAACCCATCAACCGCGGCCCAGCGGAAGGCGTCCTGCATGGATCGCCCGTAGCCGCGGTTGGTCGCGTGGCGGATGACCTCGACGGGGAAGTGGGCAAGCAGGGCGGGCGAGGCGTCGGTGGAGCCGTCGTCGATGACGAGGACGGTCGCGTCATGCGACCCATCTTCAGATTGGGCGTAAGGCACGACCTGCTCGAGTACTTGGGCGAGGTGCTTCTGCTCGTTGTAGACGGGAATCGCGATCAGCGTGCGCATGGGTGCTCCGGGAACGGACGGGCTCGTGGTTGTGCCAGCGAGGATCGCCGGAGGGTCGGGTTGGACGCCGAGCCCATGCCCGACGATACGGGCGACAAGCGACTTCGCCCCGAATATCGGCGAAGATGCGAACAGAGTGCAAACGTTATCAGACTCTTCCGGGTGAAGAAGTGCTGACGGGTCTCATGCCGTCGCCGGCTCGACCGACCCGGCGTGCAGCGTCAGGTTCGCGCCGAACTCGCCCGGCTCAAAGAAGTGCACCGCTTCCATGTCGACCGCGACGGTCGTGATCTCGGCCACGGGCATGTGCTGGTGGGCCGGCACGCGGGCGACGATGTGCGGGTGCTTGTCGGTCGAGCACGAGGCGTCCATCACGTCGCCCATGGGCTCGACGATGTTGACGGTCAGCCGCAGCGCCCGGCCGGCGGCGATCGATTGGTCGAGCGACTCGCCGTACGCGGCCTCGGCGAGCAGCTGCGGACGCAGGCCCATCACAACCGGCTTGCCCACGTGCCCCTCGAGCCTCGCCTCGTGGGCGGTGCTCACGCGGAGACGCTGCTGCTTGGTCGGCTCCTTCGGGATCGGTGAGCCCTCGTTGAACCACATCGCGCCGCTGTCGCGCTCGATCGTGCCGTCGAGGAAGTTCATCGGCGGCGTGCCGATGAACGACGCGACGAAGCGGTTCACCGGGTTCTGGTAGACCTCGAAGGGCGACTCGGCCTGCTGGATGATGCCGTCGGCCATGACCACGACGCGGTCGCCCAGGGTCATCGCCTCTTCCTGGTCGTGCGTGACGTAGATGGTCGTGGTCTTGAGCCGCATGTGCAGCTTCTTGAGCTCGGCCCGGGTCGTCACGCGGAGCTTCGCGTCGAGGTTCGAGAGCGGCTCGTCGAAGAGGAAGGCCTTGGGCTCGCGCACGATGCATCGCCCGACCGCGACGCGCTGCCGCTGGCCGCCCGAGAGCTGCTTGGGCTTGCGCTCGAGCAGATGCTCGATGCCGAGGATTTCAGCTGCGCCGCGGACGCGTTTGTCGATCTCGGCCTTGGGGAGCTTCCGCAGCTTGAGCGCGAAGGCCATGTTCTTGTACACGCTCATGTGCGGGTACAGGGCGTAGTTCTGGAAGACCATCGCGATGTCGCGGTCCTTGGGGTGCACGTCGTTGACGACGCGATCGCCGATGGAGATGGTGCCGCCGGTGATCTCCTCGAGCCCCGCGACCATGCGGAGGGTCGTGGACTTGCCGCAGCCCGACGGGCCGACGAGCACGATGAACTCGCCGTCACCGATCCGCAGATTGAAGTCCTTCACGGCTTCGAACCCGCCCTGGTACACCTTGCGGACCCGATCGAGAATCACTTCAGACATTGGTCACCTCAGCGTTATCCACACGACCACACGCCGCGCCGGCACCAAATCGCCGGACGGAGCAGCCTAGCGGACATGGGGCGTTCGGACCAGACCGCACAACCCGCACCCCTTCGCAGCGGTGTGGGGCACCACCGACATCCGAGCCCCAAGACCAACCCTTGGCGCGTCGATACCTCCCTCGACGACCCCTGTGGGCAAAGCCGTTGCATGGACGCGACGGGCAGGCAGGGGCGAGCGACCAGACGCGAGGTGGGGACCAATGGGCACAGATCGAGCATTCAACCAAGTGAAGTCGATCCTCGGCAAGCTCGATCGCTCGATCGACGAGGCCCGCGCCAAGCGGCTCGGCGACCCCGACCCCGCGGTGCACTCGGCAAAGGCCATCACCCAGGGTGAGGCCCAAGCCGCGAGCCAGCTCGCCAACGGCACGACCGGGGCACCGGGCGCTATCGGCCCGGGCACGCTCATCGGCAAGTCCGAGCGTGATCCGAGCCCGTTCGGCCGGGCACGCCCGATCCCGTTCAAGGGCTGAACCGCCCAGCTCCAGGCAGATCAACGCACGTCGGCCCGCTTGCCCCCTCGGTGAGCGGGCCTATCGTTTCCGGCGCGGATGACCCCGGTCGGCCGCGTCCCACGGGGGATTGGTGTAACGGTAGCACAGCGGTTTCTGGTACCGTCAGTAGAGGTTCAAATCCTCTATCCCCTATTTTATCTGGGTCTCTCGCGAGACTCTGCCAGCACACCGAGCCGAAGTGCGGACACACGGTCCGCGTGCTTCGGCTCTTGTTGTGTCGAGACGTGGTGCTGGCTGTTACGCCTTCGGCATGCGCAACCGAGCGATGGGTAGCGCACCGACGATCGACGCGAAGGGATCGATCTCGAGACGAACGCACTCGCCCTTCTTGAGCGAGCCCGGCTCCGACCCCAGCTCGCCGATGAGCATCCAGACCAACTCCGAAAACTGCGGGTTGTGCCCCACGATCGCGAGCGACTCGATCTCCGGGTGCTCCTCGATCACGCCCACCGCCACCTCGGCCGGCTCGAAACGCGCGAGCGTTTCGCTCTCGGTGACATCGAGCCCCAGCGCAGCCGCGATCGGCTCGGCGGTTTCCAGAGCTCGGAGTCGCGTGGACGACAACATCATGGTGGGCGGCGCGTCGCTCGACGCGAGCGCGTCTGCCAACCACTCGGCCTGACGCCGGCCCTTTTTCGTCAGGCGGCGGGCATGGTCCGACCCGCCGGGCGTCGGGTCGTCGGCTTGGGCGTGGCGGATGATCGAGAGCACCATGCCGAGCAGGTTAGTGCCACGTGCTCATGCACGCACTGGGTGTCGCACCGCCTACCGACGTGACGGCGTGCTCGCGGGATCGTTCAGAATCAACCGCTCGCCCCAGCGAGCGCGGCGGACGACCAGGCGAGTGTCGTCGCTGTCGATGATGCCGTTGCCATCGACGTCGATCGGGCTTTGGGTCTGCTGGTAGATGTCGTCGAGGTCGAATCGGCCGTCGTTGTTCACATCGCCGATCGTGTTATCGATTGGGCCGATGGTTGTGCGCAGTCCGACGTTGCCGATCGCGTCGAGCTCGGGCCGGATCGGGCCGCTCAGGGTTGCCGCAAAGGCCAACTCGCTCGTGCCTGCCGGGATGGTGCCGATAGAGATGTCGCTAGAGAGAGCAAGACCCGTCGGATCGGCAAACGCGGTGTCGGGCTGGGTCGCGCCGAAGTACGCGTTGCCCGCGGCCGTCGGAAACACGAAGCCGCGGTAAGGCACGAACGAGCCGCCGCCTCTGTGCGTGAAGAGCGTGTTGCGGACCGTCGCAAAGAACGAGCGGTTCGGGTTGTCAAAGTCGAGGCGCACTTCAAGACCGGGCCGCGTGGTGATATCGAAGTGGCAGTGCAGGAATGTCGCGCGCGATTGCTGGTTTGGTGCGGGGTTGTACAACCCAAACGAATTCGCGACATGCTCTGAAAGATCGAGTTGGAAGACCGAGTTGATCTCGAACCCCTTAGGAGCGCCGGTCGAAAATGTTGGATCTGTCACGATGGGTTTGATGTTCAGGTATTGACAGTTGAAGGCGACGACATTGCTTTGGGCAGGGGTCACCGATGACGTCAGGCCGCCGACAAAGACCTCGTCAACGATGAAAGCACGCACGTCCTCGAGCGACGTTGCTTCCTGCATCGAGTTGAACGCGACAGGGCGGGCGGGCGTGTACGGGCCGCCCGGGGTCGAACAGCCCATAGCAATCGCGAGCGCGGCCGGATTCCCTGCCGACCCCGCGTGCGAAAAAAACGATCGTGCGTCATTGGTGGTTCCGTAGTTCCATCGCGTCGACGGCAGCCTCCCGAAGCGGGCGATGCAGCGATCAAAGATCACCTGGTGCCCGCCGCCTTGGCTGAACGCGTTGAACACCGTTTCGTTCGCTGGAATGTTCGGCGTCGTGAGGCCCGCCTCGCAGCCGGAGAATGTCGTGATGCCGCCCGAAGCGCCGCTCGCCGCGTGCACGATGCAGTGCGACGAGCCGTAGTACGACTCGCACTCGACCGCGACGGCCCGGTCAGCATTGCGCACCCAAAGATCAATCCCATGGTTCTGGCTCGGCGTGGTGAACCACATGCCAAACCCCCACGCACTTATCGACTCGACCCGTCCGCCATCGCCACGCATGCGCACGCCCGAGCCGGTCGGCCTCGTCGCCTCGTACGCGACCGAGCCCGTGCGTGGGTCCGGGTGTGCCGGCGGCGGGTTTACGTAGAGCCTCATCGAGACGGGCTCATAGAAGAACGACCGCGGCCGATCGCCACACTCGATGAGCGAAAACGTCTGGATGAACGGCTCGAGCGGCGCGTTGCCATCCTTGACCCACGTCGTGTCCGGAGCCGCCGTCGTGAAGAAAAGCCCGGGGTTTGCCGCATCGGGTTGCCACGTGCTTGCCTCGATGGGGTTGAAAGCCGTGAATCTTGGCTTGGGCCCCGTGCCGTAGTCGGCGACAGTCACATCGGGCGCGGTGATCTCGAGTGCGACATCATCCGCCGTCGCGTCGGTCGGCATGCGCCACGTGTCGCCGCGCCGGAACAGCAGCGCGATGTCGCCCTGCGGATTCGCATCCGCGATCGCGCGCGCCATCGCGAGCGTGCGGTAGGGGTTCCCGATGCTGCCGTCGCCAGAAATGTCATCGCCGTCGGCGGCAAAGTGGAACGTGGCGGATCGCTCGCGTGGGCACTCGGCCAGCCGCATCGCGAGCAGCTTGTCGTACCACGTCTGCCACGCCGGGGTCGTCACCAAGGGCGGCGCGAGCGGGTCGACCGCGCGTGCCGGCGACACCGCGACAATGCACAGCGAAGCCACAAACACCATGAGCCACGCAGCCTACACGCGCACGATCTCCCCGTCTGCAATCGGCGGGGTCGCCGACGCATTCAAATCTTCGGCCGCCGCAGCAAGATGATGCACGCAACCTCGTGAACCGCCGGACATCGCACCACATCGCCCGATCTGCCGCCGCCGATTCCATTAATATTCGGAAATTGTACGTGCCCGACGGCCCTTCGCGAAGCGAAATCCATGCGGTCACTTTCGGCCCGCGACACCCTGTTCCGGCGCTGTCTGCAATCGCACCAGCTCCGCGTACCGCCCACCGACCGCCATCAGCTCGTCGTGCGTGCCGATCTCGCTGATCTCGCCGTGCTCGAGCACCACGATCCGGTCGGCGTCGGCCACCGTGCTCAGGCGGTGGGCGATCACGAAGCAGGTCCTGCCCGGCATGAGCGTCTCCAGCGATGCCTGGATCAGCCGCTCGCTCTCGGTGTCGAGGCTGCTCGTCGCCTCGTCGAGGATCAGGATCTTCGGGTCGGCCAAGATCGCCCGCGCGATCGCGATCCGCTGCTTTTGGCCGCCCG
>ERZ1740067.930-NODE-930-length-21768-cov-8.009626_pt1 | contig 21768 bp, 23 predicted proteins | sample MGYA00581736_ERZ1740067 | MGnify/ENA primary metagenome ERZ1740067 (study PRJEB43018, sample SAMN04849236) | marine metagenome | isolation source: floating plastic debris | place: Pacific Ocean | collected 2008-08-27 | study: EMG produced TPA metagenomics assembly... | reverse complement strand
TGAACTCGCGGAACCGTTTGCCGTATTTGCGCGAGATGTAGCCCTGAAACGCGTTGGAAAACGCGCGCTTTTGCGCGTTCGACGCGCGCCGCCCGTCCACACCCATCGCGTAGGCCGCGATATAGGAGGTGTCGCTGTAGCGGGCAAAGATACGCTCGAAATCGCGGAACATGGCGTTCTCGCCCTTGCCCGATGCGATCACGCCATTGATATCGGCCACCAGACCATCGACCAGCTGGCTGGCGCCATTGGCGGTCAGCGCCAGTGTGGGCAGTGGCGGCAGGATCAGTGCAGTGGCTGCACCAGCGACAAATAAACGACGATTGATCATCAGAACCCCTCCGTGTCCAAGGCAAATGGGTCAATTTCCGTGCCCGGATCTTCTGCACCCAGCTCGAAGCGGCGGTTTTGCAGATAGATCAGGCGCGCCTGTGCATAACTGTCAGCGCTCTCGTACAGGACGCTGTCGACGGTTTCGGTGAAACGGCCCCGGGTGCTCAGCCCGGCGGCGACCCCCGCCCCGGTGCCATAATAGCGCTCGGGCTCGTCGATCACGTAGCTGAGCGGATTTGTGAACAGATCGACCACGATGCCCGTGGTGTCGCGCACCGTCGACGGGCCCAGCACGGGAAGCTCCAGATAAGGCCCCTCGCGGGCGCCCCAGACGTGCAGCGTCTCGCCAAAGTCGGTGTCATGTTCCGGCAGGTTGAATTCGGCCGCGACGTCCGCAAGCCCAAAGATCCCCAGCGTCGAATTGGTCAAAAAGCGTACCGTCGACAGGCCCGCCCCGCGCAGATCACCTTGCAGCAGGCTGTTCACCATGACCGACGGTTCACCAAGGTTGCTGGCAAAATGGCCGATGCTGTCTTCGATCTCGTCCGGCAACACGGTTGAATACCCGATGGCCGCCGGGCGCACCAATGCGCGGTCCAGACCACGGTTAAACTGGTGCACGCGCCGATTCTGAGCCTCGTACGGATCAAAGACGCCATCCTCCGTCGCAGGGGCTGAACCCCCGCCACAGGCCGACAGACCAGCGATCAAAACAATCAAAAGCAGAAAACGTCCCGCTATCATCAAATGCGGCAATGGAAATCTCCGAGCAACACGCGTAAGCATCCACTTAATGCCTTCGCGGCAAATGCCCATAGGGCGACAGTTGGAATTGAATGGCTGTGGCACTTGCGTGACACGGAAAATGCGCCAAAGGTGGCGCGGCGACAAGGCCAAGCGTGATGCGGGCAAAAAGGTGCCGATGCAGGACAAAACAATGAATCAAGGCCGGAACGAATTGCGCGCAGCGCGCAGTCAAAGTCGCGCACTGTACTGGACGGTGGGTCTGTTCAGCATGTTTGCCAACATGCTGATGCTCACCGGGCCCATGTACATGCTGCAGGTCTATGACCGGGTGCTCGGCAGTCGCAGCTATGAAACGCTGGTGGCGCTGTCGCTGCTTGTCGCCTTTCTTTATGGCATCATGGGCGTGCTCGACTATGCGCGCGGTCGGATTATGGCACGGGCCGGGGCACGGTTTCAGGCCACGCTGGACCGCCGTGTCTTTGACGCGGTTGTGCGCAAATCGGCGATCGCACCCGACATGCGCTCGCAAACCGGGCTCGCCGATCTGGAAAGTGTGCAGCGGTTTATGACGGCGCCGGTTCTGATGGCGATGTTCGACCTGCCCTGGACCCCGATCTTTATCGCCGGGATCTTTCTGTTCCACCCGTTGCTCGGGTGGCTCGCGGTGGGTGGGGGCACCATCCTGATCCTCATCGCGCTGGCCAACCAGCTCTTGTCCCGCGCGCCGCAACTCAAGGCGGGCTATGCGGGTCAGGTCGCGACAACCATGTCCGACCAGCTGCGGACCGAGGCCGAAATGGTGCAGGCGATGGGCATGCGCGACGCGTCGTTCGACCGGTGGCAAAAGGCGCGCGGCCTCGCATTGGAAGAGCAGATGCGGGCCACGGATGTCGGCGGCGGCTTTACCGCCATGACCAAATCGATGCGCCTGTTTTTGCAAAGCGCGATGCTGGGGTTGGGCGCCTATCTGGTGCTGCAGGACCAGATGACGCCCGGCGCGATGATCGCCGGTTCGATTTTGCTAGGCCGGGCGCTTGCGCCGATCGAGCAGATGCTGACGCAATGGCCGGTGGTGCAGCGCGGGGTCAAGGGATGGAACGCCCTTGCCGAGTTGCTGACGGCCGTCCCGGTCGAGGCGACCCGGACGGCCCTGCCCAAACCCAAGGCGCGGCTGATTGCGAAATCGCTTACCATCGTGCCGCCGGGGGAAAAGACGGCTGCCTTGCGCAGCCTCGATTTCAACCTGCCGCCCGGCAAGGCCATGGGGGTCATCGGCCCCTCTGGCGCCGGCAAATCCACCCTCGCGCGCTGCCTCACCGGCGTGTGGCGGCCCGCAGGCGGGACCATTCGCCTGGATGCCGCGGCGCTTGACCAATATGAACCTGCCGTTCTGGGTCAGCACATCGGATATCTGCCGCAGCGCGTGCAGCTTTTCGACGGAACGATCGCGGAAAATATCGCGCGCCTGTCGACCGAACCGGATGCCGGCAAGGTGGTTGCGGCAGCGAAAAAGGCCGCCGCACACGAGATGATCCTCGAATTGCCCGACGGGTATGACACCCGCATCAGTGCCAGCCAGCAGCGCCTCTCGGGTGGCCAAATCCAGCGGATCGGCCTTGCCCGCGCTCTGTATGATGAGCCGGTGATCCTGGTGTTGGACGAGCCGAACTCGAACCTCGACAACATCGGTACGCAGGCATTGAACCAGGCGATCCGGCAGCTCAAATCCGAAGGGCGTTCGGTCATCATCATGGCGCACAGGCCTGCGGCCATCCAGGAATGCGATCTGCTGCTGGTCATCGAAAACGGAATGCGCACTGCCTTTGGACCCAAGGAAGAGGTGCTGCGCTCAACCGTCAAAAACCACGAACAGATCACACGCGCACCGGCGGGTGCAGGAGGGGTCTCATGAGCTCGAATCGTTGGTCGGCACGGGTGCCGATGTTGGTTGGCTTTACCGGGCTGGCCATTCTGCTGGGCGGTTTCGGCGTCTGGGCGACACAGACGCAAATCGCGGGCGCCATCATCGCGTCCGGCCGGATCGAGGTCGACCAGAACCGGCAGATCGTCCAGCACCCCGAAGGCGGTGTGGTGGTCGAGATCGGCGTGCAGGAAGGCGATAGTGTCGAGGCGGGCGAATTGCTCTTGCAGCTCGACGTGGCGCAATTGCGCACAAGTCTCGCCATTGTCGAAAGCCAGCTTTACGAGCTCATGGCGCGGCGTGGCCGCCTCGAGGCGGAACGCGACGATCTGGATATCATCGTCTATGATGAGGAACTGATGACCGTCAGCGCCGAGCGACCGCAAGTCAAGGAGCTGATCCGCGGGCAACAAAACCTGTTTGATGCCCGAGGCGACACGATTGCCAGCACGCGCGAGCAATTGGCAGAACGGATTGCCCAGACCCGAAACCAGATTGTCGGAATCGAAGCGCAAGAAGCCTCGCTGGGCCGCCAGCTGGCCCTGATCGAGCAAGAGCTTGCCGCGCAGCAAAGCCTGCTGGATCGCGGTCTGGCGCAGGCCTCCGGCGTGTTGTCGCTGCAGCGGCAGGCGGCGTCGCTCGAAGGGGAACTGGGCGAACTTGCAGCCAGCAAGGCGCAAGCCGAACAACGCATCACCGAAGTCCAGATCGAATCCCTGCGCCTTGGCACGGACCGGCGCGAAGAAGCGATCACGCAACTGCGCGACTTGCGCACGCGTGAGCTTGAATTGATCGAGCAGCGGCAGGGCTTGCTGACCGACATCGACCGGATGGAGATCCGCGCGCCGGTGTCCGGCATCGTTTACAACATGCGCGTGCAGACTTTGCGGTCGGTGATCCGGCCAGCGGACCCGGTTCTGTTCCTGATCCCGCAGGATCGCCCGCTGGTGATCGCCGCGCGGGTCGATCCGATCCACATCGACCAGATCGTGACGGGCCAGGCCGTGAACCTGCGCTTTTCCGCGCTGGACCAGCGCACGACGCCGGAACTGGTGGGTCAGGTGGCGCTGGTGTCGGCGGATTCGTTCGAGGACGAAACGCTCGGCTCAAGCTTTTACAGAGCAGAGATTGTGCTGAACCCCGGTGAGGTGGAAAAGCTGCCGGATGGGCAGGTCCTGATCCCCGGCATGCCGGTGGAGGCGTTTATCCGCACCGATGAACGGTCGCCGCTGACCTATCTGATCAAGCCGATGATGGACTACTTCAACCGCGCCTTCCGCGAGAACTAGGCGTCGCCCGAGCCGCCGCGCTGTGCCGCCAGCTGTTGCAGCGACGTGGTCATGCCCGCCACGTCCGAAGTGCCCTCGACCCCGTTGTCGGGCAGCATGTGCCGGGCCCCCGCGCCCGCGGTCACGCTGGTGCCGGGCGCGGTCTTTTCCTCTTCTGGGCTTGCGTCTTCGACAGCTTTGGCGGGCACTGCGGCCAGCGGAACCGCTTCGGGCGCAGGCAGCAGCTCTGGCTCGAAATCATCGAGCGGCGCGCTGACGCCGCGGCGAAAGACCAGCATGTTGCGCCATTCGGTCGTGCTGCCTGTTAGGCCCGCCCGTTCGATCGACGGCAGGGTTTCAGCGCGCTGAAACTCCCACCCATCGCGGCCCATTTCGTTCATCAAGCTTTCGAGCGCAAAGGCAAAGCGGCCCTCGGCCCCTTTGACACCCTTGCCCTTGCGCCCCTTGGTCGGCGCTGGCACGACCTTGTATTCCCAACCACCCATGTTGTGATCCCCCATCTCGGCGGGCCGTATAGCCTGCGCGGCCACCGAGGGAAAGCCTGCCTCACGCGCGTCGGCGGATCCCGATGCTTGCGCCGACCCGTTCGGGGCGCGGCAAGGCGGCGTGCGCGTCCCGCAATCCGACCACGCGGGCGTAGATGTCGGCAGGCATGGGTGCGACGCGCGGCCCCGATTGATCCACGTGCAGCGTCATTGTCTCGGCCGTGGCGGCCAGCCAGCCCTCTTCGTGCCAAAGCTCCTGATAGGAGTGAAAGCGTTTCTCGTCACAGTCGATCATCTGGAATGTCGCCATCACAGGGGCGTCCACATGCAGTTCGCGCAGGTAGCTGATGTGGAATTCCGCCGAGTAGGTCGTGTGCCCGGTCCGCGCCTGGTAGTCCGGCCCAAAGCCCATCTGCTCAAAGATCTGATCCGCCCCTTGGTCAAAAAGCACGCTGTAATAGGCCATGTTCAGATGGCCGTTGTAGTCGATCCATTCGGGGCGCACGCGCATCACGGTGGAACGGAAGGGGGTGGTCATGGGCGCTCTCCTTTTGCGGTGACCCTAGAAACAGCGCGGGCCCGATTGCAACCACATGCCGGGCTGATAGGGTCGCGCCGCAGCACCAGTGAGACACGGCATGAGCAAAGCGGACGTGCGGGCCCAGTACGAGGCCTACCCCTATCCCGAGCGTGATCCCAAGGACGAGCGCAAGCGGCTGATCACCGGGTCGCCGTCGCTGCCGGTCGAGATGGATCATTGGCTGTGGGGTGGGGCGCGCGACTGGTCGCAGCCCTTGCGGGCGCTGGTGGCCGGTGGTGGCACGGGCGATGCGCTGATCCAATTGGCGCAGCTGATGACAGAGGCCCGGCGGCCTTACGAGATCACCTATCTCGACCTGTCCGCGGCGTCGCGCCGCATCGCTGAGGCGCGGGTAAAGGTGCGCAAGCTGCAGGGCATCCGCTTTGTCACCGGAAGCCTTTTGGATGCAGCGGCGTACGGGCCCTTTGACTACATCGACTGCTGCGGCGTGTTGCACCATCTGGACGACCCGCACGCCGGGTTCGATGCGCTGGCCAGTGCGCTCAAGCCCGATGGCGGCATGGGTGTCATGGTGTACGCGCCGCACGGGCGGTCGGGGGTCTACCCGCTGCAGGCGGCGTTCGGGTCGGCGCTGGCCGGGCTTGCACCGCGAGAGCGGTTGAAGCGTGCGCGGGCCATCTACGACCGGCTACCCGACGCCCATCCGTTCAAACACAACACGCGCGTGGTGGATCACGAAAAGGGGGACGCGGGGTTCTACGATCTGTTGTTGCACAGCACGGACCAGCCATTCACCATCTCGCAGCTCATCGATGCGTTGGGCGCTGCCGGTCTGGACTATGCCGGTACGCCCGAGCCGATGCTCTACGATCCTGCACCGCTAACGGGGGCGTTGGATCTGCCCGCGGGCGTTACCCGCATGCAACTGGCCGAAGATCTGCGCGGCACGTTCAAGACACATGTCATCTATGCGCGCTCCAAGGGTCAGGTGATCCCGCCGCCCATGGGCAAGCCCGATGCGATCCCGCATCTGCGCGGCGCGCCTGCCGCTGCGTTGGCGCAGCATGTGTCCCGCACCGGGCAGATCATCATCGATACCGCCGGAGAGGCGTTTGATTTTGCACTGCCCAAGCAAGCAGCGCATGCCATCGCCGGTATCGACGGGCGGCGCAGCCTCCGGGACATTCGCGCGGGCACCGGGATGGATGCCATCGTCTTTGGTGCGCTGTGGGCCAAGGTCGAGGACGCGCTGTGCGCCTCGGGCATGATGCACTATTCGCGGCTGCTGGTGGCTTAGGGATCAAGGATCGGGACATGCGGGCCCAGGCTGCGCGCATAGCCATGCGCGATGCGCGGGTCGTCCGCCACTTCGACCTTTTGGGAGACGGGCACAAAGCCCGAGCGAAGGTAGAACGAGAGCGCCTGCGGACTGTCGAGCGTGCAGGTGTTCAGGTGAAAGCGCGTGATGGCCTGCGCCCAGGCCCGCTCGATGGCGTTGTTCATCAGGTAACGCCCCGCGCCGGTCCCGATCATTTGCGCGGTGAGCCCGAAATAGGCCAGTTCGCACTGCCCTTGCCGGCGAAAATCCAGCTCGAGCAGGCCGCCATCTACACCGTCCCGCTGCAGGGTGTAGATGTGCACCTTGGGGTCTGTGATGATCTTGGCCAGCGCGTCTTCGTCCAGCACCATCCGCCCGAACCACAGCCAGTCTTCACCGACGGCGCGGAACAGCGCGCGGTACCAGTCCACGTGCGGTTTTTCGTGCCGCACCAGCTCCCACCCGGCTGGCGGTGTAACGGGCCGGATATCAACCGCGTGCCGCATCTCGAGCGTGGTGACGACGGTCACCACCTTGCCCCGTGGCACCTCGTGATAGCCGTCCGCAAGCATCAGAGCAGGCCTGCCGCGTGGAACGCCTGGCGCATGTCGCGCTGTGGCCGGGGGCCGACATGGCTGATGACCTCGGCGGCGCACAGGTTGCCCATGCGTCCGCACGTGCCCAGGTCATACCCGTTCATCAGACCGAACAGGAACCCGGCTGCAAATTGATCGCCCGCACCTGTGGCATCGACGGGCGTGACCGTCTCAACCGGGATGTCATGGCGCGCGCCGTCGCCGATGATCGTGACCCCGTCACCCGACCGGGTGCAGATCACGAGCGAGATCATGTCGGCGGTCTTGGCCAATGCCCCCTCGAGATCGTCGGTTTCGAACAGCGACCTGATCTCGTGTTCATTGCCGATGACATAGTCGAGCTCGTTGCCGATCATGTCGAGAAAGTCTTCCCGGTGGCGGTCGACGCAGAACGGGTCGGAGATGGCGATACCCGCCTTGCCGCCGCCGGTCCGGGTCAGGCGCGCGGCCTGGCGAAACGCCTCTTTGCCTTTGTCCTTGTCGAACAGATACCCTTCGAGAAACATCATCTCGGTGCTGGACGCGACGGCGTCCGGCACATCCTCTGGCCCCAGCTCGGTCGAGATGCCGAGATAGGTGTTCATCGACCGCTCGCCATCGGGCGAGACAAAGATCATGGACCGCGAGGTGGGCAGCTCGCCCCCCGGAACGGGGTCGTTTACGAAATCGGTGCCGCTGTCCTGCATCGACTGTGCATAGAATTGCCCCAGCGCGTCGTCATGCACCCGCCCGATGAACGCCGTGGGCAGGCCAAGTGCGCCGACCCCCGCGATGGTGTTTGCGACCGCGCCGCCCGGGGTCTGCAGCCGGTCGGACATGGCCGCATACAGCACCTCGCCCCGCTCGCGTTCGATCAGCTGCATGATGCCTTTTTCGATCCCCATCATGTCCAGAAAACTGTCATCGGCATGCGAAATCACGTCAACAACGGCGTTGCCGATGCCGACCAGCTTGTATTGGGTCATTCCGTTTTTTCCTTGAAGGGGCAGAGGTCGCGGATCAGGCAGGCCGGGCATTTGGGCTTGCGTGCCACGCAGGTGTAGCGGCCATGCAGGATCATCCAGTGGTGCGCGTGCAACTGGAAATCGGCCGGGATGTGATCCTCGATCGCGCGTTCGACAACGTCCACGGTCTTGCCCGGCGCGATGCCGGTCCGGTTGCCCACGCGAAAGATGTGGGTATCAACGGCTTGGGCCGGGTGCTGCCACCACATGTTCAGCACCACATTGGCGGTCTTGCGGCCCACGCCCGGCAGTGATTGCAGCGCGGCACGGCTGTTGGGCACGACGCCGCCATACTCATCGACAAGGATCTGGCTGAGCTTGATGACGTTCTTGGCCTTCTGACGATAAAGGCCAATCGTCTTGATATGCTCAGTCACCCCGTCAAGGCCCAGATCCAGCATCTTTTGCGGGGTGTCGGCCACTTTGAACAGGGTCCGCGTCGCCTTGTTCACACCTGCATCCGTGGCCTGCGCCGAAAGCGCGACAGCCACGACAAGCGTGTAGACATTCACATGCTCCAGCTCGCCCTCGGGCGCCGGATCAGCCGCGTGAAAACGCTCAAAGATCGTGCGGATCGTATGGTAGTCGAGTTGCTTTGCCATCCGTTCTCCTATGCGAAAAATCCAAGGCCGGGGCAAGCGGCGGCTGAAAACGTGTTAAAATGCGATGCAACCTGCCGGGCGCGATTTTCCAAACGTTAACATCTGATCGGTTAGGACAGACGCGGTGAGGGCCGTCAAAGGTCGAAGAGGTGTTGTGATGAACGAGTTGGCGCGACGGCGTCATCCACGGTTGCGCGTGGGGATGGAGTTTGATCGGGAATACGCGGTGCTGGCGGGGTTTTGTCCTTCGGCGACCGTCATGTCCGAGGACGGCCCACTGCCGCTGGAATGGTTGAGCGAGGGCGACAGGGTTCTGACACGCGACAGCGGCTACCAGCCTGTGCTGTGGATCGAACGGACCAGGATGACCCGCCGCATGCTCGCCGCGGTGCCGGAATTGGCCCCGGTGCAAATTGCGCCCGGCACATTCGGTGCCACGCAACCGGACCGCGCGCTGAACGTGTCGCCGTCACAGCTGGTTTTTGTCGAACGCGACCCGACGGTGCGCGGCGGTCAGGGTGTTCTGCTGCCCGCCAACGAGCTTGGGTCGGCCGTCGCCGCTGGGCCGCACCCGCGGCCAGCGACCTACGTTTCGATCCTGTTGCCGGGGCACCACCTGATGCAGATCAACGGCGTGTGGATGGGATCGCTGTTTCTGGCGGATCTGGCTGCAGATCTGTTGCCATCGGATCCGATGCGGGCCGCGCTGGATGACGAGGTGATGCAACCGGCCGCCCCGATCATCAGCCGGCAGGATGCGGCACGGTTCCTTGTCAGTTGGCGTATGCGCCGCTCGGCCTGAGCGGGTGCCGTTCGCGCAGGAATCGGGTCGCGTGACGCGGCACGCCTGATTATTCTGGGTGGCATGGAACAGTTTGCATCCCCCGACGCCGAAACCGGTTATCACTACAACGTCATGCGGCGCGCGATCGACCTGATCGATGGCGCCGATGAGACGCTGACCTTGGACGGGCTGGCCCAACAGATGGGCATGAGCCCGGCCCATTTTCAGCGCATCTTTTCCCGCTGGGTCGGGGTGTCGCCCAAGCGCTACCAGCAATATCTGACGCTGGGCCACGCCAAAGCGCTGCTCGAAGAGCGGTTCACGACGCTTGAGGCCGCGCATGCCGCCGGGCTGAGTGGTTCTGGCCGTTTGCACGACCTGTTCCTCCGGTGGGAGGCGATGAGCCCCGGTGACTATGCCAAGGGCGGCGCGGGTCTCACCATCTTTTGGGGATGGTTCGACAGCCCGTTTGGCCTGGCGCTGGTCATGGGGACCGAGCGGGGCATCTGCGGCCTGGGCTTTGCCGCCGAGATGGGCGAGGATTGGGCGATGCAGGATCTTTTGCGGCGTTGGCCTAAGGCCACATTTGTCGAAGATCCGATGCGGTTGCGCCCCTGGGTGCTTGCCGCGTTTGGCGCGGACGCGGCGGACCTCAGCCAGGCGCCGCTGTACCTGATCGGGGCACCGTTCCAGATCAAGGTGTGGGAGGCGTTGTTACGAGTACCGTCAGGGCATGTGACCACCTACTCCGAGATCGCGGGCAGCATCGGCAATCCGCGCGCCGTGCGTGCCGTCGGGACAGCGGTGGGGCGCAACCCGATCAGTTGGCTGATCCCGTGTCACCGCGCCCTGCGCAAGTCGGGCGGGCTTGGCGGCTACCATTGGGGGCTGCCGGTCAAGCGCGCGCTTTTGGCCTTTGAGTCGGCCCGCGCCGAGGCCTGAAAGCACGCAAAAGTGCTCGGCAGGATGCTGCTGATGCAAAATTCCCCCTGTTGGACGCAACCATACGGCCCTATCTTTGGTTCAGCATAACAGGGACTGTGCCCGAACATGGTCTCACCTCGAAGGCAGTAGGATAGAACCATGCAAAGATTTCATCTCACCCTTGGTCTGGGCGCAATCATCGCGCTGGGCGCGTGTACTGACCCGGCGACGCTGGGCGGCAACCCCGAAAACCGCAACGCCAATCAGGGCGCACTGATCGGTGCGGGCACCGGCGCAGTGCTGGGCGCGATCATCAACGATGACAACCGCGCCGCGGGGGCCGCTGTGGGCGCAGTGCTGGGCGGAGCCGTGGGCGCCGGGATCGGCTACAACCTCGACCAGCAAGAGGCCGAGTTGCGCCGCGATCTGGGCAATGACCGCGTGACGATCACAAATACGGGCGACCGCCTGATTGTGTCGTTCCCGCAGGACATCCTTTTTGCGGTCAACAGCTTTGCCGTGCGGCCCGATTTGCAATCGGATCTTGGCGTGCTGGCCACGAGCCTCGACACCTACCCCAACTCGACCATCCAGATTGTCGGCCACACCGACAGCGATGGCGAAGCGGCGTTCAATCAGCAGCTGAGCGAACGGCGGGCCAATGCCGTTGCCGACGTGCTGCTGCGCAATGGGGTACCGTTCAACCGGATTCAGGCCTTTGGTCGTGGTGAAAGCCAGCCCGTCGCCAGCAATCTGACGCCAGAGGGCAAGGCGCAAAACCGCCGTGTTGAAATCGTGATCCTGCCCAACGCCTGATCATTTTCGGACGACGATAAACATTCGGCCCCGGCGCTTGCGTTGGGGCCATTGTTTTGTTGCTCGACATGGTCAAAGTGGGACCAAACGAAGGACAAGATCAATGACCACGACACTGTTGGGTATTTCCGGCGCCTTGCGGGCGGGATCGACCAATCGCAAGCTGCTGCGCGAGGCGGTACGGCTCTATGGAGACTGCACCTATGTCGAGGCTGACCTGCAGATGCCGCTGTATGACGGCGATCTCGAAGAGGCCGAAGGCGTGCCCGAAGCGGCGGAGCGGCTGGCAGCGCAGATTGCGGAGGCCGATGCCGTCATCCTTTCGACCCCGGAATACAACAAGGGGCCTTCGGGCGTGATCAAGAATGCGCTCGATTGGGTGAGCCGGGTGCCGGGCACACCGTGGTCCGGCAAGCCGGTTGCCGTCATGTCGGCGGCTGCGGGCCGTGCCGGTGGGGAGCGGGCGCAGATGATCCTGCGCTCCTACCTCGTGCCATTCCGCCCGCACCTCTTGATGGGACCGGAGGTGCATCTTGCCGCCTCGTCGTCGCAATTCGATGAAAACGGGACCCTTCAGGGCGAACAATACATCAAGGATCTGACCGCGCTCATGACCGGATTGCGAGACGCGGTCACGCGGGCCGCGGCACACTGATCTCGATCAGGTTGCCGTCCGGGTCGCGGATGTAAAGCGATGTGATCGGCCCCTGGGCACCGCTGCGTGGAACGGGGCCTTCTTCGATATGCGTATTCGTGGATTTGAAATGCGCTTGCCACACCGAAAGCGGTGCGTCGGTCAGCAAGCACAGGTCCGCGCTGCCCGGCGCGGGCGCGCGCGCCTTGGGCTCAAACTCCGCCCCGGCTGTGTGCAGATTGATCTTGTGCGGCCCAAAGTTGAGCGCGTGGCGGGTGCTGCCATCGGCGACTGTGAACGGTGCATGCACCATCCCCAGAACCTCGCGATAGAACGCGATCGTTGCATCGATGTCGGCGACCGTCAGAACCAGATGGTCAAGGCGGGTCAATCTGGGCTGGTCCATTTGTTCAAAACCCTGTCAATTGGTGCCATGCAGGGTGCCGTACCTTTCGAGCAGCGTCAAAACGATGTGTTGGATCCCGCGCGGGCATGCGCGCTGATGGCGGCGCTGGGTTTGCCCGACCGGCCCGTCGCGGGGGACGCGCTGCCCCCGTTTTTCCACCAGCTGTATTTCTGGAACGCGCAACCACCCGGTGCGCTGGGGCGGGATGGGCATCCACGTGTGGGGGGCGTGATCCCCGATCTGGGCCTGTCACGGCGCATGTGGGCCGGTGGCCGGATGCAGTTTGCCGATCCGCTGCGGCTGGGGTTGCCAGCGAAAAAGCGGACGTATTGCGACGCCGTAAAGGAAACCGTCGGTCGCAGCGGGCCGCTCGCCTTTGTCACGTTGCGGCACGAGATCCGGCAAGAGGGGGCGCTGTGCGTGACCGAATGGCAGGATCTGGTGTACCGACCCAAAGCGGATCCGTCACAGGCAAAATCGCAGCCCACGGCCGCGCCGGGCCAGGAGGGTGAGCCGGTGCGGTTCGACAGCACGCTGCTGTTTCGGTATTCGGCGCTGACATTCAACGGGCACCGCATTCACTACGACGAAAGCTATGCGCGTCAGGTCGAGGGTTACGATGGCCTCGTGGTGCATGGGCCGTTGCTGGCGCAGCTTTTGATATTGAAAGCGACGCGTGAGCTTGGCCCGCTGCAGGCGTTTTCGTTTCGCGGGCACAGCCCGCTGATGCACCACGAAGAGGCCGTCTTGTGCCGCGCAGGCCCCCGCCTGTGGGTGGCGGGACCGGACGGGCGGCTGGTGATGGAGGCGACGGTCTAAAGCGACGCGGCGACCTCGAACCCCTGCGGGATCGTGTTGCGATCCTCCAGCAGCAAATCGGCGATGACGTCAGCGACCTTCGGGGCCATGCCGAAGCCGATTTTGAACCCGCCATTCGCGATGAAATGCCCCGGTCTCTCTGGCCATGCGCCCAACATCGGCGCGCGGCTGCGGCTGCGGGGACGCAGGCCGGCCCAGCGGGCCAGCACTGGCGCATCGCGCAGGGCAGGGACCTGCGCCCGCGCACGTGCGAGCACCGCATCAAGCTGCGCATCGGTGCCGGTGGCATCGTCATAGTCGCGTTCGGTGGTCGAGCCGACGGCGGTCGTCCCGTCCGCATGGGGGATGATGTGCAGGCCGTCGATGAAAAGCTGCGGCGCCTCTGGCGCTGCGTGATCCAGAAGGGCGGCCTGCCCCTTGATCCCGGCGCCCACCAGGCGGGTATGCCCGGTATTCAACGCCTCGAGCCCGGCGACACCCGTGGCGTGCACGATCCGGCCCTGATCCGGGGCATCGGGCGTGACCCGGACGCCTTTGGCGGCCAAGGCCGCAACAAGGGCGGTGCAGGCCTGCCGCGGGTGAATGCGGGCGCTGAGCGTATCGAAGACTTCGAAACCGGTCGCACTTTCCAACCCCCATCCGCTGTCGGCCGTAGTGCGCACGGTCCAGCTTGCCTCACCGCGCCATAGGCCCTCCGCACCCGCGCATCGGCTGCGGGCGAGGTCGAGGGCATGAGGGTCTGTGATGGGCTGCACCCGGCCCGTGCGTGCATATCCCGGCGAGCGGCCAGACGCGTCGGCGACTGTGGCCCAAAAGCCTTCGGCCATCAGCAGGCTGTCGAGTTGGAACTGTTTCTTGGGGTTCCAGTTTTCGGGCACGTGCGGCGCGAGCGCACCGACGATCCCGCCGCTGGCCCCAGACGCCGGTCCCTGCGGGTCGACCACCTGAACACGCGCGCCGCGCTGCGCACAGGTCCAGGCGATGGACAGGCCAAAGATGCCCGCGCCGCGCACTGTGATGTCTGCCGTTGCCAAGCCCCGTCCCTTTCGCCAAGGATGCCGCGACCTCATACAAGGACACTGCATGCAGGACCAGAGCACGACGTTAGAGTGGCGCAACGGGCAGGTGCCCGTTTCGACGCGCTTTGACGATCCGTATTACAGCCTCGAGAACGGGTTGGACGAGACGCGGCACGTCTTTCTGGCTGGCAACGCGCTGCCTGCGCGTTTTGTCGATGGTTTTCACGTGGCAGAGCTGGGGTTTGGCACGGGGCTGAACCTGCTGGCCACGTGGGACGCGTGGCGGCTTGCCGGTGTCGCGGGGCGCTTGCAGTTTACCAGTTTCGAGGCGTTTCCGATGACGTTGGACGATATGCGGATCGCTTTGCGCGCGTTTCCCGAGGTCGCGGCCCTCGCGCAAGAGCTGCTGTCGGCGTTGTGCGGTCCCGGGCCTGTCTATGATCTGGGCGACGTGGTCTTCACGCTGATCACCGGCGATGCGCGCCGGACGTTGCCCGCCTGGCAAGGGCGTGCCGATGCGTGGTTTCTGGACGGGTTTTCGCCTGCGAAAAACCCCGAGCTTTGGGGCGCAGACCTGATGGCGGAGGTGGCCCGCCACACGACCCCGTCCGGCACGACGGCGACCTACACGGCGGCGGGGCATGTGCGGCGCGGACTGGAAAGCGCGGGTTTTGCCGTGGAACGCAGTCCCGGCTTTGGCCGCAAGCGGCACATGACACGGGCGCGCCTGGCGTGAGTGCAGGCAACAACACACGGCTGGGTATCGCATTGATGATTGCGGTATCGGTCGTCTTTGCCGTGCAGGATGGTATCTCGCGCCACCTCGCGGACAGCTACAACGTCTTGATGGTCGTCACGATCCGGTACTGGTTCTTTGCGGCTTTCGTGATCACGATTGCATCGCGCAAGGCGGGTGGCGTAAGGTCCGCGGCGCGGACCGAGCAGCCTGTCTTGCAGGCCTTTCGCGGCTTGCTGCTGGCGGCGGAGATCTGCGTGATGGTGACCGCCTTCACCGTATTGGGGCTGGTCGAAAGCCATGCGATCTTTGCCGCGTATCCGCTACTGGTGGCGGCGCTGTCGGGGCCCATTCTGGGTGAGCGTGTCGGGTGGCGGCGTTGGCTGGCCATCGGCGTCGGCTTTGTCGGCGTGCTGTTCATCCTGCGGCCGGGACCGGGCGTGTTTGATCCCGCTGCCATCATCCCGGTCGTATCGGCGCTGATGTTCGCGACCTATGGCCTGCTCACCCGCTTTGCCGCGCGGCGCGACAGCGCGGCCACCAGCTTTTTCTGGACGGGGACAACGGGGGCCGTGGCGATGACCTGCGTTGGCACCTGGTTTTGGGAGCCGATGAGCGGCGGGGATTGGACGTGGATGGGCGCTCTGTGCATCACGGGCGCGCTGGGGCACTGGCTGCTCATCCGCTGTTACGAGGTTGCGGAGGCAAGCGCGGTGCAACCCTTTGCCTATTTCCAGATGGTGTTTGCCGCCGGGGTGGGCATCGCGCTGTTCGGCGAAGCGCTGCAGTGGAACGTCGCTCTGGGCGCTGCGATCATTGTCGGTGCGGGGCTGTTCACGCTATGGCGCGAACGGCAGCATGCTCGCACCTGACAGCTCTTCGGAAAACGGGACCGGGTGCGGATCGTTGCCCAGCCGCGCGCGGTAGATCGGCAGGCTTTCGGTGACGCGCATCACATAGTTGCGGGTTTCGCGAAAGGGGATGTGTTCGATCCAGTCGACAATGTCGAAATCGGCGTCAAGATTGCGGGGATCGCCGTACAGGTCGATCCAACGGTTTGCCCGCCCCGGGCCGGCATTGTAGGCGACCGACATCAGCACGACGTTGCCGCGATATTGGCCCGCAAGCGTGCTGAGATAGGCGGATCCCAATTCAGCATTATAGACCGGATCGCTGATCAGGCGTTCGGTGCTGTGTTCGGCGGCACGGTCGAGGTTTCGGGCCACCTCGCGGCCTGTGGCAGGCATGATCTGCATGAGGCCACGTGCCCCGGCACCTGATTGCACGCCGGGGTCAAACTCGCTTTCGCGACGGGCGATGGCGAGGCTCATTTCAGGTGCCATGGGCAGGTTCGCCTCGGCCAGCGGGTGCAACGGGTAGTAGGGCGCGTGCAGTGTGAGGCCGCGCCGCGCGACCCGTTTGCCGATCATCACCGCGATATGCGCTTGATCGACGTCGAGCGCCGCCTGCCCAAGCAGGCCCGCATCGGCGCGGTCCACGATTTCGGCCAAATGGGTCCAGAAACGTTCGGCGAGGTTGCGTTCGCTGGAGGCCTGCAGGAGCAGCCCCGCCTCGAACAGATCGCGCCGCGCCAGATCGGAATTGCGCCAATCGCCAAAGTTTTCGGCGCCATCAAGTTCCGGGTCCGGTGGCAGGCCCGCGCGTTCGGCTGCGAGCAAGCCGTAGAACGACGTCTGGAATTGTGCGCCATCGGCGTAGGCTGCGGCGGCCTCGGGTGCCTGCGCCAACGATTCGTGCGCCCGTCCGATCCAATAGCCCGCCCGCCCGCGTGAGATGGGCGAGGCAATGGCGGCGCGGTGGTTCTGGAAGTGTCCAAGCGCAAGTTCAGGATCGTCAAGAAGCCGCAACGCGATATAGCCCGCCAGCCATTCGAGGTCGGCATAGGCCGATCCGCCTGTGAGGTGATGCCGGGCAGCCATCTGATAGGCAAGGCGCGCGTCTCCATCCCGCATCTCGTCCCGCGCGAGGGCACGGCGGCGGTTGGCCCAGGCCTCGGGCCGCCCCAGCGCCGCCGCCGAGATGGAGCGTGCGCGCAAAAGATCCTTGGCGGTATCCCAAAGCCCCTTTCGCACGCGCCATTCGAACCGGTCGCGTGCCAGGCCCGGATCATCGGCCAGAGCCTCGGGCACGGCATCGATCAGCGCGTTGGCGTTGCCCGCGAGGTTTTGAAGGCCGAGCCGGGCGCGGGCCAGCGTGATCTGACCGTCCGGGACGAGGTCGAACATGCGGCGTGCCTGCTCACCCTCACCGGCCCAAAGCATCGCGTCGAGGCGGGCGGCGTGGTGCGGGGCGAGCAATGGGCGGTGCGTTGCGAGGAACAGTCCTTGGGAGGTCACGTTCATCTGCATCGTGCGCCAGGCAAGCACGACATTCGCGTCCGCATCCCCCTGCTGCCCGGCGTTGGCGAGGGCGGCGGCATGGGCCAGCACGCCGCGCGGCGTCTGCGGTGGGTGTTCGGCAAAGAACGCGAGGATGGCGGTGTCGCCCTGGCGGATCACCGTCGGTTCCGCCCGACGGCGCAGCAGCGGTTCGCCCGGCCAGTCGGGCCGCCGGTCAAGAAAGGCAAGCACCTCGGCATAGCTGCCGCGCCCCGCGCGCAAGCGCTGCCATTCAATGATGTCCGCGGCCACCGGCCCGTCGCGTGCGGCAAGCGTTGCTGCCGCGTCCCAATTGCCATTGCGCAGCGCATCCATCGCCCAGCCCAACGGGCGCGGACGCTCGGACAGCGCGGCAGACACGGTCAGAAAGACTAGGGCCAGAGCGCAGGCTAACCGGGTCATCACTTGCATTTCCTGTTGGGCCATGGTCAGAGCCTTGAGCATATGCCAGGCGTGTGACGTTTCAACTCACCTCTCCGGCATTGCTGACAATTCATCCAGGCCCTCTGCCTGCCAAATGTGAAAAAGGAGCGTGAGAATGTTCAAAGGTTCTATGCCTGCCCTCGTCACGCCGTTTCTAAACGGCGCTGTGGATCTGGAGACCCTCAAGAAGTTGGTTGAGTGGCATATCGATCAAGGGAGCCATGGGCTTGTGCCCGTGGGCACCACGGGTGAAAGCCCGACCCTGACCCACGAGGAACACGAGCTGGTCATCGAAACGGTGGTCAAGACGGCGGCGGGCCGCATTCCGGTCATTGCCGGGGCCGGATCCAACAACACGGTCGAGGCGGTGCGGTTCGTGCAGTTTGCGGCCGAGGTGGGGGCCGACGCGGCGCTGGTCGTCACACCCTATTACAATAAGCCAACGCAACGCGGTCTGATCGCGCATTACGAGGCCCTGCACGACTGTGCCGACATCCCGATCGTGATCTACAACATCCCTGGTCGGTCGGTGGTCGATATGGCCCCGGCGACGATGGGCACGCTGGCCAAACTGCCGCGTATCGTGGGCGTGAAGGATGCGACCGGTGATCTGGCGCGGGTTTCGGACCAGCGCATGGCGTGTGGCACCGACTTCGTTCAGTTGTCAGGTGAGGATGCGACCGCGCATGGGTTCAACGCCCAAGGCGGGGTCGGCTGCATTTCGGTGACGGCAAACGCCGCCCCCCGGCTGTCCAGCCAGTTGCAAGAGGCGTGCCTCGCTGGGGACTTTGCCACCGCGTTGGACATTCAAGACAAGCTGATGCCGCTGCACAAGGCGATCTTTACCGAGCCGGGGCTTGTCGGTGCGAAGTACGCCATGTCGCGTCTGGGCCTGTGTTCCGATGAGGTGCGGCTGCCGCTGAGCACGCTGTCGGACGAGACCAAGGCGCTGGTCGATGATGGCCTGCGCCACGCGGGCCTGATGAACTGACAGGGACGGTGGGCGCGTTCGCCCACCCGACGCCCTAGCGTTTGCCGTAGTAGAGGCCGACCACATGTTCGGCCTCTGCAAAGAACAGCCAGCGGGCGGCAAGCGCGCCGGCCACGTGGCTGACCACGGCGAGCAGCGCCAAAAGATGCGAAAACGGCATCATCAGCAGGACGACGGGCACCACGGCAAAAAGTACGATGGAGATCACCCGCAGCTTCATGCTGTGTTTGCGACCGACGGTGTAGGCGAATTCCTTGAGGAGGTAGTTGGTGCCGGTGTGCGGCGGCTCAAACGCGCGCACAGTGCCGATGCTGCCAAGGCCCGTGGCGGTTGCAAGGTTTGAACCGGACCCGGCCAGCGCGCCATCGCCCCTGAGCCAGAGTGCAACCTGCACCAGTGCCGCGATGGCGATGAGGCCCATGGCCCAGCTGACTTGGCCAGCCAACAACGCGCCGCCACCGAGCGCAAAGCTCATGAACATTGCGGGGGTGAGCGGCGAGTTCCAGCGGGGAATGGTCTTGAGCTGCGTGTAGATCATGGACGTCGTGAACACCGTCAGCACTGAGAAGACCGAGCCCAGAAACCCGATGAGGCCCCAGTGTTGGTCAAAGAACACAAGGCCCATGCCGTGCAGCGCCATTAGCAGAAGTGCGATGACGGCACACCACCCCTCGCGGCTGAGCCAGGAACTGCGCCATTGCGTGAACGCCTTGATCGCGCGTTCGGGGTGTCCGAGGTGAAAGGTGGATGACACCAGACCGCCCACGGCACAAAGGTAGGCGATGGTGAAAAAGGCAAACGCGCTCCACCCGGTGACGGCCGGAAAGCCGAGGCCGAGGAAGAACAGCAAGCCAAAGCCGATGCCGGAAAAAACGGTGAAGAAGATAACGGACGGTGCGGGATGCATCAGATCTTTTCCAGTGTCTTGTCGAGCCAGCTCAGAAAGCCCTTGGCCTCCTGCGCGACAGGCGCGAGGTAGGGGGCCAGAATGTCGATCTGGTTGTCTTCGATTGTGTCCTTGGGCCGTGGCGGGAGGTATTTGTTCACAGGTTTGGTGCCCTGTTCCGGCATAAGATCCATGCCGCCGCGTTCGGCCGTGAGCTTGGACACGTTGCTTTGGGGATCGGCGAAGTCGCCGAAATGGCGGGCACCGGCGGGGCAGGTGCGAACGCAGGCCGGTTCACGATCTTCTTCGGGCAGGTTTTCGTTATAGATCCGGTCGACGCAGAGGGTGCATTTCTTCATTACCTTTTCGACGGCATCCATCTCGCGCGCGCCATAGGGACAGGCCCAAGCGCACAGACCGCAGCCGATGCAATCGGATTCGTTCACAAGCACGATCCCGTCCTCGACCCGCTTGTAGCTGGCGCCGGTGGGACAGACGGTCACGCAGGGCGCATCTTCGCAATGCAGGCAGGATTTGGGAAAGTGGACAAGTTGGGCCTGCCCTGCTTCGGGCTGAACCTCGTAGCTGTGCACGCGGTTGAGGAAGGTGCCCGACGGGTCGGCGCCATAGGCGTCCGTGTCCGAGAGCGGGGCGCCGTAGTTTTCCGTGTTCCATCCTTTGCAGGAGATCACGCACGCGTGGCAGCCGACACAGGTGTCGAGGTCGATGACGAGACCGAGTTTCTTTTCGGTCTGTGCGGGAAGAGTGGTCATGCGATTGTCCTCATGGTGAGGGCAGGACTGGGGCTCTCCCCCAGACCCCGGGATTTTTCAGGGACAAAGACGGGAAGGGTTGGAGTTGCGGCACCGATGGGTTCGGCCTTGGAGGCGTCCCAGTTGGCGATGAAATAGACGAACGTGCCCACGCCCAGAATGATGAAGGCGGCAATGGCAAGAAGCGTCTTTTGGATGCCGGTCATTTGCCCACTTTCCACGTCAGTTTGGACGGGCCCTTGGCCACAGGGGATTTGATCGGCGCCATCGCGGGTTGGCTTTCGGCTGGGGCGTCCGCCTTTTCGATGCGCACCTTGAGGTCGAACCACGCGGCCTGGCCTGTGATCGGGTCCGAGTTGGACCAGCGCAGGCCGTCCCCCTTGGGCGGCAGCAGCTCGTGGATGAGATGGTTGAGCAGGAAGCCGCGGGTGGCCTCGGGGGCGTCCTCGTCGAGCGCCCAAGCGCCCTTACGCTTGCCGATGGCGTTCCAGGTCCAGACCGTGTTGGGATTGAGCGCGGCCATTTCGAGGACGGGCACGGTGATTTCCCCGTGGGGCGATGTCACGCGTGCCCAGTCGCCATCGGCGAGCCCGTGCAGACGCATGAGATTTGTCGGCACATAAAGCGGGTTGTGCCCGTGCAATTGCCGCAGCCATGCGTTTTGCGACCCCCAGGAGTGATACATGGCCATGGGCCGCTGGGTGAGGGCCGTGATCGGGTAGGCCTCGCCCCTGTTATCGGGTGCTGGATCGTACCAGATGGGCAGCGGATCCATCGTTTCGAGAATGCGGGCGCGCAGGTGATCGGGAGGCTGACGCTCGCCATGCCCTTCGGCGGCCAGCTGGAAGCGGCGCATCGGCTCGACGTAGAGTGAAAAGAGGTAGGGCTGCGGGCTGTCAAAGAGGCCAAGCTCGACCGCCCAGTCCTGATAGGCATTGTTCCATGGCTTGTAATACAGCGCCGCGTCGGGAATGTGCCCGACCCAGAAGCCGCCATTCTGGATGTAGCTGTCAAGTTGGCCTTCGTTCACGTCGCCGCGCCCGTTGGTGAGGCCATTCTCGCTCATCCGCCAACCGGCGAGCGGGCCAATGCCGGGCTTGCGCTGGTGGTTGACGATGTAGTCGGCGTAGTCGGCATATTTCTGGCTGCCGTCGGCGTTGGTGAAGCCGGGCAAGCCCAGCCGTCCGCCCAGCTCGCACAGCACCGATTGAAAGCCGCGCACGTCGCGGTCAGGTTCGATCACGGGCCAGCGGATGGCATCCGCGGCTGCATCCGCCTCGCAGATGGGACGGTCCAGCAGGGAGATGCAGTCGTGCCGTTCC
>ERZ1740067.929-NODE-929-length-21781-cov-6.598315_pt1 | contig 21781 bp, 17 predicted proteins | sample MGYA00581736_ERZ1740067 | MGnify/ENA primary metagenome ERZ1740067 (study PRJEB43018, sample SAMN04849236) | marine metagenome | isolation source: floating plastic debris | place: Pacific Ocean | collected 2008-08-27 | study: EMG produced TPA metagenomics assembly... | reverse complement strand
CGCTTCTGCTTAACGAGCGCTTCTGTTTAAGTAGATAGCTCTAGATCCTGAAGGCCCCCTCAGTCCCCCAATTTTGGGGGATGCCAGAGTCAAAGCCTCTAAAATTGGATACCGCTGGCGAAATATTTTGCCATGAAGCAAACTCATCGGCTAGCCCCCTAAATCCCCCAATTTTGGGGGACTTTGAAGCAAGACATGCAGAAAATGCTTGGATTGAGATCGAGAAGTGTTGGATCAGCGGTGCTCCCCCAGAATTGGGGGCTGGGGGGCTTTTCAGCAATTCTGATATCAGCCAATGTTACGAAGTTTGCGTTTCGCCAGCGGTATCAAAATTGGGGGCTTGGGGGGCAATGCAGGAATGGTGTCACATGTTCAACTTAATTATGCTGAGCTATTTACCGTATTCCCTCATCCTAAATCCTCTGGAAAAACCGTAACAGTCTGCGTTGTCGTTGTAGTGATGTAGATACACAATAATGACCGTAGCGTTGACCCCCGGATATGAGCAGTCTAATTGGCAAGTCCTTGCAGGGCGGAAAATATAAGCTCAAGGACGTACTGGGTCGAGGTGGCTTTGGCTTGACGTTTCGGGCCCATCAAAACTACCTCGATCAGGTGGTGGTGATTAAGACGCTCAATGAGTCGTTTTGGTCCGCGCCAAATTTAGACGATTTACAGCGGCAGTTTCAGGATGAAGCGCGGCGATTGGCGCTGTGTAGCCATCCTAATGTGGTGCGGGTGAGCGATTTTTTTGTGGAAGATCAGCTGCCGTACATGGTGATGGATTACATTCCGGGGCGATCGCTCTACGATATGGTGTTGCCTGACAATGGTCCGGCGAAGCCATTGAGCGAAGCGGTGGCAGTGGGCTATGTGGCGCAGATTGGGAAGGCGCTGCAAGCGGTGCACGCTAAAGGGCTACTGCATCGCGATGTGAAGCCGCAAAATATCATGATTCATCAGCATACGGGTCAGGCGGTGCTGATTGATTTTGGCATTGCTCGGGAGCTATCACAAAATCCAAATAAAACGCACACTAGCATTGTGTCGGAAGGGTATGCGCCGATTGAGCAGTATTTGCCAAAGGCGCAGCGGTCAGCGGCGACGGATCTTTATGGACTGGCGGCGACGCTGTACACGTTGCTGACAGGAGAAATTCCGGTGGCAGCTGTACTGCGCGATCGCACGCCATTAACCCCGCTGGAGCAGCTGCGCCCAGATGTGAGCCCAGCGGTGGTGAGTGCGATCGCCAGCGGCATGCAGATTGAACTAAAAGATCGCCCACAGTCGGTGAATCGTTGGGTTACTTTGCTGACATCTGGCCAAACAAAAGGCCAAACAAAAGGCTTTACGCGAACGCAAAGACCTAATTCGGTAGTGCAAAGTCCGGCGCAAATCCCGGCCAGCCCTTCAGAGTTTCCGACGAAGGTGGTTTCTCCTGCATACCAGTCAACCTCCCCTGCGGCGACAGAGGGTAAAACGGTGGCGATGCCAGTGCCTAATGTTAGTAGGGCACTGGCATCGACTGCGAATGATGGCGGGACCGTCGTTGCGCCGCTTGCTCAGCCTGAGGAAAAAAATAGAGGCTGTGGATACGTGTTGAGGCTGGCGGGTGTGACCGTAGCGCTCGCACTGAGCGCTGCATTTGCTGGCTTTTGGCTGATGAGTCGATTGGGCGCTGTGCCACAGCTTTCTTTCCCAGAGATCGGCTTACCTGCAGAAGACTCTCCTGATGCAGGCATTGATCCGTCTGGAGATGAACAAGCTAGTGAAACAACAGAACCAGAAACAGACGAATCGACGGATGAACAAATTGCTAAAGAGCCCAAAGAAAAGAAACCGCCTCAAATAGAGGACCAATCTGATGGTGCTGAGACGTCTCCTGGAGCTGGAAATGGTGGCTCGACGGGGCAACTACCGCTAGTGCTAAATGGCACGGGTAATCCTGCGAATGACAGACCAGGAAATGTGGATCGCTCTGTGGTCATTCCTGGGTTTGCCCCAGGGGATAGCGAGGATCAAATCAGAAATCGGCTCGGTGCCCCCACTCAGGACTCTGTTGTGGATGGTTTTTACACCAGTGTGTACGAGCTCGTACCTAACCGGGTGAGCTTAGCCTACACCTATGAGCAAGGCTCGACGCAGGTGCGTCAGTCGGAGGCGACGTTTTCGCCGGGAACAGATTTTCTGAAGATGCGTACAGCTGTGTCGGGCATGGTGGAGGGGGCTTCGACGGAGGTTGTGAATGGGTTAAGAGCGGTGCAAACTGGAGAGCGCGATCGCGTTGAATTCAACAATCGGGGTCTCAGCGGAGTGATTGAGAGAAATACCTATGGACACATTCATGTATACGTGCGCTAACAGCTGAGTGGTGCGTGTGCAAAGCGGCGAGCGTTTAGTCCCTCAAAAGATATTGATTCATTTGGCAAGTCACTGGGAATGATGGTGCTGTGGCCGAGGATGAGATGTTATGACTATTCCATATGCTTCGTCTGATGATTCGGGTTTGGGCGGTGAGCAAAACAAGCCATTGCTAACTCGATTGAAAGTCAGCCAGCGGATTACGGGTGGGTTTGTCGCTGCCTTGGGGCTGGCCTTTGTTGGGACGAGTGCTGGCATTCTGGTTGGCAACTATTACCAAGACCGGGCGATCGCAGCTGCGGACTACGCCAGTGAGGAAGTTTCCCTATTTTCTCAGCTACAAGCAGGCGTGTTGCAATCGAGAACCCATCAGCAACAGCTTATTCCATTGACAGAATCTCCAGAAGATTTTCAAGATGAATACAGCCATATTCTTAAGCACGCGGAAACCATTAAAACAGTTTGGCGCGATTCGGTTGAGTTTATCTTTGAGCATGAGCAAAGCCATGGTGTAAAAGAAGACGGCTCTGAAGAGATTCATTCTTTTTTTGAGACCTACGATGGGGTGGCTGAAACGTATCTCAGTAAGCTGGCCGACACGGTGGATTCTATTGACTTTGACACGCTCGATACGCCCTCAGAAGTAGCCGCTGTTCAGCGACAGCTATTAACATTCACAAATAGTGATCTGGCCATTACTTTTGACGGTATTTCTGATGATTTATCCGGGATTATTGAGCTGTCAAACCGCGAATTAGCAGAATCTCGTCAGGCTGCGGATGCGGCGCACCGACTGCGCAACCGAATTATTTTAGCCAGTATGCTGCTGTCATCTGTGACGGCGATACTCCTCGCTTTTGTGATTAGTCGTTCTATTAATAGTCCACTGGCTGCACTCGAAAATACGGCTGTACAAATATCTGAAAATGACAGTTTTGAGTTGAGAGTAGACATCACCGGTGATGACGAAGTTGGGACGGTCGCTAAAGCTTTTAATTCACTACAAAACCGGGCAGAAAGTTTATTGTGTGAACAAAAGCTGAGAGAAGAAGATTTAGAAAGGGCAAATCATCAGCTGCTTTCTACACAGAAACAGATGATTGCCCAAGAAAAGCTAGCTTCGCTGGGTTCGCTCACGGCTGGGATTGCACATGAAATCAAAAATCCGCTGAATTTTGTGAATAACTTTGCGGAGCTGTCGGTGGAGCTTTCAGAAGAGCTAACTGAAGAACTCGATGCTCAAAAAGAACAGCTCGAGCCTGATTTTCTAGCTGAGATTACAGATATTGTTGATACGCTCAAGGACAATGTTAGCAAGATTAATCACCATGGGAAACGGGCAGATAAAATCGTAGCTAATATGCTGCAACACTCTCGAAACGGGGAGAGTGAATGGACCACGGTAGATATAAATGAACTGGTGGCTGAAGCTGTCAATCTGGCCTACCACGGCATGCGAGCCAAGCATTCAGAGTTCAACCTGGACTTTGATACAGACTACGATGATACGCTACCTCCAATCTCAGTTTCAGCGCAGGATCTGAGCCGCGTATTTCTCAACATTGCAAGCAACGCCTGCTATGCCGTTTACCAACGACAGCTAGATGAAGGAGAAGACTACAGACCACTGCTGAAGGTACGAACGCGAAAGCAAGATCAGCACGTGGCCATATACATTCGAGACAATGGGCCTGGCATGAGCCCGGATGTTAAAAATAAAGTCTTTGAGCAATTCTTTACAACGAAACCCTCAGGAGAGGGCACAGGGTTAGGCTTATCGCTGAGCTATAACATCGTTGTCGATCAGCATGGTGGCTCGATGACTGCGGAATCAGAAGAAGGCGTTTACACCGACTTTATTGTGACATTACCTTTGTAAGGTTTACGCTTTTTCGTTTTTTTAATATTTACTGATTGCTATGACTACAGCACATATTCTCGTTGTCGATGATGAGCCCGATGTGGAGCCGATGTTTCGACAAAAGTTCCGCAAGGAGATAAAGAGCAGTAAGATAGATTTTCACTTTGCACTATCTGCAACGGATGCGCTGGCATATTTGGAAGAACCTACGGCTCATACTGAGGCCACGCTAATTCTTTCTGATATCAATATGCCAGGGATGAATGGACTAGAGCTATTGCGAGTGCTTAAAGAAAAGTATCCTCCTCTACCCGTTTTCATGGTAACAGCCTATGGTGATGAACAAAGTCAGCGGACTGCTGAGTCCTATGGCGCAAGCGGCTTTATCAATAAACCAGTCGATTTTGGCCAGCTGAAGAAAGACATTTTTAACCTAGTCGCTGAGGGGCTGTAACGTCTGTGAGCCACCATATTTTAGTTGTCGATGACGAGCCAGATATTGAAGCGCTGATTTCTCAAAAGTTTCGGCGCGAAATTCGTGCAGAGCTCTACCGGTTTACCTTTGTGGGTAATGGCCAAGACGCGTATCAACAGATTGTCAACGCTTCTGATGAGGCAGCTGTGGATATGGTGCTTACGGACATCAATATGCCTGTCATGGATGGATTGGCGCTGCTAGCTGAACTGACGGATTTGGCCTGTCCGCCAAAGACAGTGGTGATGTCGGCCTACAGCGATATGACTAATATCCGAACGGCGATGAATCGGGGTGCATTTGATTTCGTGACGAAGCCAATCAACTTTCAAGATCTGGTGATTACGATAAACAAAACCTTAAAGGCTATTGATAAAGAGCGTTGGTCTCAGCAACAGCTAGAAAAGGCAAAAGTACAGCTGGTGCAGGGCGAAAAGATGTCTGCTTTGGGACAGATGGTCGCCGGCGTAGCCCACGAGATTAATAACCCAGTTAATTTTATCTACGGCAATCTTAAGCCCGCTAAGAGCTATGTTCATGATTTGACTGAGCTCATTTCGCTTTACCAGCGGCACTACCCCGAGCCTGTTGAAGAGATTCAATCCTATACTGAAGAAATTGACCTTGACTTTTTACAACAAGATCTTGAGAAGCTTTTTGAGTCTTTAGGGGTAGGGGCTAGCCGTATTCGTGAGCTAGTGCTTTCTCTGCGAAATTTCTCCCGCCTAGATGAATCTGATAAAAAAGATGTGGATATCCATGAGGGTATTGACAGTACACTGTTGATCTTAGGCAGTCGGCTAAAAGGGGCATTGGAGCAGCCAGAGATTAAGGTGATTCGCGAGTATGGTGAACTGCCAAGAATTGCCTGCTACCCAAGTCAGCTGAATCAGGTGGTCATGAATTTGCTGGCGAATGCGATTGATGCCCTCTCTGACCGGAATAAGGAAAGCGATGGCTCGGTTGAGCCAGGCGTGATTCGTATAACGACAAAGGTCGTGGATGATGATTGGGTCAGAATTGCGATCGCAGACAACGGTCCCGGAATCAGTGAGGACGTTCGCGCTAAGCTATTCGATCCCTTTTTTACCACCAAGCCAGTAGGTAAAGGGACAGGACTGGGGCTATCGATTAGCTACCAAATTGTTGTCGATAAGCATCAGGGTCGGCTTTCTTGTGAGTCGAGTTTGGGTGAAGGTACTACATTTGTGATTGAGCTGCCGCTCAGAGGTTAATCTGGGTTACGCTTCAGTTGCACAGAAAGCTTTCAGGCAATCTGTTTAATTTACAAGATCTGCTTGTGCGATCGCTCCAAGTCCTACAGAGTCCAGCAAACTTACCCAGTTCGCTCGGGTGAGCGCATCATCTGAGCTGGCATTGCGCATCTGTGCAACTGTGTCCAATGCATCGTGCCAGATGCCCTGTTCAGCAAGTAGTTGAGCCCGCGCTTGCGGTTCATCGGCGGCATCCAGGGCGCTGGATAGGACGGGCTCTGGCGAGATTCTCTGTAGCCTACCTTCCACAGTTGGATTTTCAGAAGGTGCACCCGGATGTGTCAGAATCGAGAACACCCACTGGTAGGTCTGTCCTGCTGCTAATGGCTGACTAAACTGAACGCCCACGATACCAGATTCGGCCGGCAGTTCAATAGCGTCAATCGAAAGTGCCTGTGCATTGTCATCCAGCAAAACCAGTTCAGCCTGCACCCCAGTCTGAGATTGAGCTGGAACGTAGAACCACAAAGTAGGAGATGCTGCTAACGTTGTTGTTTGCTGCGCAATGGAAGCGGATACGCACACTGCTGAGCCCGCTTCTGCTGTTGCAATTGTGTCGGACCCAGGTAGCAGGGCAACGAGCTGATCGCTACATCCACTCCGTGAGCCACCGGATGTACGGCGACTAGGCCGAGTCCCTCTTTCAAAGCTACTAGGGGTGTTCGATTGATTAAAGACTAAGGGGGAAAGCTCTGCTCGATTGGCCGCGATCGCCGTAGAATCTCCTGCATTAGAAAACGTCGGATTCGCAGAAGCAGAAAGTGATAGTCCGCTGGCAAGAGAGCATTGCAAAAGAATAAAACCGAGGGCATATAGCTTACAAGTCACGATTTCCTCCAGGGATTACCTTTTTGATTCCTGAGATCAGTAAATCAAGCAATCGGGAAGATCTCGGGAAGGTATTAAGTCTGCTTTCTATGTTTGTTCCCTGTATTTATTCAGCGCGATTGAAGGTGAGAGCTACCAGGGTGGCACCTGAAGAAATACCCGTAGCTAGCAATGGTGGGACAAGTGGTAGCCATCCACCGATTAAGAATATTGAGTAGGTAGTCATGCACAAAAGCAAGGTGCTCCCACCCAGGAGTGCAAGCGCAACAGCCCGATTGTCTCTGAATGAAGACTGCCACACCCAAACGGCACCGTTACCGACTAAAGCCCAGCCGACAATCCACAGACCTTCTCCCCAGTCGGGAATCCACCACAGCAAAGGTCTACCGTCTGTTACCGCACTGATAAGCTGACTAGCTAGATGCGCATGAACGCTCACACCTATCATCCGCTCACCGGTTGAAGAACGCCGGCCTTGCACAGGAGTGAAATGGGAATCTTTGGGGTCGTCGATTCCAATGAGGATAATGCGATCGCGCACCAACTCCTCTAGCTCACTGTCTAGCTGCCCTTCTAGTAACGATTGAAGGCCAACTTGCTGAGGGCTCTGGCTTCGGTAGTTAGCTAATATTTCATGGCTTCCCACTTCGTCAGGGCTTAATTGATAGCCACCTGCGGTAGGCGTCAACAATGTCAACGTGACGTCTCCTATGCGAATTTGCCCCTCTGAAGATTCTGCCAACTGATAGCCTTCTGAAGAAAGGTAGCGCAATGCGAGCTGCCAGCTAAATGCTGTACTCGTGTTACAGGTGTCTGTACTGGGCATCCCTAGTAAATGACGTCTGACGTGATAATCACCGTCGAGTGTAAAGTCTGTAAATCCAACTTGCTCCGATGGTAAGTTGGGCGGGGAAGGAATGCTTATAGCCTCTGAATTATCCAATTTCAGTCCAATTTCACAGACCCCAACGAAGCGATCGCCGCTTGTGAGCTGTTCAGACAATGCGGGTGAAAAAGGGAAATCGTGATAAAAATCTAGGCCGACAACTCTAGGTTCGTGGGGGGCTATTTTCTCCCATATTTTCAGGAGTGCTTCGTCAGATAAAGAACCCTTTCTTTCCATGCCAAGGCGATCTTGATACTGAATATCTGCTTCGCTGACAGTAACAATCAAAAATCGGTCGTCGGCAGGTTCAGTAGGGCGCGATCGCATAAGCTGATCAAAAGCGACCAGCTCTAGCGGTTGCAGCAAGCCAAGCGATCGCACCAATATCACGAACAGTGCCGATCCCACTCCAGTGGCCACCGTAGTCCACCATGGCAGAGGCGATGAGTGTGATTGCGTTGTACTATCAGAAAGTCTTTTTAGCTGCGCATTGATCCAAGCGCGATCAAAAACAGTACTGTAAATTTGATTGAATACCTTTAGTTTCCCCTGTTGTCGGCTTACTAATCCAGTTAACCGTAACTCTGTATGCACAGAAGCGTTTTCCAGTGGAATTCCTCCCTGCTTTAGAATGCGGCGATAGAGCTTTAGCAGCTGCTCGGGATTGCGCACGTTTCTCAGCACTCGATTACGAACCGTACGCAGATGTTCGGGTTCGTCTTGAGCTTCCCAATTGTCGATGACACGAGCGATTATCAGCGCTCTTACAGAGCGTTCTAGTGAGCCTTCCTGACGCACTAACCTGCACAGCTTTTGGGTCAAAAATGGTTGACCGCCTGTCCAAGCCAAAATCTCCCTCAGCGCTTCGTCAGGGTTTGTTGCAACTGTAGTCAACCCACGCGCGAGCGGTTGCGCCTCTTCAAAGCTAAACCCCTGCAGCTCAATCGCTTTGCCGATGTTAAACGGTGTTGAATGGGTTCCCTGCATAAGGTCCGATGGTGTGGCAACGCCCAGCATAACAATGGTTAGCCGATGGTACGCTTTGTTGATAGCCCGTTTTTCATACCAGCTACGCACCAGGCCAAAGAACTCGTCTGTTGGAAAATTAAGCCCTAAAACACTGTCAATTTCATCAAAGAAGAATACTAGTGGCTGCTCTGTTTTGGGTAAAACAATCTCCTCTACAAATGTACCTAGCCGCTGTACCGGAGACAGGTCTTCGTGCTCTGCTAGCCATTTTCTTCGATTTATCCGCAGGCCCAAACTAGAAATCAGCACTTGAATAATGCCGCCGTACCATTGGCTAGCCGTAATCTGCTGACTTCCAATACCCAAAAGCTCTATCTCTGCGCAAAGCACACCTGCCTCAAACAGTTGTTCAACTGTACGCACTCGCAGTGAAGATTTGCCCATTTGGCGGGCATTTAGCACGTAGCAGTAAATCCCAGACAGGAGCGATTCCAATAAATCGCTGTCGGCCTGTCGGACAATATAGCTGGGCGCATCCGCAGGTAAGCTACCGCCAGCTTGATAGGGATATTGTGTTTGCCCTGGCGTTTTCATTACTGCAGCCCCCCTAGCTGCGCCTGGAAGAATTGTCGGTATAGCTGGCAGCGGGGTTCGGCAAGGTTACCAGTCAGTTTTATCAGGCCGAGGCTGTGAAGCTGATGGGCCTGAATAGATTCTAACGAGATTGCATTCTTCGCCGAGATGACTTTGCTTAGTGTCTCAACCAAAGCTGGGCGATCGCGTATAGCTAGCCAGCAGTCTCTCAAATGGTTTGCATAGAGCCCGGTTTCGGTAGGTGCTTCGGAGATCAGTTCGCCTAGCGATATATCTGGATGAGACTTCAGAGATTCAAAAGCCTGCTCTAGTAAATATGGATGGCCGCCGACTATTTTCATCAGTGTTGATAAATCTGAAGACTCAGCTATTTCCGATAAGCCATGCTTGCAAGCAAAATCGCGAGCCTGATCAATCGTAAATTCGGTGGGTTCAATAGGGACACCCACATTAAAGGGGGACTGATTTATATTCAGAGGAATATAGACATCGGTAGAGTGCACGATGGCCAGTCGCAACTGTTTCCACAGCGGGCGAGTGCGAGTGCGCGCCATTTCGTACCAGGACCGTAAGAGCCCAAAAAAGTCTTCATAAATATCAGGATAGGGGAATAACAAATCCACATCATCCAAGCACAGCACCAGAGGCGCATCGCTGTTGGCGAGTACATACTCTTCTACATAGGTTGAACAGCTGACTTTGCTGCCCATGCCTTCTTCATCCCAATAATCATCAATCTCGTTGGGCATCGAGAGCGAGCGAGTGATATTGACACATAGCCAGCGCAAAAAGCGATTGAGGTCAGAAAAGTGTACTTTTCGATCGGCCAGTTCTAGGTTCAAGCTCACAGTGCGCATGCCTTTAGCCTCTAGTTCGGTCAAGACACGATCCATTAGGAGGGTTTTGCCCATAAGGGAAGGTGCTTTTACGCGTACTAGAGCGCCAGGTTGAAGCAGGGTATCATGGCAGACCGTTTCGAGGGGCGATCGCTCTACATATCGATTATGCGCTGTGTCTTCTACCGCAGACATTGCCAACGTTGCTGCGTCTGTGGCATTGCTGCCGGTGACATTGCTACCGGACTGCTTTCCTGAGGGTTGGGCGATCGCAGCTTGGCGGCGCAGCGCCTCACGAAAATTATTTTTGCTAACGGTTTCACCTAGCGATTGACTCAACGCCTTCCAAAACTTATTGCCGACGTCTCTGCGCAAGTAGCTATCTGAATACCCCGAAGCGACTGCAATCTGGTCATAGGTTTGCCCTTCCCATGAGCCCCTGAGGATGGCTGTTTCCACATCGCTCAGATGGCGATTTAACTGATCAGCCATTGCCTGATTTGCCACTAACAGCGCTTTTTCAAATTCCATACCGATGACCATAGTAAGGAGCTGTGACCTCTCAAATTAAACTCTAGCCTGAGTGAAAACGATGCTGCTATTCAAAAGGTTACTATGCCAGCTATTAATCGTTTGGTTAGTAATGAACTCGCTGTAGTCAGCTAGGTTATCAAGCCCAACGTAGTTAAGCGCGATCTCCAGTACGCACCAGAAAAAGAGCTTTGAGAGCAGTGTTTGTACAGTAGGTGACATAGTCGTGTCCTCCCGTTTGGGGCATCTCTAATTTCAGAGTGACTCAGAAAAGAGAAAAACTCGGGAAGATGAGACAGCTATAGCAAAGTAAGGATGCATTCTTACTTTGCTAATCGAGTTGCCTGCTTCTACACAACGGTTTCAGCCGATGATAGTGTCCCAAGCAACTCGACAAAAGCTACATGAGTAATTCCCCAGTTGGACCTGACATTTACTTACAAGCATCACCAGACAAAAATTGTCAGCGCTTCAGACATTTCCTGTAACGACACTGCTTGCTTACTTCACTAAATTAGGCAGTAAGAGATGAACAAAGGAACAAACTTTGACCTCTCTCTAAAACCAAACACTCAAACATTTAACCCACACAAGGAAGAACTCTAATCATGGTTTACAAACAAAGAACTTTAGGCAGCGGTCCAGACTTTTTCCGCGTCCCTCAATCTGGACGCTGGCCCTTCAGATATTGGGATCAGTGGTTTGTATACGGCGGAGACGGCAACGATACGATCGTCGGCGGAGAAAGCTGGGATCTCCTCTATGGCGAAGCTGGCAATGACTGGCTAGAAGGCAGGGGAGATGGTAACTACCACAATGAATTAGACGGTGGTTCAGGCGATGACACGATGTTGGGTGGCCGTGGTGATGACTACATGTTTGTCGATTCGGATCGAGATGTTGTTATCGAACATAGCGGTGGTGGCACTGATAGCATTTATTCTCATGCCAGTTCTTATACACTGCCAAACCATGTTGAAAATCTCTATTTACGAACGGGGACCTCTCGTGGTGGCAGCTCTGGCAATGGGTATAACGGCTATGGCAATCGTCTAAGCAACAGAATTGGCGGAAATATTCGCAATAATGCGCTGTACGGATACCAAGGAAATGATCGTATTGACGGGAAAGAAGGCAACGATCGCATAGATGGCGGTAGGGGAACAGATACTATGATTGGCGGTGTCGGTGACGACACCTATTACGTCGACCAGCTATCTGATGTCATCATTGAAAAGCCTGGTGAAGGCTATGATCGCGTCTTTGCCAATGTCAGCGGCTATCGCCTGGCCAATAATGTTGAAGAACTGACGCTGCAGCGGGCAGGATTTGGCTATGGCAACAGTGGCAACAATACCCTGACTGGCAGTAGCGCGGGCGATCGTCTCTATGGCAGCACTGGCCACGACCTGCTCAAAGGGCTCAACGGCAGTGATGAACTCTACGGCGAAAGCGGTACAGATACCCTGTATGGCGGCGCTTACGACGATCATCTAGATGGCGGTACAGGCAGTGACCAGCTCTATGGTGAGGCCGGTAGCGACTATCTCAAAGGCTTTGGTGCAGGCTCTTCCTCCGCCCAATATGACAATCTCATAGGAGGTCGCGGCGCAGACACATTTGTCCTCGGTGAGTCTTTCAGCGATTACTACACTGGTAGTGGTCATGCGTTTATTCAAGACTTCTCTCGTGCTGAAGGTGACAAAATCCTCATTCATGGCGACTCAAGCGAATATCTGCTCGATAAAACTTTGAGCTCGACCGGCAGCAGCTCTCTCGATACTCGCGTCTTCCGCAACGGCGATCTGCTCGGCATCATTGTTGACAACACCAATGTTTCACTGGCAAACGACTTTGAAACCGCGCGAGTCGTTGTGGAATAAGAGGCTATGAACTTTCCCTCTGAAGAATTTCAAACACTCAATCTATAACAAGGAGAAAACACATGACAAGATACTATCGTGGTTCATCTGATAACGACAAATTCACTGCCACCAAAACAAAACGAAAATATTGGTGGGACACCTGGGAATCTTGGTTTATGGAAGGCCTTGGCGGGGACGATATTCTCTTCGGTGGCTGGGAAGACGATACTCTCTTCGGTGGCTCGGGCGATGACAGCTTGGATGGTAGTTTTGGTGATGATTATATCGCTGGCGAGGCGGGGAATGACACACTCCGGGGCGCTTCAGGTAAAGATGTTCTTTCTGGAGGTGCTGATAATAATCTCTTAGAAGGCGGTAACGATGGAGATACTCTTGTAGGAGGATCGGGGAATGACGAACTTTATGGCTACAAAAAGGGTCTAGTGAATTCGGATGATGGTCATGACCTGCTAGACGCTGGCTCTGGCAATGACACGCTTGATGGAGGGGTCGGCAACGACACGTTAAGGGGAGGCACTGGGAACGACCTGCTTGAAGGTGGAACACCGAATTCTAACTACTTTTCACTTACAGATAAAGATCTCTTAGAAGGGGGTGACGGTCACGATACTCTTAAGGGCCGAACCGATAATGACACACTCAAGGGTGGCAGAGGCTACGACTTACTCTATGGAGGACTTGGCTTCGACGAACTGCATGGCGATGAAGACAGCGACACCCTGTATGGCGAAGAAGGAAACGATCGACTCTATGGCGGCGATGCTGGAGACCGGCTCTATGGTGGCGATGGCAATGACGTTCTCTATGGTTACAAGCCTGGTGGAGAAAGGCCCTCAGACGGCGACGACTATTTAGATGGCGGCGATGGTCTCAATAGTCTCTTTGGTGGCTTTGGGCGAGATACGCTCATCGGTGGCCAACACAGCGACAACCTTACGGGCGGTACGGGCGCAGATGTACTTGTTGGCTTTGGTTCTGCGGATATTCTTAAAGGTGGCAGTGACAACGATATTCTCTTTGGTGGTGAAGGCAGTGACCACTTAGACGGTGGCTCGGGGGACGATATCTTGTGGGGCACTATTACAAATGTAGAAAGTCAGGGAGCGATTGACGTCTTTACGGGTGGTGCAGATGCTGATCTCTTTATTCTAGGTAGCCCCAACCAAGTGTTTTACAACAGCATTGATGGGTTAACCACTGATTACGCAATCATTAGAGATTTGTCTACTCACGAAGATACTATCCAGTTGCACGGGAGCAGTGCAGACTATCAGCTCACTGCTGGCGTTAGAGCCAACGTTGGCGGCAGCAACCGATCTGGTGTTTGGATGGAGTTAAGTAATGGCACATCGGAAGCGATCGCCTTTATTGAAGGTGTTTCTGCACTAGATCTCAACGCAAGTTATTTCGAATATGTCAACTAACGTGATCCTATCAATAACAATATGCTATGCCTGACATTCTAGCCTGAGAATGTCAGGCATGTTCTTTAAAGTCTTAAGCCAGTTTAAAGGGAGATTCTTAGATAATACCTGACAGCTTATCTATGCCTTTCAGACATTTCCTGCAACGACATTCTAATTTCTCCTATCTACAGTAGATCTAGATAAACAACATTCTTTCTACAAGGAGAACAACCATGGCTAGATATTTTTATGGTGATCAAGGTGGTGTGGTTCGCAATGATTATAAGCGTGCAACCAAAACCAAGCGGCGCTGGTGGTTTGACTATTGGGAATCTTGGGAAATGTTTGGCATTCAGGGCGACGATACCTTGATTGGTGGCCCCAAAGATGATTCTCTCTATGGCGGCACCGGTAACGATTCGCTGCGTGGCGAAGGTGGCAATGACTATTTAGATGGCAATGGCGGCTATGACACCATGGTCGGCGGTACAGGGAATGACACCTACCGGGTGGATTCTACGCGCGATCGCATTTTTGAATACAGCGGTGGCGGCACCGACACAGTCCATTCAGTCGCTTCCTACTATCGCCTGCCAAACTATGTTGAAAATCTGATTCTCGACGGCGGCTACTCCGGCTATGGTAACAGCCTCAGCAACCGGATTGAGGGCAATAACAACAACAATTTTCTCATGGGCTACGGTGGTGATGACCGCATAGAAGGTATGGGCGGCAACGATACCATTGATGGTGGCACAGGTCGCGACACCATGATCGGTGGTTCTGGTAACGACGATTATTATGTTGAGAGTGCTGGAGATGTCGTTACTGAATCGTTCATCGGGGGCATTGATCGCGTCATTTCTAGTGTCAGCGGTTATCGCTTGCCAAACTATGTTGAAAATCTCAAGCTCAGCGTGGCGGGCTATGGCTATGGCAACAGCCTGAGAAACATTATCACCGGCAGTGACGGCGCAGATTTTCTCAAGAGCAGCAATGGCAGCGATACCATCATGGGGGAAGGCGGCGCGGACCAACTTTTTGGTGAGCTGGGGTACGATTCTCTCTTGGGAGGGGCTGGTAATGATACTCTCTACGGCGGCAGTGATCGCGATACTCTCTCCGGTGGGCTCAACGACGATCAGCTGTACGGCGGCAGCCACAGCGACGTGCTGTATGGCGACAGCGGTGACGACTTGCTACATGGCTATGGTCATACCTCAAGTGAATTCGACACACTAACAGGCGGCAGCGGCGCAGATCGTTTTGCTTTAGGCGATCTGGCTAATCCTTTTTATGAAGGTTTGGGGCAGGCAACCATCGCAGACTTTAACCGAGCAGAAGGCGACAAAATTGTTGTGAGTGGCTCGCTTGAAGATTACACGCTAGATTTAGCCACGCCGCTGGGCAGCAACACCCTCGATACCCGCATCTTGCTTGATGGCGATGTTATTGGCATCGTGACAAATCGAACAGATCTCACCTTAGGCACAGATATGGTGACAGTGGTAGGTCTAATCTAAATGTCTGAAAAGGTCAGGGCTTCTTTTTTCAGACATTTCCTGCAACGACAACAATCTCTGACTTTGTCATAGTAGAAACTGAACAGGCTAAAACCTGGAGAATCTACGAGGCAACTGTTGTCTCGATCTCTAAAGAGAGAACAACATCAACTACAGAAAAGCAACAATTCAGGAGAATATTATGGTCCGGACTTATTACGGTGATCAAGGTGGTGTCGCGAGAAATGATTATGCTCGGGCAACCAAAACCAAGCGGAGCTGGTGGTTTGACTATTGGGAGTCTTGGGAAATGTTTGGCATTCAGGGCAACGATACCCTGATTGGCGGCCCCGAGAGCGATTCTCTCTATGGCGGAGCAGGCAACGATTGGCTGCGCGGCGAAGATGGCAGCGACTACCTAGATGGCAATAGCGGCAACGACACGATGGTTGGCGGTAATGGCCATGACACCTATCGGGTAGATTCTTATAGCGATGTCGTTTCTGAAAGGGATTATGGCGGCTTTGATACCATTCGCACGACCACCAGTAGCTATAGGCTACCCAGTAATGTTGAAGCACTCGTCTTGGAAACCGGCTACAACGGCTATGGCAACTCGCAAGGGAACACAATCACTGGCAACCACCGCAACAACAAGCTCTATGGCTACGCGGGGCAAGATAGACTCATTGGCAATGATGGTAATGACACGCTAGATGGTGGCTTGAATAGAGATACCATGCAAGGTGGCAATGGCAATGATGTTTACTATGTAGACAACCGCTATGACATTGTCACCGAGCGCTCTGGTGAAGGCCTTGATACCGTCCATATCAGCCTCGACAACTATCAGCTGCCCAACTATGTTGAATCACTGGTGCTAGAAGTAGGCGCTTCTGCTCATGGCAACAGTTTAAGCAATGCCTTTTACGGCAGCAGTGGTTCGGACTCGCTCTATGGCAACAATGGCAACGACACCTTGTTTGGTGCGGGTGGAGTCGACGACCTCTATGGTGGGGCTGGTAACGATAACCTCTACGGCGGCGACCAGAACGATGAGCTGTATGGAGAGGCTGGCCGCGACTGGCTCTTCGGCGGTGCTGGCAGCGATGATCTGTATGGGAGCGTGGGTAACGACGATCTGTATGGTGGTGCAGGTACAGATTATCTAGATGGGTTTGGTCATACCTCTGAGTACGATACGCTCTCTGGCGACAGTGAGGCCGATATCTTTGTCCTGGGCAGTGTCCAAACTGCTTACTACAGAGGCGCTGGCTATGCCACTGTCACGGACTTTAATCGAGCTGAGGGTGACAAAATTTGGGTAAATGGTTCACCCAGCGACTATGTCCTCGTCCAGACTCATTTGGTTGGTAGCCCTGATATTGCCGACACCCGCATTTTGTTGAATGGCGATGTCATTGGTATTGTTCAAGACAATACGACTATTGCCCTAAACACAGACATTATCAGTGCTTCGGTCATTGTGGACTAATCAGTATCGTCATTCAAACTGTTAATGCTTGATACTCAGATTTAAAGAATGTCAGGCATTTTCTTGTTAAAGAATCGACATATCTACAGACAATTCTATTCCCTCTCCAGACATTTCCTGTAACGACAGCGGAGAAAAGGGCAACTATCGTATGAATCATATTCAAGAGGACAAAAGCAATGGGCGTTATTATCAGTTCTGGAAACAAGCACTGGCCCAATGGCGTTATTCCATACGTGATTGATGAAGTAGATTTTCCCGAAAATACCTTCAAGCGACAAATCATTGATGATGCCATTGACCACTGGAACAAGAACACAGTAGTTCGGCTAGTTCCCAGACAACATGAAAAAGACCATGTCATCTTTAGGGAAGCTGCAAGTCGTTGCCGTAGCCCCATAGGACGGCAAGGCGGGGAACAGTCCGTGCTCTGCGATATTGGTGGCAGTGATGCTGAAGATATTCCTGATAGAAGAAGCTTTACATCACCTGCATTAACTGTATTTAACAATTTTCTCCATATGGTGCATGTCGAGCAGCAGGTTGTTCATGTAGGCCGGGTGGACTACAGCGTTTGGCACTCGATTTATGATGGGAGAGATTGGAATACTGCTGTTCGTGTCCCTAATCTCGTCACAAGACAGGTACCTGCCTTTTCTACTTTTCAAAACCGTCTACATCTGGTGTATCGGAATGAAGACAGCGATGATCTTTTTCATGCCCAGTCAAATAGTAATAGCTGGGCTGAGCCTGTCGATATTGATCATCAAAGTAAGGTTTCGCCTGCATTAGCAGAGTATGCAAATGCTTTACACATGGTGTACGTAGATCGAGCATCCGATCAACTCTTTCACACACAGTTCAACGGCCGGCAGTGGGGCGATCACACCCCTATCTCAGAGGCTAAGAGTTTTGTTAGTCCTGCACTGTGGACTTTTAGTAACCAGCTTCACATGGTGTATTCAGAAGAGGGTTCAAATCAGCTCATGCATACCTGGTATGACGGTAGCCAGTGGCGTCGTCCTCAGCCTATCTTGAGCCAAAAAAGTTCATCCGCACCGGCACTGACAGAATCCTTTGGACAGTTGCATTTGGTGCATTTAGATATTGGTTCCAATCAGATTTGGCATGTCATTCTTGACGGTGTCCAGTGGCAACTCAATGGCCCACTCGCTGAACAGGCAAGCAGAAAAACACCAGCCTTAGCGCCATTTTTAGGTAGGGTGTATATCGCTCACCTCAAGGCAGGCAGCGGTCGTTTCTTGCTGGCAAAGCTAGATTTTAAAGATCATGGTCGATTTGGTAGGAAGAGTATTATTCATGAGATTGGCCATGCGGCGGGTCTGTTTCATGAGCATGTCCGGGCCGATCGAGATCGCTTTATCAAGCTAAACGAGCAAAATATTCCTGAGGCGATCGCACATAATTATGAACAAAAGGGCGATCAAGCAGAAGATAGCGGTCTGTACGATTACGATTCGATCATGCACTACCCGCCAGGTTTTCCTAAGGTTGTGATCACTCAGCAGCCTGTGACCAGCGGATTCTTAGGCAGTTTTTCCAACATTGGCAAAGGTCAAGTCCTTTCGGATGGAGATTTAGAAACCATCTCAGCGCTCTATCCCTCTTGGCTAGCCCCTATCCCTATCGCAGGGTTCAAGAGTCGGGTTGCTCCTGCACTAGCCTTCTACCGAAATGTCATTCATATGGTGTATCGAAATGAAAATGCTGTGCAGCTTATGCACAGTCAATTTGACGGCGAACGCTGGTCATCTGCAATTCCTGTTTCTGCCCAGGTAAGCTTACAGTCACCTGCCCTAGCAGTGTTCAATCGTCAGCTACATCTAGTGTACTCAGACACCCGCAGTGATGCCATAAATCACAGTTGGTTCGCCGGGTATCAATGGACTGAGCCGGTCAGGTTAAACAATCACCGAGGCGTCAGCACGCCGGCTTTAGCAGCTGCAGATGGGCAGTTACACATGGTGTGTCAGCAAAAAGTAACAGCCGGTCGCCCCAGTCCGAACGACTATCGCCTTTGGCACGCGCAGTTTGATGGTCAGCAATGGACTTCTCCGGCTGTCATCAATCGGCAAGGCAGTGAAGTCTCTCCATCACTGGCTATGTACAAAAACAGACTACATCTAGTGTATGTTTCAGGGGGACGTAAGAGACTTATGCACAGCGTTTTGACAGGCGACGGGTGGCAATCACCGCAACAGATTCAAAATCACTCGAATCAGGCATCTGTTGCGATCGCAGTTTACGAAGACCGTCTGCACATGGTCCATGCCAGTGAAACCTCTGATAAAGTGCGTCACACCTATTTTGACGGCAGGTGGCGGCCGAGCGTCTATACCTATCGCTTGAAAACGTCTAAAAAGCCAGCCCTTTCTGCCTTTCAGAATCGTTTGCACATGGTCTACTGGGATCATTCCAATCAGCTTTTCCACACCGCCCATGCGGATAACATTCAGCTACTAGGCAATGGTAAAGCGCCTTCGCCCCCGGTATGGTTGGATGCTGTGCTCAGCACAGTGCTTTGAACAAGTTTCATTTTTCACTTTCTTAATCTAAACAAGGAGATTCATTATCATGGCTTACGACAATATTGATGGACAAATCAGTCGTATTTATGTCCATTCAGCTGGTTGCAGTGTCAGAGTTCATGGCTACGGGGACCGATACTTTAAGTTGGGTCGTAGTCACTCCAATTACTCACCGATCTATGCCGCACTACTGTCGGCTTCGCTGACAGGTCAACAGATTCGCTTGCGGCTTGGCGACTACAATCCTCCCGAGCCTGCTTCATCAGATATTCTTTACATCGTCGCTGACCTGCCTGAGCAGTAGCGCGCTCTATCAAGAAAGATAAAGCAAAAGACGTTTGATATCTTCTCGAGATCTTCCCGATCTGTTTCTACTGTAATACCAACGGTCCAACAAACCACTACTCACATCTACTCACTAGAGGTAACGAAACATGCAACTTTCATACAGTGGCGCGGCTTACAAACTCTCTCAGCCAGCGCTTTCTGTTACGGCAAGCGATACCTATGCAACTTTTCTGGGGCGTCGGTACCGCGTTCGCCAAGTTCAACCCTTACCCCGATCGCTGCCTACCCCAGCGTTAACCTACCGCGGGGTCAAGTACAACAGTTCCCTATCAACGTAGCCTTCTTGCTCCTATTCGATCCTAGTCGTGTCCCCCAAGTCTTGGGGGACTTTTATCACTTAGCATCCGCTATCCGACTTTAAAGTCTCGGTTAGAAAGTGTAGAAAGTGTCGGGTCCTTCACTTCTAGGCATTTCCTGTAACGACATTCGCCAAACATCTTTCTAAGCTGTACGCATCCTTCAACAACTTAAGCTCAAGGAGAGACCTGTGCAAACTAAACTACAAATCGGAGAAGAAACCCTAACTGCCGAAGCGCTTATTCCCTTGATAAAACGCTATAGGCTTCTTCCCCAACTTCGGCGTGATATTCTTATTGACCGTGCGATCGCAAACGTTCAGCTAACCCCTGAAGAAGCTGCTAGGGCACAGCAGCAGTTCGATATCCAACACAATCTGTTTTCCGAAGACACCCGCCAAATCTTTTGTGACTATACAGGATTTTCCCTAGAAGATGTTGAAGACTTAGCAACGCGCCCTGCTAAGCTTGCAAAGTTCAAGCAGGAAGAATGGGGCACACAGCTCGGTACCTATTTTCTCAAACGAAAAAATCACCTAGACCGGGTCATTTATTCGATGATTCGCACCGAAAACAGCAGCCTTGCTCAGGAGTTGTTCTTTCGGCTTCAAAACAACGAGGAAACATTCCCTAATCTAGCGAAGCTCTATTCTGAAGGTCCAGAAGCCAAACTGGGTGGATTGGTCGGGCCAGTCGCTTTAGGTACACTCAATGCCGAATTAGCTAGGCTACTCTCCATCAGCCAGCCAGGGCAGCTGTGGCCTGTTTCCCAGTTGGGCAAATATTTCGTCATCATTCGGTTTGAAGAACATATCCCAGCGGAATACGACGAGCGTATGAAACAGCAATTGCTGAATGAGTGTTTTGAAAGATGGTTAACCGAGCAAACGGATGTACGCTATCTCTCTTGATCCCTGTTTGATGCCCAAGATCAAGGTCTTGGTTAAGGTCCTTTGCAAGAGTTTTTTAATAAGCCCTTCCCGAATTGTTCTCAGTTCATTCCTAATTTGATAGTGCTCATTTGTGGAGTCATAGAAAATGAAAGCTTCATATACTAATAGTGACTTGGAAGGTGACTTGGAAATAGAGAGTCTTTATGAAGGCGATCACGGCCCTGCCATTGCCCAACTTCAAACCAAGCTAGCAGAACTCAATTTCTACACCAGCGATATTACAGGTCAATTTGATACGCAGACTAAGCAAGCGCTACAAGCGTTTCAGTGCCAGTATGGGTTAACAGAAGAAGCTGGATACTTTGGTATTCAAACTTGGTATGCGCTTACCTTTTGGAGCCAGGAAACCAAGCTGTCGCCACCTCGTTTCACTGCCACGCTCAAATCACTTCAGCAGTTTATCAAAGGTTATCTGAAGCCGCTGTTTATGCGGAAAATAGCGCAGAAATAGCATATTAAAAGGAGAGAACAGCATGATTTTTCCAGTTCAGCGATTACGACTACAGCACCTTTGGATGCTTGCTCGACCTCTGGCATGGGCGCTCGTGGCTAGTCCTATGCTCTCTTTGAGTGCGACTTCCCCTGTTTTGGCCAATTGCCCAGACAGTGTCGGCAATTTTTCCTATTATGAGCCTGCTGTGGGCCGCCTATGGGAAAAGCTTCAAACTCAAACAGACTATCCCTGGGGTAGTGAGCGTCCCTATGGTGAATTAAATCGCGATCGCATTACG
>ERZ1740067.927-NODE-927-length-21804-cov-6.997011_pt1 | contig 21804 bp, 24 predicted proteins | sample MGYA00581736_ERZ1740067 | MGnify/ENA primary metagenome ERZ1740067 (study PRJEB43018, sample SAMN04849236) | marine metagenome | isolation source: floating plastic debris | place: Pacific Ocean | collected 2008-08-27 | study: EMG produced TPA metagenomics assembly... | reverse complement strand
TCTACATCATCGACGAAGTGCACATGCTGTCGACCAGCGCCTTCAACGCGCTGCTCAAGACGCTCGAAGAGCCGCCCGCACACGTCAAATTCATATTTGCCACCACCGAAATCCGCAAGGTCCCCGTGACGGTGCTGTCGCGCTGCCAGCGGTTCGACCTGCGCCGGATCGAACCGGAGGTGATGATTGGACTGCTGCGCAAGATCGCCACCGCGGAAGGGGCCGAAATTGCCGATGATGCGCTGGCGCTCATCACCCGTGCCGCCGAAGGATCCGCACGCGATGCGACCTCCCTGCTGGATCAGGCGATCAGCCATGGCGCGGGCGAAACCACCGCCGATCAGGTCCGCGCAATGCTGGGTCTGGCCGACCGGGGCCGCGTGCTCGACCTCTTTGACATGGTGCTCAGGGGTGACGCGGCGGGCGCGCTGACCGAACTGGGCGCGCAATATGCCGACGGGGCGGACCCGATGGCGGTGATGCGCGATCTGGCCGAGATCACCCACTGGGTGTCAGTGGTCAAGATCACGCCCGAAGCCGCCGAAGACCCCACGATTTCCCCCGACGAACGCAGCCGCGGGCTCACCATGGCCGAGGCGCTGCCCATGCGCGTGCTCACCCGCATGTGGCAGATGCTGCTCAAGGCGCTGGACGAGGTGGCCGCAGCCCCCAACGCGATGATGGCCGCCGAAATGGCGATCATCCGCCTGACCCATGTGGCCGACCTGCCCAGCCCCGAAGAGCTGGTGAAAAAGCTGCAAAACGCGCCGACGCCCCCCGCGCCAAGCGGCAATCCAGCGGCACCTGCACAGACCACCGGCGCACAAGCTGTCGCTCAGGCGCAGACGCGCATGACTGGCAACCCGAATGCCGCAGGCCAGACCACGGCACTGGCGCACGACCCGGCCCAGGCCCTCGCGCGTTACCCAACATTTGACCATGTGATCGAGGTGATCACGGCCAATCGCGACCGGCTGCTTTACGAACATGTGGTGAAATATGTCCGCCTCGCCGCCTATCAGCCCGGCCGCGTCGAGTTCGTACCGGCGGAAGGTGCCCCCCGCGACCTCGCCCAGCGGCTGGGCAGCGCGCTGCAACGCTGGACCGGCAACCGCTGGGCCGTCACCATCGTCTCCGAAGGCGGCGCGCCCACGATTTACGAGGTGGAACACGCCGAAGAACTGGCGCTTCAGGCCAGGGCGCGGGAGCATCCGCTGGTGCAAGCCGTGCTGGAACACTTCCCCGCCGCCAGCATCAAGGACATCCGCACCCCCGACCAGATCGCGCAGGAGGCGCATATCGAAGCCCTGCCCGAAGTGGACGATGAATGGGACCCGTTTGAAGAAGACTGAGCCATATGCGCTGGTTCCGGCAGGGTTCGAGGACCTGGAAACCGGCTGGCACATGTCGCCCGCCGTCGTGTCGGGCGATCACGTCTTTCTCACCGGCTTCAACGGCTGCCCGCTGGACGGACCGCCCCCCGATGACCCGCAGTTGCAGATGCGCATCGCCTTCGACATGGTGGCCGAGGTGCTGGGCGCGGGCGGGCTCAACTGGGGTCACGTCGTGGACATGACCAGCTACCATGTCGGGCTCGCCGATCATCTGGACCTCTTCAAATCCGTGCGCGCGACTTATGTCCGGCGTCCCTATCCGGCGTGGACAGCCATCGAGGTGGCAGGCTTTGCCATGCAAGGCGTCATTGTCGAGCTGAAGGTCGTCGCGCGCCTGCCTGGTACCGCATGAAACGCATCGCGACGACATTCGCAGCCCTGCTGCCAAATGCCGCCTGGGCGGAGGTCTGTGACAAGGCGCGCCCCGGCTGGGACGGAACGCCCGTCGGTGCGTTTGGCGAGGCGGTCAGCCTGCTTCTGTCACCGGCCGGACTGGCTCTGCTGGGCCTGTCGCTGATCGCATTGCGGTTCCGGCAGCAGTGGATCGGCCTCGGCGCTGTGCTGCTCTGGACCGTGTTCATCACCATTGTCACCATGGCCGACCCCACCGGACTGCGCGCCGATGCGATGATCGAAGGCTGCATTGGCCCGCCTACCTTGTTCATCGTGGCCGCGGCTGCGATATGTGTTGCAATCGTGCTGTGGACCAAGCCACGCACCCAGGATGACCCACCACCGGAGGCATGACATGCTCAAAGGACTAGGCGGCCTCGGCGATATGGCCGGGATGATGAAAAAAGCCCAGGAAATGCAGACCAAGATGGCCGAGATGCAGGACGAACTCGCCAATATCTCGGTCACCGGGGAAAGCGGCGCCGGCCTCGTGAAGGCGACCGCCACGGCCAAGGGCGAGTTGACCGCGCTCGACATCGACCCATCGATCTTCAACGGCGACGACAAGGAAGTCGTCGAAGACCTGATCCTCGCAGCCATCAAGGATGCGCAGGCCAAGGCGGTCGAACGCAGCCAGCAGGAGATGGGCAAGCTGACCGAAGGGCTGGGCCTGCCGCCGGGGATGAAGCTGCCGTTCTGAGCCCGGCGATGCGTCGCGCCGCGATCTTGCTGTGTTTGGTGCTGTTGCCGCTGCCGGGTGCCGCGCAACACTGGATGACGCGCGAGCGGTGCACCGTTACCGACATCCGCATCGACCCCGATGTGCTTGCGCCCGAGGCGTTGCAGCGCCTGCGGGCGACTGCCGCAACAGTGCCCAACGGTGTTGGCACGTATTGGCAGATCACGGCGCCGGGCGGTGCTGTATCGCATCTGTGGGGCACGTGGCACAGCAATGATCCATTGATGCTGGACCTGCCCGCGCGGGTCATCGCACAGGTGCGCGCCGCACGCGTCGCCGCGTTCGAGATTGACCCGGTCCTGCCCACCCGGCGTGCCGTGGAAAACGCGGCGTCTCCGCGGGACTTTTGGATCCGCCGGGGCGGGACGCTGGCACAGATGGACCTGCCGCCCGAGATCGAACGCTGGATCAACGCACGGCTGATCGGGCTCGGGTGGGGCGATGGCAGTGCGGACTTCATGATGCCCGGCGCCCTGGTTGAATTGCTCCTAGGCGATCCCTGCAACGACTTTGCGATGGGCACCTATCCCAATCAGGACAGCTACTTGCAGACGATTGCCGCGATCGGTGGCGCGCAGATCCTGGCGCTCGAAGACCTGACCGCGCTGCGGCAAAAGCTGAACCAAAGACGGCACCGCGCGCTGGCACGTGACATATTGATGCTCTACGGCTCCGCCCTTTCACCGGACGGGACAGCGGCAGAGCGGGCGACGGCCTTTGCCATTTACCAGTCAGGCGAACATGCCCTCGCCCGCGCGTGGGAGCGACAGGCGTTGACCGCGTTCTGGGACCCCGACGAAGCGGACCGCATTCAGCAAAACGCGGACGCTTACCTGCTGGATGAACGCAATGCCGTATTTGTCGATACCGTCCTGCCCGAACTTCGGCGTGGCGATGTGTTTATTGCGGTGGGGGCCTGGCACCTGCAGGGACGACTTGGGATGGTGGCCCGTCTGCGAGAGGCAGGGTTTGAGGTGAAGCGGATTCCTCTGGATCAAGAACGTCCGGGTCCGTGACCCCAGCCATCCGCATCTTGATCGCACGGCGCAGGCCAAAGAGAAAAACCAGGAACAGCATGTAGATGGAAAACGTCATGCTCAGCCGCACCACGCCTTCGCCAAAGGTCAGTGCGCGCCCGCCCGACCCCTCGTTCCGGCTGAGGCCGCGTTCGGCGCTGCTGGCCTCGTCACTGCCGGTATTGTCGGCGGAATCGCCGGCGCTGCACGTGCTCTGGATACCTTCGCGAATGCGGTCGAGCGATCCGCGCAGGTCCGGGTCAACCGTACGGCCGACACCACCGGCAAGCCCGGTCGCCACGCCGACCACGCGCCGCACCGCGCGCGTATCGCGCCAAGACAGCTCAGCCTCGAGCGCGCCGCCCAATGCACCGGGGCCAATCTGATCCACCGCGCGCCGCAAGAGTACGCGCTGATGGTTGGCCAGCTGCCCATTGGTGTTCAGCACCTCAAGGAGGATGGCATTCACGCTCCGCAACGGGGTTGGGTAGGCACAAGCCCACGCCGCCACCGGCGACAGCGCGCATATCCAGACCGCGATGACAATTGCGCCTGTTCTGTTCATTCCGCTCGCCTTGTTCTTTTGCGCTGCGGACGCTAGCGCGCCATAGTTGACATTCCGTGAACGGCGGCGGGCCTCGGCAAGATGCGCTTTGCCTTTATGTCATCGGATGAATAGGTTGCACCGGCATGAGCAGCACGCGCGACATAGATGCCCTGATCGAGATGATGGCCAAACTGCCCGGCCTCGGCCCGCGTTCGGCACGGCGCGCCGTGCTGCACCTGATCCGCAAGCGCGCCCTTCAATTGCAACCGCTTGCAGACCTGATGCAAACCGTGGCCGCCACCGCCCGAGAATGTCTGAATTGCGGCAATGTGGGCACAACCGACATCTGCGATATCTGCCAATCGGAAAAACGCGCCAATGGGGAGCTGTGCGTGGTCGAGGACGTGGCCGACCTGTGGGCGATGGAGCGGGCGGCGGTCTTCAAGGGCCGCTACCACGTTCTGGGCGGCACATTGTCCGCCCTCGACGCCGTCGGCCCCGAAGAGCTGCGCATCCCCCGCCTCATTGACCGGGTCGAGACGGAAAACGTGACCGAAGTCATCCTCGCGCTCAACGCCACGATCGACGGCCAGACCACGGCCCACTACATCGCCGACCAGCTCGAAGGGCGCGTGGCGCTGACATCACTTGCACAGGGTGTGCCCATCGGGGGCGAGCTCGATTACCTCGACGACGGCACGATCACGGCCGCACTGCGGGCCCGCAAGGCGCTGTAAACCGCGCCTGACAATCAAAGGTTGATTTTCGCCCCAAAGTTGCGGTTATCCTCTACGCAGTTGATTTGGCTTTGTTTTCAGGATTCGTATGGTTGAGCTTCTGTTTGCGGCACTTGTGTTCGGTGTCATTATCTACGTCGCCATCGGGGTTTTTGGCGGGTCTGATGCACCGCCTACCAACACGCACTCTACGCCGGCAAAGCCCGGCAAAGTCCCCCCAAGTATCCGGGGCAAGGCACCGCCTGTTCCGGCCAAACCAAAACGCAAGGCCCCTGCCCGACCCCACGCGAACATGTCCGAAATCACAGGGCGCGCCTATGTCGTGGATGGTGACAGCCTCGTCATCAACAAGATCCAGATCCGCATCTACGGGGTTGACGCGCCAGAGCTGAACCACCCCTGGGGACAAAAGGCCAAATGGGCCATGGTCGCCCTGTGCAAGGGGCATATGGTCCGCGCGAGAATTGTCGAAACCGATGATCACGGTCGCAGCGTCGCGATGTGCTATCTGCCGGACGGGCGGGACCTGTCGGAAGAGATGGTCAAGCAGGGTCTCGCGCTCGACTGGCCCAAATTCTCGCAGGGGGACTACCGCACATTCGAACCGCCCGGCGTCCGCAAAAAGCTGTGGCTCGCGGATGCCCGGCAAAAGGGGCGGATGCACGTCTGGGAGGCATTCGAGGAACGCCGCAAGGCCAAGGCCACTCAGGCAAAGTAACTGTCAAAGCCCGCCACAACGGCGTCCAGTGCGGCGTCTGTGACGTCCTTGTGCAGCACAAACCGGGTGGTGCCCGTGGCCCCGCTCAGCTTGATGCCATGCGCGGCCATATGTGCAGGCAGATCGGGCGTGACACCGCCCGGTGGCGTGAAAAAGATCATGTTGGTCGCCTGCGCCACGTCACCATGGGGCCGCAACGCGTCCGCCAGCGCCTCGGCCCGGGCGTGGTCATCGCGCAGGCGCGCCACGTTGTGTTCCAGCGCGTAAAGCCCGGCTGCCGCCAGCACCCCGGCCTGCCGCGTGCCACCGCCCAGCATCTTGCGCCATCGCCGCGCCCGCCCGATCAACTCCGCCGGTCCCAGCAGAACCGACCCCACCGGCGCGCCCAGCCCCTTGGACAGACAGATCGACACCGTGTCGAACATGTCGGCAAGCGCTGCCTCGCCACAGTTCAGCGCCGTGACCGCGTTGAAATAGCGCGCGCCGTCAAGATGCACCGACAGCCCCGCCGCCCGCGCCGCGTCCACCGCATCCGCCATGCGGGTCAGCGGGATGGCCATGCCGTTATGCGTGTTCTCGAGGCTCAATAGCCGGGTGATCGGATGGTGGGAGTCGTCATCCTTGACCGCACGGGTCACCACATCCGCCTCCAACGCGCCGTCGGCAGCAGGCTCCTGCGCGTCAAAGGCGATCCCGCCCAGCACCGACGCCCCCAACGCCTCGTACTTGAAGACGTGGTAGGGGCGCGCCGTGATGATCTCTTCGCCCCGGGCGCAATGGCTGAGCATGGCGCAAAAATTGCTCTGCGTGCCAGAGGAAACGAACAGCGCCGCCTCCTTGCCGAGGCGTTCGGCCAGCACCGCCTCAAGCCGGTTCACCGTCGGATCATCGCCATAGACGTCATCGCCCACCTCGGCGTCAGCCATGGCCGCGCGCATCCCGGCATCCGGACGGGTGACCGTGTCGCTGCGCAGATCGCAAATCACTTGGGCGGGCATACCTTGCGGCGCTGCGGCGTACTGGTTCATCAAACCACCTTCCGGATCAAAAAAACGGGCGTGCCCATGGTAAGCACGCCCGTCCGGAAATGGGAAGGTCGGCCCGATCAGGGCTGCTCATCCTCGTCCCCGCCCTTGGGCAGGTTAAAGAAGCTGTCAGCATCCACGAGGGTCGACTTGTCTTCGTCCTCGTCGTCCCCATCATCAGCAAGCGAGAATGTCTCCAGCCCTTCGATGGCTGTGGGAATCTTGGGCTCTTCGGGCATGTCGAGGCTTTGTTCGGTGCTCACCAGCTTGCGGCGCTCATCATCGTTCATCACCTCGCCATCCGCGGCCTTCTTGGCGGCGGCCTTTTGCACGGCGGCGTCCAGTTCGGACTGCTTGGTCAGGCCCAGCGCGACCGGGTCCACCGGCTGGATGTTGGAGATGTTCCAGTGCGTGCGCTCGCGGATCGACTGGATCGTCGGCTTGGTCGTGCCCACCAGCTTGGAGATCTGCCCATCCGTCAACTCGGGATGGAACTTGACCAGCCAGTAAATCGCCGCCGGGCGGTCCTGACGCTTGGACAGGGGAGTATACCGGGGCCCGCGCCGCTTTTCCTCGCCTTGGGCGGCGGCATTGTACTTCAGCTTGAGTTTGTGCAGCGGATCCTTTTCAGCCGCATCAATCTCCTCCTGGGTCAGCTGGTTGTTGGCGATGGGGTCGAACCCCTTGACGCCCGTGGCCACGTCGCCATCGGCAATGCCCTGAACCTCAAGCTCGTGCAGGTCGACGAAATCAGCGATCTGCTTGAAGCTGATCGTGGTGTTGTCCACCAGCCAGACGGCGGTGGCCTTGGCCATAAGCGGTTTTGCCATGTCATGCTCCTTTGCGCATATCTGTCCCGTCGCCTGAATGGCGTCCCTGGCTGGCCATTTCTGGGGCCGGGGTGGGTTTCCGTTGTCGGGGAACTGAGGGGCGATATAGTCGGCTGAGATGGAAAAGGAAAGCCTAATGCGCGCTTTGTTGATCTGGCTGATGCTGGCGTTGCCCGCGATGGCACAGGACCGGTCGGGCGAATTCGACTACTATGTGCTCAGCCTCAGCTGGTCGCCCAACTGGTGCGCCCTTGAGGGCGACGCGCGCGGATCGGACCAATGCGACGCCCGCCACGACCACGGCTGGATCCTGCATGGGCTGTGGCCGCAATACCACCGGGGCTACCCCGAATACTGCAACACAACCGAACGCCCACCATCCCGCGCGATGACCCGCGACATGGCAGACATCATGGGCACCTCGGGCCTCGCCTGGCACCAGTGGAAAAAGCACGGCGTGTGTAGCGGCCTTTCGGCGTCGGCCTACTACGCCCTGTCCCGCGAGGCCTATGACCGCGTCGTGCGCCCGCCGGTCTTTCGCAAACTCGACAAGGCCGTACGACTGCCCGCCGCCGTGGTCGAAGAGGCGTTTCTGAAGTCCAATCCCGGCATGGAGCCGGATGGCGTCACCATCACCTGCCGCAACGGCCACATTCAGGAGGCCCGCATCTGCCTTAGCCGCGACCTGAGCGCCGTTCCTTGCGGCCAGGATGTCGTGCGCGACTGCAGCGCGAAGGACGCGCTGTTCACACCGATCCGCTGATCGCCACCGGTTGGGATGATGCAGGGTCACGGCCTGGAGCACATTGTGACACCTCCCGCGAGCGGCACCAAACCCGGCGCCGGCACTCGCGGGCCTAGTCATCTTTTGGCCCCGGGTCAGGGCCCTAGCGTTCGCCGCGTCGGAACGGGGTCATCAACGCCTCGGGCACTTCTGCCCGACGCGCGACTAGAACCAGTGCCAGGATCGACATCACGTAAGGGGCCATGAGGAACAGTTGATACGGAACGCCCTCGATCACCGTCTGGAGGCGCAGTTGAAACGCATCGAAGAAGGCAAAGAGCAGTGCGCCGATCAACGCTTTTCCCGGCCGCCACGAGGCGAAGACGACAAGCGCGATACAGATCCAGCCGCGCCCCTGCACCATTTCGGGAAAGAAGCTGTTGAACGCGGCAGTCGTCAGAAACGCGCCGCCAATGGCCATCAAGGCCGACCCCGCGACCACCGCCCCGATGCGGATCGCTGTGGGGTTCAGCCCTTGGGCGTCGACAGCATGCGGGTTCTCCCCGGTCATCCGGATGGCAAGCCCAAGGGGTGTGCGTGCCAGAACGTAGGCCATGACGGCCACCGAAATCAGCGCGAGGTAGGTGGGCATGGTTTGTTGGAAAAGAACGGGCCCCAAAACGGGTATGTCCGACAGAAACGGGACATCGAGCGGGCGGAAGGGCTCAATCGTTGGCGGCAGGTCCCCGACCTCAACAATGAGCCGATACAGGTAGTAGGCCAGCGCCGAGGCAAAGAGCGTGACGCCAAGCCCGGACACATGCTGGGACAGCCCAAGCGGCACCGTCAGCATGGCATGCAAGAGCCCCATCAGGGCCCCTGACAATGCTGCAACCACAAGGCCCGTCCACAGGTCGCCACCCATGTAGACGGTCAGCCAGCCGGTCATGGCACCCATGGTCATGATCCCCTCGATACCGAGGTTGAGCACGCCCGCGCGTTCACACAGCAGCGCGCCGAGCACACCAAAGATCAACGGGGTCGCGATACGCAGGACCGCCGCCCAAAGACTGGTGTTACCAAGCAGGTCCAGCGCTTCGATCATCTTTGCACCCGATACGTCGTGAACAACAGAGCGACCAGCATCGTCAAAAGGCACAGCGCCACGATGACGTCCGCGATGAAACTGGGCACACCAGTGGCGCGGCTCATCGCGTCCGCGCCGACAAACACGGTGGCCACGAAAACAGCCGCCGCAACGACGCCAGCGGGATGGAGTGCCGCAAGCATTGCCACGACAATCCCCGCATAGCCAAAGCCCGGCGACATCGTGGTCGTGACAACCGCCGTGACACCCAGAACCTCCATCGATCCGGCCAGCCCGGCCATGCCACCTGAAAACAGGGCCACTGCCATCAGGTTTTTCGGCAGCGATATCCCGGCGAAGGATGCCGCCGATGGGCTTAGCCCGACGGCGCGCGTTTCGGTTCCAAAAACCGTGCGCGCCAGAATCAACCAGACCACGCCAGCCGCTGCAATGGCGATCAGGAACCCGATATGCAGGCGGGTGCGTGCAATCAGGTCCGGCAGGCGGAAATCGCTGTCGACCGGCACGGAAGAGGGCCAGCCGAATGCCATCGGATCACGCAGCGGGCCCTCGACCATCAGGCCGACAAACAGGATGACGATGAAGTTCAAAAGGAGCGTCGTGACGACTTCGTCGACCCCAAAGCGCAGACGCAGATAGGCCGGGCCCGCCAAAAGAACCGCCCCCGCTGCCATGCCGATGACAAGCAAGACCGCGATGCCAGGGACGGGCGGCAGGCCAAGCGAATGCCCGACCCACGCTGTCACCAACGCCCCCATAAAGAACTGCCCTTCCCCGCCGATGTTCCAGAGGCGCGCGCGGAAAGCGATGGCAGCGGCCAGACCGGTAAGGATCAGCGGTGTCGCGCGGGTCAGCGTCTCGGTCATCGACAGCCGGGACCCAAACGCGCCCTGCACCATTTCGGCATAGGCGGTCAGCGGGTTCACACCTGCCGCGGCAATCAGGCCGGCGGCCAGGAGCAGGGCAACGGTGACGGCGACGACTGGTGCCACGATCACAAGATAGAGCGGCACGTGTGCGCGTCGTTCAAGTCGCATGTTCGCCCTCCGTCCAGACACCCGCCATCATCAGGCCAAGGCGCTGCGGGTCTGCCGCGCTGGCCGGAATCGGATGTGACAGGCGGCCTTTGACCATCGCCTGAATGCGGTCGGACAGGGCAACCGCCTCTTCCAGCTCTTCGGAGATCAGCACGATCGCGGCCCCCGCGCCGCGCGCTGCCAGCAGCGCGGAATGGACAGCGGCAATCGCGCCCTCGTCAAGGCCCCGTGTCGGTTGATTGGCCAGCAGCAGTTTCGGGCTGATCGACAGGCAGCGGCCCAGGATCAGCTTTTGCATGTTGCCCCCCGACAGCAGCCGCGTCCGGGTGTCCGGGGCCGCGCCGCGAATATCGAACTGATCGATCAGACCGGCGGCGTAAGCTTTGCATGCCGCTTGCCGCACAAAGCCCCGGGTCGAGAAAGCAGGCGTGCGCAAGCGTTCGAGGACTGCGTTTTCCCAGACGGCCAATTCGCCGACCACCCCTTCGCTGTGGCGGTCTTCGGGGATGCGTCCAACGCCCGCGCGTATCACGCCACGCGGCCCAAGACGGCGGACGTCTTGCCCCTCAAGGGTGAGCGTTCCGGCGGTTGGGATCGCAAGGCCCGAAAGAAGCGCGCCAAGGCTGGCCTGACCGTTCCCGGACACGCCGACAATCCCGAGGATCTCTCCGGCTGCCACGGTGAAAGACAGATCATCAAGCTTGACCTCGCCTTCGGCCTCGACCCGCACCGATTTGGCCACAAGCACCGGCGCGCCAATCTTGTGATCCTTGCGCACGGGGCGTTCAACCTTGCGGCCGACCATCAGCTCCGCCAATTCCTCGGCGCTGGTGTCCGCTGTCTTGCGCTCGGCCACCAACCGACCTCCGCGCAGGACCGACACCCGGTCAGAGGCAGCCATGACCTCGTGCAGTTTGTGGCTGATGAAGATCAGCGACAACCCCTCTTTGGTCATCTCCTTGAGTGTTTCGAACAGGCGTTGCGCTTCGGGGCGGGCCAGCACAGCTGTCGGCTCGTCAAGGATCAGGATGCGCGCATCCCGGTACAGGGCCTTGAGGATCTCGACCCGCTGACGCTCTCCGACCGACAGCCTGCTGACTTTTGCGTCGGGGGACACCGGCAAGCCAAAGCGTTCGGCGATCTGCAGCAGCTTTGTACGCGCTGATTTGCGCGATGACGTCGTGCGCAACAGGGACTCGGACCCCAGCATGATATTGTCGAGAACCGTCAGATTTCCGGCGAGTGTAAAATGCTGGTGGACCATGCCCACGCCCGCATCAATCGCGGCGCGCGGACGACCCGAGGGCAGTTCTTGGCCAAACACCCGAACGGTGCCCGCATCTGCCGCGTAGTGGCCGAACAGGATGTTCATCAGCGTGGTCTTGCCCGCGCCGTTTTCCCCCAGCAGGGCCAGGATTTCGCCCTGCCCCAGCGTGAGTGAAACCTGATCATTCGCCGTAAGCGCCCCAAACCGCTTGGTGATACCGTCAAGTTCCAGAACCGAGCTCATTGGGGCATCCCCGCGATCGGCGCCGGGTAGGTGATGGGCGGGGGTGTGATCGTTGCCGCAAGTGCCAGCAGCATGGCGTCAGAGCCTGGGGGGCCCATCAGCTGGACGGCTGTCGGCGTGGGCGCGGCCGTGGGCAGAGGTATGGCAAGGGCGGGCAACCCCGCGATGTTGGCAAGGGCCGCGTTGGGGGCCAGTGCTTCCATCTTTGCAAGATGTGCGGCCACATCCGCGTGATCGGTCGGGAACGCGCCAATGCGCGGTGGCGGGCCGGACAGGATCGGCATGAGGAGTGCGTCAGCATCCGCAAAGAGCGACAAGGCGGCGTGGCTGACCTGCTGAATACGGCGGCTGAGCCCAAAGACGTGCGGGCCCGTAGTCGCGCGGCCCAAGGCGGCGTTGGCGGCAGCCAGCGGCGAGACCTCATCATCGGCAATCCCCAGCGCCTCCAGCCATTCTGCCAGCGATACAGCGAGGATCTGACCTGCAATCGCGTGCGCCTCGCGCCCAAGATCATCAGGCGCGGGCGCGCGTATGACATCTGCGCCTGCGGCTTCAAACAGGCGTGCGGCGTGGCGGGCGGAGTCGGCCGGAAGACTGGCGCAGCGGTCCGGGCTGGCCAGCGCGATCCGGGGGCGCTTGGGCGTGGCACCCTCGGGCTGCAAGGGCGCAAAAACAGCGGCGATGTCGCGCAGGGACCGCGCGAGGATACCTTCGCCGACGATGCCCATCAGATAGTTGCCAAAGTCCGGGCCCATCGGTGTCGCCCCGCGCGACGGCTTGAGACCCCAAAGGCCGCAGCAGGCGGCGGGCACGCGAATGGACCCGGCCGCATCCGTGGCATGGGCAACAGCGACGATACCGGCGGCGACGGCTGCAGCCGCCCCACCGGAGGAGCCGCCGGGCGAAAGGTCTGTGTCGAACGGGTTCAGCGCCGGGGGTTGGCCAGGCGGCTCGGAACTGAGCGCAAAGCCGAACTCAGGCGTCGTGCTCAGACCAATCGGTATCAGGCCCTGCGCTCGAAGACCCTGAAAAAAGTCGCTGTCCTGGGGTGGATCAGCAACGCGGTCGCGCATAGCGGCTGATCCCGCAGAGGGTGCCAAACCTCGCGCGTGCGAGCCCAGATCCTTGGCAAGCATGGGCACCCCGCTGAACGGCCCGTCAGCGCCAGCGGGGATGTCGTCGCGCAATAGCAGACGGGCCACGGCCCCCAGACCCGCCTGCGCGTCTGCACGGGCAAGCGTGGCCTCCATCACCGCAGGCGCAGTGGTGCGCCCCTGTGCGATGGCATTTGCGAGGGCCGTGGCGTCCAAGTATCAGGCCGGCTCGTCGTTGTTGATCGGCACATTCCATTCGCCGGACTGGATCTGTGCCTGACGCGCCTCCATGGGCGCGATGGCCTCGGCCGGGACTTCATCAGCCACGTAGATCAGTTCATTGCCCCCATAGGCCATGAACGAATACTCCGTGTAGTCGCGCCCAACCGGCTTGCCCGCCTGAACATCGGCCACGATGGCCTCGATCGTCGGGCCATAATTCCAGATCGCGTTGGCAAACACCGTGCCGGGATAGCGCGGTGTATAGTCGATCAATGAGCCGATGGCCTTCACGCCGCGTTCCTGTGCCGCATCCGCTGTGCCGATGCGTTCGCCGAACAGAATATCCGCTCCCGCGTCGATCTGGGCCAGGGCGGCCTCTTTCGCGCGCGCCGGATCGAACCAGGCCCCCAGAAAGGCATTGAGGAAGGTCGCGTCGGGGTTCACTTCGGTGACGCCTGCGCGGAACGCATTGATCAGCAGGTTTACCTCCGGGATCGGGAAGCCGCCGACCGAGCCGAAGACATTGGATGTGGACATTTTGCCAGCCAGCATACCGGCGAGGTATGCGGCCTCATGGTTGCGGGTGCCGAACACGCCGAAATTGTCGCCCTCCGGCCCGCCCGAAGAGCCCATCAGGAACGCGGTGTCGGGATAATCCGCCGCGACTTCGCGGGCCTCGCGCTCAACCGCGTAGGATTCTCCCCAGACCAGATCCACGCCGCTCTCCGCGTATTCGCGCATCGCACGCGGGTAATCTGTCGGCGCAACCCCTTCGGAAAACTCATAGGTGATCAGCCCGGATGCCGCGGCTTCCTGAAACGCCAGGTGGATGCGGCTGTTCCAGGCGTTTTCGACCGGCGAATTGTGAACCCCTGCAATACTGACAGCGCCTTGTGCGCCCGCGCGTCTGATGTAGGCGGGCAAGGCAAGTGTCGCGGCAGCGCCGATCAGAAGCTGGCGGCGGTTGGAAGTCATCGTCATGGTAAGTCCTCTCGTTCTAGTGACTGTGTTTTATGAATGGTTGGTCGTCGGCGCGTAATCGGCCGGGTCAAGTGTTGCCGGACGGTCTGGCAGATCCAGTTGCGCCAGACGGGGGTCCGTGCGGGCGATGACTTGGCCATGTTTGATGACAGCCAGACGCGTGGACCGCAGGCGGACAGCTTCGATCGGATCGCGGGCTTGCAGGACAACCATGTTGGCCGGGCCGCCTTCACGGATCGTGGGATCGGGCAGCCCCATGGCCCGTGCGCCATTCACAGTGACCGAGGTAAAGGCCCATTCCATGGCCTCGCGAGAGGTCATTGGCACCGCATGAACCCCCATATGGGCCACATCCAGCATGTCGCCCGAGCCAAGCGAATACCATGGGTCCATCGTGCAATCCTGACCAAAGGCAACGTTCACGCCAGCCGCACGCAGCTCTGGCACGCGGGTCAACCCGCGACGCCGCGGATAGGTGTCGGACCGGCCCTGAAGGGTGATGTTGATCAGCGGGTTCGGGATCACGTTCATCCCGCTTTCCGCGATGAGCGGTATCAGCTTGCTGGCGTAATAATTGTCGTAGGAATGCATTGCGGTGCAATGGCTGGCCGTGACGCGCGCCCCCAGACCAAGGCGCGTGGTCTCGGCCGCAAGCGTTTCCACATGGCGCGACATCGGGTCATCGCTTTCGTCACAATGAAGGTCGAGCATCAGGCCCCGCTCTGCCGCGATTTCGCACAAGCGAGCGACCGAGCGTGCGCCGTCGGCCATGGTTCGTTCGAAATGCGGGATGCCGCCCACAACGTCGACACCCATATCAAGCGCGCGCAGCAAGTTGGCCTCGGACGTGGCCGCCCGGTACAGACCGTCTTGCGGAAAGGCCACCAGTTGCAGATCGATATAGGGGGCGACAACCTTGCGCACCTCGATCAGCGCCTCGACGGCCGTGAGACTGTCATCGCAGATATCGACATGGGTGCGGATGGCCAAAAGGCCCTGGGACACGGCCAGATCGCAATAGCGCAAGGCGCGTTCCATCACGGCTTCGGGCGTAAGCAGCGGTTTCAACTCACCCCAGAGTGCGATGCCTTCGAGCAGCGTGCCCGAGACGTTCAATCGCGGCAGGCCGAGGCTCAGCGTGGCGTCCATATGAAAGTGCGGGTCGGTAAAAGGCGGGGCAACCAGACGCCCGGCGACGTCAATCTCCGCGCGCGGCTCAGCGCTGATGTAAGGCGCAATCGCAGCGACCTTGTCGCCCGCGATCCCAATGTCCACCGGACCCTGCCCATCCGGCAGCCAGGCCTGTCTCAAAATCAAGTCCACGCAATGTCCCCCACGATTTCCTTACCATATGGTAAAATTCTACGGAGTCATTTGTCTAAATGCATTGCCCGTCAAAAAAGCGCCACATGGCTAAGAAACAGGCAGCTGACGCGGATCCTGCCCCCCAAACGGCACAGAGTTGCGCGCTCCGAAGGACTGGATGCGCAATTTGCCTGCCATGTATCACATGCCCGCACGACAGCTGTCCTGATTTGCAAGCACCAACTGCAGCGGAGCAACGGGCTGAGATCATGCGCGACGCGACAATTCTCGAAACGATGGTGAGCGGCGGCATCACCCGCACACCCGACGATCACCCTTGCATAACCTACCTTTGACGCCGTCCGACACGTCACCCCTTGCCCAATCGCATGACGCCCGGAGTACGGGGCGCGATATGCGCCGCCCCAGGTTCTCAAGGGTCAACGCGGTGGCACGCGCCCAACGGCCATAGGAAATCACAAGGTATAACGCGTAGGCCTGTCCACACTATGGCGTCTCGCCCGTTCGCCCTTGCGCAGCCGGGTTACGGTCCCTGTCCGGCGTCCAACCCGGTGCGCGCATCATGTAGCGCCACGCCTCCCCCCAACTGCGCGCCGCGCGGACATCCCGCCACAGACCCGGCACCTCGGAGAACCAAACGGCAATCGGATTGCGACTGTCAAACTCGCGCTTGAGGCCATAGCGCGGCGTCTCTTCCTCGGCCTGATAGGTGCCGAAGAGCTGATCCCAGATCACCGTGATCCCGCCATAGTTCCGGTCGATATACTTGTCGTCGCAGCCATGGTGCACCCGGTGGTTGGCCGGGCTGTTCATAACCGCGTCAAACCGGCCCATCTTGCCGACGAGTTCGGTGTGAATCCACGTCTGATAAGCCAGCACCGTGATGATCCCGAAAAAGATCATCTCGGGCGAGAAGCCCAGAAAAACCAACGGGATATGGGCAATCAGGCTCCACACCCCTTCGAGCGGACCAAAGCGGATGCCGGTGATGATGTTGTACTCGCGCGACGAGTGATGCACCGCGTGCTGCGTCCAGAGCAGCCGTACCTCGTGCGCGATCCTGTGCTCCCAGTAATAGGTGAAATCCGCCGCAATCACGGCCAGCGCAACCACCCACCATGTCAGCGGCAACTCCCACGGCACCACGACCTCGGCCAGAATGTAGAACACCCCGTAGGCGGAGGTCAGGATCAACGCTTCGACCACCAGATAGGGGATTTGCGTCGACGCACTTGCCACCATCTCGAGCAGGCTGCGGCCCTTGTGGCTGCCCTTGAACAGCACCTCCGCGAGTTCGATCAAGAGGATGGCCGCGCCGATGACTAGGAATGCCTCGTCAATCCGGGTGGCGAGATCATAAAGGGTTTCGGGCGTCATGGTTTCAGTCCTTGCGTAAATGTGCGCCAAGCCAGATCGGCCGCCTGTTTCGGCGTCGCCTCACCGGCGACAACAAGGGCCCAACCGGCATAGATCAGGTTCTCATAGGCCTCGACGATCCAGGCTGTCGGGATGTCAGAGGCAAAGGTGCCTTCGGCTCGGGCGGCCTCGATATCGTCTGCCAGCGCACGGGTCTGCGCAGCGTAGGTTTCAGTCACGCGCGGGTCGTGCTGCGCGGTTTGCGTCGCGAGGAACATGTGCCGCGAAGCGAGAGGCAGGATCGCGCCCAAGGCCACGCGCAACGCTTCGGTATATGTTGTGCAGTCCGCGACGGCGGCTTCGACGGCGGCATCGAGCTCTTTGGAAGCTGCAAGCGTCAACGCAACCATCAGGTCGTCGCGCCCGGCAAAATGCCGGTGCAGTGTTGCCCGCCCAACACCCGCCGCCACCGCCACATCCGACAGCGACGCCCCCGGATTCTGGCTGAACACGTCAAAGGCCGCGTTTAGGATAGTGGCTCGTGATGATACAGATGTGTCTCTCATGAGACATATTTGTATCAATCATGAGTGAAGTTCAAGCCCCCACTGACAATTTCTCGACCGCACAAAACCGAATGTGGTGCTCACCCACAGGTCGGAGCCTCCGGCGGTGGTATTTCTGGTCAGAAGAAACGAAAAGCCCGCGCCACTCATCCTGTGAGCACCGCGGGCAATCGGTGAAGCACACGCTTCTCCTGACACGGCCATCGGCTCCACAGCCTGTACCGCGCCTCCAGACGAAGCGATTAACCTTAATAATTCGTTTCTTCTGACCGAAAATACCACGGGGGTCCGGGGGCTGGCCCCCGGTTCCGACCGGGTCCAACCGATCAGCCGCCAGCCACTTCAAGCACGATCTTGCCGATATGCCCCGAGCTTTCCATGCGGGCATGCGCAGCGGCAGCTTCCTCCAGCGCAAATTCCGAATCCATCACGGGGCCGAACCGTCCTGTGGAAAGAAGGGGCCACACGGCCTCGTGCAGGTCTTGCGCGATGCGCGCCTTGGCCAGGTCGCTCTGCGGACGCAGCGTGCTGCCGGTCATCGTCAACCGGCGGGTCATCAGCTGGGCAAAGTTCACCTCTGCCTTGGGCCCTTGCAGAAAAGCGATCTGCACCAGCCTGCCATCATCGGCCAGCGCGGACAGATTGCGCGCAATGTAAGGCCCGCCGACCATGCACAGGATCAAGTCCGCCCCGCCTTGTTCCTTCATGACCGAAACGAAATCCGCGTCACGGTAGTTGAGCGCGACTTCGGCACCGAGGTCCCGACAGGCCGCGCACTTGTCCTCTGATCCGGCGGTCGCGAACACGCGCGCACCGAAGTGATGGGCAAGCTGGATGGCCGTTGTCCCGATGCCTGATGACCCGCCATGCACCAGAAAACGCTCGCCCCCCTGTAGCCCGCCACGGGTGAACACGTTGGACCAGACGGTAAAGTAGGTCTCGGGCAGGCACGACGCCTGTTTCAGGCTCAGCCCCTGCGGCACGGGCAGGCAATGCGCAGCGGGCGTCGCCACGAACTCCGCGTAGCCGCCGCCCGGCAACAGTGCACAGACCGCGTCGCCGACGGCCCAGCCGCTGACGCCCGGCCCGACCTCGACAATGTGGCCCGACGCCTCCAGCCCCGGCAGATCGCTTGCCATTGGGGGCGGGTTGTAAAGCCCGGCCCGCTGCAGCGCATCAGGCCGGTTCACACCGGCCCACGCCACCTCGATCACCACTTGCCCATGGCCCGCTTCGGGGCGGGGACGCTCCACCGGTTGCAGCACGTCCGGGCCGCCGGGGGCGTTGATCTCAACCGCGCGCATTGTCAAAGCCATATGATCCGCTCCTTTTTCGGCACCGTACCGTTAACACTGCCGGAAGGGGAACCCGAGATGATGCTGGCCGCGCTGATCCTGAACCTGATCATTCTGGCGCCCCTGGTCTTTGCCCTGCTGTCGGGCGCGGCAGGCATGGATGCGGCGTTTGGCGCGCGCACCGATGCGCGCCTGATCCTGACCTGCGTTTATGCCGCGATCGGGGTGGTCAGCACAGGATTGATCGCGCTGCATCTTGCACAGCATGCGTGGGCCATACCGATGACGGTCGCGCTCTTTTCCGTGCAGATCGTTTACAAGCTGGGCACGGTGGTCCTCGTCGGGCTACAAAGCCCGGTCGTCATCACCAACCTCATCGTGGTCACCGTGCAGGCCGTGGCGCTGGCCGTCCTTTTTGCGCGGTCTCAGCCCTGAGGCGACGTCCAGCGGCCGGGCATGTCCTTGCGCGCCTGCGGGGCCTTCACCTGCCCCATCAGCCAGTTCGGCCCGGCCAGCAAGCCCGACAGCAGTTTGTTGTCGCGCACCTGCGCCTTGACCTTCTCGATCTGCATCACGCCGTCGATGCGGCGATCGAGGAACTCCCATGTCGCCTGATTGTCGATCGAATCGTCGCCCAGCCAATAGAGCACTGTGGCCGAATAGACCCCGGCCAACGTCGCGCGCTTTGTGTACCAGTTGATGTCGTCAGAGGTGTCGCCCAGCGCGGTCCAGATCGTGTCGGCGGTGCCCCATATGGCCCGCGCGCCGTCGGCTGCATGTATCGGAAGCGCAAAAAGCGTCGTCCCCCGGCGCACCGCCTCCTTGTCCTCGACCGCCTCGAGCCGGAAGCGGACGGCAGCCGCGATCTTGTCACGGAACCGGTCCGGCAGGTCGTCCGATTGCAGCCGGGCCACCATCGCCGCATCACCACGTGCGTGGTAGGCCAAAGCGAGGTCCACCGCACCGCGCGGGCAAACGGCGCGCGCCATGGCGCGATCGATCCCGGCATCCACTGCCGCCGCGCGGAACGTCGTCTCGGACCAACCGTCGAACGGCACATGCATCAGCGCGGCATCCAGAAGCTGGTCGGTGATCTCTTTGGGTGATTGTGCCATGCCATCAAGGTAGGACGACCACTGCCCATCGGCAAGCACGCGCTGTGCGACCCGGTGACCCGCCGCGCAATGGCGGGACGCAGCACGCCGCCCTGCTCTGTAATCGCGCCAGTCCGCCAAGGAACGCGCCGCGCCGTCCCGCCGCTTGCCGCGCACAGGCCCAATGCAGAGACCGGCAGGACGACACAGAAGGAGACAGCCCATGTTCGGTTGCGAGCGAATTCGAACTCCAGATGCTGGACCTGATCAATGCGGAACACGCCGCGCGCGGCATTGATCCCCTCACACTTGAGTTGCGCCTGAACGGCGCCAGCGAAGATTATAGCGCAGGTGCAGACCGGCTCTCTGGTGACACCGGCAATGACCGGCTGACCGGCAGATCAGGCGGCGACACCTTCGTGTTCACCAATGGACAGGATGTCGCGTTTGACTTTGATCCCGACCAGTTGGCAGAGCGGATCGATCTGCGCCTTGTCGATGCGATCACCGATTATGACGGCCTGATGAGCGGCGGCCACATCCTTCAGATCGCATCCCGCACGGTGATTGACGACGTCTAGGGGAATACGCTGGCGCTGCTCGACGCGGCTCTGTCAGAGCTGGAGCAGTCCGATTTCCTGTTCTGAAATCTGTGCCACAGGCCGCTGTCGGGGATGCTGGACAAACCCGAACGGCCTTGCTATACGGCCACTTCCTGCAAATCCTTGCAACTCTTATCTAGAAAGGTGGTGACAACCACATGCAGGTTAGTGTTCGCGACAACAATGTCGATCAGGCGCTCCGAGCCCTGAAGAAAAAGCTGCAGCGCGAAGGCGTGTTCCGCGAGATGAAGCTCAAGCAACATTTCGAGAAGCCGTCCGAGAAAAAAGCGCGCGAGAAAGCTGAAGCGATCCGCCGTGCCCGCAAGCTGGCACGCAAAAAAGCGCAACGCGAAGGGATGATGTAAGTCACTCCGGCGTAAGCTGACGAATTCAAAGACCCCGTAGCCGCCCGGCTGCGGGGTTTTTTGTTTTTACCGGCTGAAACCCGCCACGTGCTGACGTGGCAATTGCCCGTCCGCAACCAATGCCTGCGTTGCACCCGGTGGCGGTGCGTGACGGAGACGGATGCAGGTTGGCTGTTGGAGTGTGCACCTGACGAAATCCCCACCCCGAACGCGCCCGTAACGACATACGCCATTGCCGAGCTCGCAAGCGTTCCGAACCTGCCTGCGCTGCCCCAAGGCATCGGGACGAACCCATCGGTGCCTCTTTCAGGGCAAAAGCGCCGAGGACGCGGGCAGTGCCGCGCTGTGGCACCTTGTGGAAGACCGAGGGGATCACGGTGTGCCGCGCAGCACTGTCCTTTGACCGGATGACGCGGCATCTGCGGCAGTTCACACGGCTGACGACCGATCTCGACGCGTGGTACTGTTTCCGGTTATGGCAGCCACAGCCGATCACGGTCCCGGCAGCAGAAATCCGCAGGCGCGTGCCGTTCGGCCCCGATGTCAGAGCCTGGCTCGCGGCCAGCTTCAGCGTCCCGGCTTCGCGGCCAGCCCTTCGGATCGAGCGTTGGGCAGGTGACGACACGCGAGTGCCTGGGCTGGGCCATGACGGCATCGCGCTGATCAATGGCCGCACCTGCGGCGTCGCCTATTGGAATACGGCCGCTATGATGTCGCCGACTTTGGTCTGGTGCGCGAGGTGAAAAACGTGGCCGCAGTCACCATGGAATTCGAACCCGATACCGGCAATCCGACAGCCGCTTCCAGGAACGCGCTGGCCCGGCAGCTTGTCCGGATCATGTGCACTGGAGGGCGTTTACATCAAATTGAGCAATGGCTCGTTCGGATTCACGAACAGCTTTGCCCGTGGCCAGCAATTACTGTTTCACCTTTGCCATGGGAGTCGCGGCAAGCGCGGGCGTCCGCACCCGGGCGTTGCGCAATGCCGATCCGTTGGAACCGCAGACCGTCAGCTGGGCGCATGTCACGGTCAGCCGGGCCTTCCGCTTCCCGGACGTGTTGAGCGGGCGATGATGCGGTTCTGGCCCCTCGCGATCCTCTGCGCAGCGGCGGTGGTGTTCGCAA
>ERZ1740067.926-NODE-926-length-21823-cov-16.729971_pt1 | contig 21823 bp, 22 predicted proteins | sample MGYA00581736_ERZ1740067 | MGnify/ENA primary metagenome ERZ1740067 (study PRJEB43018, sample SAMN04849236) | marine metagenome | isolation source: floating plastic debris | place: Pacific Ocean | collected 2008-08-27 | study: EMG produced TPA metagenomics... | reverse complement strand
GAATTGGCAGATGAGCTGAACCTTCAGCTTTTTGCAGGGCCAACTGCTGGTCCGCATGAACGCGCTGGCTTCATTCCCCCCAACGATGTTCCATCAATTTAGTTCGTTGGTGCGTCTCGTCCGAAATCAATATGACATCACTTTCATGTCTTGTTGATGTCGTACTACTCTAGCTCTCTACAAGGCGTGTCGACGATAAAACCTCACCGCGAAACACCTGATTGCAGAGCAAAGGCTTTGGCCCTTTGCCCGATCACGGGCAATATCACCGACTAGTTCAACCAGCCGCCGATTTCGAAGCGTTGCAATCTCTTCTAACCAGAACCAAACCTCTGGTTCGAGTCGCAAACAGTACCGTTGACCTTGCTGTCGGAACGTGCGCTGCTCAAACCTCATCGTGTTGTTCCCCGATCCCGCCAAAATTCTCCAACAAAGATCCGCACGGCCGACGCTAAAGATCGATCCTTAGTTCGGTATCTATCGATCTGCGTCACTAGGTCATCAACAGACCGTCCGTGCTCCTTGGCAATCTCACTTAGTCCGATCCAGATCGACGCCTCTAGCCGAAGGCTTGTTCGACGCCCATTCACCATCACGCTCCGAGGTTGCCCCAAGCGACTGCGGGCCGAGCGATTACATGTATCTCGTTCCATGAGTACTTTCGGCTCCCTTAAAAGGCGTTCTCACCAAACGCACATTCAAAAATTCAAGAGTTTACAGCTTACCTACACACAATAAAGCCTCGCAAAATGCGTCACATGACGTAAGCAATTACCTTGTCTCGTCTTTCCTACAAACGCATGCACCGACGCTGACAAATGGTCCCAGTCACCACTCTGCAGAACATCGACGTATGCCGGTTTTCACAAAGCCGAGTCGTGTTTTGCCGGCATGCCTCAGTCGGCACCGGGCTCTAGACGCTCGCGTCCCAAGCCACCGCTAACGGCGTCTTGGCCATCCGGTGACGATCCCTTGCGGAACAGAAGATCTCCGGCGCAGACGCGCCTCCTCAAGGGGGCAAGGGACACTGCCCCTATCCCCTCCACCACGCAGGACTACAGCACTGGCAGGACTTCGTTCGGCGCAAGGCAAAAGTGCCCTGCCCCGTCCGCAGCCCGGCCATGCCCGCCTGCATAGTGCCCCCCTACCCCGGTCTCGGCGACGGCCAAGGGTTGCAGCAGCAGCTGCACTCCCTCGGCGTGATTTTGGAAAAGGAAACCAACATGACGGTTCAGCTCCACGCTCAACCCTATGATCTATCGGCGACCGGGTTCTATTTTGAGGCCCACGAAGAATACATCGAAAAAGCATCCGCCCTGCGCAACGACCACGGTGACCGCGTCGAAGAGTTTGAAATACAGTTCATTGATGGAAATGCCATTGATGGCGCACTCGCCGACGCCATCGACCTAAGCCAAGCCAATCTGAAAACCTACTTCGCTGCCATCGAGGCGTGGGATGATCATGACAAAACCCGCGTGATCATCGCGGTTGGCGAGTGTGGTTATGATTTCGACACCGACACCCAGCCCGGCGATTTTGACGTGGACATCTACCACCTGAACAGCTTGCGCGAGCTGGCCGAGCAGTTCGTAGAAGACGGCCTATTCGGCGACATCCCTGAGCGCCTTGCACCCTATCTCGATTACGACGCCATCGCCCGTGATCTGGGCCACGATTACAGCGAAACCGAGATCGGTGGCCAACGGCTGATCTACCGCTGCGCTTGACAGGAGCGCAGCCCCAAACCGCCCGGCTCCCCAGAATGCAAAGGGCGGTTTGAGGGTGCGGTCCCGCGCCAAACCTCAAAATGGAGATCAACCAATGACCCAGACCATCACCACCACCATCACCGACCTACCCCTGTCAAAGCTGACCCCCGCAAAGGGCAATGTCCGCAAAACCAACACCGGTTCGCTAGAACCGCTGATCGCCAGCCTACGGGCGCACGGCCTAATCCAAAATCTCACGGTGCGCCCAATCCTCAACAAAAAAGGCCACAAAACTGGACGCTACTGCGTTGTGGCCGGTAACCGGCGCTTAGCCGCACTCCAAGCCTTGGCCGAGACCGGAGACATCGAAGCCGAAACCCCCCTGCCATGCCACGTGCTGGAAGACGCCGACGATACCGAGATTGGTCTGGCGGAAAACGTCATGCGGGTGGCCATGCACCCAGCCGACCAGTTCATCGCCTTCAACGCTCTCGCAGAAGCTGGGACACCCGCAGAAGATATCGCCGCCCGCTTTGGTGTGACAGCGCTCTTTGTGAAACAACGGCTCAAACTCGCCCGTGTTAGCCCAGCCCTGTTTGAGACCTACCGCGAGGGTGGGATGACCCTGGATCGGTTGATGGCCTTCACCTTGGTCGAGGATCATGCCGAACAAAACCGCGTTTGGGAGGCCCTACCCACTTGGAATCGCAACCCCAGCACCATTCGGCGCGCCCTCACCGCCGAAAGCGTGCCAGCTACCGACCGGCGGGTCATACTGGTGGGGCTCGACCGGTACGAAGACGCAGGCGGCAACGTACAACGCGACCTCTTCGATGACCGCAATCAAGGTTATCTCACCGACCCAATCCTCTTGGATGAGTTGGTGCAAGAACGGCTCGAGCAAGAGGCCACAGCACTTACGGAAGCCGGTTGGGCGTGGGCAAAAACCATAGCCGATATCGACCATAGCGCCCTAAGTGAATTCACACGCTGTTACCCCGAAACCGTTGCCCTCTCTGAGGCGGATCAATCGGTCCTAGATGCTGCCACCGAAGCCTACGATACCTTGCTTGAAGAGCATGACGGCGAACCGGAAGATGAAGCGATCCGAGTTGAGATCGACCGATTGTCCGACGAAATCGACCGGCTCACGGCATTGCAACAGCACTGGTCCGACGAGGTGAAAGCCAGACATGGCTGTATAGTGGGACTAGAATGGGACGGGTCTCTCCGGGTCGTCGAAGGACTAGCCGAACGGCAGGACGAACCGGAAACCGCGACCCCAGCCAACGACACGCAGGCCACCGATGACAGTGGCGACCCCCCTGCCCCACACGCCAAGTTGTCGCCAAAGCTCAATGCCGAACTGATCGCGCACCGCACCGCTGCCATACGCGCGGAGCTTCTGGAACGGCCTGATCTCGCCTTAAAGGTCACCGTTCATCGATTGGCACTGGCAAGTTTCTACGCCCAAGGGTCCCGCAGCTGCCTCGCCTTGCGCGCAGAGAGCGACGATCTCAAACGACACGGAGACAGCGTGGCAGCCAATCAGGGGCTGACAACGATGAAGGAAGCGCGAGACCGTTGGCGACTTCGCCTGCCAGCCGAGGCCCCTGCCCTGTGGGACTGGCTCCTATCGCAAGAACAAGACACATGCCTCGAACTTTTGGCCTACCTTACCGCCAGCGCCATTGAGCCAGCTTGGTCTGGCGACCCAGCTCAGCGCCATGTCGATCAATTGGCCGAGACCCTCGCGCTCGACATGACCCAGTATTGGCAAGCCGATCCTGCAACCTTCTTTGGCAAAGTGACCAAGGCCACCATTCTCGACGCTGTGCGCGAGAGCGTGTCGCCAGAGGCGGCAGAGAACTTGGCACGTTTGAAGAAGGACGCACTGATCCAACATGCGGTTGATCGGATGACCGGCAAAGGCTGGCTTCCAAAACCGCTGCGCAAGCTGGAAAACCCAGACAAGGCCTTTGCTACCTAGGCCTGGGCCGCACCGTCAGCCAGGAAGGGCGCTCTATAGGAGCGCCCCAAAATTTTTGCGGCGGCTTCTGAGCCGCCGCTTTCGCATCATTTCGACATCGGTTTGATGTCTTCGTGATGCTCTTATGAGATCCCATTTCCTGCAAAAGCAACGGCCAGTCTTCGGATTTACTGCGTGCTTTCATCGGACATCGGCACACTCGATGGATTGTTTTCATTGAGGAATTTGCCGATGCATACGCGCCGCGAAACCTACACGGTGGTTCCAACACGCTTAACGTGGCTGCCAAAATTCAGCGATCTCGATAAACGGCTTGATAGCGGCAGCCTCACGATGATCGTGGTCGGTGGTGATCACGTTGGCGATACCATCACCCTGCCGATCTCCCGTGAGGGCATTAGGCAGCTCTGGGACGAGCTGCTCACCCCTGAGCAACAACAACGACGAACCGCACGCGGGGCGACCGGCAATCGGCTCGATGAGATCGTCCCCATCGAAATGTCCCTACCACCCCGCGGTCCTTTCGCCATTGATGTCGATCCAGCGCGGCGCTTCGCAAGCCTCTTGCGCTCTGTCACTGCCGCCGATCCCCAGCCAGACACGACGTTTACCGGCAAGCTCGCCCCAAAAGTCGTCCCGGAAACAGCATCAACCCCCACAGAAGCCCAAACGGAGATGACGCCACTTTCCTTCACCGGACAGCCCATCGCGCTGCTATGGCCCAGGGGAGATCGAACACGGCTCGACCAAACCGCCATCATGATCACGAAAGATGTGGAGACTGGGAACACGCACAGCGTACCGCTCGGCCTCACTAACATCGAAAACCTGGTCCGCCAGCACATCCCAAAGGCCACTTTCGCCGCGCTTGGCATCACTCATACCGATATTCTCAAGGTCGAGCGGGACTTACCTGAGCAAATGGACCTCCAAGCCCTGCCAACGCTGCTGATTGACCATGTCAAACCTGATCCAAACCGCCCAGGCGTCACAACGCTCAAAGCCGTAGAGGCACAACGCCCACAGCCGCCAGTCCACAAAGACTGGCTTAGCTATATGCGAGGACGGGAAGACGCACGCCAAGCGCAGGGCCCAACGCCGCCAAAGCGAAAAGGACCCTGATGCCTCCCTGGTGTTAGATCGATGTCTCGATAGAATTATGTTGATGTCACCTTGGCATCATGCCGACATCATAATGGCTTCTTTCTGGCACCCTGTGAACATCGGATCGACATTGCCTAGCTGGCAATCGCCAATTTCCTGCGCTTCTTCTTCGGTTTTGCCGTACTGGAACGCCAGCGCTGCAACCGCTCCCCTGCCCCTTGCAGCATCAGCAACGCATCAGCTTCAGCCTCGTTGTCAATATCATCGGTCTCCTCCTGGATTTCCCGATGGAGAGCAATCTCGTAGCTTGAGACCTGGCAGAGCCGCTCCAGTGCGTATTGCGAGGGACGCATATGGGCCAAATGGGCGGCGTCCTTGATCAGGTCCGCCTCTTCTTGGTTCAAACTCAAATGCAGCGTGATCCGTCTGGCCATATCGCCCCCCTTTGTCCACGCACCAATCGACCCCAAGGACCGAGACAAGCGTTTAGGCTACTCAATACCATTATTCTTTTCAATGCTTTAGCGTTCTTTAAGCCCATCACGTTCACTTGCCAGCGACATGATGCAGTAGGGTTCCCCTGCGCGCTCAGAGACCTATCCGAGCCCACAAAAATCTCGCATATCGGACATGCTTGACCCGCAGCAAAGCTCGAAACAGCTCGTGAGCACTGGCTTGGTGGCGACGATCTGGGCTGTTCCCGTGTCCGGCGTTTCTAATCGGCATTCATGCAAGCCCGTCAGGCCTGCACCGCTCTTGAAATGACCTGATCCTTGTCGCCGTCGGCAGCGACGATCAACCACGATCTTCCCCAGCAACACGTCGCTTCCTCGCGCAGCAAGATCGCAGTCAAGCCGGTAAACCGGTGATCGACGCCACCTCAGCCGGCGACTGTCGGGGGTCATCGAGCGGCACAAGCCCCACCGGGCCCGCAGCCCTCACCCTGAAACGCCAAACAAGGAGATAAACCATGGCGATCATCGGAACCTTCACCCAACGCGACGCGCAGTTCATCGGTACCGTGCGGACCCTGATCCTTAACGAGGAGATCACACTGATCCCAATTGAAAAGAACTCTGAGGCCGCGCCGGACTACCGCGCCGTCGCTGGCCAGATCGAGATTGGCGCCGCCTGGCGCAAAACCTCGAAACAGCAAAACGACTACCTGCTGGTCAAACTTGACGACCCGTCCTTTGACGCCCCGTTGGTGGCCCGGTTGGTGAAAATGGCCGAAGGCTGGCGGCTCCTCTGGAGCCGCTAAGCCGGGCCCTGGGCGGTGCCTCACCGGCACCGCCAAAATTGCGCGCCTGTGGCACGTGCGTCACGGCGATGCCGTGCAGATGCTAGTGCGATGCTACACTGGCATTGCCATGACATCACGTTGATGTCATAGTGACACAAAAGAGCAGTCAAACACAGGAAATCCCATGATTATCACCGTGGGCGGGATCAAGGGCGGCAGCGGCAAGACCACCGTCTCTACCAATCTCGCCGTCCTCCGAGCGGTCGAAGGCCGCGACGTCCTTCTCGTCGACGCAGACGACCAGGAAACCGCCTCTGACTTCACCATGCTCCGCAATGAGCAGCAGACCGACGGTGCTGGATATACCTCCATCAAGCTCAGTGGTGCCGCCGTGCGTACCGAACTGCAGCGCCTGGCCCCCAAATACGACGATGTGGTCATCGATACCGGCGGCCGCGACACGACCAGCCAGCGCGCGGCGCTGACCGTCAGCGATGTACTCCTCGTACCGTTCGTGCCGCGTAGTTTCGATGTCTGGACACTTGAGAAGGTCAGCCAGCTGGTCGGTGAGATGCGCGCCGCCAATCCCAATTTGCAGGCCTATGCGTTCATCAACCGGGCTGATCCGCGCGGCCAGGACAACGCGGAAGCGGAAGAAGTCATCACCGAAACCGATGAACTGAGCTTGATCCAAACACCGCTTGGCGCTCGGAAAGCCTTTGGAAACGCGGCAGCACATGGTCTAGCCGTCACCGAACTGAAGCCCCAAGACGCAAAGGCAACCCACGAGATGCTGACATTGTATCGACATCTATTTGATGTCACAACGACATCCAAGAAGGCGGTAGGAGCGTAATCATGGCATTGGCTCGAAAGCCCAAAGCAAAGACTGCCGAAAAAGACGAGAAGTCAATCGAAGCTCTCATCAATCGTGGCGGCGGCGTCCCAAGCGAAGCTACTGGCCTACAAGACGGGGCAGGGGAGGGGGCGCTTGTTCGCGTCAGCTTGCGGCTGCCAAAGAACCTCGCCGACCAGATTGAGACGGCTGTCGAGAACAGGGCTATCCGAACTCCTCGTCACACCTGGATACTCGAAGCGATCCACGAGAAACTCGAGCGCGAGGTGGAGCATTGATTTCACAAAGACATCAATCTGATGTCTTTGTGGCGTCATACTGACAGCGTCCTATGTCCAAACGCCGATACATCGACAGCCAATTCGACCTCTTCGTCCTCAGCCTGACCGAGTTCAAGCTGCGCGATAGCCGTGAGACCATGGAGCGGCCCTTCTTCTCGCTCGCCAAGCGGAAGCGCCTGAAGCCCATCGAATATGAGAGCGACGATGTGTGGGTGAAGGTGGAGCCCCACCAAAACTACGGCATGGCAACCATCTGGGACGCCGATATCCTGATCTGGGCTGCCTCCGCCCTGATCGACATGAAGAACCGTGGGGTCAATGATATCCCCCAGGAGCTCCATTTTCAGCCCTACGACCTGCTGAAGTCCATTAAACGGTCCACCGGTGGCGAACACTACCAAAGGCTCCGTGACGCGCTCTCACGGCTGCGCAGCACCAATATTCGCACCAACATTCGGGCACCAAAGGGGAAGCGCTTCGCCGAGTTCTCTTGGATTTCCGAATGGACTGACCTCGTCGATGAGACAACCGGGGAGAGCCGCGGCATGTCGATTGTGCTCTCACAATGGTTTGTCCAAGGCGTGTTACAGAATGGCGGCGTGCTTGCCATCGACCCGGAATACTTCGCGATCACCGGCGGGCGAGAGCGCTGGCTATACCGGGTTGCCCGCAAGCATGCCGGTGGGGCAGGGGAGGCGGGGTTCGCGATCACCCTGAAAACTCTCTACGAGAAGTCGGGCGCGGAAGGTCCCTTCCGCCGCTTCAAGTTTGAGCTACAGAAACTGGTGAAGCGCAACGATCTGCCTTCCGTGCATCTCGCTTGGGAGGAACCCGACGGCCGTGAACCGCGTATCCGCATGACCATGCGCAGCGCTCTCGCCGTCGGGGATGTCATCGAGGAGCCTAAACCCACAAAGAAACGGGCACCACGCCCGCCCAAGCCCAAAGAACCACCGCCAGGCGAGCCTATGGCGCTCTTCATCCGCCGTGACCTAGACGACACTACCATCGCCCGCGTTCGTAAGGACTTCCCAGGCTGGGACATCTACGCACTCAAAGCCGAGTTCGACAGCTGGATCGATGGCGATCCCAAGCGGATACCAAAAGACTATCGCAAGGCCTTCTACGGCTTCGTGCGGCAATACAACGAACGCGAAAAGCATATTCTTCGCGGCTGATGCTATAGTGATGTCACCGTGACATCGGGAAGATGCCGGGGCGGCAGTACAACTCTGTCCGAAAATACATAAAATCAGTATCTTAGCTGAAGTGTTCCCAATAGGCCGTCAAGACATTGACATGATAGCGAATCACTACCCAGATATGCCTTCAGGCGGCTAATCAGGACTCTAACGCCTTGATTTTACGAATCGGGAGAGTGATCACTGTGGATAACTTTAGATCAACGGCCTATCGGGAACAAACCAACGGCCTATTAGGAACGGGACGCACGGCCTATCAGGAACAGATCCACGGCCTATAAGGAACGGCCTGCTCCAGCAAGTTGTTGCAAAAGAAGAAATTTTTCCGATCTGCAAGTGCCTTAACTCTATAACTGACTCTCTTATAACTCTCTAACCGTGTCCATCGCCAAAAAAACCCTGGCTAGCCGAGCAGTGGGTTATCATCGAAGCGGCCTTCAAACTCATGATCAGCGTAATAAGTGAGCTTGTCAGCGACGAGCCCTGGTTGACCTTGCATGAGAATGATCTGCTGATGAGCAGGCAAGCGACGCACCTCATCAGGTGTCATCAAGGATCGACCTTTCTCTGAGATCGAAACACTGGTTCGGCGCGATCCTTGCTCGGTCTGAGAGGTCACCAAGATCGTTTGCTCACCAAGAATACGGCTGACGTATTGAGTGGTGAACTGATCATTCAAACCAAAGAACTGAACGGTGCCAGCGTTACCAAGAAACGTCTCCCATCGGTCACGATAGAGCGCTTTGAGCTGGTTCAAGTCCTGCAGAACTACCCAGAGCTTCACACCAAAGCCCCTGATCTGACCGACAGCGTTCTCAATCGAGCGCATGTAGCCAAGTGTCGCGAACTCATCCATCAAGAAAACAACCGGTCGCTTCGGCCGCGTGCGCTCTCGCTCCATCCCTTCCAAAGCCATCCCGATCATCAGCCGCAGCCAACGGCTATGCGTTCCCAATCGAGCGGCTGGTAGGCAAAGATAGATCGTCGTTGGGTTGCGCTTCAAATCCGCGAGTTCAAAATCCGTCCGCGCAAGAACCCGTTCCATACGAGGACTTTCCAAGAAGTCAGTCGATACACGCGCTGTCGCGCGAATCGAGCCGAATTGCTTTTCTGGCATCGCAGACAGTGAGCGAGCAATGCGAGAGACAGCCCCGTTTGCGCCGACATTCGTGGTCATATCTTCCAAGAGAACCGCGAATTGATCGGCATCAAGCGTCAATAACCGGCGAAGGGTCATCAAGTTCCGCTCGGCATCATCGATGCCATAGTCCGTCGCAATGTGCAGGATCACTCCCTGGAGAAGGTTCCGCGCCTCCAAGCCCCAATAGGGATCAGAGCCCCCATCATCGAACACAAGGGCATCAGTAACGAGCGCTGCATCCTCGACGATATCCGGGTTGTCAGGTGTCAGCATAGAAAGTGGGTTAAACGAGGCCGATGGCGTCCCCGACAAGCCCCATGGGTCCAGAACATGGACGGTCTGACCCATGGCAGCCCGACGACGCGCAGTGATCGCCGCCAGCTCCCCTTTGGGATCTATGGCCAACACTGACCCCTCATAGGCAATCAGGTTAGGCACAATCACAGAGACGCCCTTGCCAGCACCGTTGGCCGCCACAGTGACCATATGACGAGGGTCTGGGTTTGCGAGCACTTTGCCTGAAAATTGATCAGGCAGGTCAGGTCCGGCACGGCCGATCAAGAGACCCTCAGCATGTACCAGGCCATCCAGGTCCTGCATCAGTCGTGCTGAGCCGTAGGAATCCAGTTGAACGGGCTTCTTGGACCGTCGGAACATCAACGAGAACACGGAAAGCCACGCTAGCAAGAGAATGCCGTTGCCGCTCATGTCGTCGAGAAGGACGCCCGCCCGTCCAGCCGAGACGCCGGCAACATTCACCATCCAAAGGAAGTGACCTAGTATGAGTAGAGGGGGCGAGAGCGCCACCATGAGAACATCAAGGCGGCCAGCGGGTGTCGAACAAGGCTCAAAGCTCGGGGCAGGGCGACGCCATGCCGTGTAGATCGCCCACAGTGCCCAGACGACCGCGAGAACGAACAAGCTGTCCTCAGATCGGAAGCCAATCAGCAAGATCCCGATGATTGGCCCAAGCGCATAGCGGATACGTCGCGGCAGACAGGTGAACGGCAGAGCAAATGCAAAATGCAGAACCTGGGCAACAACCGACATCGACGCGCTGCGGTCGCGTTCATCCGTTCCCGTGTCGCGATTAAAGGGTTTGCCGATATCGGTCATGAAAGGTCTCTGAATTCCAACTCTTTGGGTTATATAGGAGCTAAAAGGTCAACTATCTTGTCGAGTTAGAGTAACCGTGACAAAGCCCCCGGAGGAAATCACCTACGAGCAGCTGCTTGGCCGCCATCGGCAGCACAAGGACGCGGCTGCAGAGGTAATCCAGCACTGGCGCACCCGGGCTGAGCGAGCAGAAGCTGACAACAAGACCCTTGAACGCGCCCTACGGCGCACTGAAAGGCTTCTGGAACAAGCGCAAACGGGGCAGGAGGCGCAAGAGTACGCAGAGGCGGCAAAGGCCAGCCTGGAGGAACTCCACGACGCTCTCGCCCGTAGCGAAGCGTTAACAGGCGAGCTCGAACGGGAACGTGGTGTGACGAAGGCGCTGCGCGCAGAACGCGACGAGCTACGGGCCAAGCTTTCATCAGAGGATGGCCCGGCGACCCAAGAAGAGGTCGACGACATGGCCAACCAGATTTTCCCGGTTGATCGGCTCAAACCTAAGAATGACCCCATGGCCGAGCTCAACAACCTAATCGGGCTTGAAACGGTCAAAGACGAAGTGCGCAATCTCGTGGCAACAGCGAGGGTTCGCGCCGAACGTGAGCGCCACCGGTTAGCGACAACCTCGTCCTCACTGCATCTTGTGTTCACTGGGAACCCAGGCACCGGCAAAACTACGGTCGCCCGGATCATCGCTCGGTTTTATCACAGCTTAGGCCTATTGAGTGGCGCGGGCTCCGTCGAGGTGACGCGCGGCGATTTAGTCGGCAGCTATGTCGGGCAAACTGCCCCAAAGACTCGTGCCGTGGTCGAACGTGCCCTGGACGGCGTGTTGTTCATCGATGAAGCCTACAATCTGGTGCGTCCGGGCGTTGAAAAGGATTATGGAGCTGAGGCGCTGGAAGAGCTTCTGAAAGCCACCGAGGACTATCGGGATCGCTTGGTGGTGATCGTCGCAGGCTACCAAGACGAAATGCGGACGTTCTTCGAGCATGGCAATCCGGGCCTAGCCTCGCGTTTCCGCACGCGCATCCAGTTCCCAGATTACGATCCAGAAGATCTAGTGGCGATCTTTGATCGGTTTTGTGCAGATGGCGATTATGAGCTAACCGATAAGGCGCGGCCTCAGCTCGCCAAGTGCTTGGAGCAGATTCATGACGCGCGTGAGCCCCGGTTTGGCAATGGTCGAACCGTCCGGAACCTCTTTGAGACGGTGATCCAACGACAAGCCCGGCGCTTAACCGCTGGTAGCCCAAACCGGATCGCCAAAGAAGCGCTTGCAACGATCTCACTGCGAGATATCCCAACCTACAAGGAATGGATGAAGATACAGGCGGGTGGCTAAAGCTCGTGGTCTCATCCCGTTTCTTTAGTCAGGGCAGTGCCGATCTGGTATTTTCATAAGATGACCGACAGCGCACACCCGACGCTTGAAGAGACCATTGCCCTGGCCGCTGAAATCCATGGAAGCCAGACTGATCTAAGCGGTGCCCCTTACATCGCTCATCTTGCGCGCGTTGCCGCGCATCTAATCAACCAGTTTCCCATGGCGAGCATCGCTGAGCGCCACGCGGTCTGGCTTCATGATTGCCTCGAGGACACCCATATGACCCCGGCCGATCTAGCCGCGCACGGCTACGGTGCGGCGGTCATAGAGTTGGTGGAAGCCGTGACGCGGCCAAAAGGGCAGGGGGCGACCTATCAGTCGTGGATTGAAGGCCTCGCGGCGGCGGGTCCGATCGGTGCCATCCGGATCAAGATCGCGGATTTGGCCGACAACAGCGACCCTATCCGTCTCGCGTCCTTGGAGCCGTCACAAGCGGCTTCTCTAGGCCAACGCCATGCGCGGGCCCATGAAGCGCTAGAAGGTGCTCTGGAGGCCCGTGAGGGCGCTCTGGAGCGCGAGGAGGGTGAGCAGGGCTTCCTTGCGCGTATCCCCTTCTCCGTCCCGCTCAGCCACGACGACGTCGTGACCTTGGCAAAAGCGGCGGCGATTGCTGATCGAGACGCCGTCGCGTTTGTCGAGGAAGAGATTGTCTCCTTGGCGCGCCTCATCCTCTGGCATCCCAATCTCGATCATGTCGAGTTGGCCCGACATCGTGTGGAGAAATTCCGCGCCTTCGAGCGGGCGTTCGTCACCGGTGATGCTGTCGATACCGCCATACGCGATTGGGCAGCGCTTGAAGCCGTGCGCTGCACCGCATCGCCTCCCGCGCCAAGTTCTGTTCACCCGGGACCGGCGCGTGAAAAACGGCCAAAGAGCTGATCTAGCGTCATCGTTGAATTCGGCGACGACCGCAGTCGTCTGTCGCCCCATCCAAAGCCGCTAAACGGATCAGTACCAGCCTCATCGAGGTCGGTACTGATCCTCGCCGTTCACGGTCGCCACTCGGCTGGGCCGATGCCCGTTACCGTCTCAAAGTGGCGGGCGGCTTCGGCTCGAGCCTCGGTAAACTTGGCGAGCTGCTCAAAGGCAGCGGCGGCACGATCCTCAAAACTGGCTGCGCCCATAACGAGAGCACCGGCGAGAAGAGCGTTGGTGACGAGCTTCGATATCATGTCCTGATCTCCTGTTCCTGATAGGCCGACACCGGGTCAGCCCGGCGGCGATGCGGCGCTGAATCGACCAGGAAGCAACCGGCGAAGGCCACCGAAACGCGGAGGGTCCGGCTTTGGCTGGAAACCGGGTTGGCAGGTGGCGTTGGTCGGTGCCCTGGGCACAGAGAAAGCCGCAGCCGATCGGGCGTGACCTGTCAGGCGGCTCGATTGGGAACGGACGGAGCAGGGCGCTGGTCCTTAGAACGGAACTCAAACAACGAACGGATCGTCTTGTGGTTTGCCTTGCGCAAAGGCTCGGCCTGCAATCGGACACTTCGTTGTCGAACTGCCCGCGACCGAGCCTCACGAAGGGCGTTGCCCCTCGTGGCTCCCTACCAGGCTTAGCCAGCCTGGACCGGCGGGTGCCTGGGATAACCTGCATGGCCAGGGGCCTAGAATTGTGCGAGTCGAGATGTTAGATGTTGTTAGTGCGCACTTATGGGTTTGTACCAAACCCGTGCGCTCCCGGCCCGCGATGCGAGCCGGGCAGGAGGCCTCCGAGCCCCTGCACCCTGGTTCGGAAGACCCCCTTTGGGGTTCCGAAACCTCCCCGCGTCAGGAGGGTGGCCAGCCCCCTTCCGACACCTTCCCCCGCTCGGGGTTCCGCCCCGAGAAGCGGCCAGAGGGGCAACCGCTCGCCCCCCTCGTAAACCCGCAAGGTGGGGACCCCTACCGCCAGAGCCTTGTTGCCCTGGACCAACCCCGAAAGGGCCTTGCCCCTTCGGACTACCCGCACCGGGTTTCGCCCCGGTATTCGCCCGGAGATTGGTTGCGCCTGGCCCGTCTCCGGACCTCATGACCAGGCGCTTTGCATACGATGGTGTGTTGCTCACAGGAGGCATCTCGGGCGTGGCGATCTTCTCGCTCAACCACAAATCCGTAGGTCGCGCGACCCACGCCGCGGGCACCGCGTCAGCGCATGTCCAGTACATCATGCGGCCGCGTGCAGCCTCCGAGATCGTGGCGCACGAAGTGCCCGATCAAGTCGGACCGGCGATGCGCTGGATGGATGAGCAAGAGGAAGCGTCTCGCAAAAACGCCCGTGTGATCGACAAGGTCATGGTCGCCCTACCGCGCGAGCTCGATGCCGTTCAACGCGCAGAGCTAATTCGGGAGTTCGGCGAGGCTGTCACCGGCAATCGGACACCATGGGTTGCTGCCATGCACGACATGGGCAAGGACGCCCAAAATCCCCATGCTCATTTCATCTTCCGCGACCGAGATCTTGAGACCGGCAAGCGTGTGCTCAAGCTCTCTGACAACAAGCGCGATCGCGAAAAAGCCGGGCTCGAACCGAATGGAACGGATTGGCTGCGGCAGGTCTGGGAACTGACGGCCAACCGTGCACTCGAGCGGGCAGGGCACGATCTGCGGATCGATCGTCGGAGTCTAGAAGACCAGGGCATCGATCGCGAACCGGGCGTGCATGTGGGTCCCAAAGCGAATGAGCTGGAACGCGAAGATAAAGTTCCACAGAGCCAAGTTCGACAAGACGAAAATGGGCGTGAGATCCGATGGCCCGAGATTGATGGCGGTAAGAGCCGCGCGACCCACAACCGTGAGATCGCAGCGCGTAACCAGGTCGCCTTCCTCGGGCGCGCCGCGAACGATGACTTCAAGCGTGATGTCGGTAAAGCCTGGGATGCTCTTAAGCGCCGCCAAGAAACCGAACGGCAGCGTGCCGTGAAGCGTCAGGAAGAAGCTCGTCACCGCGAGCGCTCGGTTCTAGAGCGCCGCCAAACAGCTAGGCAGGCCAGCGAATTCGCCGCCGATGAGCGCCGGCGTCCGAAAGGGTTGCGAGGTATGGTACTGCGTCTGATTGGGCGGAAAGCAAAGATCGAAGCTGAGATCGCCGAAGGACAACGACGACGCGCTGATCGCGATCAACGAGAGTGGGAACGCCTTGAAACTCGGCAGGCTGAGCAACAACAGGGCTTAGAGCGTAATCTGGATCGCATCTTCAAGCAGGAACGGTTGTTGTTCAGGGCTGAAGCCAAAACAATCCACGATCGGCACGCTTCACCAACGTCATATGAGCAACGTTTGGTACAACGTGCTGCGTCCAGACAGCGCGACGAGGAGAGTGGCCGCGGCGACGATGAGCGCAGCCGTGGGACTTTCAAGAATAATGGCCCCAAACAGCGTTGAACAAACAGGGCTACGGCGCTCTAAAAGATGGGAACGCAAATCGTGGTTCTATTCAGAACCGTGCCGCAAAATTCATTTGGTACTCAGTCGGTAATGTTGATCATAGTAGCACTGCGGACGCGAACGCGTATCAACGCGCATTGTGTGCGCGCTTCAGAATATTGCGTGCTTCTGTTCCTCAGCCTCTTATGAAGTTGCTAAATGTGGCCTCTACTTGGCCTAAAGCCCCTAGACGCGAAAGGAGCGCAAAATGACCTTATTCCGACTGGCATCTATATTGAGCTCCATGGCGCTTCTGGCAAACCCAGCGATGGCGGAAACGCCACGGTCTGCGGGCTTGCTCGAGTTTGGACCAGACAATGTGCTGTTTGTTGCAGATTCACTTGATGCCAGCGTCTCTGCGTATACGTTACCCTCTGACGGCTTGCCACCTGAGCAAGCCACTGCTTTTAATCTGCTAGATTTAGATCCGCTGGTCAGCCGCGCACTCGGTTCCGAAGGCCGACTCATCTACGGCGATCTCGCTGTGCACCCCGTCACCCGCAATGCATATGTCTCGGTCACCGCGCGCATAGACGGGATTGAGACACATGCCGTGGTGTCAATAACGCGAGACGGAAGTGTCAGGCGTCTTGATCTCTCGACACTTCCGACGTCACGCTTTGTTGTGGAAGACGCAGCAGATACGGACGTCACGTTTTGGCGCGACATCCCCGCACCTTCTTTGACCATCACCGATTTAGACTACGCAAATGGAGAACTCTTTGTGTCCGGCGTTTCGACGGGAGAGTTTGCCTCGACATTGCGCAAGGTACCGTTCCCGTTCGGCACTGCATCTACATCCAGTAGCATCGAGATTTACCACGCAGCTCACAACCAGAACGAAACGCGGGCACCGATCCGCGCGATGGCGGTTGTGGATCTGGATGGCGTATCGACGACGGTTGCGGCCTATACGTGCACGCCTCTCGTGACGATACCGGTCGATGAGTTGGAAGCTGGCGCCCACGTTACCGGGAAAACCATTGCGGAGCTCGGCTACGGTAATACACCAATTGATGTCATCTCATTCTCGTCAGCGGATCAGCAGGGCAACCTTTCCAACTATGTATTGGTGGTTAACCGCGAAATGGACGCAGATCTTATCTCCTTGGATGATCTTACGGCCGCTGCGGCCGCCCCTGGTCTGTCTGAGCCGGTGCCCTATCTGGGCGCAACATCTGGCGTTCGCACGGTGCCATTGCCTCTTTCTGGGGTGGCACATGTCGCGGATCAAGATGCGCAGTTCCTGCTGGCCATGCGTCGCGATCTCGATACTGGCGCGATGGAACTGGTGTCGTTCAGAAAAGGGTCTTTCTTCCGGCTAAGCGACTTCATCAGCGAATACAACTTCCCAGACTACGCTTATGCAGACGATCCGATGTCTACGGGTGTGCGGATGTTCCAGAATATGCTGAAATCCGACGAAGGATTCCCTGGCGAAATCCGGCAATGAGAACTTTGGGTGTTTGCTTGGCGCTGTCGCTATCACTGACAGCGACAGCGGATGCGAGTAACTGCCCAGCCCAGGCTTCACAGCAAATCGAGATCTATCCGACAGCTGAAGTTCTACCAGCAAACCTGCTGCGGATGTATGTCTACTTTCCGCGCCCGATGGGCATTGAGGAAGGCCTTGGGAACGTACATCTGCTTAACGACAAGGGCGTTGCGATCGAAGGAGCTTTTTTGAGTAATCGAATAGACCTTTGGTCCGCCGATCGACGGCGGTTGACCGTCTTATTCGACCCAGGTCGCGTGAAAACAGGGCTGGCAGCGCACGATCAACTCGGAAGAGCTTTGACAGTTGACCAGTCATACACGCTCTTGGTTTCGGGGGATGCGATGGATGCAGAGGGCTGCGCGATCGGGGCCGACGCGCGACATCGTTTCTCTGTGGAAGCACCTGACACCAAAGCGCCTGCGCCATCTCAGTGGACAGTTACGCCGCCTGCAGCTTCGACAAGGCAAGCATTGGAAATCGATCTCGGTAGCCCACATGACCATGTCTCGCTTGCATACCGCATACGTGTTCTGGACAGCGACGGTGCGATCTTGCCCGGCAAAATTTCACTTGGTGCAGGGGAGAAGACCTGGAATTTTGTGCCGCGCGCGCCCTGGCTAAGTGCAAGCTATTCAGTGGTGATCGATAGCAACTTGGAAGATCTGGCAGGTAATAGGCCTGGACGTCCATTTGATAGATCAGCAGGCCAGGGGCAAAATGATTGGACCAATCATCTGCGATTTGCACCTATAGAGCCTTAGAGATGAGTTGGTTAGCTAGATGATAGAACGCCTTTTGCAGAACTGGGCCTATGCGACGCCGCCTGTCGCTTTGCTCCTGATCGGACTCTATCCCTTCATCGGGTCGGCCATTGAACTCTCCGTCTTCTCCTCGCTGCCGATTTACATGTTCCACCAATATGAGGAACACGATGACAATAGGTTCGCCCGTTTCTTGAACGGCATGATGGGGTCAGAGAAGCGTGGTCTATCAGCGCGTGACGTCTGGATCGTCAATGTGATCTTCGTCTGGTTCTTCCTATTGGCCGTGTTTTATCTCTCAAGCATCGACGCGCAGTGGGGTGTGCTCGCGGCGTATCTGCTAGCCATCAATGGTGTCGTTCATATGGTTTGGGCGCTTAAGTTTCGATCCTATAATCCTGGTCTTTGGACCGCGATCTTGCTTTTCATCCCTGGCGCTATCTGGATTTTCTCGACCGTTTCGGCGAGTACGGTAATCCACGCCGCTTCTGCAATGGTGGTGGTCATCCTTCACGCGGGTATCTTGGTTGCTGCGCGGCGACCTGCGTAACTGCGAGGCACTAAGTCTTCGGGGCGATACCCTTGAGACAACTGAGCATTGACTGAACCTTGTCTGTCCAGTGGACGTCCACATGCGTCACCATCCAGCTTTGCACCAGCCATATTGGTAAAGCAGGCGACACCTGTTCGATACCCTTTAAGCGCTCGGACAATGACACAGGCAAGAAACCGACGCCTTGGCCACGTAGCAAAGCATCCTCAATTACCCTGGGGTTTGTCGAACGTATCACAATCTGATCCGGGTCAGTGTTCTGAGCGAGCCAGACCTCGAACGGGGCAGGACTATTGACGTCTGGGTTGCCCACAATGTCATGGCCCCCGAGGTTTTGGTGCTGTGGCATGCCGCGACTGGCAATGTAGGCCTCATGCGCGAAAAGTGCGAACTCTAGCGAACAAAAAGGAAGGACGACGTAGTCTTCGTTCACCGGTTTTGCACCAACTCTGACCGATACATGCGCCTCCGCGTGTTCCAGACGAGACAACTCATCACCTGTGGTCACATGCACCCGCGTCAGCGGATGTTTTTGGCGAAACGCTAAGATGCCGGGCGAAATTAGGTCATTAAAGGGAGGCAGAGTGGCAACTGTGATCTCTCCTTCGATGTCAGAGTTTTGTACGCGTAGGCGACCTAGGAAATCCTCCAGCAAGCCATGAGATCGCCCGGCAACCTGCAAAAATTCACGCCCTACATCAGTTAATTCATAGCCGCGTCTGTGGCGGAGGAAGAGACGGGCCTCGATGGCGACCTCAAGAACATCAATATGCCGATTTACAGTCGCTCGGTGCACACCAAGCCTCTTTGCGGCCCCACTGACAGTCCCTGTCCGCGCTACCCAGTAGGCAGTATGAATCTCGTTCCAGTAGTCCATTTTCACCTCTTATGCGCATCTATGCGCCCTGGTTCAGATTTGAACCCTTAGCATGCTATATGAGCGCGCATAGTATGCGCTTTCGAGATCGTTGAGGCTCTCAGACCGGTTTGGCTAAACTCCGGACAACGTCAAAAGGATAGTATCTATGAAAGTGCTCGCTTTTGCAGCGTCCAACCATCGCCAGTCTATCAATCGTGCGTTGGCCGGCTATGCAGCCAAGCGTCTGCAGCGCATTCACCCAGGCGTAGAGATCGAGTTCATCGATCTGAACGACTACGAGATGCCAATTTACTCAATTGACAGAGAAAATGCCAACGGTGTGCATGCGTTGGCCCAAGAACTCTTCGGCCGAATTGGAGCCTCGGACGCTCTAATCGTATCTTTTGCCGAGTATAACGGCTTCGTCACCGCAGCCTGGAAAAACATCTACGATTGGATGAGTAGAATCGACCAAAAAGTCTGGCAAGATAAGCCATTGGCGCTACTCGCCGCCACGCCTGGTCCGCGCGCCGGGGAAAACGTACTTCAGACACAAGAACTTACCGCACCGTTCTTTGGCATGAACATCAAAGGCAAGTACGGCGTGGGAAACTGGCGCGATGTATGGGATGGATCAAACCTTACAAAGCCCGCCGATGTTGAAGCCATTGATGCGGTGGTTAAGGCGCTTTTGTCCTGACTTGCTACAAAGAGTTTAGGGGACATTCGGTAAGGAGGAGCATAAAATGTCGGCATCTAAGTTCGCCGTTATCACTGGATCAACAGGCGGCATTGGCAGTGCAATTGCTACTCAACTCGTTGCAAATGGCTGGGGTCTCCTACTCATTAATCGCAATACTCAAAAGGCCGAACATCAAAAGCGGCAACTTCAGCAGAGCTCTCCCGACGCCACAGTCGAGCTTTTCGAAGCCGATCTCATGGATGTTCTCCAGATAGTTAGGGTGTCGCAGGAAATTCAGGAACGTTTCCCATCAATTGATGCACTCTTTAACAACTCTGGTGTCCTGACCTCGCAACGGATCAACAGCGTGCAGGGCCACGAGTCCAATTACGCTGTCAACACTCTGGCACCTTACATACTGATAAAAAACCTTCGGACAGCATTGAGGCGGAGCGAAGGCGCAGCCCAAACGATGATCATAAACACGACATCCTCAGCGCAGAACGCTGTGAAATCGCTGGATGTAGAAGCTTTGTCCAATCCAGAAACCATTGGTGGTTTGACCGGTGCCTACGCTGCTACGAAACTCGCGCTGACCGCATTGGGGGCAGCTGTGTCCGAAAGTCTGGCTGCCGAGGGTATTAAAATCCGCTCTGTAGATCCTGGCCCGGTCGTAACGCCGATGACGAAAACCAGTGACGCAATGCCAGGTGTTCTGCGGCTACTTGTGCCGTTTCTTTTTGGCAAACCAGAGAAGCAGGCTAGGAAGATGATCAACGCCGCAAATCCGACCGAGTTTGGAGGACGCTCTGGTATCTACATCAGTAATGGAAAGGAAAAAGCAATGCCTCATCTGGCGCTTGAACTGTCAGTTCAAGCCAGCCTCATGCGCAAATTGGAAGCAGATGCGGTCGCTTAGCACATGTCGCTATCAAAGAATGCGGTTAGGCATTTGCGTCGCGAAGGTTACCAGTGCATCGGTGAAATACGATCCAATAGAGACACTAAACCAGTGCTCAATTTAACCAATACATTTTGGTTGAGAGTCGCCTTCAGCACGCGCTTTCACGTGCTCCCGCTCTTCATGATCACCATTCTAGTCGGTTGTGCTGCACGAGGTGACTTAGATACCGCACCGGCTGTGGAGAACGCTACGATTAGAGAGGTCTATGTCGCGCAGTTCCGACAGGAGTCCGGACAAATCCAAAGCTTTGGGGAGCGCCGGCCAAACCATCTTTCATTTCAGAGGCTTGATGTATCGGTTCCCCCCAGTCATGAGGTGGGTCAGATTGAGTGGCCTCATGGTTCGCCCAATGCAGAGACGGATTTTGTAGTTGTGGGGCGTCAATCATATCCAGATTTGCGAAGCTTCGCGCGGGCGGTGGCGAACTCAGATCAGTCCAGCGAGCAAGAAACGGTCATTCATGTTCATGGCTACAATACCACTCACGGAGAAGCCGTCTACAGCGCTGCACAGGTGGCTTTCGATATGGATATACCTGTTCCACTTGTCCTGTTTTCTTGGCCATCAGCAGCTCAAACATCAGGATACATCTACGATCGCGACAGTGCTTTGATCTCTCGCGATATGCTTCAACAACTGATCGTAGCATTCGCTACGCAGTCGAGCCGCAAAGTATTCCTGACGGGTCACTCGATGGGCGGGTATCTCTTGATGGAAACATTGCGTCAAATTGCCATTGAAGGTGACTTGGACCTTAAGAAAAACATTAATGGCGTGATGCTCCTATCACCGGATATCGACACAGAGCTGTTTCGGGAGCAGGCAAAACGTATCGGATCGTTGCCTGACCCTTTCCTCATTCTGGTTGCTGGTCAAGACCGTGCGTTGAAGATCTCTAGTCTGTTGACGGGCCGCGAAGTTCGGCTCGGGTCGCTTACGAATCCTGAAGAGCTCGAGGGGCTGGCTGTGACCTTGGTAGACGTCGGTTCCCTATCTGATGGACAACGTTTCGAACACAACATTGCGACAACTTCTCCGGCGGCGATCGCGATCCTGCGGTCACTAAGCGACGT
>ERZ1740067.923-NODE-923-length-21863-cov-4.959694_pt1 | contig 21863 bp, 20 predicted proteins | sample MGYA00581736_ERZ1740067 | MGnify/ENA primary metagenome ERZ1740067 (study PRJEB43018, sample SAMN04849236) | marine metagenome | isolation source: floating plastic debris | place: Pacific Ocean | collected 2008-08-27 | study: EMG produced TPA metagenomics assembly... | reverse complement strand
GCCATCCCGGGCGTCTCCATTTATGAGTTTACGGCCTAGAGGAAACGTGCCCTAGAGGACCGGTGCGAGCTCTGCATGTTCAAGATTAATCACTTGTTTGCCCGCATCTTCGAAATTTATGGTCACACGCGTCCCAACAACGCTTTGAACTTGACCTTGGCCCCAATCTTCATGTCCCCTTAACAAAACCCAGTCTCCAGGCTGGAACCACAGTCTCTTCGGCTGAGAACGCGTCATCTGCGTGGCGGGTTTTGACAAGTCAGTCATGGTAGGTCGTTGTTAGTCTTTGCATCGCGTTCCTATACCGCGCCTTATTTACGGCACGTTAAGAAAGGTAAATACAAAAGATGGCAATCCCAGCGATTTTGCAGAGTTTTATACCGTAATGGCCCATCTCGTGACCCCAGATCAGGGCGAATTTGCAGCGCATATGTGCTCGCGCCTATGCCATGACCTCATTAGCCCCGTTGGGGCGATCGCCAATGGACTGGAAATTCTCTCTGAGGAGACTGATCCAGACATGCGCGCGCAGGTCATTGATCTGCTCAGTCAAAGCGTTCAAGTCACAACCGCCAAGTTGCGATTTTTCAGGATGGCCTTTGGTGCCCCAGGCGGCCTTGGCGGCACGATGGATGCGCGCGAAGTGGAAGCTGCGGTCCAGGACTTCATGGAAGCGGGAAAAACCAGACTCGTATGGGGCATTACCAGCGGATCCTTGCCCAAGGTCCATATTAAATATTTGCTCATTGCAGCAATGAATGCGGCCGATTCCCTTGTCCGTGGCGGGGAAGTCTCGCTCTCTGGCGACCCGGAGTCTGGGTATACGCTCAGCGCTACTGGTCCGAAAGTCGTTATAGACCGAGAGATTAAAACGATTTTGACGGCTGGGGCCAATCAAAACCATATGGTCAGCCGATATGCGCCCTATGTCTTAATGATGTCTGTGTTGCAGGAGGCCGGCGTTGGCCTCACGCTCAATTTGGATGCTGCTAGTTTGTCGCTCGCCTTGCAAGTCTGACATTCTGTTGCGATCGCGCGTGCTTTTTAGCGCTTTTTAACTCTTCTTCGCCAAAGTCCACCCTTGCTGGTCTGCTCCCCTCTGAGCAGGCCCTGCTCACCCCTGTGGGCTATCAACACGAAGATAAGAGGGGCAAAGGCACGCTATGGATGATCTGCTGAGTGAATTTCTAACCGAAACCAATGAAAGCATTGACGTTGTCGACGTTGAATTGGTCCGATTGGAGCAGAACCCGAATGATAAAGAGGTTCTCGACAATATTTTTCGGCTTGTTCACACCATCAAAGGAACATGCGGCTTTCTCGGCTTGCCCCGTCTTGAAGCTGTCGCACACTCAGGGGAAAATGTCCTTGGCAAATTCCGCGATGGCGAACTGCTGGTCACGCCTGAAGCAGTTACACTGATCTTAGCGTCGCTCGATCGCATTAAAGAGTTGCTCGCCGCTTTAGAAGAGACAGAAGCGGAGCCAGAGGGTGATGACGCCGATCTCATCGACCAGCTGGATGCGTGCGCTGAAGGCAACGGACCGGCCGCGCCTGCCGCTGCAGATGCTGTGGACGTTGCAGCTGACGAAGCCGTTTCAGAAGCGGTCGAAGAAGATGTGCCCAGCGAAGACATTCCAGCAGACTCTGAAGAAGCGATCGACCCCGGCTTAGGCCGTGCGTTGAAAGCGGGTGAGGTGTCACTTGACGAACTAGAAGCTGCCTTCAATGCTGCGCCTGGTCCGGAAGATGAAATGGGCGGCGATAGCGGTAGTCCGCTTCATGTCGAAGAACTCTCTCTCAATGACGAGGCGGATGTTGACGACGCTGTTCTGGTTGATGTCGGCGGTTTGGCTGGCGTTTCCGGGGCCTTTGAAAGTGTTCTGGAAAGCTTGGCGCAAAGTGGTCGCTATCCCGCATTTGCAGATACGAAAGTGCAGGCCGCTTTGGGTGCCGACCTAGGCCATCTGCTGCTGGCAGCAATGACAAACGATCAACATGTAGTTCAAGCCAAAGCGAGCGATCTGCAAAAATACATTGCCTGGGATACAGCTTTGTTGGCCTCTATCTCCACACAATTGCGCTCAGAAATGGCTGCCTTCGATGCTCCATCGGAGGAATTGGACAAGTTGCAAGCCGCGTTGGAGCGTCAAGCACACTTAATCATTCCTGCCGCGCAAGCTAACGACGGCAAAGATGGTGCCTCGGAGAAAGGTAGCGGTAAGGGCGGCAGCAATCAGACGTTGCGGGTGATTGTTGACCTGCTCGAGGACCTGATGAACTTGGTCAGCGAGTTGGTGCTAACGCGCAATCAGCTCAATCAGATGGTGCGGCGTACGGAAGAAAGCGAATTTGCCGTGCCGCTTCAGCGTTTGTCGCAATGCACAACCGAGTTGCAAGAAGGCGTGATGAAAACGCGTATGCAGCCCATTGGTAATGCGTGGTCCAAACTGCCGCGGATTGTCCGCGATTTGAGCCATGAACTCAGCAAAGACATTGAGCTGGAGATGAACGGCGCTGATACTGAACTCGATCGCCAGGTGCTTGAGCTAATCAAGGATCCGCTGACCCATATGGTCCGTAACAGCGCGGACCATGGCGTTGAAATGCCGGATGACCGAGAAAAAGCCGGTAAGCCGCGCCAAGGTAAAATCACCCTGAACGCGTATCACGAGGGTGGCCATATCGTCATTACGATTGCCGATGATGGTGCAGGCATTAATGCTGATAAGCTGCGGGCCAAAGCGCTGGAAAATGGGCTAGCGACCGAAGCCGAGCTGGATGCCATGAGCGAAAACCAAATCCAGCGCTTTATTTTCCACGCTGGCCTGTCTACGGCGCAGGCCGTCACCAGCGTTTCAGGTCGCGGCGTTGGCATGGATGTCGTGCGCACCAACATTGAGAAAATTGGTGGCACCGTGGACATGACGTCCAACTTTGGAAAAGGCACCACGTTCTACATCAAAATCCCGCTCACACTCGCTATCGTGTCCGCGTTAATTGTGGAATCCAAGGAAGAGCGTTTTGCCATCCCGCAAATCGCGGTTCTCGAATTGGTGCACGCTGATAAAACCGGGGAAAACTCAATTGAGCACATCAATAAGACCCCTGTTTTCCGGCTTAGAAACCGACTCCTGCCTCTGATTTATCTGCGCGACGTTCTTGGCTTTGAACCGACCGAAAACAACGACGAAGCCTTTATCGTGGTGACGCAAGTGGGCTCATTTGTCTTTGGCATCGTCGTGGACCAAGTCTTCGATACCGAGGAAATTGTTGTGAAGCCGGTGGCGCCCGCCTTGAAGGAGTTGTCCGTCTATTCGGGCAATACAATTCTTGGTGATGGCTCGGTCATCTTGATTCTAGATCCGAATGGTGTTGCTGCGCAGGTCTCCTCCACAACAGAAACAGAGCAAGAAATGATCGATGACCTTGCTGCCGAAATAAGCGCGTCGGACCGCGAGACGATGCTTCTTTTCAGCGCTGGTAATGAAACCCCGAAGGCTGTGCCGCTGTCGCTTGTGGCCCGCCTCGAAGACATTGATGTCAACCGCATCGAAGACCGCGATGTCCGGCCGACTGTACAATATCGCGGTAATCTGATGCCTGTTCTGAAGATGAATGAGGACACAGAATTCCGCAAAGAGGGCAAGCAGCCAATCTTGGTCTTTACCGATCAAGACCACACCATGGGCATTGCCTGCGATGAGATCTTAGACTTTGTTGTTACCGACCTGTCTGTGGTTTTCTCCACGCAGCGCGACGGCATTGTCGGATACTCAATCATCGCAGTAAATGTCACTGAGAGCATTGACGTTTCTTACTTTTCGAAGATCGCGTTCAAAAACTGGTTTGATACCGGTCGCTCTGGCGCAAAATCAGCCAACGGTCCGAAAGATCCGGCGCGTGTCCTGGTGGTTGAAGATAGCGCCTTCTTCCGCAATATGATGCGCCCCTTGCTAAGCGCTGCTGGCTACCGGGTTACGCTGGCCTCCGATGCCGAAGAAGCCCTTGAAATGCGCGAGCGTGGCCGCGACTTCAGCCTGATTATCTCCGACATTGAGATGCCTGGAAAATCTGGCTTCGAACTGGCCGAGGAAGTGCGCAAAGGCGGCCGCTGGCAGCATACGCCTATGATCGCGCTTTCATCGCTGAGCACCGCGCGCGATTTCGATCAGGGCCGCAAGTCCGGCTTTAACGACTATGTCGTGAAACTTGATCGGGACGCCTTGCTTGAAGTGATGAGCGAACAGCTCGGTGTGAATGGCAATAAAAACGCCGCTTGATGAGGATTGAATAAGATGACTGAAGTAAGCGCCCCCTCACAAGACTTTGTTACCCTAAGGTTGGCTGGTCAATTGATCGGCATCCCGGTTTTGCAGGTGCATGACGTTCTGAAAGCGCAAAACATGACGCCTGTGCCGATCGCAGAAACTTGGGTTGCCGGGCTGATTAATCTGCGCGGCCGGATTGTAACTTGCATTGATTTGCGCGCCCGCCTGGGCCTGCCGCAGCAAACGCCATCTGATGATAGCGAAGAAGATGTCATTCACCGGATGAGCGTTGTTGTTGAACAAAATGGCGAACCCTACAGCCTTCTCATTGACAAAGTGGGCGATGTTTTGAGCCTGCCGATTGATGATTATGAGCGTAACCCAATCACGCTTGAGCCAAGCTGGGCTGAGGTGTCTGCCGGCGTCTACCGGCTAGATGGGGAACTCCTTGTGATCCTGGATGTCGACCGCTTGCTTGATTTTGCAACCCTGGCTGACGCCGCTTAGCCTAGAGCAGGGACCTGGCCCATGCCCACTTGCCTTGTCGTTGATGACTCAAAAATCATCCGCAAAGTTGCCAAACGGATTCTCGCTGAGCTTGACTTTGAAGCGCAAGAGGCCGGCGACGGCAGCCAAGCGCTTGCCTCTGTCGAGCAGCATAAGCCCGACGTCGTCCTGCTGGATTGGAACATGCCGGTGATGGATGGGCTTGAGTTTTTGGAAGCCTTAAGGCGCCATGATGGTGGGCAACCAACCGTCATCTTTTGCACCTGTAACAACAAGGCCGAACACATTCGCAAAGCACTAGAAGCTGGCGCGGATGATTACATCATGAAGCCTTTCGATCGGGAGATTTTGTTGTCTAAGTTTGAACAAGCGGGGCTGTGTTAATGGCCACTGCTGCTCGTCAAGTCTCGCGATCTGGCGCTGCTGCCATTCGCGTTTTATTGGTTGATGATAGCGCCGTCATCCGGGGGATGCTGCGGCGCTGGCTTGAGGAATCAAGTGCGATCGATGTGGTTGGTGCGGCCCAAAATGGCCAAGTTGCTATTCATGAAGCGCGCCAGCTTCAGCCTGACATCATCATTCTCGATATTGAAATGCCGGTTATGGATGGGCTAACGGCTCTGCCAAAATTAAAGGAAGCTGTGGATGGTTGCCATGTGATCATGGCATCGACACTGACCAAGCGGAACGCGGATATTAGTCTGCGCGCCATGCGGCTAGGAGCAACAGATTATATTCCAAAGCCGGAGAGTCGGCTGGAAATGACCTCTGGCTCTGACTTTAAGTCGGCGATTACCGAGAAAGTGATTGCGCTTGGTACCGCGCGGCGCAAGCGCCTTGGCCTTGCTGTTCCCGCGGTGCAAAAGAAAGTCGCATCCGAGCAGGACACCTCAACGAAGGTTGCGCCGCGTCCTCGGCCGCGCCGCGCGGCTGCGTCACTTCCAGACATCATTGCCATCGGATCATCAACTGGTGGTCCGCAGGCGCTGTTTACAGTTTTGGAAAAGTTGAAACCAAACTGCACCTTGCCGGTCGTCATCACGCAACATATGCCGGCGACGTTCACAAGCATTTTGGCGGGTCATTTAGAGAAGATCAGTGGGCGCCCTTGCACAGAAGGGGAAGAGGGAATGCCGATCAAAGCGGGTCATATCTATGTGGCCCCGGGCGGAAAACACATGTTGGTATCCGGCACGCCGGCTAACCCAAGCTTGGTCCTAGATGAAGGCCCGGAAGAGAATTTCTGTCGGCCAGCAGTTGACCCTCTGTTTCGGTCCGTCGCCGATGTCTATGGCGCTCGGTCTTTGGGCGTTATTTTGACCGGAATGGGGACAGACGGCCTCAAAGGCTGCGGTGTCCTGCGCGATCAGGGCGCTAGGATCCTGGTTCAAGATGAAGCGACCAGTACGGTGTGGGGCATGCCAGGCGCAGTCAGCAAAGCTGGGCTCGCCGATGATGTTCTTCCTATAGCAGGAATGGCCGATGCAATCATGCGCTGTGCCAGGAGTACGAATTAGCCATGCGTGACCAAGATTTTGATTTACTAACCCAGCTCCTGAAGTCCACCTCTGGGCTAAGCTTGGGCCCGGACAAGCGGTATCTGCTTGAAACGCGTCTTACGCCGCTCGCCCTCAAAAATGGTTTCGATGGGTTTGATGCGCTGGCGGATGAAATTCGCTTTAAGCGTCCGCAAGCGCTGATTGACGATGTTGTTGAAGCGATGACGACCAATGAGAGCTTCTTCTTCCGCGATTCCACGCCTTTCGATATTTTGAAGAACCAAGTCTTACCCAAGATGCTAGCATCGCGTGGCGGAAAGAAGAAGCTGAAGATTTGGTGCGGCGCAGCGTCGACCGGTCAAGAGCCGTATTCGATTGCCATGATGATGGCTGAAGACCCAGCGCGCTGGGCTGGCTGGGACGTCCAAATCCTGGCGACCGATATCTCCAAGGACGCCCTTAAGAAGGGCGAAGAGGGCAGCTACAGCCAGTTTGAGGTGCAGCGCGGCCTGCCAGTCGAACTCATGCTCAAATACTTCCGTCAGGAGGGTGAGCGGTGGATCATTTCCGATGACATCAAGCGCCGTGTCACGTTCAAGCCCTACAATCTGTTGGATACATCAGTCGCGATTGGCAAATTTGACATCGTCTTCCTGCGCAATGTGCTGATTTATTTCGACACGCCGACCAAAAGCGCGGTGTTTGAAAAAGTCCGTAATGTCATGGAAAAAGACGGGGCCCTTTTCTTAGGCGCTGCAGAAACTGTCCTTGGTGTGACAGAGGAATTCCGCTCCATCAAAGGGTTGCGTGGCCTCTATATGCCGACGGAATATGCGCAGGAAGCCAGCTTGAGCTTTGCAGCTGCTGGCTAGCGCATCTATTTCTTTTTTTAAAAACGAAACGCTGTCCTGGACTGGATCTAGGACCTGGTTGAACCATTTTGGCACCGTTCGGAATGAGATCCCGGATCAAGTCCGGGATGGCGGGTGATGGTTCTAGATTTTTGGGTGTTTAGGCCACAGCCTTAGCGACATTTGGCATGTCTTCCGGGTCACGCAGGACATAGCCGCGGCCCCAGACTGTTTCGATATATTCTTCGCCTTCCGTTGCTGCTTTCAGCTTCTTGCGCAGCTTACAGATGAAGACGTCAATGATTTTGAGTTCCGGCTCGTCCATACCGCCATAAAGATGGTTGAGGAACATTTCCTTGGTGAGCGTCGTGCCTTTGCGTAGGGAGAGGAGCTCCAGCATGGCATATTCTTTACCGGTGAGATGGACGCGCTGGCTGTCGACTTCAACGGTTTTGGCATCCAGGTTCACGGCCAGTTTGCCAGTGCGGATGATGGACTGTGCATGGCCCTTTGAGCGGCGCACAATGGCATGAATGCGGGCAACCAGCTCTTCTTTATGGAAGGGCTTGGTCATGTAATCGTCAGCGCCAATGCCAATACCGCGCTCTTTTTTGTCTAGCTCTGTGTCGCCGGACAGGATCAGGATGGGGGTTCCGATTTTTGCCAGACGCAGCTTCTTCAGCACATCATAGCCATGCATGTCCGGCAAATTCAGATCGAGAAGAATGATGTCATAGTCATAGAGTTTGCCAAGATCTAAGCCTTCTTCACCCAGGTCCGTGGCATAGACATTAAAGCCTTCAGACCCCAGCATCAATTCGATGCTCTTGGCGGTCGACATATCATCTTCGATCAACAAAACGCGCATTGTGTAGCCCTCTTCGTCTTAGACTGTTCGTTCGGCGGCAGCTTGCCCACTCTTGAATGCTTCTACCTTACTGCGCCGCGTTAACTTCGGTAAACACACCTTGCAGAGAGAAGGTTAACAAAAGGTTTGAGTTTCTTAAGAGTGTTGCGGAATTGATTCACTTTTGACGCTTTATAGCCTGTTTTTGCCTCATCTACCTGCAATTAGGCAATTAACGGGCATGGTTTACTTCCCCTTAAAGGCCTGCGCCGCAGACTGCTGAGCGTTAACAGTCATGGCTTATGTCAGAAGGACAGCCGCTCCATGGATTTTGCAGCTCTGCACCGAGCCGTCAGCGATGTGCCAACCGATAGTCGCTATGGCCGCGTATCGGCGGTCAAAGGCTTGCTTGTCCAGGTTTGCGGCGCACAGCGCTCGCTTGCCATTGGCTCACGGCTTGAAATTGAGCCACGCAGCGGGCCATTGCAGCAATGCGAAGTGGTTGGGTTTGACGGCGGCGATGCCCTAGCGATGAGTTTCAGTGGCCTGGAAGGCATTGGCGTGGGCTGTAAGGCTTATGTCCGCGACGATGAGCCGGCAATCTTGCCAAGCGAGGCGTGGCTTGGCCGCGTCGTCAACGCTCTTGGTGAGCCCATTGATGGCAAAGGTCCACTGCCGCAAGGCCCTGTTCGCAAGAAAATCAAAGCCTCGCCGCCGCCGGCCCATAGCCGGGCCCGGGTGGGCGAGCGTGTCGATGTTGGCGTCAGGGCCCTCAACAGTTTCGTGACGTGCTGCAAAGGTCAGCGCATGGGCATCTTCGCTGGGTCCGGCGTTGGTAAATCGGTGCTGCTTTCGATGCTGGCGCGCTACACAGCCGCAGATGTGGCCGTCATTGGTCTGATCGGGGAGCGGGGCCGCGAGGTGCAGGAGTTTTTGGAGGACGACCTGGGCGAAGAGGGCCTGAAACGGGCCATCGTGGTCGTCGCGACATCCGATGAAAGTGCACTTATGCGGCGCCAGGCGGCGCACCTCACGCTGACGCTCTCAGAATACTTCCGCGATAAAGACCAGCATGTCCTCTGTCTGATGGACAGCGTCACGCGCTTTGCCATGGCGCAGCGCGAGATTGGTCTCGCTGGTGGGGAACCGCCAACAACAAAAGGCTACACGCCGACAGTGTTTGGTGAGCTGCCGCGCCTGCTTGAACGCGCTGGGCCGGGCCAAGGCAATGGGGCCATCACCGGGCTATTTACCGTCTTGGTTGAAGGCGACGATCATAATGAGCCCATCGCCGATGCGGTGCGCGGCATTCTTGACGGCCATATCGTTATGGAGCGGGCCATTGCCGAGCGCGGACGATACCCCGCCATCAATGTTTTGAAATCCGTGTCCCGGACGATGCCGGCCTGCCATGGGCCAGAAGAGCAGGCCGTCGTGAAAGCGGCGCGGCAGCATTTGTCCGTCTATGGCGATATGGAAGAGATGATCCGTCTGGGCGCCTATCGCCGTGGCACCAACCCCGATGTGGATAAAGCCATCGCCCTGACCCCCGCGCTGGAGGCATTTCTCAATCAGAGTAAGGAAGAGCGCACCGGCCTTGATGACGGCTTTAAAGGCCTGCAAGAGATACTTGGTGGATGACAAAGGCGCTGGAAACGCTCGTACGGCTGCGCGAAATGGAGCTGGATGCTCTGCGCAGGGAAGTGGCGGTCTTTTACCGCGAAATCGAAGAGATTGAAGCCCAAGAGCAGCGCTTGTCAGAGCAGATTGTGGAGGAGCAAGTCTATCTCTCGCGGATAGAAGGCATCACCACCTACGGCCAATTTGCCCAGTCCGCGCGCGAATGGCAGGGCGAACTGGCGCAAGCAAAAGCCGCTGCTGAGTCCAAGATTTTGGCGAAATCCGGCCAGATTGCGCAAGCCTATGAAGCGCTCAAGACTGCGCAAATCGCTCTGGATAAGGCTGAAAGCGAAGCGCGCTCAGCGCTCATGAAAGCAGAACAAGACGCGCTGGATGAAGCGGCCATCAGCCAGCATTGGCGCCGCCAGCAAGGCTCTTAACCTTCAGCATGCCTCCGAGGCCACAGGCTTCGCACTGGTTTTCAAAGACATCAATCAGCTCTGCTTTCAAACCGTCTGGCAACGCCTTTTCCGTCTCCAAGGTGAGGTCCAGATTGGGTTTGTTTATGGTCCCGGAGAGGCGCGTCAGGCCAAATTGCTCGAAGGTTATCGCCACTTCGAATGCTGTATCGTCTTCTGATTGGTCATCCGTACTGGTCTCCCTGTCGTCCTCAACGCCATTATCTTGATTGGTGGTGAGCTGGAACAGAGACGCGATAAGACTTGTATCGCCAGTCGGAATGATAAGCGGCAGGGCGGGGCCATCGGCTGCAGCGGGGGCCGTGCTTGAAAGCAATATGTCAGACACGCGGCGCTGCAGCGGCTCCAACTCTTCTTGGACTGGTTTGGGCAATGCCACTGACTTTGGCTTTTGAACAGAAGGCTCTGCCTCGGCTTCCTTAGGCTTTACCGTTTCCCTTGGGTTTTCCGGGGCAAGTCCAAGAACTTGGCTGAGCAGCGCGGCTGTGGTTCCAATGGGCAGCTGTGGAAGCGACTGTACCAGAGGGGTCAGGCTAGGAAGGCTGATTTGTATCGGGCTAGGCGCTGCCAAACGGGGCTGGGCGGCTGCTGACACGAGGATAAGTCGGTCTCCCGCTTTTAAATCGGCATCTGGCCGGCTGGGCAGCTTGATCTCGATGTCGCCCGCGCGGGCAATGGTCTCTCCACGCTCTGGCGCTTGGGTTACGGTGGCGAGCAGCGCGGTGCCTTGCTTTATGAGCTGGCCAAAAGGAGATGCTGGGGCTGGTGGGCCCGGGGCAGCAAAGCGGCTTGGCGATGCGGGCAGTAGCGTTAGTGGCAAGGGCGAGGGTATTGCCTTGAGAAAGGGGTGGCGTGTGATGAATGCTGCTTCTGTCGGTGCTGTGACGGTGACGGTTGCCTGCATCAATACAGGTGTCGCCGGAGGGCTTGGGGTTGCGACTTTCACAGGACCTTTTGTGAGCGTAGCAGCCAGGTCTTGCGCCGTGTTGAGGGGCTGCGGGATCGCCTGTTCAACTCTCGTTGGCGCCGGTATCTCCGGTAGAACAGGCTGCTCAATCCCGCGAATGGCGACGAGGGCAAGCTGCACTGGTGTTGGCGTCCCACCTGCAGGCGCTGGAATTTGGCCTAAGAATTTTGGCGCGGTTTGCGTCACCAAGATGCGGGCTTGGACATTGGGTTTGAGCGTCGCTGCTGGGTCTACCAGCACAGTCTGCGCCGCATTTTGAACCACGGCGCGGGCCTGCGCATCAATGCGCTCAACGCTTCCCGTCAGCACGTCCCCTACCTTAATCCCTGCGAGCTTTGGGCTAAGCGAAATGGCTGGCTCTTTAAACGGCGGCGGCGCGGGTTGTTGCGCTGCTTTTTTGGGTGTCGATGCAACTTCGGCACCAGGCGCTTGTTCGCTGTCTGCCTCGATATTGGGCGCGATACGGCTGACCGCCGTGCTGGCAATAGTGCTCGTATCGCTCATGGGTCCATCACGCGCTGCGGCGTCTTTCGCTGCGTTTTTGCTCCGCAAGGAGCGCGCGGGCAAGGGTGGTGACTTGGCGCGCGGCATCGGATTGCGGGTAGCGCGAGAAGATGTCGCTTTGGCTGCGGATGGCCGCGCCCACATGGCTGTCGGTCAAGACCGTGCCTAAGAGTGGCGGGCGGAATTGGAGGAAAGTCGCGCAGGCCTTGCTTATGGCGCTATACGCTTTGTCCGCGCTTTCTTTATCGGGCGCATTGTTGATGACGATACGCATATCCGCGCCAGGGTCGCGCATGCGGCGCAGCTTCATGAAGGCATAGGCGTCGGTCAGCGATGTGGGCTCGCCCGTCAGCACGACCAATGTCATCCCGCCATGGCTGCCAACGCTGATATTGGCCGTATCGACCCCGGCGGCCATGTCCAAAATGACTTGGTCATAGCTTTTTGATGCATCGCGCAAATGCTGGCGCAGGCTATCGAGCCGCTCGCGGCGCATGTTTGAGAGGGCTCCGGAGCCGGATTTGCCAGCTAAGACGTCAAAACCAGTGGCGTCATAGTGGCTGACGGCCTTGGTCAATGTTGCGCGTCCGGAGAGCAAATCGCCGAGGTCTTGGTCTGGCACCAAGCCAAGCTGTACGTCGACATTTGCAAGGCCCAAATCGCCGTCAAATAAGAGGACGGATTGATTCTCGCGCGCCAAGGCGCTGGCCAAGGAAATCGACAGCCAGGTTTTGCCGACGCCGCCTTTGCCAGACGCTATGGTGATCATATTGCTTTCCGGGGTCATGCGCTGGCTCCCTTTTGGATGCGTAGGTCGTCATCGGCAGGCACGATGCCGAGGCGGGCTGGGTCTGGCTTTGAGAGAAGAAATCGGGCGAGGTTGAGCGGCGTGGCGCTGATGAAACCATCGGCCAAATAGGGACTGGCGGACAGGCCGGCGAGCGCCATACGGCCTTTGTAAAGCGCGGTAATGATGCCAGCAAAGCGCCGTGCGCCGTCGAGCCGGGTCACCAGCATGCGCTTGATGCCGAGGGAGGCAAAGATATGGGCTTGTTCGGCCGCTTCCAAGGCATCAATGCCTGCTGGCAATACGAAAACCGGTTCCGCGCCAGACTGGGCGGCAAAGCGCGCGATGCGTTTCGCATCCTCGATGTTGTAGGCATTCACGCCCGTCGTATCGATGATTTGCAAGGCAGGCGCGTCTTGCTGATGCAGTAAATAGCGCAGCTCCTGCGCGCTGTCCGCCGTCTTCACCAGCAGATCCAGCTTGTCACACATCAATTCCAGCTGCGCGACCCCAGCGCTGCGGATGAGGTCGGTTGTGAAAACTGAAACGTCATCACCTCTGAGGCGGGCTTCTGCCGCGAGTTTGGCCACGGCAACCGTCTTGCCAGCGCCGGGCGGCCCGACAAGGAGCAAGGGTTTTGCTGGCGCTTTGGCAAAGCCTGCAAACTGTGTGAGGCTTTCAAGGCCGGCTGCAAGAGCATGGTCTAGATCTTCGGCGTCTGAACTCTTGGCGGCGGCTTCAATCTTCTTCGCCAGCGCGCCTGGGATGCCATGAAAGCGCAAGCTGCTGCTTAAGCTTTCTTCTGAATAGGGCGCTGAAATCGGGGCAGGGCCGTCTGTTTCTTCGAAAGCCTCTGTTTCGTCCGGCAGGATAGGGGGCTCATAGGCGGCTGAAATCCGCACCCCGCCGGGCGCATTTTCATCCACATTGATGATGATGGCATCATCGCCAAGGTCATCGCGGACCTTGGTCATCGCTGCCTTAACATCCCGCCCTGTATAGATTTTTAAACGCATAACCTTGCTCTAAATTTGCCCCAAAGCACGCAACTTGATTTTCGGATGGACTTCATTTTGGCTCATCACCACCGTGGCGGGCCGGAACCGCTCAATGATAGAGCGCACATAAGGCCGGATGATGGGCCCGGTCAGCACCACGGGCAGCACGCCGATTTGCGCATGTTTGGCAAACATTTGGCGCACTGCTTCAATGAAGTCCTGCAATTGGCTGGGGGGCATGGCTAGCTGCTTTTCTTCGCCTTGTCCGTGGAGAGAATCGAGGAACGCTTGTTCCCATTCCGCCGACAAGCTGACCAGCGGCAACACGCTCGCAGCATCGGCATTGGCGGCGCAGATTTGCCGGGCAAGGCGCCCGCGCACATGCTCGGTCATCATCATGATGTTACTGGTAAAGCCAGACGCTTCCGCCAGGCCTTCCAAAATCGTCGGCAAATCGCGGATAGAGACGCGCTCTGATAACAGCGACTGCAGCACCCGCTGTAAGCTTGTCACAGACACTTGGTTTGGCACCACATCTTCTACCAGCTTTTTATGCTCTGGCGGCAGTTCATCGAGCAGGCGCTGCGTCGCGGCGTAGCTGAGCATATCGGGCATGTTGTCTTTGATGGTTTCCGTCAGATGCGTGGTGACGACCGTGGCTGACTCGACAACCGTGTAACCTTTGAAGCTGGCTTCCTGGCGCTGGGCTTCATCCACCCAAGTGGCAGGCAAGCCAAAAGCGGGCTCGGTTGTCTCTTCGCCTGGCAAGTCAACTGGGCTGCCATTGGGGTCCATCACCAGGAGGCTGCCAGGCCGAACTTCGCCTTTGCCAACCTCGGTTTCGCGGATGACGATGCGGTAGTCTTGCGGCTGCAGCTGGAAGTTATCGAGAATGCGCACGGATGGCATGATGAAGCCGAACTCTTGCGCCAGTTCCTTGCGCAGCGCTTTGACCTGGTCGGTCAGCCGGAAGCCGCTTTCATCATCCACCAGTTTGATGAGCGAATAGCCAAGCTCCAAGCGAATGGGGTCCATGGCCAAGCTGGCGCTGATGGGCTCTTCGGATGGGGCTGCTTTTTGCTGCGCGGTCTCCAGTGCTTCTTGCTCTTCGGCTGCGGCCGTCTCTTTGTGGTGTTGCTGCAGCATATAGGCCGCGCCGCCAACGGCAGCAGACAGCGTGATAAAGGGCAGAATGGGAAGGCCAGGCAACAACCCGACACAGCCGAGCAGGCCGGAGGAGACATACATCGCGCGCGGATAGCTGGAGAGCTGGCCGAACACGGCTTTGTCGGTCTTGCCCGCCGTGCCTGCTTTCGTAACGAGAAGGCCTGCTGCAGTGGAAACGATCAGGGCTGGGATTTGACTGACCAGGCCATCACCGATGGTCAGGATGGTGTATGTTGAGAGGGCGCCGGAAAAATCCATCCCTTTGGACGTGGTACCGATGATGATACCGACGATGATGTTGACGAAGGTGATGAGGAGGCCAGCCACCGCATCGCCGCGCACGAACTTGCTGGCACCGTCCATCGCGCCATAAAAGGTGCTTTCGCTTTCCAGCTCCGTGCGGCGGTCGCGGGCTTGTTCTTCGTTGCTCAGCCCTGCGGACAAGTCGGCATCGATGGCCATTTGCTTGCCGGGCATGGCGTCCAAGCTGAAGCGGGCCGCGACTTCCGCAATCCGGCCAGAGCCTTTGGTGATGACGATGAAGTTCACAATCACCAGGATGGCGAAAATGGTAATGCCAACAATGGCTTGGCCGCCCATGAGGAAGGCGCCAAAGGCTTCAATCACTTTCCCAGCTGCGCTTGGCCCCTCATGACCACTGGTCAGAATGAGCCGCGTGGACGCCATATTCAGGCCAAGCCGCAGCATGGTGGCGATGAGCAAGATGGTTGGGAAAGAGGATAACTGCAGCGGTTTTTCAATGAACAAACTGGTCATCAAAATCATCACGGAAAAGGTGATGGAGGTGGCAAGCGCAAAATCCAAGAGCCAAGACGGCATCGGCACGATGAGCATCAAGATGATGCACATCACCCCAATGGCCATCATGATGTCTGAAGAGCCCGCAAGCGCCTTCAGGCCATTCATGCTGAAAGCCGGTGCCTCTCCTTGACCGAGGTCTGGGCCAGCGGGCGCGTCTGCTGCTGCGTCTTCAGCCATGGCGGTTCGTGCTTTGGGTTAGATTTGCAATAGCATTCCCTCCCCCCTTGTGGGGGAGGGCTAGGGAGGGGGCACTTTCACTGCAAACGGTGTTTGTAGAGGGCGCCACACTCAAAAAGCCCCCTCCTAAATCCTCCCCCACAAGAGGGGAGGACTTTGTATGTGACGCGGTGTCCGCATACATGGCTGCACCTATGTCCATCATTGACCATATCCAACGCGCTGGCCTTCCCCTGGCGCGGGGACGGCGACGCCCTCGGTTTGGTACTGGTTCAGCTTGTTGCGCAGCGTGCGGATGGAGATGCCGAGGATGTTGGCCGCATGCGTACGGTTGCCAAGGCAGTGTTGTAGGGTATCGATGATGAGGTCGCGTTCAACGTCTGCGACGGTGCGACCGACCAGAGCATCCGTGCTGCCTGCATCGCCAGCGACACTGGTCGCAGCCGCTTCCGCCCGTTCAGGACGGCTGCCATCTGGTAGCAGGATTGCATTCGCGGAAATGGCGTCACCGGTTGCAAGCAACACAGCGCGGTGGACGGTGTTCTCCAGCTCCCGAACGTTGCCTTGCCAGCGGTGGCTGAGCAGGGCGTTCATCGCTGTTTCATCGATTGGCTTGGGTGCAATGCCGTTCGACTTGGCGTATTTCTCCGCAAAGTGAGAGACTAGGACTTTGATATCGGCCGGGCGTTCGCGCAGCGGCGGAATGGCGAGGTTCACCACGTTGAGGCGGAACCACAAGTCTTCGCGGAAGTTGCCGGCCTTGACCTCTCCTTGCAGATCGCGGTTGGAGGTGGCGAGGATGCGGATATCGACTTTGACGGGCTTGGTGCCACCAACGCGGTCAATTTCGCGCTCTTGGATGGCGCGCAGCAATTTGGCTTGCAGGCGCAAATCCATTTCAGTGATTTCATCGAGCAGCAAGGTGCCGCCATTGGCTTCTTCAAATTTACCAACCCGGCGGGCCACAGCGCCGGTAAAGGCGCCTTTCTCATGGCCGAAAAGCTCTGATTCCAAAAGGTTTTCAGGAATGGCAGCGCAGTTGACGGTCACAAATTGGCGCGCTGAGCGGGCCGATTTTTTGTGCACATAACGGGCCATGATTTCCTTACCCGTCCCGCTTTCTCCGGTGATCATGATGGAGGCGTCGGAGCGGGCGATTTGGTCGGCCAGCTTGATAACGCCGTCCATGGCTGGGTCTTTGTAGATGAGCGGGTGGCTGTCATCCGCGACGGACTCAATAACGGCGGCAATCAAGTCCGCTTCGGGTGGCAGCGGCACATATTCCTGCGCGCCGGCCTTGATGGCTTCAACGGCTGCATCTGGGTCAGAGCCAATGCCGCAGGCGATGACGGGCGTTGAAATATGTTCAGAGCGGATTTGGGTCAGGAAGCCCGCGATATCCAGGCCAACCTCAATCATGATCAGGTCAGCGCCCTTGAGCCGCAGAATGTTGAGGCCTTGTGTGGTGCCGTCCGCATGGGTCACGCGCGCGCCGTTTTGCATGGCAATTTGACTTGCCTCTGACAGCTGGCCGCTAAGGTGTCCGATGATTAACAGTCGCATGATGTGGTTCTCACTTCTTTCTTAAGCGGCTTTTTTTGTGGATGCGCCAAGCGGGTCAGGCACCAGAGCTTCCAAAGACATTTGCAGGGTTTTCGGGTTTTCACGGCGCACCATGGAGCGGGCGCCAGCGGCGTAAATGGCGTTGAGTTTAGCGCCCATCAACTCCTGACGCTGAGCCAAGCCAGCAATCGGGAAGAACACGATGTAGGCGAGGAGGGCGCCATAAAAGGTGGTCAGCAGCGCTACCGCCATAGAGGGGCCAAGCGTTTGTGGGTCATTGAGGCCGCCGAGCATCTGCACAAGGCCAATGAGTGTGCCAATCAGGCCCATGGCCGGCGCTGTTTGGCCAGCGCGGCTCATCACATCGCTGACCAGTTGCTGGTCTATATGGGTGCGCCGCGCCTCAAGGTCTAAAATCGCGGCGATATCTTCTTCGCTCATGCCATCGACAACCATGCTGACTGCACGTTGGAGGAAGGGCTCTTCTGCAAGGCTGGGCAAGACGTTTTGCAGCGACAGCGCGCCATCACGCCGCGCCTTTTGCGCCAGCTGGATGGTGCTGGACGCAGCTAAGCTGGCGTCAATACGCCGCCGGAATAGGACTGTCATCAGCGCGGAGGGGAAGCGCAGAATATCGCTGCGCTGAAACCCTGATAGCGTCACCAAAATGGTGCCGAGTACGACGATGAGCATGCCGCCAGCATTGACGAAGCTGCTGGGGCTGCCATTCATCAAGGCCGACGCGAACAGCAGCGCGACCGTTATACATATTCCGAAAATCGCAATCACGGATGGCGGCCTATTTCCTCGGGGCTTTGATAATTTCAGTCATGGTGACGCCGAGATGTTCCTCGACCATCACCACCTCGCCGCGTGCGACGAGCCGGTCATTCACATAGATATCAATGGCTTCACCGACTTTGCGGTCCAGCTCAATAACAGCGCCGGGCGCTAGCTTGAGGAGCTGATTGACTTCCAAAGCGGATTTGCCAAGCACGGCTTGGACGTTCACAGGGACGTCGAACACTGCTTCCAGTTCTTGCCCGGTATGGACTTGCTCTCCGTCTTCCTCATCCGGCGCTTCAATGGGCTGGCTTTCCAGTTCTTCCACTTGCGCCGGCGTGGTGCTCATATCATCGAGCTCGACGCCTTCAGCTGCTTGGGCGGACTCTTGTGCCGGCACGTCAGCTATGGTTTCGTCATCAGTCGGGATGTCTTGTTCGTCGCTCATGGCGTTTCCTGTTCATCAGGGTGTGTGTCTTCAGTTCGGTCTGCAGCGCCGTCATGCTCATTCAGCGAGGCTTTAATGGCGGCAGTTAAATCGTCTTTGATGTCTTGGGCGCGGCGCTCAATGCCGCCATTGGCCCACTCAATGCGGCAATCGCCGGGCGCGATGCGTTCATCGCCAAGCAGGATGACTTTGCCGGTGAAGCCAGCTTCCAGCGCCATCTCATCCATGCGGGATTTGATGTGCTCAACCAAAGGCTCTGCCAGGCGCACAACGATGCGGCTTTCCCCAATCACTAGGGGCAGGGCGTTCAAAACGGTTTCCGCTACTAAGCGGCCCGGCGCGCGCTCAATGAGGATATCGGCGATCTTGAAAGTCGCGATTTCTGCCAGTTCCACCACGGCGTTTGAGATGACCGTTTCAAGCTCCGCCTTTTCGCCCGCCAAGGCCAAGAGCTGCTGGTTCATTGCTTGAACTTGCGCCAGCGTTTGCGCTTCTAAGCTCTGCAGTGCCTCGGTCTTGCCCGCTTCAAAAGCAGTTGCTTCTCGGTTCTGGGCTTCGACCTCCCACTTTGCCTCCGCCTCTTCCAAAGCAGCCTGCGTGCGGTCGATGGTCCCCCCATCAAAGGCTTGGGCAAATTGATATTTCTTGGCAGCAGTCATTAGTAAATGAGCTCGTCATCGCCTTTGTTGTCGGACAGGATGATTTCGCCCGCTTCCGCCAAGTCTTTCGCTTTGGCGACCATCGTGGTCTGGGCTTCATCCACATCGCGCAGGCGCACAGGCCCCATGGATTCCATGTCCTCGCGGAGGATTTTGGCTGCCCGTTCAGACATGTTGGAAAAGAACAAGTCCCGCAGCGTGTCCGAAGCGCCTTTGAGCGCCAGCGCCAACCGATCTTTCTCTACATTGCGGAGCAAGGTTTGCACCCCGCCTGGGTCCAGCTTGACGAGGTCTTCGAAGGTGAACATTAAGGCGCGAATGCGCTCAGCGGAATCGCGGCTGCGTTCTTCCAAATTGCCAAGGAATTTCGCTTCGGTTTGCCGGTCGAGATAGTTGAAAATCTCAGCAATGGTTTCATGACTATCGCGGCGCTGTGTGCGCGCAAGGTTGTTCATGAACTCAACGCGCAGCGTCTGCTCGACCTTTTCTAAGATGTCCTTTTGCACTGATTCCATCCGCAGCATGCGGGTGACGACTTCCATGGCGAAGTCTTCAGGGAAGACGGCAAGCACCCGCGCTGCGTGTTCAGGCTTAATCTTTTGCAGCACCACGGCAACGGTCTGCGGATATTCATTTTTAAGGTAAGAAGCGAGCACCATCTCATTGACGTTGCCCAATTTATCCCACATTGTCCGGCCAGCTGGACCACGGATTTCCTCCATGATGACACCGACACGGTCTTGCGGTAGCACACGCTGCAACAGCTTTTCGGTTGAATCATAGGATCCATTCAGGGAGCCAACAGTTGAGACTTTTGCAGCAAACTCAACAAACAGTTTCTCGACGATGCGGGCATCGATGTTGCCCAATACGGACATTATAGATGAGAGCTCTCGCACTTCTTCATCAGTCAATAGCTCCCAGACCGGCTTGCCATACTCATCCCCCAACGACAGCATCAAGGCTGCCGCTTTTTCAGGGCCAGTCATGTTCTGCAGAACGCGCGCGACTTCAACACTCATAGGTTGCTCTGCTCCTTAAGTTCCATGTAGCCATTGGCGAACGATGGCTGCGGATTCGTCTGGGTTCTTGGTAATGATTGTGCCGACCTTCTTTAGCGCGGAGCCTTTGAGGCGTCCCTCAACCTGTGCGACGTCAATCTCTGCGTCGATTCCAAGCTGCTGCACTTGATTTTCTGATTCTAGGCGCGCTGCGTTTATGATTTCGGCGGCGTCTTCATCCCCTTCTGCAGCAAGCGCCAGAAGCTCCGGCGTTATTTCTACTGAAGATGGACCAGTCAACTGTGGCCGCTCCTCCGCCATTAGGGCGGGGTTTTGCTGTATTTCTTGTTGTTGAACTGGAGCTGCCTCAATGACTTTCTTCACAATGGGACGAACGACCAAGAGTAGGACCAGTATGGAGACAATTCCTAGAACGCCTATTTCAGCAGTGCGTTCAAATGCGCTCATATCCAGGCCCAGAATTGTATCTATTTCAGGCGCTTCGCCATCAATCGTCTGGGTTGTAAATTGCATTGATGCAATTTCTATTGTGTCCCCTCTACTGTCGTTGAAGCCGATAGCGCCTTTTACCAGACGCTCCATCTGGGCGATCTCTTCCGCTGGCCGCGGTGCGTAGGTCGTTGGGTCTTCTGTGCCATCTACTTTGGTATAGGTGCCGTCGACGAGGACGGCGACTGACAAGCGTTCGACCGATCCAATTTCCTTAACCCGTGTGGTTTGAGTCCGAGAGTTTTGGAAATTGGTCGTTTCCTGCGTTTCATTATTGTTGGCAGAGCTTTCTTCCGCGCCGCCGGCTTCTCCGTCTGGCAGGTTATCGGCCACCGAAACGGTGCCACCCTCTGTCTCTGTTTCAGAGCTTGTGCGCTCTGTCACACTTGAGGATACGACCACCTGTGCTTCTGGGTCAAAGATCTCGGATTGAGTGGACACCCGTTCATTGTTGAGAGTAACGGAAACTTCAGCGCGCACTCGGCCTGGACCAACAGTGCGCTCCAGCAAGTCCTCGATCTGGCGTTCCAGCGTCGTCTGCATGGCAATCTGGCGCTCATGCATGTCGGTAATGCTAGCCCCTTCGCCGGTTTCATCAATGCGGGCGAGCAAGCTGCCATATTGATCTACGATGGAAATCCGCTCCGGCGCGAGGCTTGGCACAGAGGCAGCAATCAGTTGCCGAATGGCACGGACTTGCTCAATGCTAAGACGCCCTGCTTTTGTACGCAAAACAACGGATGCGCTCGGTTCTGTTTGCTCTTCGGCGAACAAAGCCCGCTCTGGCATCACCAAATGCACACGGGCTTCCCGTACCGTGTTGATAGACTGAATGGTGCGCGCGAGTTCGCCTTCAATGGCGCGGCGATGATTGACCTGCTGCATGAAGGATGTGGTGCCAAGCGCGTCTTGCTTGTCCAGCAACTCATAACCCAGGCCGCCGCCAATACCTTCGGCAGCAAATTGCATACGCAGCTGCGTGATCTCATCGCTCGGCGCGAAAATGGTACGACCGTCGCTGCTCATCTTATAAGGGATTTGCATGGTTGTGAGCCGCTCGGTGACTTCCGCAGCTTCAACCAATTCCAAATCAGCGAATAAAATGGACTGTGGGGATGTGCCCAGTCGGGAGGAGATGAAGGTGAAAAACACCATCATACCGCCGATCACCAGGCCCATAGCCGCAAGGCGGGCTGGGCCCAAATTCTTTACAAGTTGTGAAAAGCCATTCACGGCAGCGTCTAACTTCCATTCATAGGCCATGCCTGCGCAGCATGGCGGGTCCCACTTTGGAAAGACGCTACGGCGATTGTAGTGAAAAAGGGGTTAAGGCTAGGCAGCTTTTTCCTACATCTAAGAAAAAATTGCCGGGCGCTCGAAAGCGACCAGCATTTGGTGTCTAG
>ERZ1740067.922-NODE-922-length-21872-cov-6.429573_pt1 | contig 21872 bp, 20 predicted proteins | sample MGYA00581736_ERZ1740067 | MGnify/ENA primary metagenome ERZ1740067 (study PRJEB43018, sample SAMN04849236) | marine metagenome | isolation source: floating plastic debris | place: Pacific Ocean | collected 2008-08-27 | study: EMG produced TPA metagenomics assembly... | reverse complement strand
CTGGCCTCCGCCTTCGGAGGGCGGCGCTCTATCCAGCTGAGCTACGGGTGCGTACCGTTTGCGAGTTGCTTACGCCACGCTTACGCGAGATTGTCGGCCGATTGAAGAGCGAACCCGATATCCGCTCAAGCCATTGTTTAGTCACTTCCTTTTACCAGCACCCCGAACCGTCGCCAGACTTGACATCTGCCTTCGGAGGACGGCGCTTTGTCCAGTTGAACCGGATTTCGCAAAACGTGACCCTTGACGTGCGTTGCGCATGTACATATATCTCACGACACACACGTGAGATAGGTGATTCCGATGATCATTCGTATCAAAGACTTGGTGCAAGCTGATATCCTGGCCGGTGCGGTCAACGGAAAAGCCATCTTCGCGAACTTTATATCCTTGACCTCACATGAGCCTACTCAACCGACGGCTCTGTTTTTGGATTTCACTGACATTGAAGTGGCGACTGCAAGCGCACTTCGAGAGTCCATCGTTGCGTTGAAGGCGTACAAGCGCTCGATTGCATCCAACCTCTATCCCGTCCTCGCCAATATCAACGAGAGCATTCAAGACGAAGTTCAGGTCCTCATGGATGCGCGCAACGATGCGATCATTGCGTGTAGTCGCGCTGATGACGGCACGGTTTCACAGGCGCGCTTGATTGGCGACCTTGATCCAAAGCAGGCGATGACATTCGAACTAGTAAGCCGATTGAACGGCGCCGACGCTGGCAGTCTTATGAGACAGTTTGGCAAGGAGGAAAGAACCACGAGTACTACGGCCTGGAACAATAGACTTTCCGGTCTCGTGCAACGGGGTTTGGTTCGTGAATTCGCAAATGGGCGGTCAAAGTTTTACCGCCCGCTGCTTGAGGAAGCGAACTGATGGGCGCTGAATTTTTGAAGAAAACCCGCGCCACCCACGTGAAGAGTATCGACACCGGGCGCGTTCAACTCGGAACCCCAGACCTGTTCACACATACACCCAAGGAACAACCACGCTGTGCGGTTGCGTCCGTCAATGGCGGCTCAGAACTAAAAACTGGCGAAACCCTGATCATTGAGCCGAAGGGACCGGAGCTCGTTGCTTCGCGCGGAAATAGTGAAATCGCTCGCATCAAAAATCCTCCCGCCGATGTGATGCAGGCGATTTGTGGCAAAGGCGGGGTCGCAAAGGGCGAAGTTCAAAAAATCAACAAGCTCTCAAACACTGCGGATATCGCAATATGCTGAACGTCGAGCGCCAAGACCGCCGTAGCAATGATCTCGTCATGCGACGACTCACCCATGATCCGAATGCCAACTCCATGGCGCTTGGATGCGCAGTATGTCCGTTGAGGGAGACCTGCTGAGGCCTTTGTGTGGGCGAGACAATTATGGATTGTCTGGACCTATGTTGTGGCAAACCGAGCGGTTGCACACGTGTTTGCCGAAATAGAACCGCCACATACGTGGATCAGGTCCGAGAGATCGGTGACTTTTTCCTACGCACGGTGCCTCGCGCTCCCACACTGCCCGTAAACTTCGACCATGAAATCATACCGCTGGTGTATCACGGCAGCAGTCGCGCGAGCGCTTTGGAAAACAGCGTTTTTGCACTGCGTCTCCCAGATCTAGTAAACTACTCGACTGGCAGATTGAGATTCAATTCAAAGGACGATCTTTGTGCAGCTTTTCGGATATCGCCGGAAGCGGACATCATGCTGACCGGCGTGAACCAAGATACGCGAATAGAGCCATGGTGGGCGCTTGCCGATCGGCGGCTTCCGATAATCAAAGGGCTTCTCGACCTAGGGATCACTTCTGTTACCGTTCCAAACTTTAGTGTTGTTCTGGATCATCCGCGCCATGACGACATGCACGCCATGAAAAGAATCGGCCTGCTCTTCTCAGAGTTCCAAAATGCCGGCATGCCGTGTGCGTTGCATCCAAATGGGAGGACTGAGCAGGATTTCATACGATGGAGCCGGTTCATCGCCGCACGGGAGGAAGTGCGTATGCTCGCCTATGAGTTCACAACCGGTCCTGGCCGCAAAGAGCGTATGGGCTTTCATCTCGATCAGTTGGCAAGGCTTGCCAACAATGCGGGACGCGAGCTTGATATCGTCGTTTACGGTAGGCCAGACGTTATTCCGGCATTGCGCAAGCACTTCCGTAAAGTTCTCTACATCGAGACGACCAGCTTCATGAAGTCGATCAAACGTCAACGGGCCGTCCGTGTGGATAATGACAAATTGGCATGGACATCGGCACCAACCGAAGTTGGTGAATGCATCGACCCACTATTCGCGCAAAATCTTTATGAGCGAGAGGCATACATCAGAGCCAAGTTTTTTCGGGAGGTCAGTGACCTTTCAAAGGCGGCGTGAGGTTTCCAATCGAAACGCTAAGCTTTGATCTTGTTGATGACATCCGCCTTGCCGTTGATAACGGCGATTTGTCGCTCGGTGACCTTCCCGCAATAAAAACCCAGTCGATTGGCGCATTCCTTGAGCTCGCCCATGTGCTGCCGATCGACAGCGGCCCCCAACATTGGCTTCACGATAACCGTTTCCAACCCGTCCTACGCGCAAAGAAAAATGTTGAACGCTGCTATCTGGACAGCGGACTTCACCTGGGTTTCGTTCCGGTTGAAGAGTTCAACAACGATGAAACTATTGAGACTGAATTTTACATTCGCGCGAGACGTGCGGTTGCCTTCGCTGGTTTCCAGAAAGCGGAAGCCGCGCAATTTGTAGCGGCAACTGTCGAACTCTACAGTAATGTCATTGAACACAGCGGCTCAGCTGCGGGTGCCTATGTGGCTTTTGCAGCGTATGAGAATTGCTTCGAGTTTGTCGTTGCTGATACGGGCATCGGCTTACTCGAGAGTCTCAAATCCAATCCTAAATACGACGGACTAGACGATAGCGGGAGCGCTCTAGAATTGGCGCTGACAGAAGGCGTTTCACGCCATGCTGGCAACTCTGGTCGTGGACGAGGCGTTCGCCCCATCTTCGTCGGCCTTGCCAATGTGAGTGATAGTTTGCGTTTTCGCTCGGGCGATCACGTGCGAGAGCTGAGGCGTCTCGAAGATGGCAGTATTCCAGCCGTCACGCGCCAAAAATCCCAACTGCCTGGTTTTTTTGCTCCGTTCGCTGTACTTCTTGATTGAGCGTTGACACACGATCAACCACAAATTGGAGACGACGATGAGCATGCAATGGCTATTGGCAAAGGCGCCAGGATTTCAATCGATGCCGGAGCACGATCGCGACGCGATCTTCAATTTCACATTTCTTTGGAGCCTGTTCGAAGCTCAGATTATGGGAGGATTCGCACGCGCCAACCTTATCTGCGCGAAGATCGACGAGTGGCACGACGCGGGTACGCTTGATGCCGACCAGTATGGCGCTGAGCTGGCATATTTCCAACAGCGATACTACGCAGAGGGAGGTTTCACGCATCACTTTTCACACTTGCATTTGCGCCCGGCCGATCAGCCCGAAATCTTGGAATCTGTACTCGACGGCAGCAACGATCACCCACGCGATCGGCTTTTAACGGTGCTGATGATTGTCTGGCGATTCCGCAACAACCTCTTCCATGGAAAAAATGGGCATATCAGCTTCAGGGGCAACTCTCGAATTTCACACATGTCAATGCCGTCCTGATGCGCTTGCTTGAACGGCATGGGAATTTGGCTGACTAGTAGGTAATTGCCCTTCCACGCTGCGTTCCGAGAGACGTCGAATGCGCATCTAATCGTGGGTCACAGGACTCAGAACAGATTGCTCGCGTAAGCAAGGCCGAGCCTTGCTAGTGAACGAGAGTTGGTGCGGACGGCGGGACTTGAACCCGCACGATCATACGATCGAGAGATTTTCTTACCCGCTACGACTTTCGCCGCCGGCGCGCCTGCACCGTTTGTGGTCTGGACTATCCCTTCACCATCACCGGTTCCCCGGTCTTAGGTGCTGCCCGTCTAGTCTCTACACCTTCCATTCGAGATCGTGTCTCGATTGGCTTGGCTCGGGATTGGCTTGGGCCTAAAGTACAGCCGTTAGCTTTCCCCGAATTTGAGCAGTTCTACTCCCAGCGTTTCCGCAGGGGCACTCAAAACATGGCTTAAGTCTCTTGTGTCTACCGATTCCACCACGTCCGCATTCTTCATTGCCGGATGTCACATACTATTACGCCGAACGCTACTACACTCTTCGTGTATCGCTGCTGACTCCTGTACGGCGCCCAGATTAGTCCTTCAAAACCACTTCCTTTCACTCATTTCGCGATCTCGCTGAAATCACGCTCTAAATCTCTGACCCAAAATCCCGGTTTTTGTAAACAAAGGGGTTTTTAAGTCTCCTATGTCTACCATTCCATCACGCGGGCCCATTAGGCTGCGCGACAATACAAGTCGGTCGAGCGGTGTAAAGCTAAAGCTCTTGCCCGGGCGGATCGACCAGCAACGCGCGCTCTGACAGCCAGGGATGCAGATCAACGGCGGCCCGCAAGGCGTCTTGCGCGGCAGCTGCGCGGCCCATCCCGATCAGCGTCAGGCCCTTGCCAGACAGCGCACCGATATGTTCCGGCAGGATCGCCAGCGCACTGTCCAGATCGGTCAGCGCGGGCGCGAAATCCTGTTTGAGGTAATGCGCAAAGGCACGTTGGTTGTAGCCCTCGGCGTAATCGGGGCAGTAGTTGATCAGCTCTGTCAGGGTTTCAATCGCGCGGTCCAGATCACCAAGGCGCATCCGCTCAACCCCGCGATCCAGCAATCCTTGCGCCTTGTCGTCCGGCGCCATGAGCCAGATTTCCCACAACTGCGCGTTCAACCCTTGCGCAATGCCTGGATCAGGGGCGACTTTCAATTGCGACAGAAGCGCAGCACGTTCGGCGCCGGTATCGGCGACCGGGGGGCAGTCGGCCCAAGCGGGACCCGCGAAAAGCAAAGGGATCAGAAAATATCGCATCCCCCAAACGTGCCGCACGTCTTACAAAAATCAAGTCTCGCTTGACCCAACGCCCGTTTGCCCCAACCTTGCGGTCATGCTTCCGATCCGAGATCACAACCCGTCCGAGCGCACGCCCTTCGTGACCTACGCCTTGATTGCTGCCAACATCGCGGTGTTCATCGCCTACTGGCCGCTTTTCGAAAATCCCCGTGCATTGAATGAGTTCTACGGCACTTGGGCGCTTTTACCGGCCCGCGTCAGTGCAGGCACCGAGTTCGGAGGCCTTTTGACATCGATGTTCCTGCATGGCGGCATCATGCATCTGGCGGGCAATATGCTGTTTCTATGGATTTTCGGCGACAATCTGGAAGAGGAGTTCGGTCATACCGGCTTTGCGATCTTCTACCTGCTCAGTGGCCTTGGTGCCGGACTGGTGCATGTGCTGGCCGATCCCAGCTCGACCGTGCCGACCGTCGGGGCCTCAGGGGCCATCGCAGGGGTGATGGGAGGTTACTTGCTGCTGTTTCCCAAAGCCCGTGTTGATCTTCTGCTGATCCTCATCATCATTTTTCGCGTCTTCCCGGTGCCTGCGTGGCTGATGCTGGGCGTCTGGTTCGGCTTGCAGCTTTTCAACGGTGTGGCGGCTGATCAAGCCGGAGGCGGCGTCGCTTACTGGGCTCATGCGGGCGGCTTTGTCATCGGATTTGCACTGGTTATCCCGATCTGGCTGCGCCGTGGTGGACCGGCCTACTGGAACCGGACCGAAGGGCATCCGCCGCATCCGGAGGCGAAGTACAAAGTCGTCCGCAGTTCGGTTCCCACCGTGCCAAGGAATCGCTGATGCGCGGCACCTGTCATTGCGGCGCGGTCGAACTGGACGTGACCCTAAGCAATGGTTTGACCACCGCGCGAAGATGCGATTGCAGCTTCTGCACACGGCGCGGGGCGATTGCAGTGTCAGCGCCGTTAAGCGGGATCAAAGTGGTGAAAGGGGCCGATCACCTCACGCTTTACACATGGGGCACGCATACGGCGAAACATTACTTTTGCAGGATTTGTGGGATCTACACCCATCATCAACGTCGCTCGAACCCCAATGAATACGGGGTTAACGTTGCCATTCTGGACGGGATCAACCCCCGCGATCTGGGCGAGGTTGGCTGGGCAGACGGGATAAACCACCCGTCTGACCGTTAGCCTTTTACTTTACGACGTAATTAGAAACGGTGGCGCTGCTTATCTCGGACGAGATATTCTTGGTGACGCTCATCGTGCTGTCGCCGACAAGGTTAAGAACGGCGATACTCAAGGCTACGACGCCAGCGGTCACCATCACCCAGTCTACGGTGATCGCGCCATCTTCGTCGTGCCACAAGTGGAGAATGCGGGATTTGAGAGCAGATATCATCATGCCCCTGTATTCCGCCTCAACCATGTCAGAAACGGGGCGAGGGTCCGACGCAGGCGCGGCACCAGAGGCTTTCTGCGAAACAGTGCGTTGCGCATTGCCCGGCAATCACAACCGTTAAGTGTTTCGGATCAGCTTGGCGAAGGTCTCAAAAATCACGTCGTTCGCGGCAATAATCTGACCATCCTCGATGATACTTTTGCCGGGGGTAAACGGCTCGATCAGCCCCCCCGCCTCCCGCACGATCAGGCTGCCCGCTGCGATGTCCCAACTGTTCAACTGCCGTTCCCAGTACCCATCATAGCGACCCGCAGCGACATAGGCCAAATCAAGCGCTGCCGCCCCAAAGCGGCGCACACCAGCGGTTGCGGGCAAAAGCCGCGCCAGTTCCTGAAGCGTTGCGGGCAACTCTGGACGGCCAGCAAAAGGCAGACCGGTGGCAAAAATGCTTTCGATCAGCTTGTGGCGGCCCGAAACGCGCAAGCGGCTTTCGTTCATCCACGCGCCTTGGCCTTTCTCGGCAAAGAAAAGCTCATCTTTGGTAGGGTCATACACAACGCCCGCGACAATCTCGCCTTTATGCTCCAGCGCGATGGAGACGGCCCAATGGGGCAAGCCATGCAGGTAATTCGTCGTGCCATCCAACGGATCGACAATCCAGCGGCGGGTGGGGTCCTGCCCGGCTTCTTCACCACCCTCTTCAGCGCACCAGCCGTATGTGGGCCGCGCCTCCATCAGGTCGGTCTTGATGATCTCTTCGGCGGCCAAATCGGCGCGACTGACAAAATCGCCCGCACCTTTCATGGACACCTGCAAGTTCTCGACCTCGCGGAAGTCCTTTGCCAGCGACCGCCCCGCTTTGCGCGCGGCTTTCATCATCACGTTCAGATTAGCACTGCCCTGCATTGGCTCGGCTCCGGTTGGTCTGGGATCAGGGCGTGCCTATACGCCGCGTGCCGCGCGTTGCCAAGGCCCCATCGTTTGGCAACTCAGGCCCGCATCCGCTCGGATTTAGGATCATACATCGGCCGAAGCGAGGCTTCCGCCGGAATGCGCGTCCCCGCGACCTCGATCTCATAAGAGTTTGCCAGCACATCAGACGGGCTTTCCCCCTTGCACGGCACATAGCCCAGCCCCATTGCGCCACCCAGCGTGTGCCCGTAATTGCCCGAGGTCAGATGCCCAACGACCTCACCATTCCGCAGGATGGGCTCATTGTGGTAAAGCAGTGGCTCGGCATCGGTCAGCTTGAATTGCAGCATCCGTGCTTTGACACCTTCATCCTTTTTGCGCAGCACCGCGTCGCGCCCGATGAAGTCCGGCTTGTCCGTTTTTACAGCAAATGCCAGCCCAGCCTCCACCACATGATCCTCGCAGGTGATGTCATGGCCGAAATGGCGGAAGCCTTTTTCGATGCGGCAACTGTCCATCATATGCAGGCCGCACAGCTTGAGACCATGGTCGGCGCCCGCCTCATGCAAAGTCTCGAACGCGTGGGCGGCCGTGTCCGCGCTTATGTAAAGCTCATAACCCAGTTCACCGACATACGACACGCGGTGCGCGCGGGCCAAGCCCATCCCAAGCTCAACCTCATGCGCCATCCCGAACGGATGTGCGTCATTGCTGAAATCATGGGGTGAGATGGCTTGCATCAGCGCGCGCGCATTCGGCCCCATGACCGCCAGCACAGCCTCACCAGGCGTCATATCAGTGATCACAACGTTGAAATCACCCTTGTGACGGCGCATCCATGTCTGGTCTGCAAGCCGTGTGGCCGCCGGTGTGACAACCAGATACGCCTCGTCGCTCAGACGGGTCACGGTCACGTCTGCCTCAATCCCGCCATACTGATTAAGGAACTGTGTATAAACGATTTTGCCGTTAACCACGGCCATATCGGCACCACAGATATGGTTAAGGAAACCTTCCGCGTCTTTGCCCTCTACCCGGATTTTTCCAAATGAGGACATGTCATACATGCCGACTTTTTCGCGGATCGCGCGGTGTTCGCGGGCGGAATTTTCAAACCAGTTCTGCCGTTTCCAGCTATATTCATATTCGGGCGTCTGCCCGTCATCCGCAAACCAGTTCGCGCGCTCCCAGCCTGCAAACTCACCGAACACCGCGCCTCGCGCTTTGAGGTGTTCGTGCAATGGCGACCGCCTGATCCCGCGTGCTGTCGCCTTTTGCCGAAAGGGGAAGTGATCCGCATAAAGCAACCCCAACGTCTCGGTCGAGCGCTTTGCGAGGTATGTCTTGTTCCCCTGAAACGGTTGCATCCGGCTGATATCCACATCACCTAGATCAAACGGTTTCTCGCCCGTTTCCATCCATTGCGCCAAGGCCATCCCGGCACCACCCGCCGACTGGATACCGATTGAGTTAAAGCCGGCCGCGACCCAGAAGTTATCCAGTTCAGGCGCAAGGCCAAGATGGTACGCATCGTCCGGCGTAAAGCTCTCAGGTCCGTTGAAGAACGTATGAATCCCAGCCTCTGCCAGCATCGGCATCCGGTTCACAGCGGCTTCAAGGATCGGCTCAAAGTGATCGAAATCCTCGGGCAGTTGGTCAAACTCAAAGTCTTTGGGAATACCATTCAACGCCCAGGGTTTTGCCACCGGTTCAAACGCACCCAGCAGCATTTTTCCGGCGTCTTCCTTATAATACGCACATTCATCAGGCACCCGCAGAACGGGTAATTGTTTAAGCCCCTCAATGGCTTCAGTCACAATGTAGAAATGCTCGCACGCCTGAAGCGGCACATTTACACCCGCCATCTTACCAACCTCACGACCCCACATGCCACCGCAGTTCACGACCATGTCGGCAGTGATATGTCCGCTTTCTTCACCGCGTTGCCAGTCGACGCCTGTCGCGCGCGTCCCTTCGCGCTTGATGCCTGTGACCGCCACTCGCTCAAGGATCTTCGCACCACGTTGCCGCGCGCCCTTGGCCAGCGCCAAAGCGATGTTCGCTGGATCTCCTTGCCCGTCTTTCTCAAGATAGACACCGCCCACCAAATCCTCGATATTCAGATGCGAATACCGCTCTGAGATCTCTATCGGCGAGATCGCCTCGACCTCGACGCCGAATGCCCGCGCCATCGACGCTTGCCGCAGCAGTTCTTCCTGCCGCTCTCCGGTCAGCGCAACCGTGATTGACCCGTTCCGTTTGAAGCCGGTGGAGACGCCTGTCTCGGCCTCAAGGTCGCCGTAAAGCTCTTGGCTGTACTTCGCGAGCCGCGTCATGTTGATCGACGCCCGAAGCTGCGCGATCAACCCCGCGGCGTGCCATGTCGTCCCGCTTGTGAGCTGCTTACGCTCAAGCAGAACCACATCCGACCAACCTTGCTTGGCCAGATGATACGCAACCGAGCAGCCAATCACGCCGCCCCCGATGATCACAACACGCGCATGGCTTGGAACAGTCATTCGTTCAACTCCGAAACCGGGTGGGGCCTTGGCCATACCACCACATTGTGTAGGTTAACGGCAGCAGAACACATCAGCCCCGCCAACTCGTTCAATTCAAAAGAAAAGCTGGCGTGTCAAGCGCGGAGCCGTTCGTTTTCTGGATCCCACAAACCGGGCACATCACTGATACGGGCCGGGAACTTCTGACCGAAAATCTCGACCTCAAGCGTGTCATTCGCAGCTTCCGGCGCGATCATTGCCAACGCAATCGACTTATCGACGCGGTAGCCATAACCCCCGCTCAGAACCTCGCCGACAATACTGTCACCGGACCAGATATTCGACATGTAAGGCGCGTCCCAATCGCCTGCATCAACCAACATCGTCACCGATTGACGCCGCGGCGGTGTGTTGGCTTGCAACACTCGCTTTCCCGGAAAGTCGTGCGCTTTATCAAGTTTGACAAAGCGACCCAGCCCGCATTCCAGCGCAGTATAGTCCGACGACAGGTCCACTTTCCAAGCCTTATAGCCTTTCTCAAGTCGCATCGCGTTCAAGGCAAACATGCCGAACGGCACAGCGCCCGCAGCCAAAACCGCATCGTAAATCGCAGGCATGTCAGCCATCTTCGCGTGAACCTCCCAGCCAAGTTCCCCCGCGAACGAGACCCGTGCAAGGAACGCATCTTGCCCCGCGACCTGACCTGTCTGATGGGTCAACCATGGCAGCGACAGATCGGCATCGGCAATCTTTTCAAACAGCGTACGCGCCTTGGGACCGGTCACAATCAACGTCGAAAACTCTGTCGTGTGATCGGTCAGGCCCAGGCCGCTTGGCAGGTCTTTGGCCAGCCATTCAAAATCGTGCCACTGCGCCGGCGCTGCGGTGATCAGCGTAAAATCATCTTCACCATGGCGGATTATCGACATCTCTGTCACAACGCGCCCGCGTGTGTCGGTGAAATAGCCAAGCGTAAGGCGGCCGATCTTTGGCAAAATTCCAGTAATTTGCTTCAAAAGCCAATCCGCAGCCCCCGCGCCCGACAGATTAAAACGCGAAAATCCCGGCAGGTCGAGTACGCCAACACCGTCGCGCACGGCTTCGACCTCTGCGCGCACGCGTGGTTCCCACGAACCGGCGCGATCCCAGGTTTCGGTTGCCGCTTCGGACGTGTCGTCGCCGTCTTTGGCAAACCAATTTGCACGCTCCCAACCATTATAGGCGCCCATTTGTCCGCCCAGTTCGACGACTTTTGCATGCACAGGAGACAGCTTTTTGTCGCGCCCTTCCGGCCATTCGTGATGCGGGAAGTGCATCGCGTATTCATGGCCATAAACCTCCATCGCCTTCTTGGTCGAGTAATCCTGGTCCGCGTAATCGGTGAAGCGGCGCGGATCGAGGCCCCAGCAATCCCACTCGGTCTGACCTTCCGTGATCCAGTCGCACAGAATCTTGCCGGCGCCCCCGCCTTGCGCGATGCCAAAGGTAAACACACAGGCCTCAAACGCGTTCGGGACCCCAGGCATCGGGCCGATCAACGGGTTGCCGTCGGGTGTGTAAGGGATCGGGCCATTAATCACTTTGTTAATTCCGGCTTGACCCAAAAGCGGGACCCGCGCCATTGCGTCTTCGATATAGAGTTCCAAGCGCTCAAGATCGTCGGGGTAAAGCTGAAAGCTGAAATCCTCGGGCATCGGGTCATCGGCGGTCTGCCAATGTGCCTTGCAATTGCGTTCATAGGGGCCAAGGTTCAGACCGGTTTTTTCTTGTCGCAGATAATAGCTGATGTCGGGATCGCGCAGCAGCGGCAGCTTGCCGCCTTTGTCTTTTGTGTATTCCTCAATCTCGGGGATTTCATCGGTCAGAAGATACTGATGGCTCATCACCGCCATTGGCATATGACGCCCGCCGAACGGCTTGAACCATTCGGCGACGCGCTGCGCATAGTACCCCGCAGCGTTAACCACGAATTCACAGCGGATATCGCCCTTTTCAGTGCTGATGACCCATTCATCCCCATCACGGCTGGCGCCCGTCGCCGGCGTAAACCGCAGGATTTTCGCCCCAAGATCGCGCGCGCCTTTTGCGAAAGCCTGCGTGATCTGCGCCGGGTCCATATCGCCATCGTAGCGGTCGTACAAACCACCTTCGAGGTCATGGGTTTCCATGAACGGATAGGCGTCTTTCAGATCAGCATTTGACATCATCTCCATCGGCAGGCCTTGCGCAGCGGCCATCCCGCGGACCCGCTCAAACTCCATCATGCGTTCTTTGGAATGGGCCAAGCGGACCGATCCGGTGACGTTGTAATTGATCGGATAATCAACCTTGTCCGCGATTTCACGATAGAGGGTCGTTGAATAACGTTGCATGTTCATTACGGCCCAACTTGCTGAAAAGTTTGGTATATTTCCAGCAGCATGCCAGGTCGAACCAGCGGTCAGTTCGTTCTTTTCAAGAAGAACGCAATCGGACCAACCGGCTTGCGCCAAGTGATAAAGACAGGACGTCCCCACGACGCCACCGCCGATAATGACCACACGGGCTGTTGTCGGAAAATCGCTCATCATGGGACCTTTCAGTAGACGGGCGGCGCGATGATCCAGATCGCAACCGCGGGGATTTCGTAAGGGTTGGCCCAGCGAAACCGCTGGCCGCGCATCCGGAAGCTATCGCCTTCGGAGAGGGTAAGTTTCTCACCATCAAGCCAGACATCAAGCTGACCAGAGACAAGATAGGCAAGTTCTTGTGTTCCGCGTCGCACCGAATCTTCGCGCGCGGCACCGGGATCAAAGACCGAGTGGACCGCTTGGAAGTCATCGGTGAGATCGGGGGATAACAGCTCTTCGGTTAACCCTAAAATACGGGTGCCGATGGGGCGCCGGGCATCGGCGCGCACGACAATATCGTCCTCGCCTGGACGGGTCGTAAGCAGGTCGGCCGACACATGAAGCGCGTCTGCCATGGCAGCAAGATCAGCAGGGTCCGGCGTTGATAGATCGCGTTCGATCTGGCTTAACCAGCCGACGGATTTGCCCAGATCATCGGCAAGCGACTGAAGCGTCCGGCGCCGTGACTTGCGCAAAGCTCGAAGATCAGCACCCAAAGACGTCGTTGTCATATTCACATCCATGAAAAATGTGATGAAATTTTCACACTATTTTTCATCTCTGAGTCAAGAAATTAGTACTCGAGCCGTCAACTACGCTGCATTTTCATCGGAATCGTTCGCGCCAAGCGCAATAAATGGGCCATGTACGGTTTCATCGTGTCGTCGCTGCGCGTCGCTGCGAACAGGCGCCGGGTTAACCCTGATTCTGTGATCGGGCGGGTCACGTAATCAGAGTTGAATCTGACCTCGCGTACGACCCAGTCCGGCAGCACCGACACACCGCGGTTCGACGCGACGAGCAGCAAGATGACGGCTGTCAATTCAACCTGCCGGACTGAAGCGGGTTCCACTTTTGCGGGGGTCAGAAGCTGGCTGAAGACATCAAGCCGCGCCCGGTCAACGGGATAGGTGATCAGCGTTTCACCGCGAAAATCCTCGGCTTCGATGAACTCTTTTTTCGCCAAAGGATGTTTGGAGGAGGCCACAAAGACCGGCTCGTAATCAAAAAGAGGCGTGAAATCGACGTTTGGCAGCGTCTCCGGATCCGATGACACGACCAGATCCACCCCTTCCTTTTGCAGCGCGGGTAAGGCGTCAAACGCAAGCCCGGGCCGGATATCGACGTCGACATCTGGCCAGCCTTTGCGGAATTCCTCAAGGACGGGGAACAGCCATTCGAAACAGGCGTGACACTCGATCGCGATATGAAGCCGACCCACTTTGCCGTCTTGCACACCCTCGAAGTCTTGTTCCAAAGCGGCAACTTGCGGCAGAACCGTCTCGGCCAAGGTCAGCAATTTCATGCCCGCCGCTGACAGTTTCAACGGCTTGGAGCGACGTATAAAAAGCTCGACCCCGGTCTGGTCCTCAAGCCCTTTGATCTGATGGCTCAGCGCAGATTGCGTGATATTCAACACATCAGCGGCCCGCGCCAACCCGCCGGATTCGTGGATGGCCTTGATGGTGCGCAGGTGCCGGAATTCGATATTCATATGAACAAAGCTCAAGATCGTGATGAGAGTTATGAAATTGTTTCACGAACGCCGTTATGAGACAACCATAACAGCCCGAAAAAACCGAAAGCCTGCGCTATGATCCGTCCGAATGTGTCGTTCGAATTCTTCCCTCCGAAATCGCTTGAGGCCTCTTTCCGGCTTTGGGACACAGTGAACACGCTTGCGCCGCTTGATCCAAAATTCGTGTCTGTGACGTATGGCGCGGGTGGTACGACGCGGACGCTGACGCATGAAGCGGTCGCGGCGATCCACAAAACAAGCGGCTTGAACGTCGCAGCGCACCTGACATGCGTGGACGCGACAAAGGCGGAAACGCTTGAAATTGCGCAACAATATGCAGAGGAGGGCGTGACAGAGATCGTTGCGCTGCGGGGCGACGCACCAAAAGGATCGACCAAATTTGCGCCGCATCCGGACGGTTTCAACGACAGTTGTGACCTCATCGCGGCACTTGCGGACACAGGCAAATTCACGATCCGTGTCGGCGCCTACCCCGAGGCGCATCCCGAAGCGGTCAGCGCACAATCAGATGTGGACTGGCTGAAAGCCAAGCTTGATGCCGGGGCACACTCTGCGATCACGCAGTTCTTTTTCGAGGCTGACACTTTCTTTCGGTTCCGCGACCGTTGCGTCAAAGCGGGGATCACCGCGCCAATCATTCCAGGCATTCTGCCGATCGAAAACTGGTCAGGGGTTCGCAAGTTCGCGACCTCTTGCGGCACGTCGATCCCCGCATGGTTGGACGAGATGTTCACCACTGCCGCACGCGATGACCGTGAAGACCTGCTGGCGACGGCCCTGTGCGCCGAATTGTGCACGGATCTTTTGGAAGGCGGCGTGACGGATTTGCACTTCTACACGCTCAACAAACCAGAGCTGACGCGCGATGTGTGTCACGCGCTTGGGGTCGTTCCAAAAGTTCAGTTACAGAACGTCGCTTAACCACTTTTCACCGTCTTGAACCCCCGCTAGCGTCCTAACCGAAGGAGACGCCTATGCGGATTGCCCAAACACAAAAAGACCTGCCAAGCCCGGACGAGGTTTTGTCAATGTCAGGGCTCGAGTTCATGGAACGGATGCGCGACGGTCGCCTGCCCCGCCCGCCGATCACCGGCCTTTTGAAGTATGCAGTGCACAGCGTCGAAGACGGCCGCGTCGTCTTTCGCGGCACTCCGGAATTTGCCCATACGAATCCGATGGGCGGCGTGCATGGCGGCTGGTACGGCACGTTGCTGGACAGCTGTATGGCCTGCGCCGTGATGACGAAAGTCCCGAAGGGCAGTGTCTATACCACTTTGGAATACAAGATAAATATCGCTCGTGCGATCCCGCTTGGCATGTTGATCGAAGCCATTGGGGAGACCGACCACGCGGGCCGCTCAACCGGTGTGGCTCATGGCGAAGTTCGCGGCGTCGAAGATGGCAAACTTTATGCCACAGGGTCCACAACCTGTCTGATCATGACGCCGTAAGCGGAGGTTCGACCCGCGCATGATCCACCGGGACAGAGCCGTGGACGGCCTCTGAAGGACATGCGCCAACAACACGAGGGCCGCGCGACAGAAAGATCTTTCCCATCCCCCGCCAGTTTCCGACAGACGGCGCATCGGCGTCCTGTGGGAAGCGTCCGCGCCAGCCGTCAGGCAAGGTCACACCGCACATCTCGACCTTTTCCATTAACCATATGAAGGGGATGTTCGCCAAGGGTCGCGCGGCGCGAAATCCGCTAAGCTGGCCACCGATATCGCCATGCGTGCCGCGAAACCACATCTGTTCCATATGGCCGTCCCAATCGGACGGGCATTGCCACATCACAGGTGCGTAGGCGAGCCGCGTTTCATCCAAGGCAACCGCGTGAAAGCCGTTGCGGATGGACGGACCGAGGGCGTGATTGTGGAATGCGTGCTGAACATCCGCCCACCGCCACAGAGCCGGCAGACGCAAACCCAGAGCCTTGACGGTGTCCCAGACAGCAACCGCTTCAATGGGCGCTTTCTCGTGGCAATATTCTTGCGAAAAGATCACCGACTCGCGGCTTTCAGGCGCATCCTGATAATGACGATAGACCTGCCGAATGTTTCGGACAGTTGCGTGTTCAGGCATCAAAAGTCCGACACGATCAATCACACCGGCCAATGAGCGGACAGCATAAGCCCCACGCGAATAGCCGATCAGAATGATCTTGTCGCCGGACCGGTAGCGCGAAGCCAAAAACCCATAAGCCCTTTTAATCTGGCGATTAATGCCACGCCCGGTCATCACATTGACGGAGGCTTTCCAATCCGACCATTGGATCCCCGCCTCATAGTAAAGCGACAGATGCTCGATCTTGTCGGCTTCCTTGAGCAGTTTTAGCGCAAGACCAGCATGAGTTTCAGAGCCCTCCTCAAGCGAAGACATTGTGCCGTCCAGAATGATCACATGGGTCAGCGGTCCGCGCACAGGCACATTGGGCGATTGCGACCACCGCCCCGCGCGCCCGATCAGCGCAAGGAGGCGCTCACTCAGCCGCAAGAGGTCTCTCTTGCAGATGTGACCAGACCCGTTGGGGTGTAAACGGCATGTCGATCTTGTGGATGCCTTCGTCCCAGACCGCGTCCAGAACCGCGTTCGCAACAGCGGCCAAAGCGCCGATGGTTCCCGCCTCGCCACAGCCCTTCATTCCCATCGCATTGTTGGTAGAAGGCACAGGCTCGGAATAGAACGCAATCATGGGACAATCATCGGCCCGCGGCATTCCATAGTCCATGAAACTTGCCGTGAGCAATTGTCCATCCTCGTCATAAACCACGCGTTCTGTGACCGCCTGTCCGATCCCCTGCACAACACCGCCATGCACCTGGCCCTCTGCTAGCATGGGATTGATAAGATTTCCGAAATCGTCCGTGACGGTGTACTTAACAACCTCTACCACGCCGGTTTCAGGGTCGATCTCAATCTCGGCCACGTGGGCGCCATTGGGGAAGCTGCGGTCCTCTAGCGTGGTGCGGGCCTCATGGGTCAGCAGATCGGCACGACCGGCGGCGCGGGCCATATCTGCGACCTCCAGCACGGTCGGCGTGAAGTTTGAGCCTTCGATACGGAATGTCTCGTGGTCAAAGCTGATGTGATCGGCATCGACGCCCAGTTGGTCCGCCAGAAACGGGGTAAACGCGGCAATCATCGTGTCGACGGTGACCAACGTCGCGCTGTTTTGCACCGTGACCGAGCGGGAGCCGCCCGTGCCGCCCCCTTTCGCAATCAGGTCGCTATCACCCTGAATAACCTTGATTTTCTCAGCCGGGATACCGGTTTGATCGCTGAGGAATTGCGCATAAACCGTCTCGTGACCCTGCCCGTTTGACTGGGTGCCGACATAAATTGAGGCCGTGCCGTCGTCGTTAAAGACAACCTTCGCGCCCTCGGACGGATCGCCCAGAATGCTTTCGATGTAATAGCACAGCCCCTGTCCGCGCAGTTTGCCTTGCGCTTTCGATGCGGCTTTGCGCGCGCCAAACCCGGCGCGATCCGCCTCGCCTTCAACCCGCGCCAGCACCTTTCGAAAGTCGCCGACATCATAGGTGACATCCGTCGGGCTGGTATAGGGCATCTGATCGGCGCGAATGAAGTTCTTGCGCCGCAGCTCCCACGCATCGACGCCCAGCGCGCGGGCGGCGTAATCCATGGCACGTTCCAGCGCAAAGATCGCCTCGGGGCGGCCGGCGCCGCGATAGGCATCCACCTGCGTCGTGTTGGTGTAAATCCCCTTAACGCCGAGCCACGCAGCAGGAACATCATAGCACCCCGTCAGCACTTTTGAGAAAAGCTCAGTTTGGATGGGCTGCGCAAACTGCGAGTTATAAGCGCCAAGATTACAAATAGACTCAACGCGGTAGCCGGTGATCCTGTGATCTGCGTCAAACGCCAAACCAACCTTTGTCACCAGATCACGCCCGGCGTTGTCGCTCAGCATCGCCTCCGTCCGCTCAGACATCCACCGGCAGGGGCGGCCCAAAACGCGCGTCGCATGAGCAACAATGAAATACTCTGGATAGGTCATCGCCTTCATACCAAAGCCGCCGCCCACATCGGGGTTCGTCACCCGCACCTTGTCCTCGTCTAGCCCCAACATCGACACAAGCTGGCGCTTTTGCCCCCAGACGCCCTGCCCGTTGACGCAGAAATGCAGCCGGTCGCCGTCCATCTCGGCCCAGCAGCCGCGCGGCTCCATCGAGTTGCAGATGATCCGGTTGTCATCAATCTCGACCTCGACGACATGGGCGGCAGCCTCAAAAGCGGCCTTTGTCGCAGCCTCGTCCCCGATGCCCCAGTCAAAGGCCACGTTGTCGGGGGCCTCATGATGGATCACGGGTCCGCCCGGTACTGGCACCACATGCACGTCCAAATCATTGATATCCAATATGATCTGCTCGACCGCATCGCGTGCCTGCGCTATTGTTTCGGCAAATACCATCGCCACCGGCTCGCCCACAAACCGCACACGACCCTGCGCCAACGAGGGCCGCAGCGGGGCCGCACCTTTGCTGCCGTCACGATTGGTCAGCACTGTTGCACCCATCGCCAGTGTCACGCCTGCCGCCTCAAGATCGTCCGCTGTCACGACCAAATGCACGCCGTCCGCTTCGCGCGCCGCCGATACGTCCAGCTCTGCAATTTCACCGTGCGCCACCGATGATCGCAGCACGATGCCGTGCAATGCGCCCTCGGGTGCGATGTCGTCCACATACTGCCCTGCGCCGGTTAGAAACCGAACGTCCTCGACCCGTTTGACGGGCTGGCTTTTTCCGAATTTTTGCATGGCGCGCACCTTTGCTCTGTTTGATCGGACACTAGCGGGCCAAGGGGCCCCGTCCACCCCTTTCCCTTCGCCGTGCTTCCCGTTATCTGACACTGAACCCAGATCAACAGGACCAGCACGATGGCGATGGAAAAGAACTTCAACGCAACCGAGGCCGAAGCGCGCCTGAACGCCGCCTGGGATAAAGCGGGATGCTTCAAGGCAGGCGCGAACGCGTCGCGCGCGGAAACCTTCTGCATCGTGATCCCGCCGCCCAACGTAACGGGCTCACTGCATATGGGTCATGCGTTCAATAATACGTTGCAGGATATTCTGGTGCGCTGGCACCGGATGCGCGGCTTTGACACGCTCTGGCAGCCGGGTCAGGACCATGCGGGCATCGCCACGCAGATGGTGGTCGAGCGGAAACTGGCCGCCGATCAGCAACCCTCCCGCGCAGAACTGGGCCGTGATGCATTTCTGGACAAGGTATGGGAGTGGAAGGAAGAAAGCGGCGACACGATCATCAACCAGCTCAAGCGGCTGGGCGCGTCCTGTGACTGGGATCGCAACGCGTTTACCATGTCTGGCAATTTCCCAGAGGCCGTGCAGAAGGTCTTCGTCGAGATGTATAACAAGGGCCTGATCTATCGCGGCAAGCGATTGGTCAACTGGGACCCGCATTTTGAGACCGCGATTTCCGATCTTGAGGTCGAGAATATCGAAGTTGCAGGCCACATGTGGCACTTCAAATACCCGCTCGCGGGGGGCGAGACGTATACATATGTCGAGAAGGACGAAGATGGAAACGTCACGCTTGAGGAAGAGCGTGATTATATCTCAATCGCGACGACACGGCCCGAAACAATGCTGGGCGATGGCGCGGTTGCCGTTCACCCAGATGACGCGCGCTACGCGCCCATTGTCGGCAAGCTGTGCGAAATTCCCGTTGGCCCCAAAGAACACCGTCGCCTGATCCCGATCATCACCGACGAGTACCCCGACGCGACATTCGGCTCGGGCGCGGTCAAGATCACCGGCGCACATGATTTCAATGATTACGAAGTTGCCAAGCGCGGCAACATCCCGATGTATTCGCTGATGGATACCAAGGGCGCGATGCGAAGCGACGGCAAACCCTATGCCGAGGAAGCTGCCGTCGCCCAAGCCATCGCGAATGGCGAACAGGAGTTCGACGAGGCGATGATCGCCGCCATGAACCTTGTGCCCGACGCTTACCGCGGGATGGATCGGTTCGAGGCCCGCAAAGCGGTTGTTGCCGATATCACCGCCGAAGGTCTGGCCGTGATGATTGAGGCCGAACCCGCTTCGGGCGATCAGGAAGACACCACTGGCGCGCCCGAAATGGTCCCCTATGTCGAAAATAAGCCAATCATGCAGCCCTTCGGCGACCGCTCAAAGGTCGTCATCGAACCGATGCTCACCGACCAGTGGTTCGTCGACACCGCCCAGATCGTCGGCCCCGCGATGGATGCCGTCCGGTCGGGCGAAACCCAAATCCTGCCCGAGCAGCACAAGAAGGTCTATTTCAACTGGCTCGAGAATATCGAGCCCTGGTGTATCTCGCGCCAGCTGTGGTGGGGCCACCAGATCCCTGTCTGGTATGGCTTCGATCTGTCCGGCGCAGGCTTCACCGACGATGAAGGCGACGGCGCGTTGGACGAGGTCGAACTGATGAGCCTGCTGTCCCAGCAGCGCCTGCTTACCGGCACCGAACGCGCCCATTGCGCGCCCGATTTCGACGCCGTTTCAAGCCAATTTGGCGACGTTCTGGCCGATCTGCCCACGCCGCTGCACCACGCCCGCGTGGTCGAGGTGGCCGACCGCAATGCCGCGATTCACCTTATCGCGGAAAGCCTCGCGCAATATTCCATGGATCAGGACCCGACCAAGCTGGTCTATCCGGTCTGGCGCGACCCGGATGTTCTGGATACCTGGTTCTCCTCCGGTCTGTGGCCCATCGGCACACTCGGCTGGCCCGAGCAGACACCCGAGTTGGAAAAATACTTTCCCACCGATGTGCTGATCACCGGTTTCGATATCATCTTCTTCTGGGTTGCGCGCATGATGATGATGCAATTCGCAGTCGTAGATCAGAAACCTTTCCATACGGTTTACGTCCACGCCCTTGTTCGTGACGAGAAGGGCAAGAAAATGTCGAAAAGTGTCGGCAATGTTCTTGATCCGCTGGAACTGATCGACGAATACGGCGCGGATGCTGTCCGGTTCACCTTGACCGCAATGGCGGCGATGGGGCGTGATCTGAAGCTCTCCACGCAGCGGATCGCTGGCTATCGCAACTTCGGCACCAAGCTGTGGAATGCCGCGCGCTTTGCCGAGATGAACGACGTCTTCCGTACAGACGCGAGCCATACGCAAGCCATACCCGAGCCATACCCGAACCATACCGTACATCGCTGGCTCATCGGCGAGACCGCGAAGGTCCGCGAAGAGGTCGATGCCGCGCTTGAGAACTACTGTTTCAACGACGCCGCCAACACGCTTTATGCCTTTGTTTGGGGTAAGGTTTGTGACTGGTATGTCGAGCTGTCAAAGCCGTTGCTGCAAGGCGATGACGCCGATGCAAAGGCCGAAACACAACAGGTAATGGCGTGGGTTCTGGACCAATGTTTTATCCTGCTGCACCCCATCATGCCGTACGTCACCGAAGAACTGTGGGGCACATCGGGTGACCGCGACAAGATGCTCGTTCATGCAGATTGGCCGACCTATCAAGCCGCTGATCTGGTTGATAAAAAAGCTGATGCTGAGATGAACTGGGTGATCACTTTGATCGAGGCTGTCCGCTCTGCCCGCGGCGAAATGCACGTTCCCGTCGGGCTGAAAGTGCAGATGCTGCACACCGGATTGACCGCCGACGCCCACGCCGCGTGGGACCGCAATGAAGCGATGATTAAACGTCTCGCGCGGATCGAAACGCTTGATGAAGTCGACACTTTGCCCAAAGGCTGTGTGAGCCTGTCGGTCGAGGGTGGAACCTTTGCGTTGCCGCTGGCCGATATCATCGACGTTGCCGAAGAAAAGGCGCGTCTTGAGAAGGTTCTGGGCAAGCTGGCGAAGGAAATCAGCGGCCTGCGCGGTCGTGTGAACAACCCTAAATTCGCGGCCTCCGCACCAGCGGAAGTTGTTGAAGAAGCTGTAGAAGAAGTAGTTGAAGGATCAGAGGAGTAATCAACCACT
>ERZ1740067.920-NODE-920-length-21889-cov-8.838738_pt1 | contig 21889 bp, 13 predicted proteins | sample MGYA00581736_ERZ1740067 | MGnify/ENA primary metagenome ERZ1740067 (study PRJEB43018, sample SAMN04849236) | marine metagenome | isolation source: floating plastic debris | place: Pacific Ocean | collected 2008-08-27 | study: EMG produced TPA metagenomics assembly... | reverse complement strand
GCTGATTGCCGTATAGCAAAAACACAATCGCCGCAAACCCCACCGTCAGCAGCGTTGGCCCCTCATACCCACTAATGAGCAAAAAGCCAATATAGCCAAAAATCAATCCGCTCGCTCCCATGTGAATCGCTTCACGGCCAAAGAGCCAAGTGCCAAACCCACCAATCAGCAAAATCGTCACCGTAATGGTGTAAAAGTCACTCGCATTCGCCAGCTCACCCTGCACCAAAATCAGCCAACCCAACACCAAAAACGGCAGCGTATTTGCCAGCAAATGACCAAAGTCTCGGTGAAACAGCGGCGAAAAAGGAATCCCCAACAGCCCAATCGGCTGACGCGGCCGAATACCAAACAAACGACCGAGTCCATTGCCAAACAGCAGCAAATTCATCAGGCTCGTCGTCCACGTCAAAATAACGCTGTCACGCAGCACATCTAATCTGCCCTGCCATGAAGGATCATTGGTATACAGCGCCATCACCACAACGCCCAGCACAAGATATAAAAATATGACCTGTGACTTAGAATTGAACACGCTTAGAAACCTCGCCCACACAGCTTTTGATGATGTGGGACAATATAACCGTTATCTGTAGGGTTGACCAAAGAAAGAATGAAAAACACCACAAAAATTAGAGGGAACATCAGGAAATTCGCCTCATCATTGATCGCACTCTGCACAATGCTCTGCATGACAGTAGGTGTCATGGCCATCGGCGTATTTGGCTTCGCAACCCCCAGCTGGGCTTTCCTCGAAGACGACATGGACATGCTACTCACCAACAACGAATGCCCCGTGTGCATCCTCAACGACGCCGACCTCTCTGGCGCTGAGCTACATATGGCCAACCTCAAAGTCGCCTCGCTCACCGGCGCCAACCTCACCGGCGCAGACCTCAGCGACACCAACCTCATGCTGTCTGAGCTAGTGGGGGCCAACCTCACCGATGCCAACCTTTCGGGCGCTGAAATGAACGGTGCTCGCCTCCAAGACGCAGTCCTTACCGGGGCAGACCTCTCAGGCGCTATTCTCACCCAGGCCAACCTAGAAGACGCCAACTTACAAAACGCTAAACTCATCAATACCGAACTCACCGCAGCGGTCGTCGGCGTTGCCAACTTCAGCGGCGCAGACCTTACAGGCGCTAACCTGCGGGGCGTAAACCGTAGCCGCGCTATCTTCTGCCACACCATCATGCCCGATGGCGACGAAGAGAATCGTGACTGCGATTGATATTACGTCAATAGATAGATAGCTAAATTTACGACATAGGGGCATAGTGATGCGTTGGCATCGGCCTCACCACAGGTGATAGCCCCTTACACAAACCAGATTCACCGACGGAGTCTTTCACTATCAATTCTCTCGATCAGCCCCCAACACAGTCTCCAGAACAGCCTCAGAAGCAAGCACCACAACAGCCCAAACAACAGCTTCAAAAGCCAAAGGGATTTAGCCTATTTCGGCGACTAGAGTGGATTCTAGACCCAGTGACATACCTAGAACGAGCCCAAACGAAAACACCTGATTTCTTTGAAGAAGACTCTCTCGGATTCGGCGACGGCCCTACGGTCATCACGAGCCACCCCGAAGCGATTCAATACATTTTGAGCCGCGATCGCGTAGCGTCTTTGAAAAAGAATCGCGTACCCGCCACCGCCAAGAATCGCCAAGCATTCAGCGCCCCCGGTGAGTTCAACCGCATCCTCTCACCGCTCATTGGCGATACGTCTGCCATTATGCTTAGTGGCGAGCAGCACAAAACGCGTAGACAACTCATGGCCCCTGCCTTTCACGGCGATCGCCTAACCGTATACGGCCAGCTTATTTGCGATCTTACCCACGAGCAAGTCAACACCCTGGCTCCTGGTCAGCCTTTCGCAGCTCGCGACCTCACCCAGCAACTCTCTCTCCAAACCATTGCTAAGGTAGTGCTAGGCTTCACCGACGGGCCTAATTCACAAACCATGCTGGATATTCTGACAGAGACCGCTGACGGTTTCGGCTCACCTGCGTCAGCCATGTTGCTATTTTTTAACGCTCTACAAAAAGACTTAGGCGCATGGAGTCCCTGGGGACGTTTTCTACAGCTCAAGCGCCAGCTCGACGAGCTATTGTACGCAGAGATCGATACCCGGCTTCAGCACCCAGACCCTAGCCGTACTGATATTCTCTCTATGCTGATGGCATCGCGTACCGAAGCTGGAGAAGCCCTCACAAAGCAAGAACTTCGAGATGAGCTCATAGCCCTCTTGCTAGCAGGTCATGAAACAACGGCAACTGCGATCGCTTGGAGCCTGTACTGGATTCACCGCGATACCGGCGTCAAAGAGAAACTCCTTGCCGAACTCGACGCCCTCAGCCCAAACGCGTCTCCCAGCGAGATCGCTCAGCTACCCTACCTCAGCGCCGTTTGCAAAGAAACCCTGCGCCGTTCCCCAGTAGCTATGTTCACCTTCCCCCGTGTCGCCCAGGAGCCCGTTGATATACTGGGTTACCACTTCGAGCCAGAAACCGTCTTCCTCGGCTGCATTTTCCTCACCCACCAAAGACCCGACATCTTCCCAAACCCCACCGTCTTCCGCCCCGAACGATTCCTAGAGCGCAAATTCTCACCCTACGAATTTATTCCCTTTGGCAATGGAGCGCGTCGATGTGTCGGCGAAGCACTGGCCCAATATGAACAAAAGCTAGCGATCGCCACCCTACTGCGCAACTACACCTTCCGCCTCGCGCACCAAACCCCCGAAAAAGCAAAACGACGAGGGGTCACCCTTGCACCCGCTAGAGGTGTTCCTATGATATTTGAAGGTAAAAAGTCTCCATAAATCCATCGCCATGCCAACACTTGTTCAACCCAACAACATCCTCACAGCTCAGCCAGCTGTCTTCAACCGCACCCACTGGGATCGCATCCGCCTAACTGGCGCAGATCGCGTTCGTTTTCTGCACAACCAAACAACCAACAACATCGAACAGCTCAGCGCCGGGCAGGGCTGTCACACAGTGTTTGTCACTTCTACAGGGCGCACCATTGACCTAGCATCGGTGTATGCCTTGCCCGATTCGCTGCTGCTAAGTGTATCGCCTGGTATGGGCAAAACCCTACACGACTGGATGGACCGCTACATTTTCTTTTCCGATAAAGTGACGCTCACCATTGAGAGCCAGGAAAACTTTCTTTTTACGGTAGTCGGTGAAAATGCAGATAAAATCGCCCGCTCACTCGGTGCAGAGGCACTAGTCGGCCAGCCAACCTTCTCTCATCAAAGCATGACGCTACCCGAACCAGAGCCAGGCACTGGCTCAGAATCAGCACTCTCTTTTAACATGGCAGTTGGCAGTGACTTGGCGCTCCCAGGTTATACCCTGTGGGGGCCAAAGCAACATGCAGACAGTGTATGGCAAGCACTGTGCAAAGCGGGTGCCAACCCCCACGATAACGACCAGTGGGAACAGCTGAGAATTCAGCAGGGCCGCCCCATGCCCGCTAGCGAACTCACCGATGACGACAACCCACTTGAAGCCGGGCTATGGCAAAGCGTCTCTTTTGAAAAAGGCTGCTACATCGGTCAAGAAACGATTGCTAGACTCAACACTTACCAGGGCGTGAAAAAAAGACTGTGGGGCATCACCCTAAACACGCCGGTACCCGTAGGTAGCACGATCACAGCTGAGGGCACCAAAATCGGTAAAGTCACCAGTCTCGCTCACGCGTCCACCCAGAACTTTACAGAAAACTTCGGCCTAGCCTACATCCGCACAAAAGCAGGCGGAGAAGGGCTAACCGTTAGCATTGAGGGAAACCCCGCCCAGGTCACAGCGCTGCCCTTTACAACACACGAGTACTACACCCCCGAAGCAACGTAGACCAGGAAAAATCGGTCAAAACAAAATAGATAGGCGCAAAATAGCCCCAAAAAATAGGGTTCCTAAAAGACACGGGCGTACTACTGGCACGATACTTGCCCTGCGGCAATCAGCACAAGCCAGCCTCCATGTGGTCTACCTTCAAAACCTTTTTGTGGCAAACACGCAGTGCCTTATTCATTGCACCAAAAGAAGGTGCGCCTAAGCCAGTTCGAATACTCCTCGTTGACGACACACCAACGAACTTAGCGGTTCTCTCCGAATCAATTCAAGACCAAGGCTAGACAACACTATTTGCCACGGATGGGGAGACGGCCATTGAGCAGGCAGAGTATGCGCGTCCTGACCTCATCTTGCTAGACGTGATGATGCCAGGAATCGATGGCTTTGTCGGAATCAACAGATAAAGTAAAAGGGCTCAAGCTGGGCGCGGTAGACTACATTACCAAGCTCTTTCGGCAGGAAGAGGTCGTCACCCGCGTTGGCAGGCAGTTGCGGCTACACCAAATAAACCATCAGCTCGCCCCAAAAAACGAACTACTCAACGAAAAAGTACAAGAGCAGGTCAAAACAGAATCTCAGCTTCAGCGACTTACCCAGGAACTAGAACAGCGAGTACAGCAGCGCACCGCCGAACTTAGCACAGTTCTGGAGGACCTAAAGCAAACGCAAATGCACTAAGTGCAAAGCGAAAAAATGTCTTCACTTGGCTAAATGATGGCAGGCATAGCCCATGAAATCAACAACCCCGTAAACTTTATCTACGGAAACCTGAAGCCAGCTAATGGCTACTTTCAAGATTTAATTGGGCTGGTAGAACATTATCAAGAATGCTATCCAAATCCAAAGCAAGAACTACAAGAACATCTGGATACACTTGACGTTGAATTTATGACAGAAGATGCTTACAAGCTTCTAGAGTCTTTAAAAATTGGCGCTGATCGCATTCGGCAAATCGTACTATCATTGCGCAATTTCTCCCGGCTAGATGAAGCCAAAATGAAAGCCGTGAATATCCATGAAGGCATTGACAGCACCCTACTCATTTTGCAAAGCAGGCTTTGGGGCAAAGCAGGGGCTCAAGCCGTCGAAGTTGTCAAAGAGTGTGGCGATTTACCGCCGGTAGAGTGCTACCCCAGCCAATTAAACCAGGTATTTATGAATATTGTGGCTAACACTGTTGATGCGCTTGAAGAGTACGCCAGTGGCAAACCGCCGAATGAAGTCGCCATACCAAGCATTCACATTTGTACAGCAGTCGCCGCCAATAAAACAGTCCTCATTCAGATAACAGATAACGGCCCAGGCATACCAAAAGATATCCGCAAGAAACTCTTTGACCCTTTCTTTACCACTAAGCCCGTTGGCAAAGGAACAGGCCTAGGCCTTTCGATTAGTCATGAGATTGTCGTTAAAAAGCACAAGGGCTCCATCAGCTGCGTGGCAATATCCGAAGGCGGTACCCGCTTTTTGATAGAAATTCCTAGCCAGCAGTCAAACCAGCCAGCACAGCCTATTCCCCCGCAAGCCAGTAAAGCACTTCAGACCTCAATGCCTTAATATCGCGATAAAATGCTTGCTTTGCAAACTGTCCAATCGCATCGATAGGGCTAAACGAGCTGCTGGCCTCCCACTGAATATCTTGAGCAATGGGCGTTGTATGCGATCCCTGAAGAATTCGCACCGTTGTTGTTTTTGGGAAGCGCCCGGCTAGCACATCGCTTAGAGGTCGAGTTTGGTCGATGCTGTCGTTGCGAAACTTGACGAGTAAGTTGTAGGGCGTTGCGTATTTCGACTGGATCAACGCTAGCGTTTCTTCGGGGCTAGGCACAAATTCTAGGCGAGTATCGAGCTGAAAATCTGGGATGAGCTGAGTGAACTGTTCTAGCAAAGGAATCGATTTGCGAGCAGGAAAGTTATTAAAAGAGATAAAGATATTGCCAGCGCGCGCCATGCCCGATTGGCTACCGATTAACAAATGTACTTTGCAGCCCATGCTGTGCCCAAGACCATAGATAGGAAGAGACTGTAGCTCTGGGCGGCGCTTGCAAAGGAAGGTGAGGCCTTGCTCGAAAGTGATAAGGGTTTCAGAGGCGATCGCGCCATGGTCAAACGTATTAATAAACGGCGTAGAAATAACGGCATATCCTTCTTGATACAGCGCTTCTAGCAGCCACCGATAGGTAAGGTGAGGCGCAGCCGCCACAAACGCCCCACCCAGGAAATGAATAATCGCTCTAGGCCGCTCGGGCACCAAAAACCAGTTGCCAGACACTTCCTGCCAATACATAAACCCTTCAACCGCTACCATTGCAATGCTTTGATTTTAGTAACTTTGGGCTCTCTATGCGCAGTCGCCAATCAAGTATTGCCACTATCTAGATCGCTATGGTATATTCAGAAGCCAACACAAGGACGTATAGCTCAGTTGGTTAGAGCGCATCGTTGACATCGATGAGGTCCGCCGTTCGAGTCGGCGTACGTCCATTCCTTGAAACTACTGACCTGTAAGGATTTCTCAATTAGCTCGCTGAGATTTGAGTTGACTCAAAGTGCTAATTTTCTGAAAGTTTGCACCAATTTTTATCGAATCTAGTGCTCTATTATCGAATCTAGTGCTCTATTACCGAATCTGATGCATGTTTACATTTATGAATATAGCGCAGGGAAATAACCTATAAGCCATGTAGGAAGAGGCTTTCATCCGCTACCCACTTTTTCGACGACTCAATAAAGGTGACCTCAGCGATGATGGGCACTTCCTTGGGATGGGAAATCTTGGTCTTTCTCTAGAGAGAATCTCTGCCTGCTAGGTTCAAAAAATCAGTGGTCGTTTATTTTACTTAGCCCGTTATGAAGCTATTGGCTCACAGACAAGGTGATACTCAACTTGCTGGCATGACGTGGCAGCGAAACCTCACCAGACAATTCCACCCGCTATCGACCTATTTGTGCAACAAAGCTATTCTTCATCGTAACCCTCATCGAAGCCTTCATTTGAAAACTCTTCATAAGGCGGTTCTTCATAAGATGAATCCTCGTAGATTAGTTCTTCGCTATAGTTTGGCTGTTGTTCTAAGTAAGGTGGTATTTCTGGGTCGCTTTCAACAATTTCGTCTTCCGGGTAATCGTCAGTGAAAGCGCCTTCGTTGCCCACGCCGTTATCAGGATAGGATTCGCTATCTGGTGAGGTGATGTCGCTGCTTTCGTCATTCTGTTCTATGTCCTGCCCTGTCTCGGATGGTGCTGGGGAATCGTTCTCTCTTTCTTCTTCTATAGCCCCGCCATCGAATTCGCTCTCAAATTCACTCTCAAATTCACTCTCAAAGCCGTAGTCGTCTTCGATGGTGCCGCTGTAGAGCTCAAAGGCATCTTCTTCTAGAAAGTCTTCTTCAGCGGAGTAGTCGTCTTCCCAGTAGTCGTAGTTTTCTGAGTAGGCGATTTCTTGATCTGAGAAGATGGCGGTCTCTTGTGCTTGCTGAGAGAGGACTTGGGCGATCGCGTCAGGATCTTGGTTGCGCTCTGCGGTGCCGGGGGAAAGATCAGCTGTTTCATCGACTGCTAGTGCTTGGCTGTACAAGTTTGCTGCAGCTTGAGTATTGCCAGAGATGGCTTTTTCTTCGGCCTGGCTGATGAGATATAGTGCTTGCGCTTTTGCAGCGGCTTCTTGGGGACGATGGGTAATGCCTGCTGTGGTCGGTGCCAGATCGAACTCGCTTGGCGAGATGTTGGCGAGATGCCTAAAGAGGCTGAGCGCTGGGCGGCTAAGACCTTCTGCGCCAAGACCCATGGCGTATAGCGCAACTGAAGGATGGGGTGGAAAGTCTTCACAAATAAGCTGGTAATCTAACAGGACTTTTTCGGGCCGGGTGTCTATGGGGTCCATGTATTGAATCCAGTCGTTGGCAGTGGGGTTGCCCGCAATGCGATCGCATACTAGTTCTGCAATCTTTTCTGTATCGGTTCCGCCGACTTGTGCGGTTTTATCTTTACTGGCCGTTGCAATTAAGCGGCCATCGGGGCTAAAGTTAGCCATCATGACTTCGGCTTTGTGGGTCAGGCCAATGATGGGCTCTCCCTTTTCTATATCCCACACGCTGGCGCTGCCGTCCGCGCTGGCCGTGACAAGGCGCTCGCCTCGTCTATCGAATCTGACAGTATTGACCGCCTGCCTGTGGTTAAAGGTGTCTCGGAGGGTGGGCGCACTGTTGTTGTTTGCAGGCCAGAAACGGCTGACGTCCCAGAAGCCGCCGCTATGGGGGGCTTTGCCTTCTAAATCCCACACCTTGGCAGTGCGATCGCGGCTGCCAGTGACCAGCAAAGTGCCATCGGGGCTGAAGCGAACAGTGTTTACCCAGTTGTGATGACGGGGCTGAAAGGTGGGTATCGATAGAACGTTTGGCGTTTCTTGGTCTACAGTGCCGTCTTGCAAATCCCAGCCGTCTTGCAAATCCCACAGGGCTGCTTTGTTACTATCACTGGCGGTTGCTAGGTATCGACCGTTTGGGCTAAATATAGCTTCGCTTACGGCATGGTTGTGCCTTAGGATGAGTGCTAGGGTGCCGCGTTCAACGTCCCATATTCTTGCTTTTTTATCGAAGCTAGCAGTGGCTAGGCGAGTGCCTTTGGGGTCGAACTTGACGGATCGAACGCCCCCTTCGTGAGCTAGGGCCGACAGCATCTCTCCTTTCTCGTTGAAGACCCGTGCTTTTTTATCTTTGCTGGCAGTGGCAACCAGGGTGCCGTCGGGATGGAGGCTAACGGCGGTAATATCTGCGGTATGGGTGTGCTCGAAAAGATACTTGGCTTGTTCTACATCCCATAGCCGCACGGTGCGATCGCTGCCGACTGTGACAATTCGCTTACAGTCGTAGCTGACTTCTAGCGTGAGTGCTTTTGCCCCTGCGGTCATGGGTAATGTTTGGATCACCTCTTCTGTAGTGGTGTCCCAAATTTTTACGGTGCCGTCACGGCTAGCCGTAACAATCCATTTGCCGTCTGCCGCACCAAAGTCAATGCTGCGTACGGTGTCGTCATGGGAGAATTGGCGAGTATCTACTCTAGGAGCCGTGCCCCACATTTTAGCGGTGCCATCTTTACTGGCCGTTGCGATTTGGTAGCTGTCAAGGCTGTTATTGTTTGATGCTTGAGTGTCTGTGTTAGTGTCTGTGAGTGTGTTAGTGCCTGAGAGAGAGAGGGCTTGTTCGGCGGGGCGCGTGGGCCTGAAGCTGGCGGCGGTGATAGCGTTTTCGTGGCTAAGGGTGTCGATGACGCTTTCGCTGTGGATGTCCCATACCTGTGCAGACGCGCCGAGACTGGTGGTGAGAAGCCGCTTTCCATCGGGGCTAAAGGCAACTGTTCTCACTTCGTCTTCATGGTTGAATCGAACTAGCTGATCTCCTGTTGTCGCGTTGATGATGCGGGCTGTTTCATCGAAAACGGCGATCGCAATGTTCTGACCATCTGCGCTGAAGGTGACGTCTCTAACGATGTTGTCGTAGGTTTTGGAGAGGGTTGTTGCGCCAGTTGTGAGGTTGATAACGCGGAGCTTGCCATCACTGCTGGCGACGGCTAAGTGGTTACCATCGGGGCTGAAGGCGATCTCATTGATGCGTTGGCCTATGGTTTGTTGAAAAACAGATTGTTGATTGTTGATTGTCCAGATGTGGATGTTTCCGTTGATGTCTGCAGCGGCTAAGCGGTTGCCGTCTGGACTGAAGCGAACGGCGCTGGTGGGCTTGTCTGGATTGTTGGGTAAGCTGGCCGCTAGTATGGCTTTGCCGGTTGCCGATTCAAATACCTGCAGCTTGTTGCCGCTGAGCGTGGCTAGCCACCGTCCGCTATTGGCACTGCTATTTGTTCCCGATTGCGGAGGGCTGAGGCTGATGAATCGTACGCGGCTTTTATGCTCGATGGTGTTCAGCTCGTCACCCGTTTTGGTGTCCCAGACTTTGACGGTTTTGTCGTCGCTGGCGGTCATTACTTTTGTGCCATCGGGGTGAAATGCGATCGCATTTACTTTTCCTTTGTGTGCAAAATTCAACAGTTTTTGAGGCATCTGCGTGCCAGTGGCTGCGCTCCAAAGGCTGGCAAAGCAGTCTTCGCTGGCCGTGGCGATGGTGGTGCCATCTGGGCTGAAGGCGATCGCGTTGACTGCGCCATTGTGGGTAAAGGTTGTGGTTTGGGGGAGTACCGTTAGGCTTTTGCGAAGCACCTGATTAACCCTGGCAGAGTCTTCGCCGATGTCCTGCAGAAGGCTATAGGCTCTGAGGGCCAGCAGTGCGCCAGTTCGCTGCTGGGCAGAGGACTTGGTGACGAGCAGTTCTGCTTCGGCGGCCATGCGTTCTGCAATGTTGCGCTCGCTGGTGATGTACCGCTCATAGGACGTTTGCTCTAGCATGAAGCTGAGCGCGCTTAGGGACGCAATCACGCCAAATAGCGAGCCAATAAAGCGTCTTTGTTTACTGCGTTTAAGCTGAGTGCTGGCTTTTACAAAGTCGGATTCTATCTGGTTTAGCCAGTTGCGCGGTGAGCTGAGGACTTCTTTAAGCAGACCCAGGCGAGGGTTGTCATTCCACAGGAGTCCTTTGGCTTGTTTGGTCTGTTTGTTAGCGTTTAGGTAACATTGCTGATGCCATTCTTTGGCCGCAGGTGAGAGTCTTCTTTGGAGTGCGATCGCCTCTTGTTCTTCATTTTTCCAGCGGAGGAGTTTGTCCCATCCGCGTACAAGTGCGTCGTGAGCGGGTTCTACGTAGGCTTCGCTATCACCTTCTTGCCCCCTCACAATTAGCCTAGCCGCGACCAGTCTTTGCAGTAGCGTCTGTACTCGCGCATTCTTCTTGTTATCTCCAGACACCAGGTTATCTTTATACACCAGCTCAGAGAGCGGCACTCGCCGCCGGGCTAGCTCACCGCCCTCAACCGCTACCATGCGTAGCATGACATGCCGAATGGTTTGGGCGTAGGATTTATCTTCTGCGACCAGTTCAGCGTATTCTTGATTGGCCCGTTGCGTTAGGGAGCCAGCGACACCGCCCAAGGCTCGATAGTCTTCTTCTGTGAGGGCTCGGTTGTCGCTGCGGCGCTCTAGGTAGCGCAGGTACATTTCGCTGAGGGTAAATGAGAGGAGTGGTAGGGCTCCTGGCGTTTGGGCAACATCTTCGATCAGCTGATCGACCAGGCTCGCCGGTTCAAAGTACAAGACTCTGGCCGCTGCCGGTCGCTCAATGGCGGCTCGTAGCTGAGCTTGACCCATCGGTGAAATAACAAACCGAGCGTTCATCCATTCTTCTTGCAGCGCCTCGTCTTGAAACTGGGCTTCAAAATCTAGGCGAAGTGTAGCGACTATCCACAGACATTCCCAGTGAGTGGCCATGGTCTGTTTGAGGATCTTTTGAAACTGATCGGAAGCTTGGAGTGACGCTGATTGAGTGATCAGTTCCTCTGTTTGATCGATGATGAGTAGCAGCTTTTTGTGTGGATTAGCGGTATGCCATTTTGTGAGGAGAGTGGAGAGTGCCTGCTTATCTTTAGCCAATCTCTGCGTGAGTCCAATTCTTTCGCTTTCTGTGACAATTTCACTAAAAGATCTGGCTAGGGCTACGAGCGGCTGTGTCCCTGGCCGAATGACAGGCAGCACCTGAAAATTTCCTTGTTCTTTGACCCTGGGCAATAGTCCTGCTTTTACCAGGCTAGACTTTCCAGTACCTGAAGCCCCGAGTATAACTGTGAGTGGATGAGGTGTTTCTAGTCTTTCCAAAAGCTGTTCTATTTCCTGTTCTCTACCAAAGAATAGATCGCTATTTTCTGGCTCGAAAGATTCTAAGCCTCGGTAGGGATTATTTTCTCTATTCAGTTCGGGGGCGGGCGGTAGGTTAAGCGTGTGGCCAGGGGTCAAAAAAATGAACTCCCCTTTGTCGTGATTTCGCAGTGGGCATAGCTCTGGTGTTTGGCGTTTGTGCTGACCTTCTGTAAGCACTTCTACGCTGTCGCGCAGATATAGATAGAGTTCTGTTGCGGTAATGACACCGTCACCTGCGGGCTGACCGTTTTGTGCAGGTGGGAAGGCGTCGGCTTCCCCTTGTAGTGCGCTTAATAATGCGTCTGCAAAGGGAGAGTGATGGCCTTTTAGTTCACCTCTGTCGCTATCGAGGGAGAGGATGTCCATCGCTTTTTGGTCGTAGGAGGCGGAGGTGATGACTTGCCAGGCGGGGTCTTGGCGGAAGCGGTCGTAGCGCTCTTGGTGGATGACTTGGGGGGTGAAGTTGATGTCGCGCGTGCTAGACCAGCGGAAGGCCCCGGCAAAGCAGCAGTCGAAGATAGCGAGAAAGTGGCGACAGCTTAGGGCGGTGAGGGCGTCGTGCAGGTTCGTCATCGGCAGATAGCTCTGCGTCTCTCCAGGGATGGCGTCTTGAGGAATGAGATAGCCTGCGGGGCCATCGTCTCCGTCTTGGGCGATGCCGTGACCGGCGAAGTACAGGAGAAGTCGGCTGTCGGGGAGCGTTAGGTTCGGTAGTTTGCTTTGAATGAGGGCTTGGAGCGTTTTTAGGTTTGCCTGTTCGTTGAGCAGCGTGATGACTTCGTAGCCGTGGTCTTGCTGGAGGGTGTGGGCGATCGCATCGGCATCGGCAACGGCTGTGCGTAGAGGGGCAATACCGTTAATGTATTGATCAACGCCAATGACAACGGCCAGGCTACGGGAGAATTCTAAGGTGTTCATTGTTTCTTATGGTTTGGATGCTTAGGCCGCACGAAGGTGAAGGCGGTTTGGGTGGTGGCCCAGTCGGTGTAGATTTGCGTCTGCTGGACTAATCGAATGGCTCGGGTGGTTTGTTGTTCTACTTCTCTGTTGGTGATTCTGGCCATGAGCCGATTTAGGCCTTTAGTGTTGCCTAGGTCACGACTGCCGATGGTCGTCATGGGTTGACCGAGTGCCTGGAGTGTTATCAGCGAAGGGTCGAATTCTTCGGTGCAGGCGATGAGCTTTAGCAGGTCTTGCGCTTCTGTGATGCCTTGTTCCCACAGTGCATCGGTGACTTCACCGCTGAGGGCTGCGCCGTTAGCAAACCAAAGCTCTTGCCCTGGCAGCAGTCGCATCAGACTGTTCACCCCATCGGGCTTGATGACGTCTACTTTGTACTGTTGGTTGAGATAGAGGAGGGCACAGTAGAGGGTTTTGTGGCTGTTGTTGCTGAGCTTGATGCGGAATAGGGGCTGGTGCCAGGTGTGATGACGATCGCTGTAGGTATAACTGAGGCGAATACAAGGGTCAGTGATTTCTGTTGCAGCTTTGTGACTGGGCTCTGTGCCGGTATAAATTTTGAGGCCTATGGCTCCTTGAATTTGGCTGCCGGGTGGGCCGGTAAGGTCTGCGATCGCTTTCCACCGCGCTATATGCTCCAAATTTTGAACCGTTTTGCTGATACGGCTTTCTCCGCTAGTCGCAGTCACTAAGGGACGATCATCCGTGACGCTGGTAATTTGATAGCGTTGCTCGGTTGCGATAATTTTGAGATCAGCACCTGCTAGCTGATCGACAGACTGTACATATAAAGAGGGTTGCTCGTTTGGTGCAGTGGTTGCGATCGCCTGTTTTAGCGCCTCCGCATCAGACTCGTTACCGTCTACAAATACTTGCAGCGGTGGCAGCGGTGATGACATCACAACCGCCTTGTAGGTTTCTGCGATATCGAGTGGTTCGTCAATTTCTATTTTGCTCAGCTGCGGCAGTACCTGTGTAATGCCCGCTTGCGTAATTGCGGCTGAGGTTTCTGGGCGCTGTTTTGGTGTTGTGGCTTCAAGTGTGGTTTCAAGGGGGAAGATTTCGAGTAGGGTCGTTTCTTCGGCTGTGGGGCCTTGTAGCCCATGGATGGCTCCGCCGTCTACAATCCAGCCGTGATCGGGATGGTGGCTAAGGGTGAAGTAAGGGGTGGTGGGTGCGATCGCGCCTCCTAAAAACAGCTGCTCTAAATCTTCCGCATGGGTTGCATCTAGCTGTGGCGATTGCGCAGGCGTATTGCTGTGAATCAGGGCGCTCGTTCGCTTGAACAAATCGCGATAGCTCAGTCGGCCACTGGATTTAGTCAGCGAGGCTTGAAGAAAATAGGAGAATGCCCCCCGAGGCTGACCGCTGCCTAAGTATTCTTTTGCTTCCTCAATATTTTGGCAAGCGGCTAGCACGACATGACGTCCTGCCGGTAGCTGCATACCGGCAGGCGAGAGACTTCTCGTCCCTGACGTGTTGGCTTGTTGATCTTTAGTTTGTTTCTCTATGGCGTTAGCCTCTTCGACTGTCAGTAAAAAACTCTCTAGCGGCCGCTCTCTAAAGTCGGGCTCTGCTCTGCGTGTGCCAACGATTGTGCGGGTTCCCGAGCCAGAATGGCAACAGTCTAAAACAACGGTAATGTGAGGTTGACTGCGAGCAATTTCGCTAATGAGCTGAGCGAGTTCTTTATCCGCCAAATCCCAATGATCCCGGTCGATCCGGCTGTCATAGCAGACCAATGTTTCCATCATTCGGCTCGGTGAAACCGGCCAAAAGGCCTCTGGCGCTGATGCCTGCGCACCATGGCCCGCATAGTAAACCAAAACAACATCGTCGCTTTTTGCCTGCGATAAGTGCTGACGAAAGCCGTCAATGATGTTCTGCCGAGTGGCCTGTGCATCTAGCAATGTTTGCATTTGCAGATGGAAGTCGTCGGTAGATAGGCGACCTTCCAGGTAGGCTTGCATTCCTAGGATGTCGTTAACGCATCCTTTGAGATGTGGAACGTGGGAGCGTGGGTGGTATTGGTTGATGCCGACCAGGAGTGCGTAAAGGTTTCGAGACATGGCCTTAGAAGAATGAGAGGGCGTAATAAAGATGCAAGAGGACGTTAGGCGGCAATCACTTCTGATAGTTTTGCTAGGGTTGCTTTCCCTGCAATCCCATCTACTGCTAGGCCCTGTTGTTCTTGAAACTGTTTTACGGCGGCTTCGGTGCCTTTTCCAAAGATTCCGTCCGCGTCTACTTGGATTCCGGCAGTGGCTAAGTCGTTTTGCAGTTTTTTTACCGTTTCTCCTTTTATGTAAGGAGACATGAGGTGTAGCGTTTCGCTCTGCGCTTCAGAGGTATAGCTAGGTGCGGCAGCTACATTAGGGCCGAGCTGAAAGCGTACGTGCAAGTGGTCGTCGTGGCCTGAGTGCCACTGTACGCCCTTAATCTGTGGGTCGTTGAACAAAATAACGCGGGGTGCGAGGACGGGATTATTTTCAACCAAGTCAACGAAGGCTTGGGTGAGTTTTTGAGAATAGTTACCGGCTTGCCAGTTGGAAGGTTCTTCTTTGCCGTTGTTGGTGACAACGCTGAAGTCTGCATCGATGCCTTCTTCGTGGGAGGCATGGCGCGGTGTGTTGCCGCCGTTAGCCATACTGATGTCGCCGACGCCGATGCGAGGGGCGTCGGGATGGTTCTTTGCCCACTTTTCGCAAATGTACTGGATGGCCTGAATGGTGCTAGAACGGCCATAGTGATGCCAGCCGTCGCCATCGTAGCCGTAGCATTCGTACCCAGGACCGTCGAAGGGGATTTGAGTGAAGAGGGCGCGGGTATTGTTGTCGAGGATTTCAAGTTCTTCAGGAGTGAATTCTATGTTGGCTGGGCAGCTGGTGTGGTCATGGTTGTGATCTTGACTTTGGCGTGCGTTCTTAGCCGCTAGGCTGCGGGGGGAGAGTTCTTTGTTTGTGTTGTTCATAGGTTTAAGTGATGATAACGATACTGTGCTGGGTGCGGCAAGCTTATTGAAAACTGCCATATGAAAAATTGTGAAAACGTTACTGTCAGAGCAAACAGCAACAGCTTGCCATTGTAGGTAATGGCGTTAGTGTGCTTGAGTTGTTGGCGAACGCTATAGATCACGTCCAAAAATCTTCGAGATTAATCGCAGCGATTTCTTTTTTCACCTCCTGGAAGTAATTACTACTGGTCAAGCTGACGACCTCTTCTTTTCGCTGCTCGTGATCAATTTCAATCTGTAACTCTTTGAGCTGGCGTCGTAGCTGTTCTTCTCGATAAACGCGATCGCTAATATCTTGAACAATCCCTTCAAAGTAAAGAATCTGCCCATGCAGGTCACGCACAGCTCGGGTGTTTTCTTCTACCCAGGTAATGCTGCCGTCTTTGCGATAGATCTGGTATTCCCAGTTCTTTAGCTCATCACATGTCTGCATCTGTTTTAGGAAGTCGATTCGAGCCTGAGGATCCACATAAACCTGGCCAGAGATATCGGTAATCATCATCAGCATCTCTGTTGGGGTGTCATAGCCGTAAATTTTTGCCAGTGCCGGATTCACATTTAAAAAATGTCCTTCTTGGTTAGATTGAAAAATTCCCTCTAAGGCATTTTCAAAGATGCTGCGATATTGCGCCTCGGCAATTCGGAGTTCTTGTTCTCGAATTCCCATCGCCTGAACAGTGTGGGTAAAGACTCTTGCTAAGCGTCCGAGTTCATCGGTGCGAGCGGCGACGGTTTCTAAACTATCGGGGTTAAAGGTGCTTGATTCTACCGCTGCTGCTGCCGCTGTAATGCGATCAACTTCTTGTAAATAATGAGACATTTGAGCGTTAGCGGTGCCCAGCTGCTCTAGATGTACCATTTCTAGATCGTGAAGACGCTTTTTTTCTAAACAAGCGCTGATTCGAGCGTTAAGAATAACAGGGTTAAAAGGTTTAGTGAGGTAGTCTGCAGCACCTCGTTCAATGCAACGCACCACACTGTCAATTTCATCTAGGGCCGAAATCATGATGACCGGAATTCGTCGCCAGTCTTTGTGCTGCATTAGCTGATGTAGCACATCGTAGCCATTTAATTCTGGCATCAGAATGTCTAGCAAAATCAGGTCGTAGCTTTGGTTAGAGACTTTTGCTAGCGCTTGTTCACCATTGATAGCAGTTTCTACTCGATAGCCCTGACGAATCAGCTGCCGAGAGAGTAATTCTCGATTGTTTTGATTATCGTCTACGACTAACAGATGTCCCGATTGCTGTGAGGTGGATGTGATTGGCGAGTACGCTGAATCGATTGTTCGCAGGCTAGCTTGTGCAGACGAGGTGGTCTTTGGTGGCGGTGCGATGGACGTATTTTGAACAATCTCTTCAGCGGTGGCTTGAGCAAGATTGTTGATTAGGACGAGGAGCTGGTTAGCAGCATTAAAAATTTTCTCTATGTCTGGCTTTAGGATGACTTCGGTGTTACCGCTGAGCCAGTCGCAATAGCCTAAAATGGCATCTAGAGGAATGACTAATGCTAACTGATCGGCTTCGCTGAAGACGGCACGGAGGCCGCCAGCAGCATAGTCCGTTGGGCGATCCTGCGCTACCGCTGGTGCTGGGCGTGTGTTCTCTTTTGTCAGCGTGTTAATCAGCGTGAGCAGTTGCTGGCCGCAGGTATGAATCTTTTTTAATGTGCTGATGGCGGTGCGATCGCCACCCTCCAGCAAGTCTTCTAGCAGTATTTCGCTGTAGCCCAAAATAGCATTGATAGGTGTGCGCAAGTCATGGCGCACCTGTGACAGAGACACTGGTTGTAAAGACACAGGTTGTAAAGAGAGAGAATTCATCATTTTCTGATAATGACTTAGTTAACCTCGGCTAAGCAGGCTTCTATTTTGCTGAGTAGACGCTTGAGGTCAATGGGTTTGGTGTCGTAGTCGTTGCAGCCTGCATCGAAGGCTTTGGTGCGATCGCTGGTCATAGCGTGGGCAGTCAGGGCAATTACTGGAATATGCTGGGTTGTCGGTGCGGCTTTCAGTTGTTGGGTGGCGCTCCAGCCGTCGATTACTGGCAAACTCATATCCATTAAAATCAGATCGGGTTGTTCTGAAGTGGCCATGCTAATGCCAATTGCGCCATCGACTGCGATCATGACCTCGTACCCTTTTCGCGTGAGGCGACGAGAGAGCATGTCTCGGTTCATTTCATTATCTTCAACTAGGAGGATTTTTGACATTGTTCTATCGATTGTTTATCGGTGTTGTTAGAGGGTAAGTTTATTTAGGCTAATGTTTCAGCTACTTCCGGGGCTACCTCAGAGGTAGTTTCGGAGGTGGCGTCGGACCTGAGCGCGATCGCAATTTGACTATGAATTTCTGCCAGCATGGCCTGCCGGTCATAGGCACCTTTTTGATAAACGGTGGCAATGTGATGGTCTACTAGCTGCTGGTGTTCGACAGCAGACAGATCTTTAGCAGTAATCACAATCACGGGGATGGCTTTCCACTCTGGCGTCTGTCGCAACTGTTCAAGAAACTCAAACCCATCCATCTCGGGCATCATTAAGTCCAACAGAATTAGGCTAGGCCGATAGTGTGGCATTTGTTCTAAGGCCATGCGCCCGTTAGCCAACTCAGCCACTTGCCAGCCTTCTTTTTCTATCTGTCTACCTAGCATGGCGCGGTTAGTGGCATCGTCTTCTACAATCATCACTCGCGGTGTGGTTGCCGTCGTCCGGTATTTATTCAACACTTGCAGCAAACGGCTGCGCACAATCGGTTTGGTCAAGTAATCTGAGGCCCCTAGCGTGTAGCCCAGGGTTTGGTTTTCTAGCAGGGTGACCATCACCACCGGAATATCCGCCAGCTGAAGATCGCCCTTCAAACGGCTCAGCACGCTCCATCCATCCATCTCTGGCATCATCACATCTAGCGTAATCACGGCGGGTTTAAGGTCACGGGCTAGGGCCAGGCCCTCTGCCCCACTGTGGGCAATCTGTACCTGGAGCCCTTCCTTCGTCAAGAATCGCTCTAGTAAGTCTGCCGCTGCTGGATCATCGTCAATCACCAAAACCAGGTTCTTTGCAGTGGATAAGTCTTCTGTGGCTAGATTATTGGTGGCTGATGTCTCTTGTTTGGGTGCAGCTACGCCCGCTGGCGAGGGCAAGGTCACTTGAGCGGGAATCCAAAACGTAAAGGTGGAGCCCACCCCAGGTTCGCTTGTCACTTGAATCTCACCGCCCATCATTTCACAAAACTTACGGGTGATAGCAAGGCCCAGACCCGTTCCACCATATTTTCGTGTTGTTGAGCTGTCGGCCTGGGTAAAGGACTGAAAGAGCTTGGCCTGTTGTTCTGCGCTCATGCCAATGCCAGTGTCTTGAACCGTAAAGGTAAGTCGGTCGGTAGAGGAGATATGCTCTCGCCGTACGGTGAGGGTAATCGTCCCTTGCTCGGTAAATTTGCTGGCGTTGCTCAGTAGGTTGAACAGATTTTGGCGCACCTTTGTAACGTCGGTGTGAATGGTCCCTAAATTCGCTGAATAGTCTGTGATTAGGCGATTGTTTTTTTCTTCGAGCAGCGGCTTTACTAGGGAAACAACATCGTCAATGAGTGTATTGACCGAAATAGTTTCCAGATAAAGCTCCATCCGGCCCGCTTCGATTTTCGACAGATCGAGAATGTCGTTAATCAGGCCCAACAGGTGCTTGCCTGCACCGCGAATTTTTTTGAGGTCGGGAATCATCTCGGTTTCCCCTTGGTCTTCGGCTTCCTCTTCGAGCATTTCGCTGTAGCCGATGATGGCGTTTAGGGGCGTGCGCAGCTCGTGGCTCATATTGGCTAAGAACAAACTTTTTGCGGTGTTGGCTTCTTCGGCTTTGGTACGGGCAGCCTCGGCTTCTTGCATACTGTGGGCCAGCTGCTGGTTTAGGTCTTGTAGCTCGTGCTCGGCTTTGGTGCGATCGCTCATGGCACGGTAAGTCTGATCTATCATGCTGTGAAAAGCCTGAATCACTTCTCCTAATTCGTCGAGCGCTTTTCTTTTGGTGCTGTCTATATCGGGGGTTAGGCCTGAGAGAAAGACTGGTTTAGGCTGGCCTTGGTCAATGGCCTGCCCTGCGGACTGTAATCCCTTGCGCAAGCTCAAAATGGGCTGTAGTACCAAAGGCCCTAATGCAAACATCGTGCCCGCCGTCACGAATAGACCAATCAGGAGAACCAAGCCAACAATGCGCCAGAAAAAGCCCGTAACGGCAGGTTGTACCGATGTTGCATCTAGCTGGGCAATCACGACATACGCTGCGCCATCAACCGCTTGCACAGACCATGCCACATTGTAGGTCTGGGTCGTTTTATCGAGTAGGCGCTCCGCTTGTTCGTTTTGGACGTTGGCAAAGGTCAGCAGGGGTAATTCGCCAAAAGTAGCCACCAGCTCTCCGCTGGGCGTGTAGATTCTCGTTCCCAGTAAGTGATTGTCAAATAACAGACTGTTTTGGGGCGCGGTTAGCGCCTGACCAGATAGCCCTCCAGATAGTTCTCCAGATAGTCCTAAGTGATGCAGGCTAACCCAGGGCTTTACCGTAGCTAGGCCAACCTGTTCAAGATCGTCTAAGAGTTCTTGCTCTCGCCGTTGGTAGGAGGGAACTAGAATAATGGCTTCAATAATAACTAAAGAGAGAAAAACCCAAAACGCTATCTTTCGCGACAGGCGAGCCTTGAGAGGGCTAATTAAAGATTTCAGCTGGAGGTTAATCATGAATATTGCTTAGTGATAGAGAAACAATCATTACTGGCATTTTTGAGCCCTCATCTCCTCGGGAGCTACTATGTACACATAAGTGTGAGACATCGGCAAGTAGCCAGTTTCATAGTCTCTTATACTTATGTATACACGGGAGCCTCGGAAGAGGAATTTAGGGTGGGGGCCAAGCGGTACTTTTTTTGTTTGCATTTCCTCAAGTCCAAAACTCTTCGAGATTGATGGCCGCGACTTCTTGCTTAACCTCCTGGAAATAGTTACTGCTCGTCAGCGTGACCACGGCTTCTTTACGCTGCTCTTGATTGATCTCAATTTGTAGCTCTTTGAGCTGTCGCCGCAGCTGGTCTTCGCGATAAACGCGCTCGGTGATGTCTTGCACGATACCTTCGTAGTACAAAATCTGATTCTTTTTATCTCTGACTGCCCGCGCGTCTACCTGAGTCCAAATGATGCTGCCATCTTTGCAATAGGATCGGTATTCAAAAGATTCAACCGTGCCTCGCTCATTAATCACTTTGACAAAGTCTTGCTGTCTATTGGGATCAACGTAAATTTGCTTGGCGATGTTATCAACTGAATCTATCATTTTAGTTGCAGAGTCATAGCGATGGATTTTTGCCATTGCTGGGTTCACGCTGATAAAGCGGCCGTCGGTAGAAGATTGAAAAATACCTTCGAGGGCGTTTTCAAAGATACTTCTATACTTTTCTTCAGCAATTCGTAGGGCGTCTTCCGCTTGCTGGCATTCGGTAATGTCGAGGCCAAAGGAAACAGCGGCTTTCCCTTGTTTGTATTTTTGGACGCCAATAAGATAGCACCGAGGTTCTCCGTCAATGGTGATTTCAACTCGGCGGTCTTCTACCTCGTTAGGGCTCAGGAGAAATTCATTCAAGAATTGAGCCAGTTCAGCATTGCCCGCCAGCATATTCACAGGTTTGCCAACAATGGCGTTGGGGCTAAGGCTAAGGCTATCGGCCAAGCAGTGGTTCACGCCCATAAACACGCCGTTGGCATCCACCCACGAAATATTGGCCGGGACTGTGTTGATGATGGTTTCTAGTTGTTCTTTGGCATGGTGCAGGGCTCGCTCTGACGCTGTTCTAGATTTTGAGCAGCCCTGCAAGGCCTTCAGCATTGCCCACCAAATGGGGAGGATCATCAAGAGGCCAGTCGTGGCAATCGCACTCGCTAAAACCAGCTGTCGCTTGAACCCATTAAAAGCTTCGGGTGTAAGGCGTGACGCGGCATCTAAAGCTGAAGACGCGCCTACTGTACTGGCAAAGAGGTGATAGGCCTGCCAGGCACACCAACCCAGCGGCACAAATGAAGCCAGCGTTAGGACAATCCCCGCACTGACCATGACGGAAGAACGATGAATCGTGAGTTGAAAAAGATGCGCGAGATAGCGTTTCATGGGGGCTTAGAGATAGGGGATGGGGGATGGGGGAAAACGCACTTCGCTGCCGGTGGACAGTGTAGTGCTAGCTGAAATAGTCAACAGTCATCAATGT
>ERZ1740067.919-NODE-919-length-21894-cov-11.102157_pt1 | contig 21894 bp, 16 predicted proteins | sample MGYA00581736_ERZ1740067 | MGnify/ENA primary metagenome ERZ1740067 (study PRJEB43018, sample SAMN04849236) | marine metagenome | isolation source: floating plastic debris | place: Pacific Ocean | collected 2008-08-27 | study: EMG produced TPA metagenomics... | reverse complement strand
TGGACAGGCGGGCCGAAAAATTGCACTGGCTAAATTTGGTGAAACAACTTTTGTGGATAGATTTGTTGATCATTACGAAGCTTTACTAGGAGAATCGACTTGTGTCGATAGGAGGAAAGCCCATGTCTTCTAAGCCGAAGGTTTCTGAATCCCAGGTTTCTGAATCCCAGGTTTCTAAGTCCCAGAGTTCTGAGCCTAATGCGTCCCCTTTAGTCATTCTTGGCCTTGATGCTGGGGATGCTGTTTTGATTGAACGCTGGGTGCAAGCTGGTGATTTACCCCATTTGGCAGCACTGATGGAAAAAGGCTGCTGGGGGCGTATCACGGGCCAAGAGCTGGTATTTGAAGATGGCGTTTGGGTGAATCTCTTTAGCGGTTCTTCGGCTGGAGAGCATGGCTATCACTATTTTCGGCAGTTACAAAAGCCTGGAAACTACGGCCTACAGCCCGTGTGGGGGCCAGATTTTGAAGCGCCTGCCTTCTGGGCATACCTACAAAATACCGAGCAACGTGCTGCCTTGATAGATGTGCCTGAAGTATTGCCAATCGCAGGACTTAGTGGCATTCAGCTCGCCGACTGGGCAGTTCACCGGCCGTTGGTACCACCTTCTACGCAGCCCCCGGAGCTACTGGAAAAGGTTAAGCGCATCTTTGGCCGTCAGATCACAATCGAAGAAGACTTTGAGAGCAGCCTGGCCACCGACCAAAAAATTTATCAGCGCTTGCTGACTAGAATTCAAAAAAAAGGAGAACTCTGTCGCCAGCTCTGGGCTGAAGATGACTACGAGCTGATGGTAGCGGTGTTTGCTGAATCTCATACCGGTGGCCATCAGCTTTGGCAATATCAAAGCGATACTAAGCCCGCTGATCCTTCTCCCTTAAAAGAGGGCGTGCGGCGCGTTTATCAAGCGATTGACCAAGAGATTGGTCAGCTACTCTCTCAACTTCCAGAAACCGCCAATATATTTGTTGTTTCGCCTTTGGGACTGCAAGATCAGTTCCCTACGGGTGGCCTCATGGACGACTTTTTACTGAAGCTGGGCTATCGAGTGCTGCCAGAGCCCAGCGATGCACCCGTCTCCTGGAGCCCGATGGCGATTGCTAGGCGCGTATTGCCAGAGTCAGTGCGCATTGCCCTCAGTCAGTTTCTCTCCCGCGAAACTCGTGAACATCTTCTCTCAGAACAATTTCAGGGCGGCACAGACTGGTCAAAAACAACCGTCTTTATGATTCCGTCCGAATTTACCAGCTATTTACATGTCAATCTTAAGGGCCGAGAGCCGATGGGAATTGTGGAGCCTGGTGCCGACTATGAAATGCTATTGCAGCAATTAGAGGCCGACTTACGGGCTTTGATTGACCCGAAAAGTGGTGAACCGGCTGTTCAAGCAGTGTTACGACCCCGTGAGCTATTTGGCACAGATGCCCACTCAACCCTGCCAGATATTGTGGTGAAGTGGCGTCCCGGCCCTTACTTCATGGAAGAGGTGAGGCATCCTCGTGTCGTGCTCCGGCAGGAAAAACCTGAGTTTTTTAGAGGAAGCGATCACAATCAAAATGGATTTATGGCAGCTGTAGGTCCAGATATTCAGGCAAAAGGAAATATTGGCGAGGTGGCACTGCGTGATTTAGCACCGACCTTTTTATCTTTGCTGGGACACGATGTGCCAAATACGATGCCAGGACAGGTCGTTTCTGTCATGGTAGAAACGCAAGCTGAGGAAATTTCCGTTTCCCCAGTGCCAAGTTCACAGTCCTTTCAGCAGATTTAGCAAATGGAACCGCCTACGCCCGCTTCTTGGAAGCAATCTGAATCTGCAGACGCTCAGGCCATCTGGCTCAAAGCGATATGGTCACAGCACGGGCAGTGGCTCTTGCAGATAGGCATTGGCCTCATGGTGGCAGCCGCGCTCTGGCGTTTTGGCCTAGAGATATCCCGACTGCTGTGGGGGGAGCAAGTATTTGATGCTATCGATTTGCTAAATCGTTATAAGGAGGTGGATCGCTGGTTTGCCGGCTTGCCCGTTTACGGTGCAATGAACAATGCCGACTATCCGCCTGCTAGCTACACGATGCTTTGGCCGCTGGTAGGTTGGCTCAATTTGAGTGCCGCTCGCTGGCTGTGGGCGATAACCACCCTCATGATGGTTGCCTGGCTAGGCTGGCTAGGTATGCGTGAAAGCTTGGCGACAACGCTGTGGGAAAAAGTATTTATACTCCTGATGCCTTTTGCGCTCTATCCTGCTAGCGCCACAATTCATATGGGCCAAGCTGCCAACCATGTGATGCCCGCGCTGGTGATGGGCCTTTTGCTGATGCAGCGATCGCGCCCAGATCAGAAGACAACTCAGCAGACAGCCCGCCTGTCATCACATCCGCATCTTATCCGCAACATCGCTATCCGCAACATCGTTATCCGCGATATCGTTGCAGCGGTTATGGTAATTTTTTCATTCGTTAAACCAACACTGTCAGCCCCATTTTTCTGGTTGGTTTGTTTTACACCAGGACGATGGCGTCCGTTTTTTTTGGTGAGTTTTGGCTATTTGACAATGGCCTTCATTGCTACCCAGTTTCAAATAGGTAATCTACTATCGCTCCATGTAGACTGGCTTGCTCAGGCGCGTACGCAATTAGGTACCCGAGGCCATGCCAATATTCACACCTGGCTAGAAGCGATGGGGCTATCGGATTGGATGTTGCCTGCTTCTTTAGTGTTGTTTGCGGCGGCGGGCATTTGGACCTATCGCTATCGCTGGGCGGATCCTTGGATCTTGCTAAGCGTCGCGTCGCTGGTAGCGCGTTTTTGGACCGATCATCGCATGTTCGATGACTTGTTGATTTGGGTGCCTATGATTGCCCTGTTTCGCTTGGCGAAAGTATTGCCCTGGGGGCGATCTACCAAGCTGATTGCAGCCTTGCTCTTTACATTGAATTGGTTTGCTTTAATGGGACCCGCCCGATTTCTCAGTAACCCCCTGTCACGGTCTTCACCTCTAGAGATAGCCATTAAAACAGGGCATGCTCTCCTCTGGCTTAGCTCTCTTATCTTTTTCCTTGTTGTGGCCAGGCAACTAGTGGTACGGCGACATGCGGTGGAAGCATCATCATGAAATTTTCATCTTCTGCTATGACAAATGGTAAGCCAGGCAATCGCCACAAGTTGATGATGTGGCTAGCTGCACTGTGGTCGCGGTACGGTCAGCGACTGCTGCAAATTGGCATTGGACTGATGATCGCAGCGGCTCTCTGGCGGCTCGGCTTAGAGCTGCCTCGACTGATTTTTGGACAAAGCGAGGTGGACGCTGTTGATCTGCTGTCTCGTTATCGCGAAATTCAGCGCTGGTTTGCTGGTCTGCCGGTGTATGGAGAAATTGAAAACGGTGACTATCCGCCCGCAAGTCATGTGCTGCTGTGGCCGTTGCTGAGCTGGGTTGATCGCGAGTCGGTTCGCGGGCTTTGGGCCCTAACGACAATGGTGGTTTTGCTGTGGCTTGCTTGGATAGGTATGCGAGAAAGTCAGGCCACGACACTGTGGGAAAAGCTGTTTATCGCTCTGATGCCTTTTGCACTTTATCCCGCTAGCGCCGGGATCCGTGTTGGTCAATTGGCAACTCATGTAATGCCACCTTTGGTTGCGGGGCTGCTGCTGCTGCGGCGAACAAACCTTTCTCAACAGCAGCCAAGCTGGCGGCAAGATTTGCTTGCCACTGCTCTGGTGCTTTTTTCTTTTGTCAAACCAACCCTTTCAGCGCCTTTTTTCTGGCTGATTTGTTTTATGCCAGGGCGCTGGCGGCCGATTTTGCTCGCAGCAATTGGCTATATCAGTTTGGCGTTGCTAGCGACTCATTACCAAGCAGGCAATTTGTTAACGTTGCATGCTGATTGGTTATCCCACGCCGGTACCCAGCTAGGGACAAGGGGACATGCCAGTGTGCATACCTGGCTAGAAGCGGCAGGACTCTCGGATTGGATGCTGTCTGTTTCTCTGCTGTTAGTATGCGTGATGGGTGTTTGGACAATGCGCTACCAGCAGGTGGAGCCGTGGATATTACTCAGCGTCGCAGCTTTGATAGCTCGCTTTTGGGTCGATCATCAAGTCTTTGACGATTTGCTATTGTGGGTGCCGCTCATCGCGCTTTTTCGTCTAGCCAAAACGCTGCAAAGTCAGGCTTTTCGGGTTGCTGCCGCCTTTCTTTTTGGCCTCAATTGGTTGGTGCTCATGGCACCGGCGCGTTTCTTAAATCGATCCTTCCCCATCTCTACGCTGGCAATTGGTGGCCAGACGGTGCTTTGGATCGGCTCACTGATATTTTTTCTGTTTTTGGCCCAGCGAGAGTTCTCTCAAAAGGCGATGCAAAAGGACGGCTTATGACATCTTCTGCAACTAAAACCAATCGTCAAATTCTAGACGGTACGGTCTGGGTATTTTTGGCTGAAGGCTTGATTTTGCCGACGGGATTGATCACTGCTGGATTTTTGACTCGACACTTAGGACCGCAGGGCTATGGGCTGTTTACCCTAGCTTCGGTGGTAGTAGCGTGGATTGAGTGGAGCATTACGTCTATTTTTAGCCGCACCACCATCAAGTTTGTGGGAGAAGCAGAGGACTGGCGACCCATTGGCACACTGGTGGTGCGATTGCACCTCGGGCTAAGTGTAGGGATTACAGCGTTGATTTGGCTGCTTGCCCCTGCGATCGCCAATGGACTCAATGAACCTGGTCTGGGCCAGTATCTACAGCTCTTGGCCCTAGATATTCCGATCTTTAGCCTGGCCAGTGCGCAGCGCAATATTTTAATTGGCAGGGGCAAATTTCGCGAGCGGGCAATCGCAACTGCTGGCCGCTGGATACTGCGTCTGGTGCTGATGGTTTTGCTGGTGGGGGCAGGCTTTTCGGTAACAGGAGCCATTCTTGGAACGTTGGGTTCGTCTTTAGTGGAGCTTGTGATCACGCGTTATTTTGCACCGACGCCGTGGTTTCAAAAGGCTGATTTTCCAGTGCGATCGCTGTTTGGCTATGCGGTGCCCCTCTTTTGCTTTGCCATGACCATGCGACTCTACGACAAACTCGATCTCGTCATGCTCAAGGTGCTCGGCGGCTCGGCGGAAGAAGCCGGTATCTATGGTGCGGCCCAGAATCTGGCCTTTATTCCAACTATTCTTAGCATCTCTTTTTCACCGCTACTGCTTTCTAGCTTGAGCCGTCTCATTGCTGATGGAAATTTGCTCCAAGCCAAAGTGTTGGCCCGCCACGCCTTAAGACTGGTCGTCGGCCTGTTGCCTATGGGTGCCATTACAGTCGCAACCGCGCCAGCCATTGTCAGTTTGATTTATGGAGAAACGTTCTCGCCCACTGCTCCGATTCTGTCTATCCTCATCTTTAGCTCTTTGGGCCTGATGATGATTTCAATTGGCACCACCATTCTCACTGCGGCAGATCGCCCTAAAAGTCCTTTCTTCGTCGCCGCTCCTTTGCTGCCGCTGGCGGTATGTGGTCACTGGTGGGCTGTTCCTCAGCTACATGCCATGGGAGCCGCTTGGGTCACTGCTTTAGTGGCTCAGCTGGGCGCGGTGATGATGGTCGTGGCAATCTACAGACTCTGGCAGATTTGGCCTCCTGTTTGGACACTGCTGCGCAGTCTATTGATTTGCACAGCCATATACACGCTGGCAGTTTTTTGGTCTGTTACCAGCCTCTGGCTCTTGCCGCAACTGTTATTGCTAGCTTTAATGGTTCCTTTCATGTTTCTTCTTTTGGGCGAATTTAACCGTCAAGAAATTGGTTTGATTCGTTCTGTGATAACTGATTTTTTGCCCTTCTCCCCATCAGCCAAGTAGCTAACCCTAGCTGGTGTGGTTCAGATATGAGTTATTCCTTTGCTTTGTTGCCTTACCCGCTGACTGACATCTCCCAACCTACAAGCCAATGTTGTCTCTTTCTTTTTCTATTGTTGTGCCTACTTACAATCGTCCAAAACAGCTTGAGCGCTGTTTAGCGGCGCTAGTGGCCCTAAATTATCCGAAAGATAGCTACGAGATTATTATTGTCGACGACGGTAGCGATGAGCCCCTAACGTCAGTCGTAGCCCCCTTTGAAAATGCTGCAGTCATTACGCTCATTCGTCAGCCCAACGCAGGACCTGCCGCTGCTAGAAACACAGGTCTTACGCAGGCGACGGGTGAGTATATTGCCTTTACCGATGATGACTGTATGCCCGAGCCAGGATGGTTACAAGCGTTTGCGATCGCACTACAAACTAACCCACAGGCCATGGTCGGCGGCCATACTCTCAACGCGCTGCCTCAAAACCTATACTCCTCTGCGTCGCAGTCGCTGATTGACTATCTTTACAGCTATTACGATTCAGCCTCGCAGGGAATGTTTTTTGCCTCTAATAACATTGCAATGGCTCGCTCTCAGCTGTTTACCATCGGTGGGTTCGACATCGCTTTTCCTTTAGCGGCTGCCGAAGATAGAAATTTGTGTGACTGCTGGCAGCAAGCAGGCTACCCGATGCAGTATGTTCCTACCGCAACGATTCAACATGCGCATGCGCTTTCTTTAAAGTCTTTTTGGCAACAGCACTTCGGCTATGGACGCGGAGCCTATTGCTTTCACCAGAGTCGTGCTCAAAGAACCGAACAAGCCGTTAAGGTAGAGCCGATGACGTTTTACACCGACCTACTCGCCTACCCCATGAAGCGGACCAACATAAAGTCTCCGCTCAAAGTTTCCAGTCTATTTTTTCTCTCTCAGGTGGCTACGGTAGCCGGTTTCTTTTGGGAGCGGGCAACAAGCTAACGCGCCGACGATACTTTTAGTTCTAGAGGTCAGCCCTTTCAAGGTCAATTGAATACTTTTAATAATTCATGAAAGTCTCTGTAGGAAAAGGCTTCAGGGCTTCGCACTTGGAAAAGTGATTTCTACAAACTGAGAGAATCCTAATAGTAACTACGAAACCGGCATAATGAAACGGCTGAAACACTTATCGGCGCGTGAGCCTTTTTGTTGGATTAGCACATTTGTTCTATTGCGAGGCAAGGATGATATAGCGAAAAGCCTTGTTGAGTAATGTTTTTGGCCAATTATTAAGCTTATGAGTGAGGCACCTTGAGAGGGCTGGTTCTAGAGGTCTGAGATTAGACTTTCTGAGATTAGGCTTTCTGAGATTAGGCTTTGGGCTCCAACTTATAAAAGAAGATGGGTCGATTGGCCGCATGGTTTTTGTACAAATCAAATCGGCGAATCAGTACCAGACGATAGCTTTTTGAAAGCGCTTCTTCGATCCTAGAATATTTTTTCTCATCTACAGATCCTCGCGGATTGAAGGCCAAGTAATAGCCGGGGTTAAACGTTTGTATCCTATGGTCAATGCTGCGATATCCTTGCCAATCATTGATAGCCTTGATGCTGTCTGTTGCGAGGGCAATCGTATCAGCCACGGTTCCCATCACTACCTTTGATTCTGTTGCGGTTGCTTCAATATATTCCTCTATGACTTCTGCTGTTTCTACCAGCTCAAACTGCGCAAACCACAGACTATGTCCAACCTGAAACAGATTGACGACGAGCGCGGTTGCAAACAGAGTGCCTAGCCCAGCGTTCACCCATGGCCTGTACTTAGAGAGGGCGTGAATACCTGAACCATTTAGTTTCTTTTGAGGCCGCCGTACCTTCTGTAACCGTAAAGTGCTTTGTATCCACAGAGGAATCGCCAGTGCAATCGGCACAATCAGCACCAGCATATATCTGGGCGCAGTAAAGTCGCTCAAAGAAAACATGCCTAGCGATGTTGCTGTCCACAGCATGATTATTCTAAAGAGCGGGCTGTCTTGCCCCTCTTGTGCGACTGGCCTGGTAGCGGCCTGCCTTTTCCTAAACTGTTTTTTATTAATCTGTAGCAGCGCGATCGCTCCTAGCAGTCCTGGGAACAAAAAAGGAAACAGCACAAAGCTACGCTCAAGGACTCGCAAGGGCGCTTTTACGAACGCAAATAAGCTTCTCGGCACTTTTGCGGTAACGTTGTAGGTAGAGAAGTAAGCCTGGCTTTGGGGATCGGCTAGCTGATTGAGTACTAGATGGCATAGCCCTAACGACATGCCGACTACCAGCAGCCATAGTAGGGGCAACTGGGCCCAAGAGATTGTCTGTTCCCAAAATCCGTTTGATTTTTTAGCGACGCTGTCTTCTGTTAGCGGCCTCGTCTGATGTTGATTGGAAGGTGCTGGTGACGAGAGCGGTTGTCGCGATCGCTGTGGTGACGGGCCTTGAAAGTAAAGTGAAAAAAAGATAACCGGCAGCGCAAACAATGCCGTTGTTTTGGTCAAAATAGCAGCCGTAAAGACTAGCCCAGAAATCACGACACGGGTAAACCAGTGTGATCGCTGTCTTGTGGCTAGCCACAAGCTTCCTAAAACAAAGGCTAGCAGCGGCATTTCTAAAAAGGCTGATCGGCTGTAAGCAAATGTTGGGTAGTTAGCCAACACAACAAACGGTGCTATCCAAGCCAACTGTGCAGAAATTTCACGACGGGCCAACAAATAAACCCAAACGCTGACAACCAAAGAGCTAACAACGCTAATGGCCCTAACAGAAACTAGACTAACGCCAAATAACTTAAACCAAACAACCTGAAGTAAAGGCAACACCGGTAAGCTAGTCATGGTGTTGTAGCCATCATCAATGTACCAGCTACCCTCTCTTACCCAGGCAACAGCATTCCTAGACCACCAGCCTTCATCGGTGTAGCCATAGGGACCCAAGTTCGCTGGAAAGTCAGCCTGCAAGTACACAAACCTAGCGCAAATAAGTAGCGCAAGCGTGCCCCACACGACTAGGTTCCACACGGCCAGATAAGGCGGTTTACCCTTTGTAAGATTGTCTATGCCCGTACTGTGACCTTTCCCTAGAGCTTTTTCCTTCATGGAAATTTCTTTTTACCAAAGTACGACAGTTATCATCAAATCATCGCAAAAGAAACACCCCGTTTATCTTTGTATTCTAGATCCTACGTTCTAGAAAAGGCGTATTCCAAAGGCAATGATTTTCTTTGATAAAGGCGATCGCTAGCGTAAAATCCAGGTCAACGTCTCACACCTGATGCGCTTTTCGGAGGCTCTGCTACAAAAAAGCCTAGCCCTCCTTACTTGGTACTGTGAAATACTCTAATTTCACCAGAGCCTTACTGACTAGCTACCGACTAATTTAGTATTACTCTGGCAATTTAATAAATCCGAAAGAATTACAGATACGCTCAGGGCGCTTGAACAAGGTTAGAAAGAAAAGAGTTAGAAAGAAAAGGGTTAGAGAGGAAAACCTCACTGGGAAAAGCCACACTGGGAGAGACGTCAAGCTCCATGCGAGCTTCGTCGGCGATGGCATAGTCTGCAGCCTGGAAGGCCCCTTCTTCGGTTGGTAATGTCACCGATTCAGTAGACTCTTCTGTCTGTAAAAGCGATCGCAACCTAGCGTATGCATGATCGGTTGATGTCTCTTCTGAAAGTGCCTCTAATGTCTCAACCGAAGCAACTATCGATTCGGTTAGGTCTACGGCCCGCTTTACTGTTTGGAGAGTTGCTGTCTCGTCATTCGGATCTGCATTCAACAGAGGAGGCTCAATAACCATCGACTCAGCAGTTGCTACCGCGCTTTGCGTATCCGAGCGATCGCTTGAAGATAGATTTTCAACGTTGACTTCTGCGTTGACTGCTGTTCCATGGGCAGCTAATAGCAAGCCCGCCAAGAGGCTGAAAAACTTAATTGGCTTAAAATTCACGACACTCACACCATACTTTTTAACAAAAGAACTTTATCATGAGTTCCTGTTCAGAAAAGCCTGAAGTGCCTGTGTTTACTAGGTTTATGCTTTGACAGCGTGTCTGTTGTAATTGCTTTCAACTTGTGTATCTCTACTCAGCTTGCAATGAAAAAATTGAGTAGCTGCTACACTTCAACGACAAACTGATTAAGCCGATAGCCGTCTACTTTTCCACGAATGAGCCACGGTGCCCACCGGGCTAGTAGACCAAATGGGAAGGGAGCGTACTTCATGAGATTGGGGCCGGCATCTAGGAAAGTGCGCGATCGCACCAGCCGCAAATTAGCCCAGTTTTCAATCTCACGAGGATCATCACATCCCCAGCGAAACCAGCTATCTTGCGACATATATTTCATTGCGTCATGAGTAGACTGAGTATCCACCATTTTTTGAGCAGTTGTGTCGGTTAAAATCCACGCGCCTGGAAAGCGATTGGCAATTTGAGAAATCGCCTGCTGCGCTTGGGCCGCTGCCAAATAAATAATCACTGCTTCTGAAATAAAGCACCAGGGTCCACCCGTAGCAGCAATCGTCTCCATCCAGTCTGTTTCGAGTACGCTGGCTTCAATCATGGTGCGACGAGGCTGGTCTTGAAAGAACTGTCGCCGCAGTGCGAGAGAATCAGGTAGGTCAAGATCGAACCATTGAGCTTTGCCATTGTCCAATCGCTCGAACCGGGTATTGAGACCACAGCCAATTTCGATCACTGTTCCGGCTGGATAGTCGGATAAAAAAGACTGAACGTATTGATCGAACATTTTGGTCCTTAAAGTTGCGCCCCCTAAAGACTTAGACTTCTTCCATTTTGAGAAATCGTAGTCCAATGCGTCAACAATTTCGACGGCTTTTCTATCTTGAATCAAGCCGTTGTTTTTCTGAGTTTCTACAGCGCGCCCCAACAGTGGAATGAGAAGAGTCTCTTGCACTGGGCCTAGATTTACCGCAATCTTTTGCATCATCTTGAAACCTCTATTGGATTGTGGGCTATAAGATAAGTTGTCAGCTATGAGACGAGATCAATATGGGCCTTCCCCAGTATGCTAACTTACGCAATGCTATTCGTGGCACTTGTCACGCTTGGTGCGATGCCCAAAACTACAGCGACCCTTTTTGTAAGGATGGCGTGTGGTGGGCTTTTCCGCCCGGTGGTGTGATACCAGTTCAGATTAAGGCGGTGATGGGCGAGATGAGCCACTGCGACGTGAAGATTGGGCCAGTGACCTTGTCACTTTTTCCAGATGGTTCACTGGCAGATGGTTCACTGGCAGATGGTTCACTGGCAGGTGGCTTAGCAATAAAAGGTAATCGTTTTGGTGGTGCTGAACGATCTTGCACTGTGAGTTCTACACTGTGAGCGATGTCTCGAAGAAGCGAAGCGTTTGTTTAAAAGTATTCTGATGCCAGCGAACATGTTGCAAACGTTTGCAAATGTGCAGCTATATTTTGGGGTTCATGGCGTAGTGCAAAAAGGACCAAAATGAAACTAGCACCGTCACGGCTCGGGGCCACAGCAGCAGCATCCAAATCTTGTACCACAGAGACATATTAGATTGAACGCTGGCATTAGCGGATTTTGTGATGTCAGCGCGGAGTCTCTCTGTTAGAAAATCGCCAATCGTCGGCACCAAACTCACAAAAAACAGTACGAGATAGATAAAAAGACTCCCCAAGCCAACTTTCAACAAATAATTTTCCGTGCGGGTAGTGGGTGCAAGATTTATCACAACAGCGCCCAAAAAGAGAAGAAATAACACAAAGCCCAGTCGCCAAGTTGCTACCCAGTAAACCTGGCTATTGAAAATTTCAAGGTAAGTTGACTTAAGCGCAGATCCACCTATCAGCAGTAGACAAAGATCGCTCCCCAGAAAAATAGTCAGAAGGGTAAGAATACCAATAAGAGCAATAGACTCTAAGCTCATAATTTTACGAACAGGTGAAGCTAGAGAGGATCATCCACCGCAAAAAACTAACTGTCGAGACGATCAGCAAGCCATTCGTCTAGTGACCACTGACCAGCACCGTTCGCTAGCAAAAAGGTATAGATAGTCGCATACAGCGTTGCGGTTTCTAGAGGGGCCACGGCAAAGCCATTGGCTTTGAGATGGAAGAAAATAGCGACGGTCATGGTACCCAGCAAAGCAGCTGCGCCTACGCGGGTGAGCAGTCCTAGCAAAATTAAAACAGAACCCACTATCTCAGTGTAGGCCGCGCAGTAGGAGAAGAAAACTGGATATGGCAAGCCAATAAAACTTACAACGCCTTCGGCAAAGCCAGGGATATCAGCTAGCTTATCGAGGCCGTTGTGAATCATCAGTCCGCCTGCTGCTAGACGGATTGCCAGCCAAGTCGCTTGAGTTAGCGTATTAGTTGTTAGCGTGCTAGATGACGCTGAGTTTGGCTCTAAGTTGGACTCTGAGTTGGACTGTGGGCTTGCCATAAAATTCTCTTCAGGTGCTAATCAGTATCTTAGGCAATGCGTTGTTTTTTTGCGAATGCAAGGCTACTGCCCAACAGCAAAATCGCGCCTAAGCTAGCCGGTTCTGGCACTGTTTTTACCACGAGGGTAGGCGCTACATTGGCAGAAGCGCCTGCTGGGAAAAAGCTAGCGTAGCTGTTACGCCCGTCGATGTCAGTATTGCCAAATACACCGCTCAAGGCCAGATCCGTGTTCGGCTCATCGCCTGTCAGCCATTGACTTACCAGGGTGGTAACATCCCAGCTGTAAGTACCGCCGTCACCCACTATAGTTGAAGCGATCGCATTTTCCCCTGCTGCCCCAAAGTCAATATCTTCTGTCCCGTTGCCAGTTGTTGCATCAAAAGGCGCTGTGAGATCATACACACTGACTGTTACCGGGCGATCGCTTGTCGCTGGAATCAAGTTAGCCGGTTCTGTCAGCACCGGATCGTAGGTCAGCTGTAGCGTTGCCCGCTCAAACTCGCTCTGGACCTCAGGAATTTGCAGGTCGCTCAGGTCAAACTGTACAAAAGAAATCGTGTCAAATCCCTCAAAGCCAATTGCCGTAGCTTTATCAGAGAGTAAGCGAATATCGCTAGAGCCACTGACATTACCTGCGAACGTAAAGTACGAGTCGCTAGCTACAACCTTGAAAGCAGCAGCTTGGGCCGTCAACGGCAGCAACATAGGAGCCGAGAGCGCTACACCCATTCCAATCATTGAACGCTTTAAGTATTTCATCAGTATCTCCAAATTGTTGTCGAGAATAAGCAGTCTTCGTTGCACCCTTGGAACAGCAATGAAACCAGCATCCTGACCTAGAGCAAGGACGCTGATTTCTTCATTGGTCTACAAAATCAAGCCAAAAGCAACACGTTTCACAACGCATTGATTGTTCTTAGATGAGGGCCAGTGCCTCATCAGGATTCGAGACATCAGGAACAACCATAAAGCTGCTTTCTGTGATGCTCGATGCCTGAGTTTTGCCGATTATAGCGAGAGTTTCACCCGTGTCAGCCACACCCAGCACAGTGTAGTTAGCCTTCTGAGTAATCGTTAAATCCTCAAAGGCAAGCTCACCTTCGACCAGGCCAATTTTGTCTATGCCAACTTCAAAGTCGCGAATGATATCGGTGCCGTCGCCGTTACCGAATACAAACACATCGCTACCGCTACCGCCCTTGAGGATATCGTCGCCGGTAACACCCATTAGAATGTCATCGCCTGCGCCACCACGAATGATGTCATCGCCACCGTCGCCACTCAGGATATCGTTACCCGCAAAGCCGCCGATTACGTCATTACCACTACCGCCAAAGACAATATCATCGCCTGGCATTTGAGTCGTGTTTGCCGTTCGCAGGTTGCTATCAGCGCGGATAACATCATTGCCACGGCCACCCATGACAATATCACTGCCCAAGTCTGCGGTAATGAGGTCGTTGCCCGATCCACCGTCTAAGATATCGTCACCTGAGGTGCCAAAGAGGCGTTGGTCTGCCTCCGGAGCGGGTGTCACGAGATTAGCCTCGATAGTGTACTCCCCCACGTTAATGCCGAAAGTTGGGAAGACTCTGCCACTGCCGCTACCTGCAACATTGGGGTCGTAGGCGCGGTTACTGAGCAAGGCAACACCTGCATAGTAAGTACCGGCTTCGGTTGCTGTGTACTCAACATAAGCGTCACGGCCCGATTCAAACAATTCACCCGGCGCAGAGCCTTCACGGTTTAGCAACAGTTCTTCACCAGCTGCGTTGAAAAGTCGCAGCTCAGTATCTACCCGCTGCTCACCTTCAAAGTTCTCATCGGTGTAGCCGATGGAATCAATGTCAATTTTGACAGTGTCGCCCGCTGCCAGCTCGAAGGAATACATATCCACATCTTCTGTGGCATCAATCAAACTGCGTGTTGCCCGAATCGAATCGATTTCTGCTTTTAGCTTAAAGCTAGTGCTATCAGGACTTAGCCCAGTATCCGTTGCCGTTTCAATAGTGTCATTGAGCTCTGTTTCAAACGGAAGCTCCTCACCGCCATCGTTGCCGTCGCCGTCGCCATCATCTGGAATAACAACAGAGTCAGGATTATCGGCAATCGTGAGGGTAAATTCACTCGCTGTCGGGTCGATGGCGTATCCTACACCCGGCTGCACCGTAAATGTGAATTCATCAATCCCTTCTAGCGCATTTTCGGCTGGAATTTGCTCATTGGTCGTCTCATCAAAAGCAGCCAGCGTAATCGTAGCCGTCTGCTCCGTCATGGTGAAGAAGAACCCACTCGCCCGGAAGTTCGGTGAGGGGAAGTTACCCCCTGCAATCTCAGCATTAAACACATCAAACTCACCTAAGGCAGCGCGAATGCCACTATCGACATTGATAGTGACACCGTCGGCAGGGGGCGGAGAATCGAGTGAGAAGGTGAGTGTGGTGGTGTTGCCCTCGGTCTCTACCAGTGCTGTTTCGCTAATAGAAAGACCGACAGTGGGCACAGTTGGCAGCGCCGGAACCTCATCAATTGTGTCGTATACAACTGTTGAGAAGGTACCGTCTCCCACGGTGTAGCCAGCACTAGGTGCAAGCGTAAAGGAGATTGTTTCTGCGCCATCGGTAGGTGCTTCTTCAGGGTCGCTGAGATTGAGGTTGATAAAGCCGCTGTTAGCTGTTAGCTTCACTTTCAATCCAGTCGGTTCACCGGCGTCATTGAAAACAGCGCCTGTGACTTCTATCCCTTCTGAACTGAAGGGCGACCGAGTACTAAACACACTAGAGAGGTCAATATCACTCGTGAGATAAACCTCAACTCCTTCTTCTGGAATCGCCCCTTCAACATCAAGACCCAAGGTCAAGATAGAAGCAGTTCTTCGCTCCGGTGTGTACTGCACTAGTGCGTTAGAGATTAGATTATCGCTGCTGTCGTAGGTTGCAGGCGTGGCAGAAAGAGAAACTGCTGGGCCACTGCCATCGCTAGCAGGAATTTCTGTAGCAGACGCTGTAAACGCCTGATTGAGCGACATGTTGAGCGTATACTCACCATAGCTACGGCCTGTACCACTACCCGGTTCTGTGGGGTCGTAAGGATTGTTGCTAAGGCTGCCATCGTCTTCAACAAATCGCTCCAAGTCCCCGTTAGGATAGCTGCTAACACCGACGTAATAAGTGCCCGCGCTCTCGACCGTGTACTCAATGTATGAGTCCTGTCGGCCCTGGGCAAACACTTCGTCTGGGGCAAAGTCATCGTCACTTTGCGCCACCACATTCCCATCTGCATCTAAAACTTGCAGCAGCGTATCGGGGCTAAAAGGAGAATCTAAAAGTGCTCTGGCATCGGTATCTAGTCGAAGAACATCGCCAGCAGCTAGCTCAACAGAGTAGATATCAACATCTTCTGAGCGGTCAACTGCAGGGTTGCGCTGCTGTTCTAGCGCACCTGAAATAGACACTAGCTGATTGTTCGTTGTGAGGCCTGTGGCAACAGCGGTGTCTAGCGTGTCGTTGCTTTCTGTATCTATCGGTGGCGCAGCAATCACAGTATCGCTGAGGGTAAACTCACCGCCATTAGCAGCTGGGCTCACCATGTAACCGGTTCCTGGCTGCAATGTAAAGGTGGCGGTTTCAGTCGCTTCAGCAATACCATCGTCAGCAATCGGCAGCTCAATCGTAGCCGACTGATCGGTAATCTTAAAGTCGAACCCGGTGCCATCATCGCTAACGCCAACAACCTCACCACCCGTTGTTACAATTTGCGCCAGGTCAAATTCATTTAGGTTGGGTGCATCGATAGAGACCGTAATGCCCTCAGCGGGAGGCAGGGTGCTGACCTCAAAAGTATGAACAGAGACCGTCCCTTCAGACTCTGTCAATACCGCTGGTGACGTTGTGAAGCTCACGACAGGCAGTGCACCTGGCGCGTCAGAAATGCTGTAGCTGACAGACGTTGCTGCTGCGTCAATTGTGTAGCCGGGGCCCTCAATAATTGAAAAGGTAAAGTCTTCTACACCCTCGACTGCATCTTCAGGTTCGATTTGGTCATTAGTGGTTTCGTCGTTTACAGCAACCTTAATGCTGGCACCGTCTTCTAGAACGTTGAAGTAAAAGCCGCTGGCTGCAAAGTTTGGCGATGGCAAAGCGCCACCGCTGATGTCTGCACCAAAGACATTGAGTTCGCCTAGTGCCGCTCTGGTGCCGCTATCGACGTACACCAAGACGCCGCCGTCTGGAATGTCTCCTGCCACGTTAAACGTAAAGGTAACTTCGGTCCCTTCACTTTCAACCAGCGCGGTGTTGTCTATACTGATACCAACAGTTGGGCCATCGCCCAGTGCAGGCACATCAGCGAGCGTATCGTAGAACGTAACGGTAGAAGATGCAGCATCAGCATCAATTGCATAGCTTTCGCTTTCGGCTAAAGAAAAGTCCAGCGTCTCAACGCCGTCAGTTTCTGGCACATCTCCCTGCTCAACGTTGAGTGAGAAAAGCGCGTTGGGGCTGGTGAGTAAGAACTTAATCCCCTTAGGTGTGACGCCGTCCTCTTCGTACACAGCACCCAGTACTTCACCGCCGCCGCCAAATGGCTCACGGCCTAAGCGAGAGAAATACTCCGCAAAGTTATTGTCGATGCCGACAACAACTTCTAGCCCATCTGCGGGAATGTCGCCATCAACGCTAAAAGCTAGGTTGAGGACACTAGCGCCGGGCTGTTCGCCCAAATATTCAACCAGTTCTGGCGCGAGGATGCGATCGCGATTTTCGTCACGGGTACCATCAAAAGTGCCTGTGACTGTTTGAAATGAAACAGTAGGTGTTGTCATTATGTTCGTCGTTTGCCTGTAATTTGTAAGTAGGAATAAATCTCATTAATAAACATGATCTGCAAGCAAAAATATAAGCTCGCTAGTAGTGCGCACTAGCTGTTCACTAGTATTGGGGGCACTTAATCAGCACCCGTTCAAAGTCCCTATCTATTGCCTGCACGGTAGTTTCAAACACCCTGAAAAAATAAACTACTCTTTCGACTTAAAGTTAGTGCCGAGAGAAAAATAGGCTCTCTCAAGAACCCCTTAATAATTTTCTACTCGACTTGACTTGCTTATCGAGAATCAGAATCATTAATTAGCAAAGCAACTTTATCACGTTATTCATATAGCCTACGCAAAATCTCAGATAAAACTTATCAAAATCTCACAAACTGTGCGTGTCTTTAGGTATCTGTTGTTTGAAATGCAACAGGTCTCATTAGAATATCTCCGCTACTAGCCAGCTCAAAGCTTGAGCAGCTCTTTTTGAGTAAAAGAGCCGAATAGAAAGGATTCCTTTCTTCTAGAAGCCTATGAAATATTACGCTTTAGAAGAGAGGCATACTTGGATGGAACGACAGACAAACGCACAAAAATCACCGCTACAGTTGCTACAACAAAATAGTATCAGCGGAAACATTCTGTTGAATTACATAACTTTAAGCCAATAAGAAAACCACCGCAGAAACTACGGTGGCTACGAGGTTGTTCTTGATAAAGCTTATCGCTACAGCGGTAGAGATGCTGGGCACCCAAACAGCTTCAGTAGCTGACTCACGGCAACTCTAAGCTGCTGCTGCCCTTCACTTGACGGTACGTAAATGCCTGAAAAATTAGCTGAAAATTGATGACTCGCTCGAGCAGAAAATCGCCAATTTTGACCTTTCCAGTCATGCCCAGTTAGCTTAATTCTGCTGAGCGTGCGCTTAGGAGATTGAATATTTCCTGCAAAATACACCTGCAACAAAATACAGCCACAGCTGAGATGAGACTGCCAAGTGGGAAAAGAAAACGCAATATCGATTGAATCAGGATCAAACCGCTTTTGAGTCTGTTCATCCAATGCCCAAGGGCTGAAATCGACTAATACAGAAGGAAATTGTGTCTGAACAATCGCTGAAACGTTAGCTATTTTCCTAACGATACTGATGGACAGCGCTTGAGCGCTTGCATTCATAACGGATACCTCAGCTCACCCTTAAAAAACAAAAATCATTTTTAGTTGACAATGCTATGCTTGTTGAGATTATATATCAATAAGAAATAGCTGTGCCAGTCTAACGAAATATTTTTCACCGCTTATTTCTGAGGGCACCACAGCTTCAAATTAGTTAGGAGATCGACCATGTCAGGCTATGCAAACGAACTTAAAAACAACGCTAAATCAATGGTTTCGGGAGGGAAAGGGATTTTGGCGATGGACGAAAGTAACGGAACTTGTAACAAGCGGTTCGATGCGCTGGGCATTCCAACGACAGAAAATTCCCGTCGAGACTATCGAGAATTAATCTTAACTGTACCTAACCTGTCTAACTACATCAGTGGACCGATTCTCTATGATGAAACCATTCGTCAGTCGACAAAGGCAGGGGTTCCTTTGCTGAAAGTGATTACAGAAGCGGGCATGTTGCCGGGTATTAAGGTAGACACTGGCGCAAAAGATTTTGCTGGCCATCCTGGAGAGAAAGTAACCGAGGGCCTAGATGGATTAGCGGACCGAATTGCTGAGTATTACAAAATGGGTGCACGGTTTGCCAAATGGCGAGCGGTGATTACCATTGGTGAAGGCATTCCTAGCCGAGCCTGCATTGAGGCAAATGCCCACGGCTTAGCTCGCTATGCTGCGCTCTGTCAGGCCGGTGGGTTGGTACCCATCGTAGAGCCAGAAGTATTGATTGATGGCAATCATTCTTTGCAAAAGTGCTATCAGGTCACCGACACAACACTTCATGCTGTTTTCCATCAGCTGTATATGCAAGATGTTGCTTACGACCAGATGATACTAAAGCCCAGTATGGTTGTCCCTGGCAAAGATTCTGGCGAAAAAGCCAGTGTCGAAGCGGTTGCTGAAGCGACTATCCAATGTCTGTTGAAGAATGTTCCTGCAACGGTAGCAGGCATCGCCTTTCTTTCTGGTGGCCAAACTAAGGAAGATTCTTCGGCCCATCTCAACGAGATGAATAAACAGTTTGGCGATCAATGTCCGTGGCCGGTGACATTCTCCTATGCACGGGCTATCCAACAGCCTGCCCTAGAACATTGGGCTGGTGTCCCAGCTCATGTAGACGTTGCTCAGCAGAAGCTGCTGCACCGCGCGAAATGCAACAGCCTAGCTAGTCAGGGTGCTTACACCAGCGATCTTGAGAAACAGCTGGTGCTAGCGTAGTCTCTACACTTTCATTGATACTCACTTTTCGCTAATAAAATCTATAACCTCCTTTTCAAGTCCATGTCTTCAAAGTAGTCACCTGACTATTTTGAAGACTTTTCTGTTGCGCTGTCATATGTGTTTTTATAATTGAGCAGCATTCGGAGGTACAGCAGATTGTTGTATATCCGAATGCTGCCTATGCGAGGAACAGATTAACCCTTACTGGCACCTTGCCGACGGTTAAATCCAGACGCCATCAACCCACCACCAACGCATAGCAAACCTAGGATTGAGGCAGGCTCTGGCACAGCAGTCACTTCAGTGACTTGGGCAAACTGTCCGGCCTCACTAAGCGGCGTAACCGGCTGTCCATTTGGCGGCGAGTAGGCCTCCCCTACTCGCCCATCATCAACGAGTTCCTGAGTTGTTCTAGTCGGAAAGCCAACGTCTTCATGGGAAGAGAAGCCAATGGGAAAGCCAAACTCATCGGCCCAGTCATCAACATGCAGGTGAGGCGTACTGCTACGCGGTGGCTTAGACCAGAAGCTAAGACCCTCAGCAAGGCTAGGATCATTGCCGCTTTCGCGATCGAAGTTGAGGGCACCCAAGTTAAGCCCATCGGGCTCGTTATAGCTTCCGGTCTGAAGAATCTCTTGACTGCTGGTATCAAAGTTGAAGTTGACACCAGGATCGAGATGATTGTCTGTGTATGTTCTTAGTGGTGCACCGTCGGGCGAGAAAAAAGAAATATTTAGAAAATCCAAATCCTCGGTTCTGACAATACCGTCTGAATAGCTTTGAGTTTCGTCATAGCCAAACGAGCCTGATACTTCAAAGCCAGCAACCTGCCCAGTCCAGTCAAAATTGAACGTAACTGCTTCGGCATGGGCTGGAAGCACTGCGCTTAATGCTAAACCGATAAAAAGACTTTTTCTCAGCGTAAAAAACATTAATCGAAAATCTCCAAAAATTAATAATCCTGCTGCTATTGATAAATTCTTGAGCTAAATTGCACCTAAATTGCACCCGCTAGCGTAAAAATAGTGTCTTTCAGCTGTAAGCATATTGCTATTCGAGTCACTTAATGCGACTCCTTCTCAACAATTGATATCAAGAGCTCCAATTTCATACTAGCTTTACCCCAACTTTACTTTTTCAAATCTGTTTTCTCTGTTGACTGCGAATGACAGTAATTGAGCATCTGGTTACTTTCTCTAAAGAATGGCCATAGCCTCTTCAGCGGTAGCGACAGTTGGCACTATCTCAAAGCTATTTGCGCCCAAAGTTGAAGCGTCTACGCCTTGAAGGATGGCGAGTGTTTTCCCGCTGCTAGCAACTCCGAGCAGTGTTCTATTCCTAGCTTGAGTGATAGTAAGATCCGCAAAGGTGAACTCGCCTTCTATTAAACCAATGAGATCAGTGCCGACTTCAAAGTCTTTGACTCTATCAGTGCCATTATTTGTACCAAAGACGAACAAATCAGCGCCGTCGCCACCAACGAGAACATCTCTCCCGGTGCCCCCGATCAGCAGATCATCACCTGTACCGCCGCTGAGAAAGTCATTACCCGTATTCCCGATAAGGATATCTCGCGCTTCGTCGCCAAAGAGTCGATCGCGACCACCGTCGCCGAAGAGGATGTCTTGTCCTGCACCGCCGAAGAGTGAATCTCGCTGGCTGTTGCCGTTGATGATGTCGTTGCCTGCTTCGCCAAAGAGTCGATCGCGTCCATTCCCACCAGAAAGGGTATCGTCGCCTAACCCACCCTTAACGAGATCACGGCCAGCGAGCGCATTGATAACGTTATCAGCATCTGTGCCAAAGAGGCGATCTCGTTTATCTGTCCCTATCAACGGAGGGGCAGTGATCGTATCAGGATCAAAAGAGTCACTCGTAATGGTGTCAGCTTGAACATTTTGCAAAATGGCCAGTACGTCTGCTGTGCCTGTGAGTGTAATGACAGTATCGGCATTATCTTGGGCAATGGTGACATCGCTAAAGCTGAGCGCACCCGAGAAGTCTGGTTTAAAGCCGACCAGTTCAAAGCGATCACTTGGGTCATAGTTGGTAATAGTCAGAACGCCCGCACCCGCACCAATTCTAAACAGGTCACGGCCGCTGCCCGTAGCAACCGTAGTTTGACCAAACGACGACAGAAACGCATTCTGAACAATCAGAGTATTAACCGTATTGTTGCCATCGCCTAATACCAGGGTGTTGTTGCCGTCGCCAGCATGGACAATATCATCACCAGAGCCCGTGATAATGGTGTCATCCCCTGCCCCGGAGGTAACGTGGTTATCTCCTTCACCAAGATTAGCCGTTAGCGCTCCTTTAACCAGATTAACGGTGTCATTGCCACTGCCAGCTGTAACAACGGCAGAACCGCCACTTGCCGCAACTAAGTTGTTGCCCTCTCCGTCGTCTACCGTCCCGCTGCCAATGCTGACGATATC
>ERZ1740067.918-NODE-918-length-21897-cov-6.132589_pt1 | contig 21897 bp, 18 predicted proteins | sample MGYA00581736_ERZ1740067 | MGnify/ENA primary metagenome ERZ1740067 (study PRJEB43018, sample SAMN04849236) | marine metagenome | isolation source: floating plastic debris | place: Pacific Ocean | collected 2008-08-27 | study: EMG produced TPA metagenomics assembly... | reverse complement strand
AGAGCACACGTCTGAACTACAGTCACTGACAAAGCGCGTATGCCGTCTTCAGCGCGACGGATCTCCAACATGCTGTCATCTTCCGCGTGGATCGCGATGCGCCAGTAAAATCCGTTGGCCCCCAGATACAGCAAATGCCCCCCTGCGTCGCGATAGTCCCGCAACGCGTCGAGCGTCTGTGACGTGTGGTATTCGGGATGCGAACCGGTTGCGACCACGTCGTAGCCTGCAATCGCGGCAACCCCGTCCTGGTGCAGATCCATATCCGTCACGATGTCATAGTCGATCCCTTTGGCATGCAACCACGAGATCAGGTGACTGTCGGCCTGGAAATGCCGTAGCCCAGAACAAGGTGTCATCCCGAATGTCAGATAGCCCGGGCGTAGATTGAACAGTGGCCTGCGGTGGGACGCATGGCAAATTCCGCTGCCATCGCTGTGGTAGTTGTAAGTCGACAGGCCGTAGTTTGTGTGATTGGCCGGATTGTGCGGATAGGCTCCCCAAAGGTTCATCCTGTCCTGCCATTCGGGCGTGTAATCCGGCCGCGCGTGGTTGCCGTAGATCACATAGGTAAACGTTGAGATCAGCACACATACCCTGGCTTTTGGACTGCCCAACTCCGCACTGACATAAAACGGGATCGCGTCCGATGCCCCGTCGCAGGTCAGCCGCATGACATAGCTGCCGCAGGGCATGCCCGCCGGGATCGTAAAGCGGAAGCTGGTGTCCCATCCGAAATCGTAGATATCGTCGTCGTGAAAATGAATGGCGGCGTAATGATCCGGCTTATGGGTCCAGTTCATCTCGGTCGCGTCCCAACGGGAGCCTGTGACCGCGCGGGTTGGATAGTTCACAAGTGTCAGGTCCGGCCCGGTGATTGCCGGGACCGTGCAGGTACTAATCCCTTTGGCAAAATCCCAAGACGCGCAAATCTTGCCATCCACAGCGATGGAGGGCGCTTCAATCTTGCCGTTGAAATGTTGGGTGGCCTGACCATCCGTCATCCGGGCGGCGATTGTTGGCACGCCGCCAATGGCCAGATCGGACGCGGTCGGGAACGTGTCGATCTGTGGCGCGTCGCTGCCGAAGGGCGCCGCGCGCAGTATGACGTGCTTTGGATCAAGCGTAACCGTTACCTTTGTCCATTTTCGCAGGGCGATCTCAGCCCCGGCGCCAAGCACCAAGCCGTGTGCCAGAACGACAAGCTGGCCGTTTGCTGCAACCGTAAGCTCCAGCCCGCCGAGGCTCAGAATGGTTTGAAGGGTCGGGCAGCGCAGCGTTGGATAAACTGTCGCGCACAGCGTTAGATCAGATTGCGGCGTCAATTCGATGGCCGCCGTCCCAAGCGCATATGACCCCGGATGGAAAGGTTGGTTCTGAGACGGAAACGACGCCGGTGCGAAAAAGGCCGATGCGTCCTCTTCAACGATACCTTGCCCTGCTGGATTCGGGTCCGCACTGATGGATCTGACCAACTGCGCCGTGAACGGGACAGAAGCGGCTGAGGACACTTTGAACGCGATGGTGTCGCCGGGCCGTCCCGACATCACATCGCTGTACCCCAGCAGTGGCGGCTTCGGGCGCTGTCCGATCATCGGCTGGGCCCGTAGACCAGATCGGGCAAGTACGTGACCCAATCATTGAAAAACACCAGCAGCAGAATCATCCCGACATAGGGGATCAGAAACGGCAGCACGCCCATCGAAATCTCCTCGATCGAGACTTTGCTTATGCGCGCCGCCACAAACAGGTTCACACCGATCGGCGGCGTCAGAAAGCCAATCTCGCAGGTCATCACGGTGAAGATACCAAAGATCACCGGATCGACGCCAAGGCTGGTGACAAGCGGGAAGAAGACGGCCGTGAAGATGATGATCTGCGGGATGCTTTCAAGCCACATGCCAACGATGATGTAGAAGACCCCAATCATCAGCATAACTAGCCACGGATAATCTAGGATGCCTTGGAACAGGCCCAGTACCGCATCAGGGATGTCAAAGATGGTGACCAATTGCCCGAACGCTTTGGTGGACCCCAAAATGAACAGCACGGTGCCGATGACGATGGCGGTGAACTTGAACGCATGAAACAGCTTGGCCCATGTCAGACCCTTGTAGATGAACAGCCCGACGAACAATCCATAGGCCACCGCCACGCCCGCCGCCTCCGACGGTGTGAAAAGCCCCGCATAGATTCCGCCCAGAATAATAACAGGCGCCATGACGGCCCATTTGCCTTCCCACAGCGCCTCCAGCAGCGGACCCCAGCGGAACTTTTCGCCCGTGCCGCCATATCCGTTTTTAAGCGAAATCAGAAAAACGACGACCATCAGCATAAGGCCCAACACGATGCCCGGCACAATGCCTGCCAGAAAAAGGCGGGGGATCGACACATCGGTGACAAGCGCAAAAATGATCAGCAGGTTCGATGGCGGGATCATAGACCCAAGCGCACCCGCAGAGGCGGCGATTGCCCCGGCGAAGCGGGATTTGTAGCCCTCTTTTTGCATGGCAGGGATGGTGATCGAGCCGATTGCAGCTGTCGTCGCAGGCCCCGAACCAGACAACGCCGCAAAAAACATGCACGCCACAACCGTCACCAGCCCCAAACCGCCTTTGTAGGCACCGACCAGTTTCTGAGCGATGTTGACCAGCTTTTCGGACATGCCGCCCTGTTCCATCAACTGACCTGCCAGAATGAACAGCGGGATTGTCACCAGCGGAAACGGCTCGAACGCAGTCCAGGCGGCCTGCGCCATCAGCGTCATCGGGATGTCCGCCATCAACAGACCCGCAACGGTTGCGATGCCGGCGGCAAAGGGGATCGGCACCCCGATAGCCATGGTGAACACAAACACCAGCGCCATCAGCACCGGACCATTTGTACCACCCACATATGTGACGACGATGCCCACGGCCAAAGCCAGCAGAATGGACACGGAGATATAGGGAGGACGCGTCTTGACGTCGGGCAGATCAGTCACAGCGGCAGCTCCCTGAACCCGTCAGCACGCCAACGCCAATAAACCTGTGCGATGCGAAACAGCATGAGACAAAACAGGACGGGGATGAACATCTGCACCCAGCGTTGTTCAATTCCCAGCCCGGGCGTCTGATAGGTCACGTTAAACAAAAGCTGTGTGTAACTGACGGTCTGTACGATCATAAAGATCACGAACCCGACCCACAGCGCATCCGCCAATACGATAGAGGCGACTTGAAGTCTGCGCGGCAGTTGCGACACCAGCAACGTTATCCGGATATGCGCCCGGTCCCGCACCGCCATTGTGGCCCCCAGATACACCGAAAAAATCATCCCGTAGACGGCCGTTTCCTCGGCCCAGACCGAGGCGGAGTGGAAAACAAACCGCTGCACGATCTGCAAAAGAACCGAACCAACAACGACGCATAGAAAGAACGTACACAGGACCTCTTCGAAATGGCGGTCAAGTTTTGACAGCATAGCATTTGCCTTCAGGATGGGATCTCGCAGCTGTTAGGAAGGCGCGCGCCGTTCAAGGTAAGCACCATCCGTCTTTCGAAAGGATCGCTCTTAGTTTGAAGCGGCGCGGATCGCGGCCACCACGGCGGTAAATGCCTCGCCCTTGTCGGCCGCATAACGGTCCTGGACCCGCTGACCGGCGGCGATGAAATCGGTCCGGTCAAACTCGGTCGTGGTCATGCCACCTTCACCAGTGAGGAATGCGCGGATTTCGCCAACCTGACGGCTCATTTCTTCTTTTTGGTAGATACCCGCGTCGCGCGCTGCCCGAAGTACGGCGTCTTTCTGGTCATCGTCCAACTTGGCCATCATCCGGTCGCTGGCAAAGAGTGGCGAGAAATACACAAAATGCTCAAGTGCTGTGAAATACGGCATGATTTCATAGAACTTCTGCGACTTGATAAAAGACGTGCCATTGTCAGCGCCTTCAACCGTGCCGGTCTGCAAAGCGGTCGGCGTGTCGGCCCAGGGCAGCGGGATCGGAGCTGCGCCAAATTCAGTAAAGGTATCGATCATCACCTGGTTCTTGGGCACACGGACTTTCAGACCCTGCATGTCCGCCATCGACGTGATCGCGTTGCGCGAATTGTAGAAGTCGCGATCCCCAACAAACCCATAGGTCAGCAGGTGAACGCTGGTGGCTTCCTGCAATGTCGTGGCGATGTCTTGGCCGACTTCGCCTTCCAGCACGGTATAGGCGTGATCCTTGTCGTCGAAAATGTAGGGAAGCACAAACGCGTCCATCAACGGAAAATGCGGCGAGACGTTATTGCCGGTGATGATATGCATATCCACCGTTCCCAACTGCATGGCCTTAAACGCCTCATCTTCGCCCATCAGCTGGCCGCAGCAGCGCACTTTGACGTCAATAGAGCCGCCCGAGTATTCCTCTGCAAGCTCTTCGAACTTATTGGCGAGAACAGCGTACGAACTTCCTTCTGCGGCGGCGTATCCCAGATTGATGGTGACGTCGGCGGCCATTGCGGTTTGGCCAGCAACTAGCAAGGCTATCGCTGAAGCAGCAATCGGTGAAAGGTGGCGGTTTTTCATTTTGACTCCCCTGATATTGGATCTCTGGCGTTTACCAAGCCGTTGTCTCAACAGCTTGCCACAGGGTTTAATGCATGGATAATATCAGCTGGGTCTCGATTGATAACTTTTTGGCATCATGAAATTCGGACTGCGTCATATCAGATATTTCATCGCCGTCGCGGAAGACGAGCATTTTCGCCGTGCCGCCCGTCGGCTTGGTGTGGCGCAGCCCGCATTAAGTCGGGCAATTCAACATCTTGAGGCTGAGCTATGCTTTGATCTGTTCGACCGTTCGAACAGGCATGTCCGTCTGACACTGGCCGGGCGCGAGTTTCTTGAACGATCTAAAAAGATAATCAGCGCCGTTGAACATGCGGTGGAAAACGGACGGCTCGTGGCCGATGGCCAGATCGGAACGCTGCGAATCGGCTATACTGACATCGCTATTGCGGGTGACCTGCCGATGCTGTTGCAGGCGTTTCAACTCACTGAACCGAAGATCACGCTGAAACCGCACCATGACGTCACATCCTTGCAGCTCGAAAAGCTGCAAGCGGGCTTGCTTGACGTGGGTTTTGTCACGGGCCCGGTTAGTCTCAGCGGGTTTGATCAGATCCCCATTCAAGCAGATCGCTTCGTTTGCGTGGTGCATGAGAACCACCGGTTTGCCAACAAGACGCGCATCGAACTTGCCGATCTGGCGGACGAAGACTTTGTGCATGGCCCTAATCAGGACTGGCAGTATTTCTACTCGTTATTGTTGCCAATGTGCCGCAAGGTCGGGTTCATGCCCCGCATCGTCCAAGAGGCCTACAACTCTGCCGGAATTCTTGGTTTGGTGGCCAGTGGCATGGGCATCACAATCCTGACCGAAGCCAATAACCTTATGCTGGCCAGCGGCCTGCGCCAGATTGAAATCGTGGATGTCAAAGACAAACTCAGCACGGTCGCAATCTGGAAAAGCGAGATGGCAAATGGACCGGTCGGGCGTTTCGCGGATTTCCTGCGCGCGCGTTAATCGTGATGGATCCTGACGGCCTCATAACACTCGATTTCCAAGGCAGTGGCCTTTAGGTCTTCAGGCTCGCGATCAGTTGATGAAATTTCTCACCCTGGACAGCAACGTGGTTTCTTAAGGTTTCCGCCGCTTTCTCGGCATCACCCGCTTTCAGAGCCTCTACCACCAGCAAGTGCTCGTTCATGGATTGCACAAGGCGGCCCCGAAAACGGAGCTGAATCCTGCGGTACGCCTTAAGACGGCTTTGAAGCTGCAATGCCTGCTTTTCCAGATAGCTGTTTGCGGCGCCTCGGTAGATGATCTGGTGGAACGTCTCGTTCTCCGAATAATACCGATCGTGGTCCGCGGCCTCGATCGCCTGTTGGCATCTGTCATTCGCATCGCCAAGCAAAGCGATTTGCTGATCTGTCATGCGTGTTGCGGCCAGACGACCGCATACGGCTTCAATCTCGGCCATCGTTTCAAACATTTCCATCAGTTCGACAGGCCCTGGTTGCCGAATGAACACCCCGCGACGCGGAATTTGTTCAGCCATCCCCGAGACGACCAAAACCTGAAGCGCTTCGCGAATTGGCGTTCGAGACACCTGAAACTGTTCCGCCAGCTTCAGCTCATCAAGGCGTTCACCGTCCTGAAATTCGCCAGCAAAAACGAGCTGTTCAAGTGTGTCGGCGATTTGGTCTGCGCGTCTGATTTCCATAACGCAAAACTAGCATCTCGCAGCTTAAAAATGCAAGATAGAAGTTATTGTATACAAAAATATTGACTTGCTATGCGAGCCGTGGAACCTTGTGTTCTGTAGGATCGGCTCATGTAGCTGGTTCATGCAATGGGAGGAAAAAAAAGAAATTAGCTAAACTTACGGCCACCGCAATGGCGGCATGTCTTGCTATTGGGTCAGCTGCGAGCGCTGAGACACTGCGCCTGTCACACCAATGGTCAAATCAGGACGTTCGCCACCAAGTTGCTCAAATGGTCGCCGATGAGGTTGCCGCTGCGGGTGTCGACCTCGAAATCCAGATCTTCGGGTCCAAATCGCTTTTCAAGCCACGCGAGCAGTATCGCCCGCTGAGCCGCGGTCAATTGGATATGACGGTTCTTCCGCTCAGCTATGCGGGTGGTCAACAGCCTGCGTATAACCTGACACTCATGCCTGGCATGGTGAAAAATCACGACCACGCTGCGCGGTTAAGCGCGTCCCCCTTCATGGCGGCACTTGAAGAGAAGATGGCGGATGATGATGTCATGGTTCTTGTCCATGGCTACCTCGCCGGTGGCTTTGTCGGCAAAGACAAGTGCATCACCGCGCCCGAAGACGTTGCCGGTCTGCAAACACGCGCTGCGGGTAAGGCGTTTGAACAGATGCTGGCCGGTGCAGGGGCGTCAATTGCCTCTATGGCCTCGTCCGAAATCTACAACGCGATGCAAACAGGTGTTCTGACGGCGGCGAACACGTCATCTTCGTCGTTTGTGTCCTACCGGATTTACGAGCAGGTCAGCTGCTACACACCGGCCGGTGATGTTGCACTGTGGTTCATGTATCAACCGCTCTTGATGAACAAATCCAAGTTTGACAGCCTGAATGCAGATCAGCAGCAAGCCTTGCTGGATGCGTCAGCCAAGGCCCAGGCCTTCTACCTCGAAGAGGCGAAAAAACAGGACGCTGCCTCTGAGGATGTGTTCCGTGAAGCCGGTGTGGAGATTGCCCAGATGTCGGTCGAAGACTTCGAGGCGTGGCGGGCTCTTGCACAGCAAACGTCCTATGCAGCCTTCGTCGAGGAAGTCGAAGACGGTCAGGAACTGCTCGATATGGCTCTTGCCGTAGAATAAGCAAAGTCCGGAAGGGTCGCCTTGCGGGGTGGCCCTTCGATATGAACGAACATACCAATCAAGGACACTGTTATGGCGGGCCAAAGCTCTGCCGCTATTGCAAAAACCGGGAATAACCCGTTTTTGCGGCTGGTGGCTGCACTCTCTACACTTGCGGGCTGGTGCTCTGCGGCGATGATCGTTGCGGCTGTCGCGATCACCTGTCAGATGATCTTTATCCGTTTTGTTCTGAACGGCTCTACGATCTGGCAAACCGAGGCAGTTATCTATCTCGCGATTGGCGCCACTCTGATCGGGCTCCCTTACGTCCAACGTCTTCGGGGGCACGTGAATGTCGACCTCATCCCGATTGCTTTCGGACCCCGTGGACGCTTTGCGCTGGCGATGGTCACGCTGTCGCTGTCCATCGTCATGGTCACAATCATGCTTTGGTATTCCTTTGAATTTTGGCACCTGACATGGGAGAGGAACTGGAAGTCGGACACCGTTTGGGGCGTGCGTCTCTGGATCCCCTACCTCGCTTTACCTGTCGGTTTTGCACTCTTTCTTCTTCAGTTGATCGCGGACCTGGTTGCGATCCTGCTGAAGATTGAAAAGCCCTTCGGACTGGAGGACGCATAATGGATCCGCTCGCACTTGGCGCGATCGTCGCTGTTTGCACGATCCTTGTTCTCTTCTCGGGTGTCTCTGTCGCCTTGGGGCTGTTGATTGTCTCGACCGGCTTCATCTTGATTTTCGACGGATTGCATTCGTTGGAGTTGCTTCCTGAAATCCTGTTTGGCAAGCTCGACAATTTTGCTCTTTTGTCGATCCCCATGTTCATCATCATGGGGTCCTCGATTGCATCGACCCGCGCGGGCGCCGATCTTTATGAGGCGTTGGAGCGTTGGTTGACCCGTGTGCCCGGCGGGCTTGTGATCTCAAACTTGGGGGCCTGCGCATTGTTTGCCGCCATGTCGGGATCAAGCCCCGCCACCTGCGCTGCCATTGGAAAGATGGGCATCCCGGAAATGCGCAAGCGGGGTTATCCTGATGGCGTTGCCGCGGGTTCAATTGCCGCTGGCGGAACCTTGGGCATCCTGATCCCGCCTTCGGTAACCATGATCGTCTATGGGATCGCGACCGAACAGTCGATTGGGCGCCTGTTTCTGGCTGGGGTGATCCCCGGTCTGCTGCTTGTCAGTCTTTTTATGGTGTGGTCGCTTTATTCCACATGGCAATCCGGCAACCGCGCTTTGCTGACACAAGGCGTCTATACTTGGAAGGAAAAGTTCGAAATCCTTCCACGGATTTTGCCATTCCTATTTATCATCTTTGGTGTGCTCTACGCGATGTACGGCGGCGTCGCCACCCCGTCCGAGACGGCAGCCGTCGGCGCATTGCTGTGCCTTTTGATCGCGCTGATCATCTACAAGCTCTGGAATCCCCGCGACCTATGGGTGGTCTTGCGCGACAGCACTAAAGAAAGCGTGATGATCCTGTTCATCATCGCAGCCGCAGGCGTGTTCTCGTACATGCTGTCCAGCCTGTTCATCACACAATCCATCGCGACGTGGATCGGAACGTTGGACGTGAACCCGTGGGTTTTGCTTTTTGCAGTTAACATCTTTCTGCTGATCGCGGGGTTCTTCTTGCCGCCTGTTGCCGTTATCCTCATGGCAGCTCCGATCTTGCTGCCAATCATCACGACCGCAGGGTTCGACCCGATTTGGTTTGCAGTGATTCTGACCATCAACATGGAGATCGGTCTGATCTCACCCCCTGTCGGGCTCAACCTTTATGTCATCAATGGCATCGCGCCTGATATCTCCCTCAAGACGATCCTGATGGGGTCCCTCCCGTTCGTGGCTTGCATGGTCATCGCGATTATCCTGCTTTGTGTCTTTCCGGGCTTGGCGACTTGGTTGCCGAATGCTGTCATGGGCCAAGCGATATGAGCTATCTTGGGGGCCTCTTTTCGACAGTCTTTGAACGGCGCTTTGCCCGTGAAGTCTCGTCAGATGCGGAAGGGCGGGACATAAATGATCTCAGCCTTGATCTGCTGGGGGCAAAAGGCGAGGTCTCGGGCAGTACGCTCGCCCAGCTGATCCTCGACCGATACACAACCGCCGATACGACCGGCAAACGCGCTTTCTTTGACTTCATGTTGAACAACTTGGAAATTGATCCGGTCGAGGTTGTCGAAAGCCTCAAGGCGTACAAGGATGCGCCGTCAAAGCGCAGCTACCGCGCTTACGCGCGCGCAAGCGAGCCCAAAAGGCAAGAATTGCTTCGGCGATTGAACCAAGTGCGTGGCGGGACCGAACGCTTGGTCGCCATGCGCAACGATCTGCTGCAAATGATGCGCGAAGATCAAAAACTGGGGCCACTGGATGTTGATTTCGGCCACCTGTTCGCATCGTGGTTCAATCGCGGTTTTCTTGAGCTGCGCCCGATCAGTTGGACCAGCCCCGCGGATGTTCTTGAAAAAATCATCGCCTATGAGGCCGTCCACGCGATCGACAGTTGGGATGACCTGCGGCTGCGTTTGCAACCGGCCGACCGCCGTTGCTTTGGCTTTTTCCATCCGGCGATGCCGGATGAGCCGCTGATTTTCGTGGAAGTCGCTCTGATCCAGGGCATACCGAACTCGATCCAGAGTCTTTTGGCCGACGGACGTGACCCGATTGATGCAGAAGACGCCGACACAGCCGTCTTTTATTCAATTTCAAATTGTCAGTCTGGATTGGCTGGTATTTCTTTTGGCAATTCCCTGATCAAACAGGTCGCCGCAGATCTTGCACAGGAACTGCCAATGCTTGAAACCTTTGTAACCCTATCACCGATCCCCGGTCTGACCAGATGGTTGGATGCCACAAACTCAAGATCACTCACGAAGGCACCCGTCGAAGCCCAAGCCGCGTGGTACCTGCTGGAGGCCAAACGAGACGACGGCTTACCTTTGGATCCCGTAGCTCGGTTCCACCTTGGAAACGGGGCGGAGGTGCACGCGGTGCATGCCGGTGCGGACATGTCCGAAAACGGGGTCAAACAATCGAACGGGGCCATGGTGAATTACCTATACGATTTGTCCCGGATCACCACCAACCATGAAAAATTTGTCGCCGACAAATCCGTTGCGGCCTCTCGCGATGTCCGCGCCCTCAGCGCAACAGTAACGCCAGTTTTTTAAGGATCAGACGATGGCAAACCCGCTCTATGATGGCTTGTTCGGCCAGCATCTTGAAAACGATGCTGTCTTCTTGCGACGTCAAGATGAGGGCACGCTTACCTATCGACAGTTTCTTGGTCTGGCTGCGCAATACGCCGGACACTTCGTCGACCTGGGCCTAGAGCCGGGAGACAGGGTTGCCGTTCAGATCGCGAAATCACCACAGGCTTTGGCCGTCTATGCGGCCTGCGTGCAAACGGGGTTGGTGTTTCTGCCACTCAATACCGCCTACACGGCGTCAGAAGTAGCCTACTTCATCGAAAACAGTGGGGCGCGCGTTGTCATATGTGACGCGGGCAAGCTGAAGGATCTAACGCCCATCGCGCAAACCTGCGGTGCGCTGCTGGAAACACTGAATGAGGATGGGACCGGAACTCTGGCTGACAGATCTGCGACCTTTCCACTAACATTCGACACAGTGTCCCGCACCCTCGATGATCTGGCAGCCTTTCTTTACACATCCGGGACGACCGGGCGTTCCAAAGGCGCAATGCTGAGCCAGAGGAACCTTCTGTCCAACGCCGAATGTCTGCGACAAGAATGGCGCTTCACGTCGGATGACGTTTTGCTTCATGCGCTTCCAATTTTTCATACACATGGGCTGTTCGTTGCGACAAATGTCACGCTTCTCGCAGGCAGCCAGATGGTCTTCTTACCCCGGTTTGATCTGGACCAGATCATCAAAGAGCTGCCACGATCTACCACGATGATGGGTGTGCCGACATTTTACACAAGACTGCTGGACGATGCGCGTTTCACCAAAGACCTTGCGGCCCATATGCGCCTGTTTGTCTCCGGTAGCGCTCCGCTTCTGGCTGAAACCCACATTCAGTTCGAGCAGCGCACCGGCCACCGCATTCTGGAACGCTACGGCATGACCGAAACCAACATGAACACCTCGAACCCATACGATGGTGAGCGACGTGCGGGCACGGTCGGGTTTCCCCTGCCGGGTGTGGAACTGAAAATCACTGACAGCAAGACCGGCGCGGAACTGCCCCGGGGCGAGATCGGGGAAATCGAAGTACGCGGCACAAACGTGTTTCAGGGCTATTGGCAAATGCCTGAGAAAACCGCCGAAGAGTTGCGTGAAGATGGTTTCTTCATCACTGGCGATCTAGGTCAGATTGATGAAGACGGCTACCTGAGTATCGTTGGTCGCAACAAGGATTTGATCATCTCAGGCGGCTACAATATCTACCCTAAAGAGATCGAGATGCTTCTGGACGAACAAGAAGGCGTTCTGGAAAGTGCAGTGGTCGGCGTTCCACATTCCGACTTCGGTGAAAGTGTGGTCGGCATTGTCGTCGCCGCGTCTGAGAAACCTCTTGACCTGACCGCCATCAAGAACAGTGTCGGTCAGTCATTGGCCCGTTTCAAGCAACCTCAAAAGCTGATCGTTGTCCCTGAACTCCCACGGAACACCATGGGAAAGGTGCAGAAAAAAGAACTCAGAGAGAAATTCGCGGACGCGTTGAAATAGACCTTTCGCGGAGGCCATGTCGTTGCAGAGCCACCAGTCACAGTCGTGGTAGCATCTATAAATCCGGCCCCAAACCGGCCAACGCCTAGAGGGTTCCCGCGCCCCATCCCAGCGAGGCGACCCGCAACAGCCATCGGTCGATTTGTTTCATATGCCAACTCGCAGCGCGATGATTGGAGCACTTTTCAGCTCGACACGAAGTAATGGGAAATGCTGTCGACTTTGCGGACAAAAAGGCCATTGTCCCGCTTGAACCAACGGTCGCTTTTACTCACTCGGGATAGTTTCTAGCTGACCTAAAGTGTTGTGCGTGATCGCAGTAACGTCGATGTTGCAAGCATGGCAACCGAGACAGAGTTTTCCCTAACAGCGCTAACCGGTTCGGCGCGACGGCACATTCGGGTGTTTCAGATACACCAGTTTCTTGACCGTTTTGCGATGGGTCTGACGGTCGCCGTTGTTGCGCTGGCTCTGACTGACCGAGGTATGGACCTCTTTCAGATTTCGCTTCTTTTCGGGGTCTACTCGCTCACGACCATGGCGATGGAACTGCCATTTGGTGGTCTTGCCGACAGCGTTGGCCGCAAGCCGGTCTTTTTGACGGCAGTGGTCGCCAGTTTAATCTCACTGGCGCTCTTTCTCTCAACAAGTGATTTCTATGTTCTAGCGCTGTCATTTGCATTCATCGGATTTGGACGCGCGCTCCGATCGGGCACGCTTGATGCGTGGTTTGTTGAAACGTTCAAAGCCGCTGCGCCAGATGTGGATGTCCAACCCGCGCTCGCCAAAGCGCAATGGGCCAATGCTATGGGGTTGGCCGTTGGTGCCGTTCTCGGAGGGCTCCTGCCTGATGTTTTTGGCTTTGCGTCTGAGAGCCTTGGGTTCGGCATTTATGATGTGTCCTACGCGGCCAGCTTTGGTGTCATGCTAGGAGTGTTCATTTTCACTATGTTTGCCATCGTAGAAAAACCGCGCCCGATGAACCCTCGTGCTCTCCAACAGGGCTTCGCAAACGTCCCAACGGTGATAAGGGACGCGAGCCTTCTCGCCTTGAAACATCCCGCACTGTCGATACTTCTGGCAGCGTTGGCGTTCTTTCTTATGGCGACCAACCCGGTCGAGGTGATCTGGCCAACCCATGCAAAACCCATGTTGGACGAGGCCTATGCAAACACCGTCATTGGCGTCGTCACAGCGACCTATTTCTTCTCTATCGCTTTCGGCGCATCGATGTCCCCGCGCATCAGCCGGATCTTCAAGCGGCGGCACGCAATGACGCTTGCGGCGACGTTTGTCTGCTTGGCAGCTGTTCAGATCGCGTTGGCGCTACAGGGTGAAATCATCGGCTTTGTGATGGTTTTCGTCCTGTATGCTGTGGTGCTTGGTGTCTGCGAAACGCCAGCCAGCAGCATTCTGCATCGCTGCGTAGAAGATCGTCAGCGGTCGACGATGCTGTCGCTAAGGTCGCTGATACAACAGTTGGGCGGGGCCTTGGGTTTAATCTTGGCCGGTGCCATCGCCGAAATCTACTCCACACCTACCGCATGGATTGTTGGTGCGATGTTTCTTTTCATCGCAGTGGTACTGACACTGGTGTTGGTCAGACGGTTAGCCGCAGAAGCCGATGGCTGACGTTCATGCATTATTGGTCAAAGTGAGCTCTTGGCGGACCTCAGATGCGACACAGCATTGGGACACTAGGGACGGCACTGAACCGCGACAGGGCCATACGAGCAATTCGATACGGAAGACGACGCGTTTGATTGCTTTGCATTTGGTCTTGCAAAGGAGTTTTGCTTGGGGGTAGCGGCACGTGGAGAAGTAGACTGTAGTTGGACTGTTCAGTCTTGGGAAAAGCAAAGCCGGTTAAACGATTCAACAACTGGGCTCATACCTATCGCATTGTGGCGGCGACCTCAGGCTCAGTACCGCCAAAACACTATCGAAAGAAATCACGGCAAAAGGTTGAGCGTGGCAAAACCTGTCTGACGGCAACAAGTGACTTGGCTTCAGCGCAGGATCGGCACCTCGGGCGTGCGTTTGCCCTCAACCGTCAGCGCGGGCGGTTGCGGGCCACCGGTGGCCCAGTCGAGCAACTCGACAGTATGCACGATGGGAATATCCGTTCCGCCACCGATCTGCATCATGCAGCCGATGTTGCCGGCGGCGATAATGTCGGGGTTCTTGGCCTCCAACGTCTCGACCTTGCGCTGTTTCAGCTGCTTGGAAATCACGGGCTGCATCAGGTTATAGGTGCCAGCCGACCCGCAGCACAGGTGGCTATCGGCGGGTTCCACCACCTTGAAGCCCGCGCGTTTGAGCAGGTCTTTGGGATAAGTTTTGATCTGTTGACCATGCTGGAGCGAACATGCCGCGTGGTAGGCGATCGTCATGTCCCCGCGCTTGACGTCGGTGGTCAGTTCGGACGCATCTTTGGGCAGCAGGTCGATCAGAACCTCAGAGATATCCTTGGCGATGGCGCTGACGGCGGCAGCTTCCTTGGCCAGCGGTTCGTTGCGGAACATATGGCCGTAGTCTTTGACGGTCGTGCCGCAGCCGGAGGTGTTGATGACGATGGCATCAAGGCCCTCACCTTCAATCTCGGCGTGCCAGGCTTTGATGTTCTTCGCAGCCGTTGCGTGGCTTTCATGGGTTTTGCCCATGTGATGGGTCAGCGCACCGCAGCAGCCTGCGCCTTCGGCCACGACCACTTCGGCGCCCAGACGGCGCAGGATGCGGATGGTGGCGTCGTTGATGTCTGTATTCAGCGCCTTTTGCGCACAGCCGGTCATCAGGGCCACGCGCATTTTCTTCGGCGCTTTGGGCGCGAAGGTTTGCGGATCGTCATTGCGCGAAACAGGCGGGATCGTCTTGGGGGCCATCTCAAGCATCGCTTTGAGGCGCGCGTCGGGCATCAAAAACGCGAAGGGCCGTCCGATCTTGGCACCCAGCAATGCCACGCGGAAGCGCATCGGATAAGGCAGGATCTGTGCGAGGATCCAGCGCAGAGCACGGTCGCTGAACGAGCGTTTGTAGTTTTCTTCGATATACTCACGGGCATGATCGACAAGGTGCATGTAATGCACGCCCGACGGGCAGGTCGTCATACAGGCCAGACAGCTGAGGCAACGGTCGATATGCTTGACGGTTTTCTCATCCGGCACGCGCTCATTCTCAAGCATATCCTTGATCAGATATATGCGGCCACGGGGGCTGTCCAATTCGTCGCCGAGCACCTGATAGGTGGGACATGTTGCCGTGCAAAAGCCGCAATGCACGCAGGTGCGTAGTATCTCGTTTGAGCGTTTGATACCGGGATCGGTGAGTTGCTCGGGCGTGAAGGTCGTTTGCATGGGTCGCTCTCCTCAGGCCATCAGGCCGGGGTTGAGAATGCCTTTGGGGTCGAACTTGGCGCGCAATCCGGCGCTGACTTTGGCAATCGGGGCCAGTTCAGGGTGGAACACATCCAGCTTGGCCCGTGTCGCCTCGTCAGCGCGGATCAGAGTGGCGTGTCCGGGCGTGCCGTTCATCTTGGCGCGCAGGTCGGTGCCTGCGGGCACAACGGCCCAGATCAGGCCACCGCCCCAATCCATGAAAAAGGTGTCGGTGCCCAACTTTCCTGCCAGATGCGCGCCATCAGTCGGTTTGACAGAGATGCGCCAGACATCGCCTTCGGCGTTATGAAAGCCCGCAACATCGCGCGAGGCGGACCAGATTTTGGCGGATTTGGCAGGGTCGGTCTCGACCGTGATTTCACCGAATTCAGCAAGCGTGTCTTTCAGCTGATCACAGCGATATGCGACCGATTTCTCGAACCCTTCGACCCGCAGCATCGTGACGGGGCTGTCGCCGGGCATGTGGGCTGCGGCGGAAACCTCATAAGGGGAGCCAAGGGCGGCAGACATGGCCTTCACCGCGCGTGCAATCGGCAACCCGTGGATCATCACTGTAGCCTGCGTGTCAGTCTTCGGCAGAACCTTCAGCGCAACTTCGGACATAACGCCCAAGGTGCCGTAGCTGCCGGTCAGCAGCTTGACCAGATCGTAGCCAGTGACGTTCTTCATCACGCGCCCGCCATTTTTGAGAACGGTCCCGGTGCCATCTACGAAGCGAACGCCCAGCATGTGATCGCGACAGGCCCCGGCCTGCACGCGGCGTGGACCGCTGATGTTGCCCGCCACCACGCCACCGATGGTGGGGTCGCCGGTGGTTCCCAAGAGCGCGCGATGATCCATCGGTTCAAATGCGAGGCGTTGATTTTCTTTGGAAAGTGCGGTTTCAATTTTGGACAGGGGCGTACCTGACTTGGCGACAATGGTCAGCGCACCGGGTTCGTAAAGTTCAATGCCGGTGAGGGCCGAGGTGCTAAGAACCTCCCCCGCGACAGGGTTGCCGATGGGCCGGGTGCCGCCGCCGATGATGCGCAAAGGTGTCTTGGCGCTGGCAATGGCATCGGCCAGCTCAGCCTCGGTTTTCGGTGTCATGGCAGGTCTTTCTATTCAGCCGCAATCGCAAGCGCGCGACGGCTTTCCGACGACGCAAGCGGAAACACTTTGGAGGGGTTCAAAAGCCAGGTTGGATCAAACACGTCCTTCACCGCCATCTGGTTCTCCAGATCGTCCGCAGCGAACTGATCCACCATCAGATCGCGCTTTTCGATACCCACACCGTGTTCACCAGTCAGACACCCACCGACTTCAACGCAAAGCCGAAGGATGTCGGCCCCCAGCGCTTCGCAGAGCTCAAGATCACCGGGCTTGTTGGCGTCAAAGAGGATCAACGGGTGCATGTTGCCATCGCCCGCGTGGAAGACGTTGGCCACGTCGAGGCCATACTCTTTGCTCATCTCGCTGATGCGTTTGAGGACATGGGGCAGTGACGAGACAGGGATCGTGCCGTCGAGACACATATAGTCGTTGATCTGCCCCATCGCGCCAAAGGCAGATTTACGGCCCAGCCAGATCTTGGCGCTTTCGTCGGACGATTTGCTTTCGCGCAGTTCGACCGGGTTATGCTTGCGGGCGATCTGCATGATGAGGCCCAGTTGCTCGTCGATTTCCGCGTCAGAGCCTTCGACCTCGACAATCAAAAGCGCTTCGCACATCGGGTAACCGGCTTGGGCGAACGCCTCGGTCGCCTCGATGCAGGGGCGGTCCATGAATTCGATAGCGACAGGCAAGACGCCCGCCTTGATGATGTCGGCGACGCAGGCGCCTGCAACCTCGTTATTGTCAAAGCCCATCAGGACGGGCCGCGCGCCTTCGGGCTTGCGCAGGATGCGCAGCGTGGCCTCGGTCACGACGCCAAGCTGGCCTTCGGACCCGCAGATGAGACCCAGCAGATCAAGGCCACCGGCATCCAGATGCGCGCCGCCCAGTTCGGTGATCGTTCCGTCCATCATCACCAGCGTGACGCCCAGCAGGTTGTTCGTGGTGACGCCGTATTTCAAGCAATGCGCCCCACCGGAGTTCATCGCGATGTTGCCCGCAATCGCGCAGGCCAGCTGGCTTGAAGGGTCGGGGGCGTAGAAGAAATCCTCTTCCTCAACAGCGCCGGTGACACTTAGGTTTGTGCGGCCCGTCTGGACCTTGATAACGCGGTTGTCGTAGTCGGTTTCGATCACGTCATTCAAACGCGCGACGCCCAGAATGATGCTGTCAGCGGTGGGCAATGCGCCACCCGCAAGCGAGGTGCCGGAGCCGCGCGGGACGACGGGCACACCTTCTTTATGGCAAATCTTCAGAACGGCAGAGACTTCTTCGGTAGAGGACGGCAACACAGCGGCCAGCGGTGGGCAGCGATAGGCGCTGAGGCCGTCACATTCATAAGCGCGCGTCTCGGCCTCGTCATAGATCACGGCGTCTTTGGGGAGCACGGATTGCAAACGCTCAACGATCTTCGCCTTCTTTGACAGAACGGCGGTGTTCGGGGCTGGCATTTCCATGGCGATCTCCTCCAGATCAGGTCTGCTTGCGGGTATTGGTAAATAAATATAACCAATTTCACGGATTGGCAAGAGATTCCCAACCGATATAGCGTCGCAGCCATGACTTTAGCCGATCTTCTGTCACTTTTTACGCTTCTTGACGGCGTTGCCGTGCTGTTTCTGCTTACATCGTGGATCGCGATCGGGCTGCTGATCGAACGCGCCCCAAAGAGCCGCCCGTCCGTGTCTGTGCTGATGCAAGACTATCGCCGCGACTGGATGCACGCCTTTGTCACGCGTGCGCCGCGTATCTTTGATGCGCAAATCCTGGGCAATCTGCGCCAAGGCACGGCCTTTTTCGCCTCGACCTGCATGCTCGCCATGGGCGGCGGACTGGCGCTGATTGGCAACACCGAACGCCTGCTGGGCGTTGCCGAAGACCTGACGCTGGAGCGCGCCCCTGCTGTCGTGTGGGAGGTCAAAATCTTGCTGATCTTGCTTTTTATCGCCAACGCGTTTCTGAAATTCGTCTGGGCACATCGGCTGTTTGGCTATTGCTCGGTCGTGATGGCGGCGGTTCCAAACGATGAAACCGATCCCGTCGCCTACCCGCGCGCGGCGAAGGCGGCCGAAATCAACATCACGGCCGCGACAGGCTACAACCGCGGTTTACGGTCAGTCTATTTCGGTCTGGGGGCAGCGTCGTGGCTGATCGGTGCGCATGCGTTGATCGTTGTCACACTCTTCACACTCGGCGTCATCTGGCGACGCGAGTTCGCATCCCGGTCGCGCAGTGTGCTTTTAGGGCCAGACACCTGAACCGTCACATATAATTGACACGACATGCTTAAATTCTGGGCGTATAGACCTCCCATGAGATACGTCTTCGCCCTCTTGGCTTGCCTTGCAGGCCCCGCCTTCGCTGACGACCCTGTGGTCGAAGCCGCGACAATTTCCATGTCCGGTCAAACGGCGACCATCAGTGTCACGATCCGGCACGGCGACACCGGCTGGGATCACTATGCCGATGGTTGGGCCGTGCTTGCGCCGGATGGCACGCAACTGGGCTACCGCAAACTGCTTCATCCGCATGAGAATGAGCAGCCGTTCACGCGCAGCCTGTCCGGCGTTGCGATCCCGGCAGGCATAGATCATGTGCTGATACGGGCGAATGATAATGTGACCGGCCCGGCGGCAGACACGTATCGTTTGAACCTGCGCTAGGTCAGGCCCAAAGGGCCGGGTCACGCCATGGTGCGGGCACATCCAGAACACCCGTGCAGAACGCACCGCGATTGAGCACCACAGATTGCCAGGCGGGCCCCCATTCCGCGGGGATTTGATAGGGCGTCTGGACTTCGTCTTCCCGCGCAAAGCCCTGCTTGCCGTAATAGTCCGGGCTGCCCAGAACGACGAGGCGGTCTGCGCCAAGATCGCGGCTCATCCGTTTTGTCTCGGCCACAAGGGCCGCGCCGATCCCACGGCGTTGGTGGTCGGGATCGACCGCCAGCGGACCAAGCAGAGCGGCTGTGCTTTGCTCATCCAGAATGGCACAGTCGCACAGCGCAACATGGCCGATCACCTTATCCTTGTGAAGAGCGACACGGTGATGGACGTCGTCCTCTGATTTGAGCGCTGTGATCAGCGGCAACAGATCTTCTTCGGGAAAGGCACGCGGATAGAGGGCGTCGAGCTGGTCCAATTGCTCCTGATTTGGCGGGCGGATATCACTCACCTCACCGGCGACCCTCACGCAGCCATGCGCCGATCATCAAGCTCGCAGCGATCAACAAGAACAGCCAGGCTGGCAGAAGCGATGTCACGGTCACATCTGCCGTGACATAGGCTTCGCGCGGGGTCAGGCCGATCCAACCGCGCCCTGCTGCGGGACGGCCCGCGCGCACGTTGCGAAAATCGGGCACACCTTCTTCCAAGGCCATGACGCCACCGCGCTGAGTGTCGACAAGCGGGGTCAACACTGTGCCATCGGCAATCGTGTTCTCGAACTCACGCGGGGCGGACGGGCCCAGCGCGATCACTGCGTCTTCCTCGCCATCGGTGAGCCTGTAAAGCCCGATCTCGGGGCCTTCAAACTCGGCTTGCCACCGACCGGGCGCGACCTGCTCAAGCTCCACAACAACTTCCGAGCCGTCTGGCAACGTCACCGTCACGGCGCCTACGGTTTCTTCCAGCGTGCGACGCACAATCGTCATGCTTTGCCCGTCTGGTTCAGCCCAAAGCGCTTCTTCTTCAAGTTGAGGCTCTTTCATCATCCAATGCGCCAAGCGGCGGAGCAATTCCAGTTGCGGACCGCCACCTTCATAGCCGCGATTCCAAAGCCACGCGTGATCCGACGCCATCAGCGCCACGCGTCCTTCGCCGACGCGGTCCAGCAGCAAAAGCGGTTTTTCATCCGGGCCAACCATGACCGTGTTGCCCGCGCTTTCGGTCACGTCGATCAGCCGGAACCAACGCCCCCAACCGGGCGCGCCGTCCTCACCGGGGGGCGATAGAGCGTCCAAACCTTCGGTCACAGGATGCCGCGCGCCGACCTCCGATATCTGCGGCAGGAACCCGTCTTCGATGACCCGTGCGGTCGGTCGTCCCGGAATAATCTCGCCCAGCGGAGAGCGGTAAAGGCTGTCGGCAGAGGCAAAATCCGGCCCAGCGGCAATCAGCACCGCACCGCCTTCTTCAACATAGTTGCGCACGTTATCCAGGTAGATTGCCGGCAGGATACCGCGCCGTTTGTAGCGGTCAAAGATGATCAGATCGAACTCGTCAATCTTCTCAAGAAAAAGCTCCCGCGTCGGGAAAGCGATCAGCGACAGCTCGTCCACCGGCACGCCATCCTGCTTTTCGGGAGGGCGCAGGATTGTGAAATGGACCAGATCGACCGAACTGTCGGATTTCAGCAAATTGCGCCACGTGCGCTCGCCTGGATGCGGCTCGCCCGAGACCAGCAGAACCCGCAGTCGGTCGCGCACGCCATTGATCTGCACGACGGCGGAATTGTTTCGGTCGGTCAGCTCCCCTTCTTCCACCGGCAGGGTGAACTGAATGACGTTCATTCCGCCATGGGGTAGCGTCACCGGCAGCTCCAAAGTCTCGCCAATCGGGACCGAAAACTCCTGCGGCTCTTCCCCATCGACCGAGATTTGCAGATCGGCACGAATGGCGTCCGGAGCAGCACCTTGATCCTCAATGCGCAAGGTCAGGGCGACCGGCTCGCCCAGAATGGCGAAGGCAGGGGCGTTCTCGATCACAAGGCGGCGGTCCCAATCCTCAGCGCGGCCGGTCAGCAGAACGTGCAACGGCGCAGGCAGGTCGGGCGCGCGCTCGATGTCGTGCAATTGCCCGTCGGTCAGCGTGACAATGCCCGCGACACGGGCTTGGGGTTCTTGCGCCAGCGCCTCGGCCACAGCGCTCATCAGCAACGTGCCTTCATCACCTTGCCCGTCCCGCAGGTTCACGATCCGCAGCTCTGTGTTGGGCCGTCCCGCGATCTCAGCCTCAAGGGAGGCGACGGCTTCGGCGACCTGTTCGGGTCTGTCCGAAATTCCTTGCGATGCGCTTTCATCGACAACGAGGATCACAATATCACTCAGCGGCGTGCGGTCTTCGTTCTGCAAGGACGGGTTGGCAATCGCGGCAAGCAAGGCAATCGCCGCCAAACCGCGCAACCACCACCCCACAAGCCCGCGCCACAGCGACAGGCTTACCAGCGCCAACATCACGGCTGCGGCCGCATAAAGCACGATCCAAGGCACCAGCGGATCAAAGATCACCTGCCCGGTCATAGTGTTTCACCTTGCAAAAACACTCTCGCTGAAGGCATCCGACCTATCCTCATTGCCCCAACCGATCCAGCAATGCGGGAACATGGACCTGATCGG
>ERZ1740067.917-NODE-917-length-21904-cov-5.260927_pt1 | contig 21904 bp, 21 predicted proteins | sample MGYA00581736_ERZ1740067 | MGnify/ENA primary metagenome ERZ1740067 (study PRJEB43018, sample SAMN04849236) | marine metagenome | isolation source: floating plastic debris | place: Pacific Ocean | collected 2008-08-27 | study: EMG produced TPA metagenomics assembly... | reverse complement strand
ATAGTCTCGGTAGCAGCCGAGAACCTTCTCGATGAGTTCTACATTACCGGCAGCCGCGCATCGTCCATTACGCTGAACGGTAACCTCGACGCCGTCGGCGTACCGCGCTCGATCGTTGGCCAGGTAAAGGTGAAGTTCTAAAGGGGAGTACGGAGCCAGCATTGTCCCCACGTTTGTCACGTGGGGACATCCGCTGGTCTTCACTCCAACCCGATCGGGAGGCGCTCCATAGAATCGGGTGTTCTGATTGAATCAGCCCGATGTTATAGAGTCTTTATTTTTCGCGCGTGAGCCAACTTTCTCCGGTCCAATGTGATCGCCCGGTGCGATGGCGTTTTTACCGCACCCGCTCTTCTTCGACTTTGTCTTCGTCGCCCTCACCAGGCTGACGCTTAGGGTCTTCAGGCAAGAACTCGAAAGTGAGAGCTTCCCCCGCCTTGTCCATGTCGACACGGACAATGCCCCCCTCCTTAAGGGAGCCGAAAAGAATTTCGTCAGCAATCGGCTTTTTCATGTGCTCCTGGATCGTCCGCGTCAAAGGCCGGGCGCCCATTTCCTCATCAAAGCCTTTGTCCGAGAGCCAGCGGGTAGCACCATCGGTCAATTCGAAGGTGACATTCCGGTCTGCCAACTGCGCCTCTAACTGAAGCACGAACTTGGCCACAATCCGATCGATAATTGGCTTAGACAGCCCAGCGAACTGGATAATCGCATCAAGACGGTTGCGGAACTCCGGCGTAAAGAGCTTTTCAATCGCTCTGTTCTGCTCGTCCGAGGCCTTGCCGCGCCCAAAGCCAATCTCATTTTTGGCGGCATCCGCAGCCCCTGCGTTGGTGGTCATGATGACGATCACATTGCGAAAGTCGATTTTCTTCCCATGGGTATCGGTCAGCTGACCATTGTCCATCACCTGCAAGAGGATATTGAACACCTCCGGGTGGGCCTTTTCAATCTCATCCAGCAACACCACTGCATGGGGGTTCTGGTCCACAGCATCGGTGAGAAGACCGCCGCCCTGGTCAAAGCCCACATAGCCGGGAGGTGCACCGATCAAGCGGCTCACCGTGTGGCGTTCCATATATTCGGACATGTCGAACCGCAGGAGTTCCACGCCCATCATTTTTGACAGCTGTTTTGCCACCTCGGTTTTGCCAACGCCAGTGGGGCCGGCGAAGAGGTAAGAGCCAATCGGTTTGTCCGGTTCACGAAGACCTGCACGGGCGAGCTTGATCGCCGCGGTCAGTTGCTCAATCGCATTATCCTGTCCGTAGACAACGCGTTTCAAGTCATCCGGCATGGATTTGAGGCGCTCAGTATCGGACTTGGACACGGTCTTGGGCGGGATGCGTGCCATCACGGCCACAATCTCCTCCACCTGTTCAACACCAATTTCCTTCAGGCGCTCATCCTCAGGGAACAGCATTTGCCGAGCGCCGGCCTCATCGATCACATCAATCGCTTTGTCCGGCAGGCGGCGGTCTGTCATATACTTCGCCGACAGCTCGACCGCGGTTTTGATGGCCTCATCCGTATAGGTAAGGCCATGATGATCCTCAAACGCTGACCGTAGGCCACGAAGGATTTCAATCGTGTCCGGAATAGACGGCTCATTGACGTCAATCTTCTGGAACCGGCGGCTCAACGCCCGATCCTTTTCGAAGTGCTGTTTGTATTCTTTGAACGTGGTAGACCCCATACATTTGAGGGATCCTGCCTGCAAAGCGGGTTTCAGCAAGTTCGACGCATCCATCGCGCCACCGGAGGTAGCGCCTGCGCCGATGATGGTATGAATCTCATCAATGAACAGGATCGCGTGGTGGTGATTCTCCACCTCTTTCAGGACGGCCTTCAGCCGCTCTTCAAAGTCACCGCGGTAGCGCGTGCCAGCGAGAAGCGCCCCCATATCGAGGGAGAAGATGGTCGCTTCGGCGAGCACTTCAGGCACTTCCTCATCGACAATGCGCCGTGCAAGGCCCTCGGCGATCGCCGTTTTGCCAACACCAGGATCCCCGACGAAAAGAGGGTTATTCTTCCGTCGACGGCAGAGAATTTGAATCGCGCGTTCAACCTCTTTTTCCCGCCCGATCAGCGGGTCGACTTTGCCCCGACGGGCTTTGTCATTCAAATTGGTCGTATATGCCTCGAGGGCCTGGGGCCCCTGCTTAACGTTGCCGTCCTCATCCTCGTCCGCGGGGCGAGCGAGACTGACCAGCAGCCGCATTTTTGGCAAGACCGTGGGAGATATAGTTCACCGCATCATAGCGGGTCATATCTTGCGCCTGGAGGAAATAGGTGGCGTGGCTTTCCCGCTCAGCAAAAATGGCGACAATAATATTCGCACCCGTCACTTCAGAGCGGCCAGAAGTTTCCACATGGATGAGCGCCCGCTGCACCACCCGATGGAACCCGGCGGTGGGTTTGGCCTCCTCCATGTCTTCGACCATCAGCTTGTCGAGATCGTCTTCGATATACTCCATGAGTTGTTCACGGAGTTTTTCAATATCAACATTACAGGCGAGCATCACCGCCCGCGCATCCTCATCATCCGTCAGGGCAAAGAGGAGGTGTTCGAGGGTCGCAAGCTCATGCTTGCGCTCTGTTGCGAGGGCAATCGCTCGGTGGATGGACTTTTCGAGATTCTCAGAAAAGGTCGCCATACTATTCACGCTCCATGGTACATTGCAGGGGGTGCTCGTTCCGGCGGGAAAGCTCCAAAACCTGCGCGACTTTTGTCTCCGCCACCTCGTAGGTGTAGACCCCACATATCCCCACGCCCGTATTGTGGACGTGCAGCATGATCTGTGTCGCTTCTTCGCGGCCCTTGTGGAACACCACCTCCAACAGCCAGATCACAAACTCCTGGGGGGTGTAGTCGTCATTTAAGAGCAGCACTTTGTAGAGCGACGGCCGTTTGGTCTTCGGCGCCGTTTTTGTGATGGTGCCGGCATCGTTTTGCCGGTCCTCATCATGCTCATCGCTCATCCACGGGGATTTCATTGGGTCGTCTATCATCCTGCTGGTCACGATTACGATATTTGGGGTTTTCACGGGCGCCCGCAACCATCCTTTCCGCGCAAGATCGAGATGCTGCGCGGCAATAGTTGCCAGCCTCGCGGTCACCTCGACCTCGAGTTAAATCTAACCCATTGACGTTTCAGCTTTATTGAAGGCGCCCTATTGTAGATGCGTGGCCAAAAAGTCGCTTGTGGCCTTCAGAAACTCAAGCCGGGTTTCCGTTTCTGACAGCCAATGATCCCCATTTTTTTGCACAATGAAGGTCACATCCTTGCCCGCCTTTTTGAGGGCCCGCTCCATGCGCCGGGATTGGTCAATTTTTACCACCGTGTCGTCCCGCCCATGGATGAGGAGCACGGGCGCCTGAAACGCGGTCGCATTGTAGGCAGGCGATACGGCCTGGAGCGCTTCACGGTGCTTACGCGGGTCGCCTCCCATGCGGTCTTTCCAATAATCATAGACCCAGTGGCCGGATGGCGATTCCCTTCTTTCGGTTTGCAGCATCAGCGGCAAATCCGTTACGGCTCCAAAGGCAACAACGCACTTGTATAGTTCCGGCGTCAGCGCCCCACCGGCCAAGGCCGCATATCCCCCATAGCTGCCACCGACGATGCAAATGCGGTCCGGATCGCTCCATCCCATTTTTACCAGGGCGTTCACGCCATCCGTTACGTCATGCTGCATCTTTTTGCCCCATTCACCGTCGCCGGCGTTGCGAAACGCAGCGCCAAACCCGGTGGACCCACGGAAGTTTGGTTGCATCACCAAATAGCCTTGGGCGGCAAAGTACTGAGCCATCCAGTCAAAGCCCACCTGATCATGAGATCGTGGGCCGCCATGGGGCATAATAACCGTAGGCAGATCTTTAGCCGTCTCTGGCGTCGCTCCCTTTGGGAGGGTTAGAATTGATGGAATTTTTAGGCCATCGCGAGCTTTATACTCAATGGTAAGAACGTCCCTCACTTCCTCACGCGGAATATCCGGGCGTGCATCTGTCAGAGGGGTCACTTTTCTGTTCTTGCGATCATAGGAAAAGAAATTGCCTGAGTACCCCGTCCCCGAAATATAAACTAGAAGTTTTGACCAATCGTCGGTCCAGCTATCTAGTCGGACGACGGCCCCTGGCACCATCGCGCTTAGTGCTTCAAGGTCTTCGGTGACGCTATTGTCGAACATGCCATATGTCGGCTCAAGACCCCCATATTCCACACCGACAACAACCCGATTTTTGTCCATCAAAATACGAGCGATATCGTGCCCCTCTTTTCTCAGGAGGGGGCCGCGCCAGACTCCATCTTCAAGTGAGATCTCATAGAGGCTACGAAAATTATCATTCAATCCAAGGGTTGAGACAACCAAATGAGTGCCCGCCTGATTCACCCCGTGCAGGCTGTGGGGGGGAGTCTTTGCATTCTCTTGGTATAGCGTCAGCCATTTATTGCCCTTCCGTGTGAGGATTCTATACTCATCTCGCTTTCCATTCATGTCTTCACGACCAAGGACCGTTCCGTCGGGCGCCACGATCCAATCCATGGTATGGGTGCTCCCACGAACGGGAGTCGCCCCTCGGCCTGTGGCCAAGTTGACCTTTAACAAGTTCCGTGGGGGATTTTCTCCAGTGCCCATATAGGCAGGCATAAAGACTTTCTCGCCACCCTCGGCGATACCAACCACCCGTCCAAGACCGGACTGGGCGGGATGTAGTCCCTCAGTGCCGCGGAGCAGCTGCCTGACTTTCTTCTTTTGAATATCGTAGGCGAATGTTGCGGTGAACTCATACCTGCCGCGATATCCGATTGTCTGCGTAGTCTTGGAGGCCGACATGAGAATGTACCGGTCATTCGCAAAACCTGCGCCCCAAGCTTTAAGTCCAGATACATTGGACAAAGGGGTCGGCGTTCCCGTGACGAAATCATAAGTGATAAGGAAGTCGTCGCCTTTCAACGTTCGGATAAACACGACCTTGTCGCCATCCGGCGAGATATCCATGCTGCGCACGGTTGGAAGTGCCCCATAGGCCTCAATCGGCGGTGCCGCGTGAACTACGCCAGAACTTAATGAAAGAAAAAATGCGCCCGCGAGTGCCCTTAAGATAGTCATATCAGCCCACTGCCCGTTACAATATCCGAATCCTTTTTTGAGGGCTCGTTACCCTCCACTCTATCCCCCACCGTGGGGGACACACCTCACAAAACCCAACAAAAACAAACCCCGCCCAGGAAGCCTGGGCGGGGCTTGATACTCATAACGCTTACACTTTACGCAACGCTTACTTTGAAACAGTGAGGACCATTGTCCCGCATCGCTTAAGCCGAAAACCGCGTCCACCCCGGGTCAAGCCCAGAGCATGCTTCTCGGCGCGATGCTTTTTTACCGCTGCTGCATCAGCTCCACAAAGGCCGAATAGCGCTTGCTGAGCGGCTGAGCCGCATCGCGCGACATCGCCACGAACATGTCGGAGACTTTGTTCACTTGGCCGATGTGTGTTTCCATCGTGGTGCGCATCAGTTCAGACTGGGCTTCAAAGAACTCCTGTGGGGTCTTCGCTTTTCCGAGGGCCTGAACCTTGTCCGTGCCGGTTTCCATCTGCTTTTTCGCGTAGTCAGCATTTTCGCTGGCAATTTGCTCAAAGCCTTTGGCAACCGTGCTGGCGCACTCCATCATGGCTTCCACATTTTCCTGACCAAAGCTGCCAAAATTGGACATGCCTTGGGTCATCCGTTCGATGCCGTCATTCATGGCGGCGGTAACAGTAGCGTTCACGTCAGAAGCGCTGTTGGTATCCGCCTTAGCGGTCTTGCGAGTCGTGCTCATTGTCGTCTCCGGTTTTTGTTCTCTGCCTTGGTACGCAACCGAAACCCCTGATTTCCTGTTCCCAAAAACACAGGGGCCTAATCTTCTGCCTCGGCGCGCGCCGAATGGCGTCCTGCCCGAGATATTGCGGTGCACAATATAGAGTTCAACCCCTTCGGTCAATCTTTTTTGTGCACTGCACAAAAACTTTTTTGGCGAGGGTGCAACGCAGTAAACAACCGTAAAATAGTTAAGGGCCGTTAAGCCTTTGGTCAGGAGTTCATCTTATTTTTGGTGACCGGATTGAAAGGTGCGGGGTTGGCCTGCGACTTGTATGCTTCTGATCGTAATGGAAGCGATTGAAGGTTGTTGTGATTCATATGGCGGGTCGGCGGCATCTTTTCCTTGTTTTGGGGTGCGCGGTTCTCACCCTTATGGGTGGGCTCGTGACCAATGCGGCGGCGAATCCCAAATATGCTGCGTTTGTGATCCATGCCGATACAGGCGACGTTCTCCTTAACCGATATGCAGACAGCGCCCGTTACCCGGCCTCCCTTACCAAGCTGATGACGCTTTATATGCTGTTTGAGGAGATGGAAGCGGGCAACATCACGCTGACCGACAAAATGATCGTGTCCAAACGCGCATCGATGCAACCGGCCTCCAAACTCGGTTTGGCAAGGGGCAGCAAAATTGACGTCGAGACCGCTATCGAGGCTCTCATCATCGGCTCAGCTTACGACGTCGCCACCGTGGTTGCCGAACGGCTTGGCGGCACCGAATCAAAATTTGCCCGGATGATGACTGCCCGGGCGCGTGAGCTTGGCATGCGCCGGACAACCTTCCGAAATGCCTCGGGCCTACCCGACCGCAACCAACGAACCACTGCCCGAGACATGGCGATCTTGGCCCAGCGGGTGACCCAAGATTTTCCTCAGTATTTCCACTATTTTGACAAGGCAAGTTACAAGTGGAAAGGGCGGACCTACAAATCCCATAATCGGGTGACCATCAGCTATCAGGGGGCGGATGGCTTAAAAACGGGTTACACCCGTGCCTCAGGCTATAACCTCGCCACCACGGCGAAACGGGGAGATCATCGGCTTATTGGGATTGTTCTTGGAGGGCGCAGCGGCCGTACCCGAGATGCCCATATGAAGGCTATCCTCGATCAAGCCTATCGGGATATTCGTCGTCGACCCCAACTGGTCAAATCGATCCACCGCGTTCGACCGATGCCTGGACTGAGACCTGACCGGATGGATACCCATGCCACCATCCTTGCGGCCATCGCGCCGAATGAGCCAATTGTGACCAATGGCATCCCCGTTCCCAACCAGAAGCCCATGGATATGGCTGAGGTCCTGAATCTCGCCTCCCTCCAGCAGGTGATCGACGGCGTTGCCCGCGACGGACGGGACGCGCTCCCCGCACCCTTTGGTTATGGCGACGCGTAGCATCAAGATGTCCGCGACTGGATCATTCAAGTGGGTGCCTACTCCAACCAACCCCAAGCCATCGCACAGATCAAAGCGACCCAGGAAGCTGTCCGCGCTGTGGCGGAAACCGCGGGCCGCGAAGTGAACATCGCCGATGGCGGCGCCAAGGCCGTCTACCGTGCCCGGTTTACCAAACTCACTGAAACCGAAGCCCTCCTAAGCTGCAACTTGGTGAAGGAAAGTGGAGACGACTGCATCGCGATGCAGTTAACCCGATAGATCCACCAACGGTCGCTCGAACGACGGACCATAGAGTCGGATGCCTTTATCGAATGAGGCCACTTGCTCTACCGCATAAGACGGTCCGAATAAATTCAGTCCGATACTGTAGACATCCATAGAAAAATCCTATCGCCCCGCCGCTCGCAATTCACTCATTGGCATCCCACCTCTTGAGGAACAGCGACTAGGAGGATCGGGCATGCTGCATATGCCTTCAGCGGATAATTCAGTGAACGGGCCTCAGCCCCATCCCCTTAAAGATGTACCAGCAAGGGTGGTACCGCCCCCTCCCCGAAACATCCTTCTGGGGATAAGTTCCTCGCACAGCTCCGATATCGCCCTACGGGCAGCATCCGATATTGCCAGCCAATTCGATGCGGCCCTCCATGTTCGCCAGATAGTCGATTGTGATGTGCCGCGATCCCAGGGAGAGGAAACACTGGCGATCCTGAAAACCAGAGTGGCTCCCTTCATTCAGCAGGCGAACCAACAGGATAGTCTTGCGGTTCTACCTTTCGCCAACCACTTTAATAATAGCGAGATGGGCACCGCTGTGGCCCTCCTTGAGGAGGCGCGCAAGGCCGAAGCTAGCCTCATTGTCTTAGGAGCCCATAAGCCCAACCAAAGCGCCAGACGGCCCCTTCTCGGCACCCTAACCCAGCGGGTTGTGCGCGAGGGAACAATGCCGCTCCTCATCGCTGTTAATGAACCGCACACAGCCTATCAATCGGCCATCTTGGCTATCGACTTCTCCCCAGTCTCAGCCGCCGTGCTGCACCAAGCCGAAACCGTCGCACCTCATGCCGCTTATCATCTTGTGTATTTCGACCAGGATGGAAGTGATGACGCGAGGCCCGGCAGCGCAAAGGCAGCCTCCTCCCAACAGACCCGTCTTAGAAACTTTGCGTGCCAACACTTCTCACCGTCCGCCCAAGAACGAGTGACCTTGAGCGTAACGAACGGCAAGCCCAAACACGCCCTCCCGCTTCTCCACGATAAAATCCAACCGGATCTCATCGTGGTGGGAACAAGCGGTCGAGAAGGGCTCTTCAGCGTGAAGAGAGGGAGTGTTCCCCAAACCCTTTTCGATGATCCGCCTTGCGACATTTTGATTGCGAGATAGTGGACGGTTCCGTCTACCTCATTTGGGGCAAATACATAGGGTGCAAGGAAGAACCAAGTTGGTTCACCTTTGCGCCCGAACCTTCTACTCTTCCTTCTTCGCGTCGCGGCGAGCCCGTGCCGCAGCTCGCATTTCATCCTTGGTGAGCGTACCATCGGCATTCGCATCAGCGCGGTCAAAGCGCGCCTCGGCACTCGCGACCATCTCTACTTTTGTAACGCGCGCATCGCCATCAGTATCAAGACGTTCAAAACTCTTGCCCCCTCTCTTCTCCATCATCTTGCGACGGCGACCTTCGGCCTCTGCCACGCGGGCTTCGCGAGCGGCCTTGGCCTCCTCCTCGGTCACATAGCCGTCGGTATTGGCATCCATCTTGTTAAAGCGGGCACCAGCGTCAGCCACCACCTCTTCTTTGGTGAGGGTACCGTCGCCGTCAGCATCGCCCGGCAAGCCGCGCGCACCCGCCGGAGGCTGGGCCGAGGCCACACTGATGGCCGCCGCCGAGACAAGGCCAAGGGACATGAGTGCTAAAATTGACTGTTTGATCATAATGTAAGGTCCTTTTTGGGTCTTCTTTCAATCAGAGACGAGCACCCGCTCGCCCCGTCTTGAGACCATGATCTATGAACCCCATTGTCGCCGCCGAATGGCAAAATGAGCCCATTTGGTCGCAAAGTGTAACAGGCGCGCCGCCCCAGCGACTGACGCGGCTTTTGATTGACAAGATGGGGCACCCAAGGGCATATGCGGCCCCTCTGGCGGAGTAGCTCAGTTGGTTAGAGCAGCGGAATCATAATCCGCGTGTCGGGGGTTCAAGTCCCTCCTCCGCTACCAAGCTATGCGCCACACCGAACCTCAGCATTCCTCGCCCAAACGCTCGACTTCTCAGACATCTCTGGCAAAACTCACCCCTTTCGACCAATGTGACGTCAAAAAGGGCATATGAATGGCCAATCCTCACCTGGAAAAAAATCAACGCTATTCGCGGTCTCGATCACTATGGATCGTATTTTGGGCCTATGTCGTTGCCCTCCTCGTGGGGGGCTGTGTCGTTTATCTCACCCAGCCCTTAGGACCAATCTATAGCGTTTTATTGGCCGACATCGCCGCAACATTTGTCATCTGGGGGATCGGTGCGCGGCTCTCGAACGCAAGCCTTTATGACCCCTATTGGAGTGTTATCCCGGTCGCGATCGCCGGCTATTGGTGGTCCCTGTCCGGTTTTGATGTCGGCGATAGTCGCAAGCTTCTCCTGATGCTGGTTCTCACCTATTGGGCGGTCAGATTGACGGGCAATTGGGTTGTTGGTTGGCCTAACCTCAGTCACGAGGATTGGCGCTATCAAGACCTTCGGGCCAAAACGGGATCCGCTTATCAGCTGGTAAATTTGTTTGGGATCTGCCTTTTCCCGACACTCATCGTCTTCTTGGGTATGCTGCCGGCCTATATTGTCCTGGCGGAGGTTCATCCACCCAATCCGGCATTCGACCTCATTCCGCTTGTCATCGGCCTCGGTGCTGTCACGATCCAATGGATATCGGATGAGCAAATGCGTTTATTCCGTAAACAGAATACTGACGGCGATGTGGTGATGAAATCTGGGCTATGGGCTTGGTCGCGCCATCCGAATTATTTCGGCGAAGTCTCCATGTGGCTCAGTCTGTTTTTGTTTGCCTTCTCTGCGGCGGGCCTATCAGCACTCTGGAGCAGCGTTGGATGGCTAGCCATGTTGGGGCTATTCTTGTTCATCTCTATCCCCATGATGGACAATAGAAGCGCTGCAAAACGTCCCGCGTTCAAGGCACATATGGGCCAAAGCTCCGCCTTTTTCCCCTGGCCACCGCAAGCGACTAAGTAGTAGAGGGGCGGTGCCCCTCCGTCTGCTCAAGGAGGGCCGTCCCTTTTGCGCACGTGGCCTCCAGCTTTGCCTGGTCGTCAGCCGCGAGAGCCATCCACGCTGGCTCGCGGTACCGCGGCATGGCTTGCACCTCATCAAGCCAACCTTCAGACGGCAACCCTGGCGCAGCGAAGTCCAGCATCGCGCTCAACGTCTCGCGGGGCGCCGCGACAAGGTCAGCGTAGCGCATATTATACCGCTGCGACGGCGGTACCCGCGCGAGATCAGCCAAGCCAACCGCAATCATATCCGACCAAAACTTACCAGCGGCCTCAACGGAGGGCATGTCATTCAACAACTCGTTTACGGGCACTAGCCGTTCAATCAATGGCGCAGCGCGATAGATGATATGACTGTCGGAATAACGAAATGGGGTCTTTAGAATATCGATCCCAATCCTTTTTAACCGCTTACGCATATTCAGAAACACACGCATCGGCTTATGAGCGCGTAAGGACAGCGCAGTTTCCCGGCCATCCCGATAGATATGGATGAACTTTGCATTGGGAAACATGCGGTGGAGCGCACGAACCATCGTGATGGAGGAGCCAGTCCGTTCGATCCACAGCGCTTTGCCCTGACGCGCCTGCAGCCAGTCGAACCATGCAAGATAGTGTTCTGACAGCGGACGCTTTGGCCACTGACTGACCACTGGCTGCATTTCTTTATAGAGAGCATCAGGCTGGGTGCTTAGGTGCGGCAATGTCATCATCATACACGCCGGCAATGTTTCTGGGTTGAACGCACTTTCAGGTGAGTACTCGTAGGCAAACTCCGACGGACTATTCTCGGTTTTCATGACCTCGCTCAGTTTGCGTGACTGCCTCTCCAACTTCCGAGAGAACGCCTTTGCATCTAGTTTCCGTGCGAACAGCGCTTGAGTGGTGAATGAGGTAAACACCTCAGATAGGCTGAGAATATCGGGATGTCGGACCAACATCCGGGACAGAAGCGTCGAGCCGCACCGCCCGGTACCAACGATAAAATTGGGGCCATAGTCCATAATTGTGGATACAGCCCTCACACAACGCTTCAACCCCCTGATGCCGGGCCTCGCCGTTAAATCAAGCGCCACGCCCCTGTTCAGTCTCGATAGTGGGCCCGCAAAAGGCGTGGCTGGCTCTTTTCATATCCCAGGTACCGCCCCTCGATCGAATGGCTATGCCCCCCATGGTTTCAGCCCCAAGAGAGATCGGCCAGAACCGATTTGCACTCCCACCGCAAAACCTATATACCCCCCACGGGTATATGAGGTAAGAATGACTATTATCGCCGAAGACCGCCTTTCACCAGCGGGTGCAAAACGCGCCATTCTACACCGTATGGTGATGGATAAGCGTATCTGCCCACACGGCTTGAAAGCCAAATGGCTCCTTGAACAGCAAGGATACACGGTGGACGACCGCCATCTGAGCAATCGAGAGGAGGTCGACGCGTTCAAACAAACCTATGGGGTAGACACCACCCCCCAAGCTTTTATCGGAGCCAATCGTATCGGTGGCTATGATCGCCTTCGCGAGCATTTCAGCGGTAAGGTGCGCGACAAAAACAAGAAAAGCTATAGGCCAGTCTTAATGATCTTTGCTGTCAGCGCACTGACAGCGCTGGCCGTCGCATGGGGAATGATTGGTCAAGTTTTCACCTTACGAACGATTGAGTTGTTCGCCGCATTCACCATGACGGCGTTGGCTCTCCAAAAGCTGAAGGACATAGAGAGTTTCTCTACGATGTTCTTGAATTATGACCTACTTGCTCAACGCCGGGTCGGATACAGCTATATCTATCCCTACGCAGAGGCGACTGCGGGTATTCTGATGATCGCTGGCGGCTTGGCGGGCCTCATCGCGGCCCCTATCGCTCTTTTTATCGGGACGATTGGCGCCCTCTCGGTCTATAAAGCCGTCTATATCGACAAAAGGGACCTACGCTGCGCCTGCGTCGGCGGCCAGACAAACGTCCCCCTTGGATTTGTTTCCCTCACAGAAAATTTGGTGATGATGGCCATGGGGATATGGATGCCGGTGAAGGCTATTTTGGGGTAGGGAGTATGATCGCTTCAAAACAAGGCTATCTCGCCCCTGCAGCGAACAACAACCTCAAAGCGATAGATCGTCCGGCACGCTAATGTCTGATCATTGGAGAATAACACTTATCAAGTCGTGATCATCGGCCTGTCGGTGTATAACCGCCCCCATGAGCCAGATCACATCATTATATGTCTACAAAGTCGTTGGCCAAGCAAGCGCAGGGGTGGAAACGCGGGACCTGGTCGAAGGTCTGGGCCTTGCCCCAGATGGCCCTATCGACCCTGCGCATATGGTATCGTCTGCCGAGTATTATGATTTCTTCGCGGCGCTCGTGGATCGAGACCCAGAAGGCTTAATACTGCCCCTGCGTATCGGCGCGGCGATGCGAAGTGACGAATATGGCGCCTTTGGCCTTGCGTGGAAATCTGCGCCGAATTTGCGCGGCTCTTATGTGCGGTCGGAGCGATATGGCCATGTTCTTGGCAGCGCGGAAACCTATTCCCTCGAAAGATCCACTGACGGGCTGTTCTTTAACCTTGAAAAAGCTGGTGATGGTCGCCCCGGCATGGTGCTGTCAAACGAGGCCAGCATGGCCGCAGTGAACACGATTAGCAAAGAAGTCAGTACAGCGAATTTTATACCGCTAGCCGTCTACTTCAAACACCCTCCGCGGGGTCATGTATCAGTTTACGAAAAACATTTTGGCTGTCCCGTTCGTTTTAACTCAGGGCGTGACGCCTTACTGGTGAGCGAAGAGAGTATCGATGCGCCCAACAGGCTTGGCGACGAAACGATTGCTCAATTCTTTGATCACCATTTGGAACAAGAGCGGGCATCGCTCACGCATGACAGCGACTTGGAGCAACAAGTCCGCCGTGCCATTGCAACCGTTTTAAGTGAAGGCGTTCCAACGCTTTCCCTTATTGCCTCTGAGTTAGGAATGGGTGCCCGGACTTTGCAAAGGCGGTTATCCGACCAGGGACATTCTTTCCAGAGTGTCGTAGACATGGCCCGAAAGGATCTAGCGCAAAGGCTGCTTCGTGAGACGGAATACAGCCTTGCCGAAGTCGCCTTTCTGACCGGCTTTGCCGAGCAAAGCGGCTTCACCAGAGCGTTTAAACGGTGGGCTGGTCAGACCCCCCGCTCCTATCGGCTGGGAGCGGGACAATCGTAAGATCGGTTTTCCCCGCGGGACGCGCCCTCTTCTGACTGATTCATTCAGTTTGTCGCGCTCGGCCAAAAAGCTGGCACGGACTGGCAAGAGCGTCGGGCGGCCTTCTCGTATCTCTTGACTTGCAAAAACGTTGAAGGAGTAAGTCGATGACTATCTCGAAAAATCAAAAAGACCTCACTCTGGTGATCGGCGGTAGCGGTAAAACCGGACGCCGTGTTGCAGAACGCCTCAAAGAAAAAGGCCATAATGTTCGCATCGGATCACGCTCAGCGGTTCCATCATTCGACTGGAACAATGAGAAAAGCTGGGATGCCAGCCTTGAAGGGGTAACCGCCGCTTACATCACCTATGCGCCAGACCTCGCCATGCCCGGTGCGACAGACGCAATCCAAGCCTTTGTGACCCTCGCCAAGCAGCGCGGCGTCAAACGGCTGGTCCTCTTATCGGGTCGCGGTGAAGAAGAAGCACAGGCCAGCGAGCGCATCGTCCAAAGCACAGGCCTTGAATGGACCATTGTGCGGGCAAGCTGGTTCAACCAGAACTTCTCTGAAGGGGCCTTTATAGACATGGTACTGAATGACGAGATCACCTTGCCCGCAAGGGACCAAGTGGAACCTTTCGTCGATGTAGATGATATCGCAGATGTGGTTGTTGCCGCACTCACAGAAGATCATCACAATGGACAAATTTACGAGGTGACCGGACCACGCCTTATGTCGTATGCTGATATCGCCGCAGATCTTTCAAGCGCAACGGGGCGCAAGATCAACTATATCAATGTACCGCATGAAGGTTTCGTCGCTGAGGTGGAGAATTCCGGTGCCCCCAAAGAGGTGGTTTGGATGCTGGATTATCTCTTCTCCACCGTTCTTGACGGGCGCAATGCTCACCTGACCGACGGTGTGCAGCGAGCCCTGGGGCGTCCTCCTAAAGACTTTTCAGACTATGCGCGTGATGTCGCTGCGACAGGCATTTGGAACAAAAATCGCTAAACACAGCTTGAGGCCATGCTAATATACGTGGCCTCGAGCCTCCCGTGACCAAAGGAACAAGCATATGACGTATGAATGGACACTCTATTTCTGCCTCTTTCTTGCGCTCTGGAGCGCTGTGGTCGGAGGCGTCTTCTCAGCATTCTCGGAGTTCATTATGGCAGGGTTACTCCGCACAGAACCGGAAGGCGGCATTGAATCGATGCAACATATAAACCGTACTGTGATGAAAACGCAATTTGTTGCTGGAATACTCCTCATCACCCCCCTATCTATTCTGTTTGCGGTGTATGGTGCCTTAACCTTCGAAGGTGATGCCCGCACCAGTCTCATTCTAGCGCCTGTAATCTACGTCCCGTCTGTATTTCTGATGACGATGTTCGGCAACGTCCCGATGAATAACAAATTAGACCGTCTTGATCGCCATACGCCAGAAGCGAAGGCCTATTGGATAACCTATGGTCGAGTCTGGACGCGTCTCAATCACTTCCGATCAGTCGGCAGTATCGTGACAGCCACCCTTTACATGATCACAGCCATTCAACTCATCACAAGCGGACAAGTGTAAGATGACCCATGAAGCCCCTACACTCCATCTCCTATGCGGGAAAATAGCTTCCGGTAAATCTACATTCGCACAGAGATTGGCTCAAGATAGCCAATCCGTCCTCATATCCGAAGATGATTGGCTGGCGGCACTGTACCCTGATGAAATGAAAACTCTATCAGATTATGGGCGGTATTCTGAGAGGGTTAAAAAAGTCCTTGCCCCCCATATCGTATCGCTGCTTCGAGCCGGCGTTTCGGTGATACTCGATTTTCCAGCCAACACGGTGCAATATCGGGCGTGGATGAAGGGAATTTTCACGACGGCCAATGTCGCCCATCAGTTACACATCTTCAACACGCCCGACGAAATCTGCCTTGATAGGCTTAGAAAACGTAACGCCAGTCAAAAACATCCTTTTGAAGTGACGGAGAAACACTTTCAGGCGATCAGCGCATATTTTGTGCTCCCCTCAGATGAAGAAGGGTTTGATGTAAAATGGCATGCGCCGGATGATAACACCTGACTTCGATTGATGCTACAATCGCAACTACGGTCTAGACTACTCCGTCAACGTCTATTTCCGTAATCTACGGATGAACGCCGACAGAAGCCCCTTATCAGTCACGCGGTGTCGACGACGAAGCCAAATAACAAAGCCCGTGATCGGCAGGACAGTGAGAACAAGTCCGGTGACCACCAAGAACCCCTCCCCTGCCAAGCCAAACAACCGACCGGTATGAAACGATACGAATAAAGACCGGTGCCACCAGGGTTGGTCGCTAACACGTTCTTCGGCAAGTAGGTCTAAACATATTGGTGACAAATACACCGTGTAGTCTCCTGATAAGCGATCAAGATCACCACTCTTCTTCGTCCGCACAAACCAATAAGGTCGACCCTCTCGTGGTCTCGAAATCGTTGAGATCCGGGCGTCTGGGCGCATGCGAAGAGCAATATCAGCAGCACGAACAAAGCCAGACGGTGCACAAATTTCTTGCTCAGTCGGGTCAAAGCCCCAGTCCTCAGCGGTGGTTGGCTTTAACTCGTGTGTCGGTGCCTTCACCCACTCCGGATAATGAAGCGCGAACCCGGTGAAGCCCATAAGCGCTATTGGGATCACGAAAAAGAAACCAAACACCGCGTGCACCCTATAGACTTTGCGCTGAAAACCGCCTCGCATCTCGAGATGAAGTGCCTTTCGAAGGGCTGGTCGCCTTTGCGGCCACCATATGTAAAGCGCGAGTAACGATGTGGTCGATAAAATGAGCCCCAAAATCGCAATGATGCGCTCTCCCATTTCACCCGAAAGAAGGTTCGAGTGATAGACGAGAGGCAACAATGAATAAGCTTCCTGAAGATCGATTGCTCTTACATACTCTCCAGTATAGGGATGAAATATCAAAATTGGCTCTGAAACAGCTGTTGGTGCGCTTTCATCCGCAAAACCAAACGCTAGGAAGTGATTAAGCCGAAAACGTCCATGCGGCGCAATAATTTCTTCAATCGAGTATTCACTAAGGTCCGCTGCCTCAGCCATGACGGTCTCGATTGAGGCGTAGGAACGATCTTCCACCGGAAAATTCAACTCAGGGTACTGCCAGTAAAACAGATGATGCAAAAAAATGAGCGCTATGCCCGTCAGCGCTTGAAGAACGATGAATATCCCGACGATGAGGCCGATATAAGTGTGTAGCTTTATAAGAACGTGACGCATTGCGCTCAGCCGCACCCCTCTTGACGGAACCGACAGAGCTATTTATTAATATATATATTAATTTTTTCAACGGGGTTGGGACAATAAAATCTCCCCCTGTTAAAAAGCGCAGGCTGGCAGATAATCTTGCGGGCCAACGATCTTCTTCGGGCTTTTAGCGTCCCGCCCCCTTACGAATCCGCCCAATCACAGCAAACCATATCATTATTGCAACATGTGCGTATTATTTTACGCCCATTTATTAATTGGGGTATTAATTGATATATCCTGAGCTTAGGCTACCCCACGTCGTCAATTAGTTTTGACAAGTCGCATATAGCGGGATTGAGTCATCACCTTTGGGAGGTAAACAAACTATGCGTTTTAAAAGCCATAAAATCACATCAAGCGTATTTGCTATCGCCATCTCGCTTGGGATCACAGCACCATCGGTGGCGCAGGTTTCGCCTGCAAGCGCGCAAGATGATCAAGGGGATGTTATTATCGTCACCGCGACCAAGCGTGATGAAACCATCACTGATGTTCCCATGAGTATCGGCGTCCTCACCACAGCAGAGATAGAGCGGGCAAACATCACGAATATCCAAGACCTAAGCTTTCGTGTCCCGGGCTTGTCCATCCAACAATTCGGCAGTCGCTCCGAAGTTGGCTATATGTTTATCCGTGGCCTTGGCAACAATGTTGCCAACCAAACGCTGCGTGCAGCTGCCATCATCGACGATGTTCCTGTAACGGATTTTACGTCTCTAAATTCAAATCTTGTTGACATTCAACAGATTGAGATCCTGCGTGGCCCTCAATCAACACTCTATGGTTTAACAGCTGAAGCTGGTCTTGTTGTTGCAAAAAGCCGGAAACCTGGCAATGAGTTTGGCGGTCGCATCACAAACCAATATACCAGCTTTGGCGATTATCGCGTTACAGCAACTGTGGACCTCCCGCTCATCGAAGATAAGCTAACCGTTGGTGGCTCTATCTTCTATGAAGACGTCGACGGATTTATCGAAAACCAATTGACAGGTGATGACTATGATAGCGGCACGTCACTTGTTGGACGCATTCGAACAATTTTTACGCCTACAGATAATTTAGAGTTCGACCTCATATACACCTCCGACAAGGCCGAGGACGATTTCGGGCAAGCATTTATCCCGCTGGACCGTGAAGCGTATGTTGCCGCCTTTACCCAGCCCTTCAACCTGGCCACAGCGTCAATCCCGTTTACATCCCTGTCCCCTCTAGGCGACTATGAGACGGCCTCCGATTGGGCAGGCATATCAGACCTTGAAACCGATAGCTTATCCTTGCGAGTAGGATGGGACATCGGAGACTATGAGCTAGTCTCAGTTTCAGCCTACCGAGATTTTTCACTCTTCAAGTCCTTCGATATCGGTAACATTCCCGGCTCTTTCAACTTCAGTGGCGTACCAGCCCAAGCAGGCGAGCAAGCAGAGAGCTACGATTCTTTTTATCAGGAACTGCGCATCGCGTCGCCATCTGAGGGCGCTTTCCGCTGGATCGCAGGCGCAGTTTACTACAATCGCGATGCGTTCTCCGGTATCCGTTTTGCACGGTTCCCCGCTCCCCAGGAGATCGCACCAGGCGTGTTCTTGGACGGCATTGATCTAGACCCGGTTCCTGGCGCTGGGACGTTTGAAAGCCTCGGCTTCTTCGGCCAAGCCGAATATGATATTTCAGATCGTTTTGAGATCGTTGCAGGGCTACGGTACGAGGAAGTCGACTCGGTGTCTGACTCATTCGTTGACGGCGTCTCTGATGCAAAGTTTACGGATGAAATCGTCCTACCAAAGGTGACACTGTCGTTTATTCCTGACGAGGCAACCCGGGTTTACGCCACCATCGCGCGAGGGTGGTTACCAGGCTTTGCTGCTGTCCTGCCCTCGCCGGGCGACCCGGATGGCATTATGGATTCAGAGACCAGCTGGACGTATGAGCTGGGTCTGAACCGTGAGATTATGGACAGTCGCGGTCGCATCAGCGCAGCGGTCTATCAAACGGAAATCGACGACTATCAGGAGGCGATCGAAGTCGGTCTACTCGGCAGCATTCTAGAAAATGTCCCAGCTGTTCGAATTCGAGGCTTTGAGGTCGAAGGTAGCGCTGCCCTTACAGACCGCCTAACGCTTTCTGGCGGATTTGCATATAATGACGCAGTCTACCAAGATTTTGTTGAGACCATTGCGGTATCCCCGACTCAAGAGGTCGACTTCGACTTTGATGGGAATCGTATCTCAAACGTCCCAGAATATAACTTCAACGTCGTATTCAATATGGCGTGGACTGATTCATTCTACACTGAGATTGAGTATGTAGGACAAGGTGAGTTCCTTGAGCGTGAGGACCGTACCGGCGGTGATGGGGCGTTTTTTGACCCCGGCACCCCATCGGACCCAAGCGACGATGTTGTTTTACGGCCGGCCTTAGGATCTTTTGATGGTTTCGGCATTATCAATGTGCGCGCTGGTTATGACACCGACAACTGGTCACTTATGGCCTTCCTGAACAATATCGAAGATGAGCGTTACTTCTCACTCGTATCAAACCAGTTTGGGACAGCCACTAACCCATATCTTCAGGGTACGGGGGGCCGCCCATTCGAAGCCGGTCTGAGCTTTACGCTTCGGTACTAGCGCGCCGAACCATCAACTTAGTAGTTGGGAGGTTAGTTATTTGTGTACAAACAATAATAACCCTCCCACATCACGGCCCAGTGCAGGTTAGCGGTGGGCGCTATGGAGTATCGATGCTGAGCCGTAAGTTTCCATGTTCGGCGGGTTCTATGTACCTAGTTACCTAATGGATTAAAAACTGAAAGTAGCTCGCCTGCTTTGATAGGCGAGATATTTCGCATTTCAGTTACGCCGAACCAATCTCAATAATCAGTATGAGATTTCAACCCTACTTTTCTTGGGCCCCCAACCATGAGAGGAGTAATTTGTTGAACTGCTCATGATGTTCCCAAAACATCATGTGCCACCCAAGTACGGAAACATCCGTGTTGGGTAATTCGCGACTGAGATAAGGCAGCGCAGTATCAGCCCAATAGTCGCCAACCACCATAAGACTCGGCAATTGAATGTCGATCTTCTTAGCGATCTCGAGATAGTCACTAAAAAAGCCTGACGCAAATAGCGCTTGCGCGATGACAGGAGGTGTTTTTAAAGACCATGAAACAATTTCTTGAAGTTCTGATTCAGTTAAGTCCCTCTGCACCATGATCGATTGAGCGTAGTCACGCATGGATTCGGCCTGGCCTTCACGATTTGCTAGGATGTGATAGGCTTCGGAGAGAGACGATACTGGCGCCTCCACCCAAATATCTGCACCCTCATTGCCGGATAAGGGAACAGGTGGCATATCAATGGCAACAAACGTTCTTAACCGATCAGTACCAAATTGCTCAGCATAACTCCACGCTGATAGAGCACCGAATGACCATCCCACAATCGTAATGTCACGCAAATCAAGGCACTCGATCAGATTATGCAGATCAGCGCCATGCTGGGGATAATTATTACCCTCGAGCGTCATCGGAGATTTTCCGTGACTGCGTGGGTCAATCACAATCACACGATAGTGCTCCGCAAATGCATTCACTTGATGCACAAAAACATCTGAAGATAAGGTGAAACCGGGGATGAAAAGAAGCGGATCCCCCTTACCCTTATCAATGTAGAATAGATCAATTTCCGGAGCTTGCCCGGATAAAGTGGGCTCACAAACACTCGCCTCTAAGGTAACTTTTTCCTGCTGGCAGCTAGCCAACGTAGCTGCGCCAAACCCTAAAAGAGGCAGCGACCGAACTAGGGTTCGCCGTTCCATCATAGCAAGGTCTGCTCCTGTAGCTCACTGAAATTCAATATACGATATATAGCTACTACAATACCACTTTTTATCGCATATTTGTGAGATACAGCTTACCAGAGGCGGGGCGGCTATGTCTTCTACCGAAGCAAGGCCCCTCCACCAGGCGCCGTGGGCTCAAGCGAGAGTGATTCAAGCATCCGGCGTGTCGTACAGACAGCTGCGGAGGTCACCGGTAGGCCAAGCTTATCTTCAACACGTTCAATCGCAGCAAGCGAAGGCATTTGTACGCATGCGGATAAGACGACAGCGTCGACCCCTTCAATGTTAAGGCGCTCGACATCTTCTAAAAGCAACATGGGGTCACGGCGACCCACCTCCAAATTGTCGGGGATTTCAAGCGCAATACTGTCAACGACATTGATACCTTCGTTCTCAATGTAGTCTACAACCAGGTTTGTCAGGGGGCGCATATAGGGAGTGACAATCGATACTGTCTTCGCGTTTAATCGCTGCAGCCCCTCAATCAAGGCGCCGGCTGATGTCACAATGGGAGCCGGCCCCCCCGCGCTGTCTGCCGTACGGCCTAGGCGGTCTTCACTTTCGCGATGATAACCAAGCCCCATTGACATGATGGCGACAAGGCACGCATACCCCATAACATCAACACGGGCGTCCGCAAGCTCAGCTGCACATCGCAGCGACTCTGCATCCATCGCTTCCAACTGTTCTTTGGTGACCTTTTGCATACGCATGCGGCTGGAGTGGAACGTAAAGCGCTCCGACAAAACGCCTTCTCGCGCCCTTAACAGCGCGGGAATTTCGGTTTCCATGGTGGTGTTTGAGCTTGGGACGATCTGCCCAATACGAATAGGCGACATACAATTTCTCCGGACGTTTATGAAGGATCTGCGTGATAGGTGGCCAACCGCTGTAATAGCTCAGAGGGTAAGTCCACCGACCGCCACTCACCCTTAGCGATAGCGATCAATGTCAGCGCGGCATCGAACAAATGATCGTTGGCTTGACTATAGGCGGACACCACAACTGTGAATGTCCTTTTGCGGATGGTT
>ERZ1740067.915-NODE-915-length-21917-cov-8.446391_pt1 | contig 21917 bp, 17 predicted proteins | sample MGYA00581736_ERZ1740067 | MGnify/ENA primary metagenome ERZ1740067 (study PRJEB43018, sample SAMN04849236) | marine metagenome | isolation source: floating plastic debris | place: Pacific Ocean | collected 2008-08-27 | study: EMG produced TPA metagenomics assembly... | reverse complement strand
ATTTTGGCTCAAAAAGCTCTGCAGCTGGCTAACGGCTGCAGACTCACTGGTGGCATTAACAGAAGGTGCCGTCTGCCAAATACCACTGCGATAACGACGCTTGTCAGCGAACTCAATACCCACCTTATTGCCGCTACGAACAATCTGACTTACCGCCTGTTCAACCTCGTTGCCAGCACCGTTACTCGAACCTTGAGTGCTGTAACCACCCGCATAGTTGCCAGACGAAGATTGACCTGCACCACCTGCCGGCGCAACCGAACGAGACGAGACTTCCACTGGCTTACCATCAGCACGCTGAATCGTTGTTGTGGCCGTGCGACTGTTTGACTGAGAGATTCCAAACATCCGAACGTACTCACCGCTGTGCTCATCCAGGCAATGCTCTAGGCGAGAAAACACCTCTCTCTCATTGCGAGAGTCAATCGGAGAACACACTTTCCATACATTGCTGCGATAGTGACGAGGTCCGGCGTGCTCTGTGCCAATGACATAACCAGCATTCAACAGATTACGCACCTCTTGTACAACACCAGCAGAGAGCCCACCGCTGCCTTGGCTGGCACTCCCGTTGCTAGCGTAGGACTGGGCGCTGTAAGACCCGTTCGACGACGCTTGAACGGACGGGTCACCAGGACGCTGAACCGTAACCATCCCAACGCGCTGCTTTACAGCCGAATCAATGCCAAACATCCGCACATACTCACCAGCATGTTCTGCCAGACACCTTTCTAAGGCTTCAAACACAGCCTGCTCACGAGTGTCTTTAATTGGTGTGCAAGTCTCCCACACACCGCTACGATAGCGACGCTTGTCGGCATGCTCCATACCAATTCGATAGCCTTGGGCAAGATGCTGACGCACCTGCTGGACGATTTCGGGCGAGAGTCTCTGGGCTTGCATGGCGTTTCCTTGATTACCTTGTGAGCGTTGATTGGAGTGTTGAGTCGAGAATTGATCGAATGAGGATTGGCCAGCTTGACTGGCCTTGGGCTGGCTACGAATGGGAACAAGACGAGCGCGAGACGTGGAACCGTAGCCAGAAGCATTTCCACGCTGATGATGAGAAGACGATGCAGCAGAGGGCACCATCCCCATCACCTCTTTGGCAAATTCAAGATCTTCAGACCGAACCTTAGGCAGCTGGTCGGCCTGATGCTGAGAGTTTATGACGGCTCCAGAGGGAACGCAGCGATCCGGCGGCACTTCCACGTCCTGCACCAGTGCGTGCATCATGACGACGCAGCCATCGCCTAAGCGAGCATTGAACACTGTGGAGCGAAAACCCACAAAGCAGCCCTTACCAATAAAAGCAGGACTGTGAACAAGCGATTTGTGAGCAATAACGCTGCTTTCACCAATGTAAACCGAATAGGACTCGCTGCGAGCAGGATTGGCCATCACCTCTGCCCCCGTAACAGCTTCCACAGTCACACCCGGCAACAAATTACAGCGTTCACCAATGAGCACTGACGCTCTCTGCTGGGCAGTTACAGCCGCTCCTGGCGCAACTACAGCCTCCGACTCTAGTCGAACATTTCCCTCTATCAAAGAGAACTCGTGCACATCTGCAGAAGCACTGACCTGAGGCTTTGCAGACAGACTCAATCGAGGCTGGGCTAAACTTTGGGCAACCATTTGACCCTCTTGTTTTACCTAAAAACGCCTCCAAACATTCTCTGATAATCAATTCAAAGAGAAATGATCACTGAAAGAGATTGAAGAGGCACTACCTAAAATCTTCCCGCTTGTCATAGAGCAGACCTGAGTCCAAGCTCACTGTGTCAATGATAGCCACAATCGCCGCATCGACTGGTTTTTCAAGATACCTTTGCTGCTGTCTCGCAGCACTACCTCGACTCACCAGCACCCACTCACCAACACCTGCACCTACCACATCAGCGGCTACCTCGTACTCATCTTGAAGGCCACCTGACTCATCAATCAGCTGCACAAGTAGCAACTTTACTCCCATTAAGCTGTCATCCTTAACGGTACTAACTACTGTTCCTCTGACTTTGGCTAAGCGCATAGAGCGTTTTCTCTATATGTTTTGTGCAAGCGCCTACCTACCGTAGGGGCGAATGCCACTCACACTTTCACGGAACTGCTCGACCGCTTCGGTGTAGCGAATTGGAAGAACAAACTCCAGGTTCTCGTGAGGACGCGCAATAATGTGCGTAGACAACACCTGACCACCGTTAACCCGCTTGACGTTTTCAACGCCTGCAGCGACAGAGGCCTGAACCTCAGATACATCGCCACGAACAATCACCGTCACCCGGCCGCTACCAATCTTTTCGTAGCCAACGAGCGTTACGCGCGCAGCCTTAACCATTGCGTCTGCGGCTTCAACGACTGCGGGGAAACCTAGCGTTTCCACCATACCTACTGCAATTGCCATAATCCTTTCCTAAAAACTTGCCTACAAATCAACAATCAGCCCAACTCAAATTGGTTTAGCGCGCTTAAGCTAACAGAACAGCCTCAGGTCGCAACCTGAAAGCACTAGAAAAGCTCACCTAAACGCCACCCTAAGAACGTGAGTAACGCGCTAAACAACGGCAGCCCTACGATCGAAACTGTTCGACTGCCTCGGTGTAGCGAATCGGCAGTACAAACTCCAGATTCTCGTGAGGACGTGCAATTATGTGCGTAGAGAGAACCTCACCGCCATTTACGCGCTTAACTGACTCAATCCCAGCAGACACAGAAGCTTGAACTTCAGAAACGTCGCCACGGACAATAACGGTTACTCGACCGCTACCAATTTTCTCGTAGCCAACAAGTGTTACCCGTGCGGCCTTTACCATGGCATCAGCAGCTTCAACAACTGCGGGAAAGCCCTTTGTCTCAATCATTCCAACAGCGATAGGCATGAATCGAAATCTCCTAAATAGAGAAGCTATTACAGGTCGAATTTTTGATAGAAAAACCTTCGCTTGAGCACGGAGATCCCAACAGGCAGTGCGCACAAAATCAGCTATTTCTACTTTTTAAAATTCTTTTAATATTGCCTGAACAACTTCGGTGCGTCATAACTCACAATAAAATGGCGTCGCCCCTTTGACAATATAAGCCTCAATGATTACCGCTAATATTCGGCATCATTAAAACTTATGCAGTGGCCGTTGCTGTTTTTGCATAGGCGTGAACACACGGCAGGTGGCGGCATGCAGCACCAAGGGCGATCCCACAGTGCATCTTGTAAATGAGCGAAAGTCTCTATTCCTAGCAGGCCAAAACATACAAGCGATCGCCTCACACTCAAAACACTCTCGCGAAAAATTAAAATGCTTTTCCCAAAATCATAGGGTGTTTTTTCAGAGAAGCTTCTACTCAAAAAATATAAAGAAATGTAGAGCCCTCTCATAGTTTCTCAAGACAACGCGGTTAATGCTGAAATAATGGAAAAATCGTCTGTCGATTTGACAGACTCGGTATTCATCATCAGGACTGTAGAAGCAAAATATCAACGCTTTTCAGCTGAATTTATACAAAAGCCGTTTTTCCTTCAAAGTCATTTTTATCCTTCGAAGGTGAACTTGCTCTGCACCTGTTCAATTATTCTTTCTCTAATCAATTTTGGCTGTACTAACTGTTAGGTCATGCTAGCGACTTAGTGCAATGAAATCATCTTAGATTGAAAAGTTTTTGAATTAGTCTGTGGCAAGTCTGGTGATGATTGGTCTGATTTTTTTAACTCGTGTCAGCAATGCAGTTTTTTATTGAGTGGAGTTGGTTGATTCCAATTTACGGGCTCGTGGGGGCGCTCCTGGCACTTCCCTGGGCAACAAGGCTCATTCGGCAAAGCGGCCCTCGACCAGCCATGTACATCAATGTCTTTATGACTTTGGTGGCAACAATACATGGGTTCTTGCTGTTGCAAGCCGTATGGAACAACGGAACGCAGGTCGTCAGCTTTGAGTGGCTTCAAGTCTCTGAACTCAATTTGTCAGCTTCGCTAGATCTCTCTGCGGTCAACCTTATTTTCTTGGAGCTCACAGCAGGATTGAGTCTGCTAGCCCAAATCTACGGAATGGGCTACCTAGAGAAAGATTGGGCTCTCGCTCGTTTCTTTGCGCTCATGGGCTTTTTTGAAGCCGCTATTAGTGGCGTGATTTTGAGTAGCTCTTTTTTCTCCAGCTACTTTTTACTAGAGATGCTCACACTCTCTACCTATTTACTTGTTGGATTCTGGTACGCTCAGCCATTGGTAATCACTGCGGCTAGAGATGCTTTTTTAACTAAACGAGTGGGAGACGTGCTTCTGCTAATGGGGCTTGTAGCCCTCAGTACCTATGCTGGTAGTCTCAAATTTGATGATCTCTATATTTGGGTCAAAGACGCTGACCTCACGCCAATTGCAGCAACACTGACAGGACTGGCGCTAATCGCTGGCCCCACCGGAAAGTGTGCTCAGTTCCCACTGCACCTATGGCTAGACGAAGCCATGGAAGGGCCTAGTCCCGCTTCGATTTTAAGAAACTCGGCAGTGGTTACCTGCGGCGCGTTTGTTTTGATTAAGCTCCAGCCGGTGGTTGTGATTTCACCGATCACACTCGATGTGCTGATTGCCATTGGGACAATCACGGCCGTCGGAGCATCCTTTGTTGCGCTGGCACAAATAGATTTCAAGCGAGCCTTTTCTTACTCTACAAGTGCTTACATCGGCCTTGTTTTCATTGCCGTTGGCACCGAGTGGCCGGGGGTGGCGTTTATGCTTCTGTTTACCCATGCGGTCGCCCGCGCCCTAATTTTTATGAGCATCGGAGCCATTGTGTATACCACGCATAATCAAGACCTGACAGAGTCTGGCGGACTTTGGGCTCGAATGCCGGCAACCACGATTACCTACATGACGGGCGCTCTAGGGCTCACAGGATTGTTGCCCTTTGGCTGTTTCTGGTCGTTCTTACTAGGTATTGAATTTCTATGGAAAGAGCACCCCGTGCTGGTGGGTGTGTTCTTGCTAGTGAATTTCTTGAGTGCGTTGAATTTGGTTCGAGTGTTTCGTTTAGTGTTTTTGGGTGAGCACCAGAGCAAGACCCGGCGAACGCCTGAGGTCGGTTGGCTGATGGCAGTACCCATGATGACACTCTCTATTTTTGTGCTGCTAGTACCGCTGGTCCTCCAACACATGTCACTGCTACCGCCGCTGGAGTATTTCAATTTTGTTGCTGTTGTGCTGCTGGTGTTCTCAGGGCTGCTAGGCACCGTATTGGGCTTTTATTTACCGCTCAACCGCGCTTGGTCTAGGTCGAGCATTGCGTCACTGCGCCTGGTGCAGGACTGGCTTGGCAATGACTTCTACACCGAAAAGCTGTACGAAGCCACAGTGGTACGTGTGGTATCTACGCTCTCTACCTGGAGTAATTGGTTCGACCGATACGTCGTTGACGGGGCAGTGAATCTGATCGGAGCGGCTTCTTTGCTGAGTGGGGAGAGCTTGAAGTACAGCTCATCAGGGCAATCACAGAATTACATCCTGACGATTGTGACAGGCGTAGGCCTGCTGGTACTGATGACAACTTGGGCAATGTGGTAGGAGAAAGGATGTGATTTTAAGTGCACTCATATTAATTCCACTGGTAGGCGCGCTGTTGATTGGCATTTGGCCAACGGCGATCGCATCAAACACGGCCAGACGAGGGGCTCTAGTGACCCTCGCGATCAATCTGATCGTAACGCTCACATTAGTCTTACAGTTTGACATTAGCAACTCGGCCTTTCAGTTCGTTGAGCGGCTGGATTGGATTGACAATCTCGGCCTGAGCTATTCTCTGGGCGTAGACGGCATTTCCTTGCCCCTGCTAGTAATTAATAGCTTGCTGTGTTTCGTTGCGACCTACATCAGTAACGACGTCAAGCGATCGCGTCTGTACTACCCGATGCTGCTGCTGATTGCGAGCGCAGTGGCTGGGGCCTTCCTGGCGCAGAACCTGTTGCTGTTTTTCTTGTTCTATGAACTAGAGCTGATTCCGATGTACCTGCTGATCGCCATTTGGGGCGGCGCACGGCGGGGCTACGCAGCGACTAAATTTTTGATTTACACAGCGTTTTCTGGCGCACTGATCTTTGCCGCCTTCCTAGGATTGGCGCTGCTGTCTGACACAGGCTCATTTGACTATGATCCGTCCTTAATTCAGGGGCTCACCTTGTTCCAGCAAACGCTCATTATGGGATTTTTGCTGATTGGCTTTGGTATCAAGATTCCGCTCGTGCCCTTCCATACGTGGCTGCCTGATGCGCATGTCGAAGCCTCGACGCCGCTATCCGTACTGCTAGCAGGTGTGCTGCTCAAGCTGGGTACTTATGGCATTCTGCGCTTTTGCGTTGGACTTTTCCCCGAGGCATGGATGAAGGTGGCACCGCTGCTAGCTTGGTGGGCAGTGGTGAGTGTGCTGTACGGATCTTTGGCTGCGATCGCCCAAACAGATATGAAAAAAATGGTGGCCTACAGCTCCGTTGGCCACATGGGCTATATCCTACTTGCTGCATCGGCTGCCAACCCACTCAGTATCCTGGGCACCGTTTTACAGATGGTGAGTCACGGTTTAATCTCGGCACTGATGTTTTTACTGGTGGGTGTGGTGTATAAGAAAACCGGGACTAGAGACCTCACAATCCTTAGAGGGCTTTTGGCACCCGAACGGGGGCTTCCCTTTATCGGATCTTTGATGGTGCTCGGTGCCATGGCCAGCGCTGGCATTCCAGGCATGGTGGGCTTCATCTCCGAGTTCATCGTTTTCAGGGGTAGCTTCGAGAGCCATGCACCACAAACCCTGCTGTGCATGGTGGGCTCTGGTCTAACGGCGGTTTACTTTTTGCTTATGATCAACCGGGTATTCTTTGGCCGGCTAACGGCCGCACCAGACGGTGCCGGGGGCCTTGTAGAGGTAACGTTGGCTAAAGTGAGTTGGCGCGATCGCACTCCCGCCATTGCCTTAGTACTCATTATCTTTGCCTTTGGCCTCCAGCCAGAATGGATGACCCGCTGGGTAGAGTCAACCACCAATGCGTTCCTACCCAACACGATGCAAACCGCTGCCGTGGTTTCCAAGCCTCACTCTCTGCCCCCTTCTACTGAGACAACTTCTCTAAAAAGCACACTGTTGGGCCCAAATTATTCAGTAGTAAGTATCAGTTCAATCGTCACGTTTTCGCCCCCTAGCGACTCGGAGCTACCTCCCCCGATGTCGACATTGCCAGTCATCAAGGCCCCTACAGTCTTGCCTACACTGACGTTCAGTCGTTTCTTATAGCTAGGATCGACCTTCGATAGTTCACTGATTGGTTGTTCTTTTTCGCACATCTGCTATGACCACCACCACTTCAATCGCGCAGCTACAACCGACCCCTGTTTATTCACAAGCAGAATATGTCGATCGCCTGCTCTCCGGTAATCCCCTGCTGCCCAATACCCCGGACAACCTCAAAGAAGTCGTCGGCGTGCTCAAAGCCTATGGGGTGGTTTTAGATGCTTACTCCATCAACTTGCAGTACATTGCCAATCATCAATTTCTCAATCTGATTCCTATCTTTAAGTACTTCGATGGGAAGATTACGCCCGAGAAAGTGATCAAGCATCTCTGGCACAATCGCATTAACTACGAATATGCCGAATACGTTATGCGCACCATGATGTGGCATGGCGGTGGAGGCCTTGACAGTTACCTTGACTCAGATGATTTCTGGGCCTGCTGTGCGCCAGCGATTCAGGCAAAAGCAAGGCGCAATCCTGTTCTCTTTGCATTCAATAAACTGTTTCCACAGTACTTACCAGAGCAGGTTCGCCAACTTGCCTACTACTCAGGGCTGGGGCAGTTTTGGCGAGTGATGAGCGATATCTTCATCAATCTTTCCGATACCTACGACCAGGGAAATATCAACTCCATCAATGAAATCGTCGAGTTTATTAAGGCAGGTCTAGTCGCCGACGCTGCTCGCCCCATAATCTACTCGGTCACTATCGGCGGGACCGAATACGACATCATTCCAGCCTCAGTCGGACTCACCTTCCTGCCTGACACAGCCGTTCCCTACGTAGAATCTATATTCTTCAGGGGAACGCCCTTCTTTGGCACGGTTTCTTATAACGCGCAGGCTCACCAAATCCCTATCGACCAAGCTCAGTTTGGCTATGGCGCACTATTCGCCGACCCGCTACCCATTGGCGGCGCAGGGATTCCACCGACGCTGCTCATGCAGGATATGCGCCACTACGTGCCCCAATATTTGGAAAAGCTGTATGACAACTCTATGCGCGGTCAAGACGACGTCCGTGTTCAGCTAAGTCAAAGCTTCCAGAAGTCAATGTTCTGCGTGACCGAAGCCGCCGTTCGTGGCCTGATGCCTTTTCCTGCGGATACAGAAGATCCTAAAGAGCGCGTACTAAACAGAGACTATCTCAACGACTGGATGAAGCGCTTATCCCTGTCTCGGCTCGATCTGGTGCAGAGCCAAGCAGCCTATCCACGCAAACCAGAGTCATAGCCTAACCTCTGGCGATATGCATCCGTCGATTGCTATCGCTAGAGCTGACCGGTCACCAACCTTTTCACAATTTCAGTGACTTCTGTAGCCATGAGCGCATCGACAAAGCGCGCCTCCTGATTGCCATCGCCCGTTCTCTGCGCAGCAATTAGGGTCAGGCCAAAGGAATAGTGCTGGTGACTGGCTGTAGGATCGGTGACGCCGGAGCGCGGTAGCGCGAATTGCACAAGGGCTGAGTAAGTGAGTTCGGTGCGATCGCGCTGATCACTTCGGCCAAACCCACTTTTAGACACAATCACAGGCGCTTTCACTTCGCCTTCAAGCCCCAAACGCTCTATCGCCACATCCACATAGCGAGCCGTATCTACGCCCATCGCCCGCAGCACGCTTTCGAGGCTATGGGTTTGTACATTCGAAAGGATGGCACTTTTCGGCAAGCGCCAGTGCCACCCCGCCATCGTAATCAACCGAGTTAAATCGTAGGTAGACACCAGATTCTGCCCCCGATGTTCCTGCATAGGCGACTTAAGTAATACGCGCCGCGATTGAGTGTCCCAAAGCTCTGGATGTTGAATAAAGGGAATCTCTCCATAGCGCCCCTGAAAAGAGAGCTGGCCATTGCCCGTCATCTCCCGCGTCCATTTCTCCAAGCCTGCGGGCGTATTGAAATGCTTGAACATTGCCGCCAGTGAATTAGACGTGGCAATGCGATTGTCGTAGGACATAATGCCCGAAGCCAAGCTATTGAATGGGAAACCGCCTTGCCCGCCAACCCGACGAACCAGACACTGATCGATATCGGCGTAAGGCGCTTGGCCATTGGCGCGATCAATTAAGTTCAGCAGCGGAATGAACTTAGTTGAGCTCCACATCTGCCGATTGACAAATGCCTCACGCCCTAGCCAACGCGCCTTGAGCTCGCCGTTTTCCACAGTAGAGAGACATACACAGCCCGACAAAATATTAGATGAGAGAAAATCTAGCCCGCCTGCATCCATAGAAGGCCGCTCACCGCGAGCCTGGTAGGATGCAGCCCCTTGAATCGCTGGAGCAGTGAGCAGTAGTGGAATACCGTCTGGCACTTGGAGACGATAGGCCGCTTGCTTGATGTCTTTACGGTAGGGCGATCGCACAATTTTACGGTCTAGAAAGGCTAGCTCCTCAGCGTTAAAACCTTGCTCTGCCTGTAGTAACCCCTGAAACAACGACTGCCGCGTTTGCGATAATCCTGGCAAGTCGCGCACCAGTTCACCTGCGGGAATATCTAAAACACGGCACAGTAGCCCCGCCACTTCCCCACGGGTCATGGACTGATTTGGCCTAAACGGCCTAGGTTCTGGCAACGGCTCTAACAGCGAAGCAGAGATCGCGCGTCCCACAGCATCCCATCCATAATCTGGAATGTCCTTGGCGTCGCTAAAGGTTTGCCCTACTCCCTGTATCAACAATTCCTGCGCCTGACGCTGTTCAGGCTCACTGACAGCTTCACTGGCCTGTTCGGCCGATAGCCCAGCCATTAAAACGACAATGACCTGTACCCTCGAAATAGTCTGCTTCGGAGAAAATCGTCCACTCTCATCACCGCTGAAGAGCGCACGCTCACTCCCCCAGCGAATAGCTTCACTGGCCCAGTATTCAGCTGTCACATCGCGAAACGAAATCGGCGCGCCTTTCACAGGCAGCTGAGGAAACACCCGCTGCATCAGGACAGCAAACTCTGCCCGGCTCACCACTGCCTCAGGTCGAAACGTGCCGTTTGGATAACCGCGAATAATTTCTCTTTTCGCCAGCGCTGTGATGCACTGGCTCGCCCAATGCTGAGCAATATCTGAAAACATAAGCCTAAATTGCTACTAGCAAAGGATAAACGCCATTATCACACCGAATACACCCAGATAAATACACCAACAAAGCACATTACCTTGCTGCGTCCGTCATTAAGCACATTGGTCGCTGCGCTGTCCTTCAGCCTAGGGGGTCACCAAGATTTACTCTGTCGCAAGTAAGACACTCGAAAGGTTGAGATTTCATCTTTATTTTCAACAGTTAAGAATAATTGTCGTAGGCTCAAGTAAGGACTGCTATCAACCCTCTATCTATGAGCCCGCTCGCCTCACCATCCAAACCATCTCAGCCCAAACCATCTGAAACGCGCAATCAAGTCACAGTGCCTACGCCTGATCACGTTGTAGAAACGATTGTTCTAGATGTAGAAGGAATGATGTGTGCAGGCTGTGTAAGTAGTGTTGAAAAAAAGCTGGCCCAATGCGAAGGCGTTACGAAAGCGACGGTCAACTTAGTCACTGAGGTAGCCGCTGTAGACTGTCTACCCTCCGCAGATCCCCATCAAATTGCTCAGGCGCTCACCGAAGCGGGTTACCCCAGTACGCTCAGGCAAACTAAAGGACTCTCAGACAACCCGGGACTCCAGGCAGAAACTGATTGGCTGCAGCGCAAAGAGGCGGCACAAAAAAATCAGACAACGCAACTGGCGATCGCAGGCACCCTGCTCCTATTGTCCACCCTCGGACACCTGCAGCACCTCAGTTTCGCAAGCAGTAGTCCCTTCAAAGCTTGGTTAGAACTCCCGATCATCAGCACGCTTTGGTTTCACAGCACCTTAGCAACCCTGACCCAGCTGTTTCCCGCCCGTACGATTCTGATCGAAGGGTTCCAAGGAATTCAGCGAAAATCACCCAATATGAACACCCTGGTGAGCCTAGGTGCGCTCAGCGCTTATGTCACTAGCCTAGCCGCATTAGTGTTTCCCAGCTTGGGCTGGGAGTGCTTTTTTGATGAGCCGGTGATGCTCCTGAGCTTTATTCTCATTGGCCGGTCGTTAGAGCAAAGAGCCCAGTTTCAAGCCGCTCGCTCACTGCGAGCGCTCATTTCCCTTCAGCCGACCCTTGCTCGACTCACAATCAATCCCTCTTCCTCTTCCTCGACGCCATCCACCATAGAGCAGCCAACAGATGTCAAAATCCCCGCCAGTCAGGTGCAAATTGGCGAATGGCTGCGCGTTCTCCCCGGTGAAAAAGTACCTGTGGATGGCACCATTACCACCGGAGAAACCACTCTCGACGAATCTATGATTACGGGTGAGTCCATCCCCGTCAGTAAACGTGTTGGCGATGACGTCATTGCAGGAACGCTCAATCAATCCGGTGCCATCACGCTCCAAGTCTCACGAACAGGGGCCAATACCACCCTGGGCCAGATGATCCAGCTGGTGGAAACGGCTCAAACCAGGAAAGCCCCCATTCAAGGACTTGCTGACTTGATTTCGGGCTACTTTACATACTGCGTTCTGGCCTGTGCACTCCTGACATTTTGCTTTTGGTATTTCATCGGGGTACCGCTATGGCCGGAGGTTGCCCGCTCAACCATGGGCCACCTGCATCATGCGCACCATGCATCCGCGCAGGCAATGAGCCACTCTGCAATCACCTCAGCGACTATGGCAGACGGTTTAAGCCAGTCATTTAGACTGCTGGTTAGCCTAAAGCTAGCGATCGCAGTTATCGTTGTAGCCTGTCCTTGCGCTCTTGGCTTGGCCACGCCCACCGCTATTCTAGTCGGCTCGGGCATAGGAGCAGAACAGGGGTTACTCATTCGTGGCGGCGACGTTTTAGAAGCTACCCACAAGCTCAATACCTTGGTCTTCGACAAAACAGGCACACTGACAACCGGCAAACCAAGTGTTACGGATGTTCTTCCACTGAATGACGAAGTCTCTCCCGACCAACTGCTACAAATTGCGGCGACCGTCGAAACAGGCACACAGCATCCCCTTGCACTTGCCATTCAGCAAGCTGCTAAGGCTAAAAAATGTCCTCTGCTGCCTGCCGATCACTTTCACACGAAAGCTGGCTTCGGTATCAGCGCCGTCCTCATCAATGAAACTAATCAACAAAGCACCCCAACCTACCTTGGGAAAGCGGCGTGGATGACTCAAAACGGCTGTCCTATTGATGAGAAAGCAGCGAACACTGCTGATCTGCTTGCGAAGAGTGGAAAAACTGTCGTTTTCGTCGGTCAACGAGAACAGGTCCTCGGGCTGATTGGGGTCACCGATACGCTACGCCCAGAAAGCATAGGCACCATTGCAGCCATACAGGATTTAGGAATACAGGTGCAGATTTTAAGCGGGGACCGGACCACTACTGTCAATGCGATCGCTCAGCAGCTTAACCTTAGCCCTGATCAAGCTCATGGCGAAGTTTCTCCCGAAGGAAAACTCAACGAAATTGATCGACTGCAGCGTTCAGGCGATCGCGTCGGTATCGTCGGCGATGGCATCAACGACGCACCGGCTCTATCGCAAGCAGATGTTGGCATTGCTCTTGGCTCTGGCACTGAAGTTGCCATGGAAACAGCCGACATCGTTCTCATGGGTAACAGTATCACAGGCGTCCTCGCAGCCATCCGCCTCAGCCAAAATACCTGCAATACAATTCGCCAAAACCTAGCCTGGGCCTTTGCCTATAACCTAATCTGTATTCCCCTAGCCGGCGGGGCTTTCCTCCCTGCCTTTGGACTCTCGCTCAACCCAGGCTTTGCCGGTGGACTCATGGCACTCAGCTCAGTTACCGTTGTCATCAACTCACTTCTATTGCGATTGCGCACTTAACAAACTTTCTGAGCGACATATCCTACAGAGTGGACGAAAAGCAAGCAAACCTGCACATGCCACAACATATAGCTTTAGCTACTTAGCTCACTACATTCGCAATCGCTAAAACCATTGATTTCTGCGGGCCACTTGGCCCGCAAGCGTACGTTGACCCTGCCCTTAGCGGTATGCATCCGTACGATTGCTATAGAAAAAGCACCGTCAACGATGACGGCGCTCTTTCTGTCGATAAGGAACTGATAGAAAGCTGACTCCTTTGCTCAGTTATTATGATTGCTGTGTTGCTGCTTCTTCCAATTGGCACTGTGAGGAATGCAGATCAGGTTTTCACCGTAGCTCTGAATCATGCCACCTTGCCGCAGCTTGCCCATCAGGCGAGTAACCGTTACTCGAGTAGACCCAATCGCACTACCAATTTGCGCATGGGTAAGGGGAAAGGGCAAATAGTAGCCCTGTTCGCAGTGCTCACCATGCTCATCGATCAGTAGGGTTAAAAAGCCCAAAAGCCGATCGATTGTACGACGCTGTCCCAGGGTGCTTAGCCACAAAAGCTTGCGCTGGTGTTGACGGCGGAAAGCATCCAGAACTTCCTTCTGGAAGTGAGGCCACGTATCGAGATCGTTCCAATAAAGCCAAATAACAGTCGTTTGGTCCACATGGGCGAAGCTTTGCAGCGTAAACGGAGGCTGTGCCACAACCTCAAAAGGCTGGCCAGCACCAACAAAGCCTAAAAATGCTTCTTCAGAAGCCACTAAAGGCATCCGAGCTGTCGCGTTCTTTTTTTTCATCGTCGCACTGACTTGAGCATTACCCAAAAGGCGAACAGATCCCTTCTGTACTAGATACAGCAGCCCCGGACGAGCTGGAATCTTTTCATCCTTATTAAAGGTGCGACAGCGATAATGTTCACTCGCCCAGTCAGAAATACGTTGCCAAGCCAAAAACGGGCGTGCATTATCTGGTTGAGGTGAAGCCATATTGGAAATATTGGGATTGTGTTTAACCGTTGTAGTTAGCGTCATCTAAATGTAATGAATAATGACATAAGTTGAAAAAATAGCTGACAGGGTAAGAACTCCTTAAAAGTCATCCGTGTTTCCACTGACAACATGAATTATTTATCCGTCAACATAGGGGCAATTTAAGTGTAATCTCGCAGAGCCACTAACAAGGGGGCATAAAGTGGCAAGCATTCGTACAGACGTTGATGTGAGCGCGTTGTACTTACTCACACGAGGCTAAGCTATAACCTCACGAATACTGTTAGTACATTAATATAAATTGTTGGGTTTTGTATGAGTAAATTCCCTTCTTTATCACTACTTCAGCATTTCCCGAAAGTATCCGTGAACAAATATTGAATACCCCCCGTAAAAACCACTATATTTTTCCTTGTCAAGATGCTCCGACCCCTCGCAACGAAGTAGAGGTGATCTCCTTAAAGTGCGTCTTACTTTATTGCTTGAAACACTTTTTAGCGAGTGAATATGAAGCAGAAGATGATAGCTTCATAGACTTTTCACAAAATAGAAAAGCACATTCGTCATCGGAAATGTCTGCAATCAAGAATAGAGACCTCCAATGGCACGAAATCCCACTCCAAAAGCAACAGACCAATACCGAAGTTCTGTATGCCACTGCACTTCCACAGCTATTCGCACAAAATTTGCAGTATCAAAGCAATCCTACTGATCGCAATTTAGCCGTCCGAAAAACAACGCACAGCTTCATAAAAAAGTTACAAGCATTTCAACTCAAACCCTGCTTTAAAGACTCGCTTTGTAAAGAAGAAACACTGAGGAGCTTATCTGTTCTCTGGAAATCATTCAAAATAGAGAGTGAACGGCCAGGATGGGTTGTATTTCGACTTTCTAGTCGAGGCATTTATGCCTGGATAAAACAACTTCAAAGTGTCGGCCAAATGGCTGAGGAGAACCATACATTAGTTATTAAGAAGCTTTCGCCAAAGTTCATCAAAAACAGTCAAGCTCTACGACCCGTCAATGCAAAACAGCAAGCGTATGCAAAAGCACCTGTCGATCACCTTATTTGGCAGGCGCAGTATACCCATGCACGCTGTTACTCACTGATGTGCTATTGGGATGCGAATAGTACTCAGAAAAACCGTCCTGATAGTCAGCCTACAAAAGCTAGCCTAGAGAGTACTTTTACCGCGTTGGAGGCACTTTTTCATGAAAAGCAGTCAACACCTAGCCACCAACTTTTTCAAGCTTTAATATCAACCGTTGATGATATGTTTTGGCTGTCTGAACGCCATCCAGACAAGCAGTACGGGCTACTTTTAAAGCGAGGAGAGCTGCTACACCACGCCTTCGACCAGTTTTACAGGGCCCACCCGCCAATAGCCAATGCAGCACATCCACTGCTGTATAAAACCCTGGTCAGTAGCACTCAAAATCTGCTCAAATTGCTGCTAAACAGCTATCTACAGGTGCCTGCGCCCAGGCACCTGTAGATAGCTCGCTTGGCTTAGCCCAACACGCCAACATGCCGACTGTGCCAATTTAGCTAAAATCACGAAAATGTCCACTCAGAATGACAAATGAAGGTTCGTCCTCTATATTAGGTAAGTGTGAGGAGCGAACCAGTAAGGGCACCGAGACGAAACACGGCCAGTCGTCGGTGCCCTTTCTGACTTTAAATACCGTTCTAGCGCACACCTCAATACAAAAATTCCAGTATGGGTCTGGTCCAGTTGCTCTCTTCGAACCTGCATCTGACACCCTGCATTTAATTTTAGATAGAGTAAATGGATATCCATTCGGTCTAAGGGGCTGCTCAACAGTACGCAGTAGCCATTGCAAACTTTTTACCCATACGAACTTTCTACCTAAACTTCGCACTATTTTCGGTAGGTACTTTCTGGGCGCCTTCGTGCTAGCCTATCGGCTATGAAAGAAACCGGATACCAGCGTAGAACCAGCTATCGCCTGCTGCTCATGATATTGTGGCTAGCTCTGCTAGTATTTGTCGTTGAGTTAACAGCTGGCTGGGTCAGTCATTCTCTATGCTTGCTTGCAGAAGCCCTGCACACACTGGTTGACATCTTTAGCACGCTGCTCAGTTTAGTCGCAGTGGCTTCGCCCCAGCGCACACTGGGAAAAGAAATTTGGGGACATGGTCGGGGCGAGGCTGCAGGGGCTTTGATTCTCTCGGCGGTTTTGGGCTTTTCTGGTATTTCTATTCTTCTGATTGCTTTTGAGCAAGCGAGCACTTTGCTTCAACTCCAGCCAGGGGCTTCCCTAACTACGATTACGCTGCCTTTTATGATTCTGGTGTGGAACTCAGTCATCCTGATGATTGGGACAGCCTGGATAGCAGGCCGACAGAGCAAGCGGAATAACAGCCTTGCACTACAACTCAGTACACAGCATATTTTAGACACCGCCTGGCTTAGCATCAGTTTGCTGTTTGTTCTGGTGGCAATCAATCGGGGCCATCATTGGCTCGACCCTACGATCGCAATTGTTTGGGTTTTTCTGGCAAGCCGTAGCCTTTGGCAAGTACTCCAGCGGCAGCTACCTATGCTCCTCAAGCCTACGGCGATCGCACCTGAAGCGATCTCTCACCTGGTCTGCCAAACGGAAGGGGTAACACGCTGCACCCGAATCCTATCGAGGGGAATGGTAGGTCGCCAGGTGTGGATCGAGCTACACATCATATTGCACCCGGAATATATGGTGATTGCCAACAGTATCGGCGAAAAAGTAGAGCGGGCACTCAGAGAGCATTATGGACCGGTGCGATCGCAAATCTGGCTAGACCAATCCCGACAAAAATCATAGGCCAACAAAAATCATAAACATTACGCCTCAGCGCCCATTGGGCCTAAGTATCGAATCAAATAAGGTGAAAACACCTCGTAGATTAGCGTTAGCGGCTTACCGTGATGCCAGAATAAATAATGACGGCCCCAGAAAGGTCCGTTCTGACCAAATGCTGCTTCTAGTGCAGCAGAATGACCAAACTCAATCCCCTGAATATCCCGATATAGTTCGGTACGCAACTTTGCCAAGCTCGCCCAAATCGGCAGCGATCGGTTTTCCAGATACTCATCTACATGGCTTGCCTCCCACCAAGAAGTCGCGTAAGCAAGCCGCTGCCCAGATGCCGTCCGCAGCCAAACCTGCCTGCGCAAATGGGGTCCCGGGACTTCAGCAATCGGTAACGGTGCGTCATCTCCCCCCGGAGCAACGGGCGACATATCTATCACATCCACTTCTGTCGGCTCGCGAGTTAAGAGCTGCAGGTGCCGAGTAGGTGAGCCATCCCCCAACATTAAAATCTGCCACGCAGGCGAGAGCTGATCGTGGGGCAATCCCTGCTTCACCACAGTCTTGTCTCCCTGCCAAAGTGGCTGCAAAGAATGCCAGCTAACCGGCTGATGAGAGCAAGGCAACGAAATCACAGAAGAAACGGAGGTCAAAGCACTCACAGCAGCTATTCACAAAAGTTTACGTTTACACCATTATCATAACGAAGAAATTACACCTACAGCAAAGTGCCCACAGACAAAAGTAGTCTGTGGGCACTTTATTTGCCTATGTGCTTCGGCTATAAAGACTAGCCAAAACTATGCGGATGGCGAGACTCGAACTCGCAAGGCGTGAGCCACACGCCCCTCAAGCGTGCGTGTCTACCAATTCCACCACATCCGCATGTGCAATGCGATTGCATATCGACTTATAACCATACGGCATAATGCGCACTTTTCTTCAGGGAAATCTCTGGCAAGTCTCCAGTCGATCAGGCAGTCAATCTCAAAGCAAACATGGAACAGTTCTGCGTGATACGATCATCTTCTTAATCACGATGCGAAAAGCTGTTGGCTGCCAGATGAGTTTCTCCAAAATTTTGATTGCCAATCGCGGTGAAATTGCACTGCGGATCATTCGCAGCTGCGAAGAAATGGGCATCGCTACTGTTGCAGTCCATTCAACAGTAGATCGCAGTGCCCTTCATGTGCAGTTAGCCGATGAAGCTGTTTGCATTGGCGAAGCCTCTAGCAGCAAAAGCTATCTCAACATTCCCAACATCATCGCAGCCGCACTTACCCGAGGTGCCACAGCTATCCATCCTGGGTACGGATTCCTGGCCGAAAATGCACGCTTTGCAGAGATTTGCGCCGACCACAACCTCACTTTTATTGGACCCACCGCTAAAGCAATGCTGGCTATGGGCGATAAAGCCACTGCCAAGGCAACAATGCAAAGCGTCCAGGTACCCACCGTTCCTGGAAGCGAAGGCCTCTTAAGTAGCCCTGAAGAAGCGGCAAGGCTCGCCAGTGAGATTGGCTACCCCGTCATCATTAAAGCCACAGCCGGCGGGGGTGGCCGGGGCATGCGACTCGTGCGATCGCCAGAAGAACTGAACAAGATGTTTCTAGCGGCCCAAGGCGAAGCAGAAGCTTCCTTCGGCAATCCCGGCGTTTATCTAGAAAAATTTGTTGAAAACCCAAGACATATCGAGTTTCAGATAATAGCCGACAGTCATGGCAATGTTGTGCACCTAGGTGAGCGAGACTGTTCAATTCAAAGGCGGCACCAAAAGCTACTTGAAGAGGCACCCAGCGCCGCATTAGACGCGGCTCTCCGGAAGCAGATGGGCAAAGCCGCTGTGAGGGCGGCTCAATCTATCAACTACGTGGGTGCAGGCACCGTAGAGTTTCTGGTCGATAGCAACGGCGACTACTACTTTATGGAAATGAATACACGCATCCAGGTAGAGCACCCTGTCACAGAAATGGTGACAGGGGTAGATCTCATTGCCGAACAAATCAGAGTTGCCCAAGGCGATCGCCTTTCCTTTAGCCAAGAAGACATTCGCTTGCGGGGTCATGCGATCGAGTGCCGCATCAACGCAGAGGACCCGGAACACAACTTCAGGCCTAACCCCGGAAAAATTAGCGGATACTTAGCCCCTGGCGGATTAGGCGTTCGCATGGACTCCCACGTCTACACCGACTACGAAATCCCCCCCTATTACGACTCCCTCATCGGCAAGCTCATCGTCTGGGGACCTGATAGGCCAACAGCGATTAGTCGTATGAGAAGAGCACTGCGTGAATGTGCCATTACGGGCCTACCGACAACAATTGGCTTTCACCAAAAGGTCATGGCTCACCCGCAGTTTGTCGAAGGCGAAGTGTACACAGATTTCGTACCTAATATGTTGGCGGCAGAAAGCTAAAGTCCCATGAAAAAAGGCCCGATGCTGACTCACACTTCATGAGTCAAGCGCATCAGGCAAGTCCTAAGAGCAATCAACTTTTTCAATTAGCTTTTATCTGAAGAGAGGTCAGCACAAACGCCCATCTATGCAGCTATACCTTCAGCTACCATCTCCTCCTCTTCAGAAAAGCTCATGCGATAAATCTCAACCAAAGCAGCGCCTTCAACTTTGATGGCCAAATCCACCAATCGGTTTAACAAGTGCCGCGAAGAAATCTTCCCAGTTAAAATCACCACACAGCCTCGCTGTCGAACTTTGAGCTGGCTGATATCGTCAGCGACAGCCGAATCAAAGTAGTGCGCTACCCGTTTAGCAAGACCGTTATAGTCGTACTCACCTAGGATACCGATACGCTCAGGCGGGCTGGAGCGAAAGCCTATGACCGGAGAAAACGCTCGGGTCACTGCTCCGAACGGCTTATCCACCGCTGGAATCAACACTACTGACGATTCACCTAATACACCCATGAGCCCAGACTCCTCACGCAAACAATCTTTCCAAATCAAAACATCAGTACCTGGCAATAAAGCCTCATTAGCTATCGAGAGCAAACTTACGGTACGACCGCGATTTTCAGACCTAATACTTATTATCTAGAAAAAGCGAACCAACCAATTCTGGAAAAGACACTCACTTAGCTGTCCCTCTCCTTATGGAGATATGAACCACCAAGGGCACCTGCAATAATCCGCTGTGAACTTGCCTCAGAGTTAGTTATTTCTTCGTGTACGTCACTCAAAACAAGTAAAGCTTTGATGAGTCTTTACAAACTGTTTGAGCCTAGTAACGCGAAAACTCCGCCCTGCTTTCTTTATTCTTAACAAAGATTGTATAAATCATACAGGGATATTTGCGTATATTCAGATACTTTCAGCGTATTTATCTGGTGAAATACCGAGAGTTCTTTCAAGTCAGCCTCCTTTTCACGCAGTTGCACACGGCTTTTATAAACTTCTTATGAAGGCTTCAGCGGGATCCACTCAACCATCCTGAAAAGGAGTGTTTGCTCACTTTTGCAACAAAGCAACAGCATACGCAGCAATGCCTTCCTCTTTTCCTAACGGTCCCAACTTCTCATGGGTCGTTGCCTTGATCCCAATTTGTTCTGGCTCAAGTGACAGCGTTGCTGCGAGGCGATCGCGCATTGCCTGAATATGGGGCTTTAGTTTCGGCTGCTCGGCAATTACGACGCTATCGATATTGCCAATATGCCAACCGCGATCACTAATCAGCTGGTTGACCTGTGTCAACAGCACCTGACTATCCGCCCCAGCCCACTTCGGATCGCTCGGCGGAAAGTGCAGCCCAATGTCTCCTAGGCTCAACGCTCCTAGCATGGCATCTATGATGGCGTGCGTCAGCGCATCCGCATCGCTATGGCCCAACAAACCCTGTGTGTGTGGAATATCGACGCCACCCAAGATGAGCTTCCGCCCCACCTGTAGTCGATGAATGTCATACCCATTTCCAATTCGAATATTCATAAGGCCATTCTGCGCTCGTTACCTTATGTCACTCTACCGAGTAACTTCCGCAGAATATGTATGGTTACTGATTGAGAAACGAAAAAGAAACAGACGTTAGCTATCACCCAATGGCAAATCGTGTTTCCATTTCGAATACAAATCGGGCCGCCGTACCTGCGTTCGCTCAATCTGCTGTTGCCGTCGCCATTGAGTGATCGCACCATGATTTCCAGACATCAGCACCTCTGGCACCCGCCACTCACGAAACTGAGCAGGCCGAGTGTACTGCGGATAGTCTAGCAGCGGGCTCTCAAAACTTTCGTACTTCAGAGAATCCACCTTACCCACTGTGCCAGGCCGCAAGCGAATCACCCCATTTAGCAGCGTCAACGCCGGAATTTCGCCACAAGTCAGCACAAAATCACCCAGCGATACTTCCCGAGTCACCAAATTCAGTACACGCTCGTCAACCCCTTCGTAATGACCACAAATCAGCACCAGCTGATCGTAATCAGTCGATAGGGACTTAAACAGCGCTTGGTCCATTGTCTGGCCTTGGGGCGTCATCAAAATCACCTCCCGCCTAGGCAGCTGTGGCAATGATTCAATCGCAGCAAAGATCGGTTCTGGCTTCATCACCATACCCACCCCCCCGCCGTAGGGAATGTCATCGACTTTATGGTGCTTATCGGTCGTAAAGTCGCGCGGATTTGTAATGTGCACCGATGCGATATTACGTTCTAACGCCTTGCCCACTAATCCGGAGCTGAGCGGTGATGAAAAAAAATCGGGGAAGAGGCTAACAATATCGAACCGCAGCGGCGAAAGATGCATAAATCTCAAAATCGCAAAAAAGACAGCGCGTAAGAAGCATATTATCGCCCTGCCTCCTGTCTATTTGCGTTCATTGCACAGAAATTGCCCTCATTGCACGGGTCATAGCATGACGTAACCTTACGTTGACGCATTTTCAGGCATTGGGATCCCAAGTTATCCGGCTAATTACCTAGCTGAGAAGAGATCAAAAGCAACCGATTTGTCAGTTCAGCCTGTACCTGCTTGCGATCCAG
>ERZ1740067.914-NODE-914-length-21935-cov-8.165585_pt1 | contig 21935 bp, 18 predicted proteins | sample MGYA00581736_ERZ1740067 | MGnify/ENA primary metagenome ERZ1740067 (study PRJEB43018, sample SAMN04849236) | marine metagenome | isolation source: floating plastic debris | place: Pacific Ocean | collected 2008-08-27 | study: EMG produced TPA metagenomics assembly... | reverse complement strand
GTTCAATTGAGGGTCAGGATTTTGATGAAAAGAACAAGCCATTGACGCAACCTATAACGGTGCCCAGATGGTTTGATCCGACTATCTTAATTCTACTATTTCCTGAAGTTTATCCTGGTGATTCAAGTGTTAATGAGAATGCGCTTGAGGGAGTTTCAGGCGCGGTTAACGATGCTGTTAACGACGGTTATAGCTCCGAGAGCTTAACGGCCTCTGAACGACCTCTGAACGACCTTAACGAGTCAGAGCGTTATCGCTTAACTCCCCAGCATGTAATGTTTGCAGCTGCTCGACAGATTCGCTTAACGATTCTGGAGGAGATAGGTGAGGATGTCTCGTTAACGGACCTCGTTAACGCATTAACTGCGGTTGATGAAGAGATGGCCGACAGCGCCATTATCAAGCACAAACTCAAGATGGGAGGACCTAGTTACCAAAAAGGAAAATTCATTCTAAAAATCATCAAGCAAACTATCAACAACAGTGAGGAAAGTAATGGGTAAAAAATCAAGTGCAATTGTCCCTATGGGAGATACCCATTTAGCAATTGATTCCAACAACAATGGAATTGACGATCGCTATGAAGGGGTTATCGATGCCAAGTATCGAGTGATTTCTCAGGGCAAAAGTAAGACCTATCCGATTTATCAGTTAGACCCAACCAAACCGTTTTCTACCTTTATGACGATGCGGTCGATCCTGTCGGCAATTCGTCACCGGGGACCGATTGCATTAGCTGAATTAGCGGTGCTGGGGTACATCGTGCTAGCGGGTACAGCATTCGGATTGAATATGCTCACGACTCGCCCTGTACGGTTCAGCAATGTACCCATCTTTGATCCAACGGCAACTGGTGCCAATATTGCCTGGTTCTTTCGTCCAGTCGTTGGGGTAGCTGCCGACAGCACCTTAGATGCACAGATGGACATGTTCGGTACTGAAGGGGCTGAAGCGAACCGGCAACGTGGGCTAGACCGTGGCCGTTATGCCGTCACCTGGGAGGACTAACACCAATGAACCGGGTCAGGATTAGGAACCTTGCGATCTCATCAATGCCATTAGCTTTCCTAGTCCTAGCTAGTGACCTGCATACACCGGGTTGGGGTAAATTCGCTAACCCGGTTTTTTATGCAACGTGGGCCATTAGTCGGGCTAAAGGGATTAGTGACAATACCCAAGCTGTTGGGGCAGATGACAGACGGTTAGCAGGGTGCCAGGGAGCAGTAGAGCCCAGCGTGATTAATGCCAATCAGACGGCAATGCGCCAGGTGTTAACGGGTGAATCTGAGTCAGTTGCTGTGTCATTGCTGGGTTCACCTGCTTGCCGGTTAGCCGATGACACATTCCGGTGGTTGACCGATGGGGGGCTGTCCCTCGACGTGGTATTAGATGAATGGGGAAGGGTAGACAGTGCGAAGCTCAGCAATCAGTAAACCTACATTTGAAGAACTGTCTGCCGATATGCGGTGGACGCTTGCTGCTAAAGCCGAGCGTCAGGACTGGCTAGTTACTGGAGTCTGCAGCCTGATCACTGGGCTGTTACTGTTGCCGGTGGCTGTCCCTCAAGTGAATAAACTGGTGGATGGCGCGATCTCGGTTGCTCTCGGTACAGCTCAGACTGTTAACCGGATAGCCCCTGACTACAATGACCCGGTGCAGAAAGGCGAGAAAATTGCTGGGTATACGGTTACCTCTGGCTATGGCTGGAGAGATACCACTAACTTACCTACTGGTGCTAGCGAGGACCATAAAGGGGTGGACCTGGCAACACCGATTGGTGAACCGGTCTATGCCATTGGTAAGCCTGGGACCAAGGTTAAGGTTGAGTGCTGGACTGATGGTGATGGGGGTGGGTTGGTAGCTGAGATAGCACCAGAGTCTATGCCTGAGATGCAGTTTCAGGCATTGCATTTGAGTGAATGCAAAACCGGAGTGTGGAACGCTGGGGATACGATCGCTCGTACAGGGGATACCGGTATTGGAGCTCCCCATTTGGACTGGAGACAGCGCGATAAAGCTACCGGTCAACATCAGCACCCACAGAAGGGATATCTGCTCTGGGCACTTACAGGCCGTAAACCGCATAGTCCATTGGGCAAGCAGTTGGAGGATGAAATTAAGGAATCTGAGGGCCTACGGCTCAATGCCTATTTAGATCCGGTAGGAGTGCCCACCATCGGATGGGGAACGACCGTCTACCCGGATGGCCATAAGGTGCAGCTCGGAGACACTATCACCAAGGACCAGGCTGAAGCGTATCTACAGCACGATATTGACAAAGCTCGTACTGCTGTTGAAAAGACGATTGATCAACCTCTGAAACAGAATGAGTTGGATGCGCTTACCTCGTTTGAGTACAACACCGGTGGCATCCAGGACAGCACTCTGGCCACCAAGTTAAACAAAGGAGATAAGGCTGGCGCAGCTTCAGAGTTTGACCGGTGGGTGCATGGTGATGGGGCGGTACTACCCGGACTGGTGAAACGTCGGGCAAGAGAGAAAAAATTATTTTTAGAAAGCAAATAACAGCACTCCCAGAACGTAATAGCCTTGTTGGATACCCTTAGAGCACCGCATCTCAATCAACTGATTAGGGAGGAAAGACCATGGATGAGCACATCAGCCAAGACATCAGTCAAATCGATGCTTATGTCAACGCATTGATCGGCAAGTACGGCGGCAATCGTGAAGGCCATCTGGACCGTGCTGTTCAACTGGTGGCTGCGACAAAGCTCAGCACCTACCTAAATCTGATCTCATTACGAGTAGCAAATGTGTCTGAAACGCTGAATGCGCGACTGCCAAATAGCTAGTCATCTAAAACTGTCGTGAGGGTGTCGCGTCCCCACAGGCCATCACAGCAGGTCCGAAACCTGTTTGGCCTTGCATTTAGGTTAACTATAAAGTTGCAGAGTTGGTTATTTTCCTCGTTGTGAGCCTTTCATTACTACGAATCACTACATTTCAGCCATATTGCTGGAATTCATCAACATATTTTGAAACTTAGTCTGAAGATGGCCGTTTCTATATGGATGCATGTTGCAATGTGGGCAGCTTAGCCCTGGCAAGGGGTACAATGCCGTGGCTTAATCACCGGACACAATATGCCTAGAGGAAAAACCGCTAAAGCCAAGAATAACGAGACGCTGGAGCAAAAGCTCTGGAAGGCGGCGGATAAACTGCGGAAGAATATTGATGCGGCGGAGTATAAGCACATTGTCCTGGGATTGATTTTCCTCAAGTACATTTCCGATGCCTTTGAGCAGCTACACGAAAAGCTGGAGGCTGGGGAAGGGGAATACGAAGGGGCAGACCCGGAAGATCCCGATGAGTACAAGGCGGAGAATGTGTTTTTTGTACCTGTCGAGGCACGGTGGTCAGCGTTGCAGGCCCAGGCGAAGCAGCCGGATATTGGCCAGAAGGTGGATGAGGCCATGGAGGCCATCGAGGGGGATAACCCCAAGCTACTAAAGGGCATTTTGCCAAAGGTGTATGGGCAGCAGAAGCTAGACCCGACGGCGCTAGGTGGGCTGATTGACATGATTGGTAGTGTCAATCTGGTGCAATCGGCGGAAGACTCAGACGGGCAGTCGGAGACGGAGGAGCCCAGCTCGGAACCGCGACAGGCTGATCTGTTGGGGCAGGTATATGAGTATTTTTTGGGTCAGTTTGCCCTGGCGGAAGGGAAGAAGGGGGGCCAGTTCTATACGCCGGAAAGTGTGGTGCGGGTTCTGGTAGAGATGTTGCAGCCGTTTGAGGGTCGGGTGTTTGACCCGTGCTGTGGGTCAGGGGGCATGTTTGTCCAGAGTGAGAAGTTTGTCAGCCATCACCAGGGGCGGCTGGATGATATTTCGGTCTATGGGCAGGAGAGTAATGAGACCACCTATAAGCTATGTCGTATGAATCTGGCGATTCGAGGCATTGATGGGTCAAATATTCGGTGGAACTCTGAGGGGTCGTTTTTGAAGGATGCCCATAAGGATCTGAAGGCGGACTTTGTGATTGCTAATCCGCCGTTTAATGACAGTGATTGGGGTGGGGACCTGCTGCGGAAGGATGGTCGCTGGCAGTATGGGGTGCCGCCCAAAGGGAATGCGAACTTTGGGTGGGTGCAGCACTTTCTATATCATCTGGCTCCGACCGGGGCGGCGGGGTTTGTATTGTCCAATGGGTCGCTGTCGTCGAATACGGGTGGGGAAGGTGAGATTCGTAAGGCGTTGGTGGAGGCGGATCTAGTGGACTGCATTGTGATGTTGCCGACGCAGTTGTTTTATAACACGGGGATTCCGGCTTGTTTGTGGTTTTTGAGTCGGTATAAGAATGGGAATAAGAACCGGAACCGCAAAGGTGAGGTGTTGTTTATCGATGCGTCGGAGTTGGGCTATATGGTCAACCGGCGCAATCGGGCGTTTGATGATGAGGATGTGCAGACGATTGCGGATACCTATCATCAGTGGAAGCTGAAGGATAGTGATTATGAGGATATTAAGGGGTTTTGTAAGTCGGCTGAGTTAGCGGATATTGAGAAGCATAATTTTGTGCTGACGCCGGGGCGATATGTGGGGATTCCGGATGAGGTGGATGATGGGGTGCCGTTTGAGGAGAAGATGGGGGCGCTGACGGCGGAGTTGGCGGTGCAAATGAAGGAGGCGGAGGAGCTGGATAAGGAGATTAAGGTTCAGTTGGCGAAGGTGGGGTTTGAGTTATGAGTGAGTTGCAAAACACAGAAGTTGGTCTTATCCCTACAGATTGGTCCATCAACTCTTTAGACAACTTCATTCAAGAAAACCGAGGTATTTGTTATGGTGTCGTACAACCTGGTTTTCATAATGAAGACGGAATTCCAATAATCAGAGTTAATAATCTTAGAAACGGGCAAATCATTCCTGATGATGTACTGAAAGTATCTCCCGAAATAGAGGCCAAGTATTCTCGTAGCCGATTACAAGGAAATGAAATACTAATTTCATTGGTTGGTAACGTAGGTGAAATCGTAATTGTTGACGACAAATATAAAGGCTGGAATGTGGCTCGGGCAGTAGGTGTAGTCCCTATTAATAATGCGATTGACAAGGAATGGTTGAAGTATTGGCTACAGTCTTCTCAGGTCAAACATCATATAAAAACACACTGTAATACCACAGTTCAAATCACACTTAACCTTAAAGATGTAGCTCAGCTGCCCGTATTAGAACCATCAATAGAAGAACAGAAGAAAATTTCAAGCATTCTCTCTGTTTTGGATCGCAAAATTGAAAACCTCCGCAAGCAAAACGAGACGCTAGAGAAAATCGCCCAGACCCTCTTCAAACATTGGTTCATCGATTTCGAGTTTCCCTTCGACTTTGCCCAGGGCAAACCCAGCACCGACGGCAAGCCCTACAAGTCATCCGGCGGTGCAATGGCCCCATCAGAGCTAGGCGAAATCCCCGCAGGCTGGTGCGTTGTCCGAATGGAAGAAATTGCCAACAGGATAGCGATGGGACCTTTTGGATCTCGAATAACAACGGATAATTTTGTTGATAGTGGTGTGCCCGTTGTTAGAGGTGGGAATCTAGTCAATGGCTTTAATGAAGGAAGTTTTGTTTATCTTACGGAAGAAAAAGCTGACGACCTAAAAAGCTCGAATGTTTTCCCTGAAGATATTGTTTTTACCCACAGAGGTACTCTCGGTCAGGTAGGTTTTATCCCAACACACTCACAGTATCCTCGTTATGTCGTGTCTCAAAGCCAAATGCTTCTTAGCGTAAACAAGGCTTTGGCCAGCCCCAGGCTAATCTATAGATTTTTTCGCTCTAAGCTAGGGCTGAACGCGATTCTGGCCAATAAGAACACCACTGGGGTTCCTTCTATCGGTAGACCTACAACAACACTGAAATCGATTCAAATGGCATTACCAGAAGTAACACTCATGCGTCAGTTCGATACGCTCATTCAAGCTACTGATTTCAAAAAAGAAGCTAATACCAAACAGATAGAAACCCTAACAAAAACCCGTGATACCCTTCTCCCTAAACTCATGAGCGGCAAACTCCGTGTAGGAGGCAACTAAAACAATGAACGAGGCTACCATCAAACTCTATGACCGCATTTCCCTGAACCGCGACTTTCCAGAGTACAACCTAAAACAGGGCGATGTAGCCACCTTTATCGACACGGTTCCCGATCCTGAAGGCATCGAAGAGGGCTATATTCTCGAAGTGTTTAATGCCCTGGGCGAATCGATTGACGTTGTAACGGTACCCAAATCTGCCGTTGAGTCTACCGCCTGAAGCAGAGCTATCATTGAACTAGAGTTTGCAAAACATACGGACTAAGGAAAGCCGCCTATGACCAATATCATCCTCAAAAAAATAGAACCCCTACTAATCCGCCGTTTGCGCCAGCGGGCCGCCCAAAACGAGCGCACCATTGAGGCTGAAATCATCGCTATCCTCGTGAGTGTTCTGACGCCCCCAGAACCCGCCCAGGCAGAACCAAACGTAGCGACGACAGTCAACCAGAGCTTTGCAGCCGTTGACAGTATCGAATTACCGGCCTTACCACAGGAAGAATTAGCACAGACCCCAGACACCAACGACTTTCGCCCACCCGCCACCAGTTCACTCCTGAGCAATACCGACACCTGGGAAGGCTCCGACTTTGAAGACTGTCTAGAAACAGTCATGGAAACCCGCTCCCAACTCCACGCCTGAGCATGTACCTGCTGGATACCAACCACTTCAGCCGCTTAATCCAGGGTAATGCCACCGTTCGCCAACGCATCGCCACCGTCGGTGAACGCAATGTAGCCATCAGCATCATCACAGCGGGTGAGATCTACTACATGGCCCACAATTCCGAACGCCGCGAAGCGAATCTACAGCGCGTTAGAGCCTACCTGGCCAATATCGGCATCTACTCCCTAAATGATGCGATCTCTGACCTGTATGGCCAGTTCAAATCTGAACTCATCCGCTACTACGGCCCCAAAGAACGAGAAAAGCGTCGAAAAACGAAAATTTCGGCCATTGGCGTTAGTGACCATGACCTATGGATTGCCTGCACGGCCATCCATCATCGCCTCACCGTTGTGTCGCAGGATCAAGACTTTACCCGCATGAAACCGGTGCGTGATTTTTCTTTGGAATCATGGTTTTAGGCATTTATTGGAGGCAAAATAGGCCATATAGGACGAAATCATCGGTTATTCCGGAAAATCGTTAGATCATTGGGCATCCTTAAAGGAAAACCACCCCCTTGGGCTCATGGGCAAATCCACCACCGAAGACCAAATCGAGATCTACAACCTCGAACTGCTCGATACCCTGGGCTACGGTTACCTCCATGGCACAGACATTACCCCCGAGGGAAGCCCCTCACCCGACAGCGGCACCCGTTTCCGCGTCCGCGATACCTCCACCGCCCCTTACCTCAGCACCCCAAAACGCCAAAGCTTTGGTGATATATTACTGCGCGATCGTCTGGCCAGCGCCATGGCCCGCATCAATCCCCACATCCCCGCCGAGAACCGCGCCTCTGCCCAACGAGAACTTCAAAATATCGCCAGTCCCGACCTGATCAACAATAACGAAACCTTCCACCGCTACCTCACGGAAGGCATCACCGTCGAATACACCAAAAATGGCGAAACTAAAGGCGAACAGCTCTGGCTGATCGACTGGGACACCCCCGAAAATAACGACTTCCTGGCCGTTAACCAGTTCACCGTCATCGAAGACAACCACAACCGCCGCCCCGATATCATCCTGTTTATCAACGGCATGCCCCTGGTGGTAATCGAACTGAAAAATGCCGCCGATGCCAAGGCCAACCTGCAAGCGGCCTATAATCAGCTCCAAACCTATAAGCGCGAAATTCCCAGCCTGTTTACCTACAACGCCCTGCTGGTCATCTCCGATGGCATCTCCGCCCGTGCCGGTTCCCTATCCGCCCCCTTTAGCCGCTTTAGCCAATGGAAACGCAAACTCCCAGACGGCACTATCGAGAACACCTCTGACACCAACGAGCTAGAAATCCTGGTTGAAGGGATACTCAACAAGCACACCCTGCTGGACCTGGTGCGCCACTTCACCGTCTTTGAAAAGGTCAAACAGGTAGACCCCGAAACTGAAGTCGTCACCCTTAATACCATCAAGAAAGTCGCTGCCTACCACCAGTACTACGCCGTCAATAAAGCTGTTGAAACGGTGATCGCTGCGACGAAAGAAAACCATCGCGGCGGTGTGGTCTGGCATACCCAGGGCAGCGGTAAATCCCTGTCCATGGTGTTTCTCAGCGGCAAGCTAGTGCTAACTCTCGACAATCCGACCCTGGTGGTGCTCACCGATCGCAACGACTTGGACGATCAGCTCTTCGACACCTTTGCCGGATGCCGTCAGCTTCTCCGACAGTCTCCCAAACAAGCCAACGATCGCACCGCAGTGCGACGACTACTTAACGTGGCCTCTGGCGGCATTGTCTTTACCACCGTGCAAAAGTTCGCACCAGAAGAAGGCGAAGCCCTCTATCCCCAGATTAGTCCCCGATCAAATATCGTAGTTCTGGCAGACGAGGCCCACCGCAGCCAGTACGGATTCAAGGCCAAACAGGTCACCATTAAAGACGAAAACGGCAAGGAAATCGGTAAACAAACCCGCTACGGTTTTGCCAAATACATCCGCGATGCCCTGCCCAATGCCACCTTTGTCGGCTTTACCGGCACCCCCATCGAACAAACCGACAAAAACACCGAGGAAATCTTCGGTAAATACATCGATATCTACGACATCGCCCAGGCCGTTGAAGACGGAGCTACAGTACCCATCTACTACGAAAGCCACCTGGTCCAAGTCGATCTAGACGAGCAAGGCAAAGAACTGCTTGACGAACTGGACGAAGACCTCAGCTTTGAAGACCTCAGCACCACCCAAAAGGCCAAAGCCAACCAAACCCGCGTTGAAGCCATTGTGGGCTCCACCCAGCGTTTAGAAACCATCGCCCAAGACATCATCACCCACTTTGAAAAACGCCAAAAAGTCAATCGTGGTAAGGGCATGATTGTCACCCTTAGCCGCCAGGTAGCGGCTAACCTATACGACCAAATTATCGAGCTTAGACCAGACTGGCATAGCGAAGATCTCAACAAAGGCACCATCAAAGTAGTAATGACCGCCAGCGCCTCCGACGAAGGCAATCTAGTGCAGCACCACACTAGCAAAAACAATCGCCAGCTCCTGGCCCAACGCCTCAAGGACCCAGATAACAGCTTAGAACTGGTCATAGTATGTGACATGTGGCTCACCGGCTTTGATGCCCCCTGCCTCCATACCATGTACATCGACAAACCCATGAAGGGGCACAACCTGATGCAAGCGATCGCCCGCATCAACCGCGTCTACTTCGAGAAGCAAGGCGGCCTGATTGTGGACTATCTGGGGGTGGCCCATGAACTAAAAGAAGCTCTCAGTTTCTACTCCCAGAGTGGTGGCAAAGGAGACCTCACCCTTGATCAGGAAGTGGCCATCGGTCTGATGCTCACCAAGCTAGAAGTGGTAGAAGGCATCATGGCAGGCTTCGACTACCAACCCTATTTCACCGCTGGCACAGGCGACAAACTCAATATCCTCAAAGCCGCCACTAATCACGTCGCTGATCCTAAAATCAAAGATCGGTTTATGGATGCGATCTCGGCCCTCTCTAAAATCTATGCCCTGGTTGCCCACAACCCAGAGGCCATGGCCAAAGGCGAAGAAATCTCTTTCTTCCAGGCCATTCAAGCCAGCCTCCGCAAACTAGAACCCAGCGACGGCGGCCTCAGCAACACCGAAATCGAAACTGCCATTCGGCAGGTCGTGGACCAGGCTCTGATCTCCGATACCGTCGTCAACATCTTTGACGAAGCAGGCATTAAGAGTCCCGACGTTTCAGTCATCTCCGACGAATTCCTGGCCGAAGTCGAGGGCATGGAGCACAAGAACCTGGCGGTTGAGTTGCTCAAGCGCCTGCTACGGGATGAAATTAAAGCCCAACGGCGGACCAATATTGTTCAAAGCCGCAAACTGACCGAAATGCTAGAAGACGCTCTACGTCGCTATAAGAACCAGGTGATTAGCGTCACAGATGTGATGCAAGAACTTATCGAGATCAGCAAGGATGTCGATGCGGCGAAAAAGCGTGGAGAAGAACTGGGTCTTGAACCCTACGAACTCGCGTTTTACGATGCCCTCGCCCAAAACCAGAGTGCTAAGGACATCATGGGCCAGGATCATCTACGAGAGTTAGCCATCGTCCTAGTGGCCAGGGTTCGCAAAAATGCCTCCATCGACTGGAACCTGAAAGAGAGCATCCGCGCCAGAATGAAGGTCATGGTCAAACGCCTGTTACGCCAGTATGGCTATCCTCCCGATATGCAGGCCCTTGCCATCGAATTGGTATTGGAACAAGCAAAAGTCTTCACCGAGTTTGAGGTAGAAACCAATCAGGCTCCCTAGTTTTGTAGCTACAGATAACAGAAGCATGTTTAGTTCTAGAACTTAGGAAAGACTGATCTACCCGATATATCGAGCCGTAGCACTAGCCGCACGGTGCCCTAACAATCTGGCTATCTCTGCCTGGGGTTTACCTGCCTTAGCCAAGTTAGTCGCAAACGATCGCCTAAAACTATGGTTACTAATTCCATCCAAAGCACCATTCACAGCTACCACCACTTCATTAAGCACCTTATGGGCCGATAGGTATGCAATGGGGTTCTACTAAGCGGTGGCCGCCAGCCGCAGGGACTGCTGTCTCTCCTCAGGTAGAAGGTATCGGGTACCACAGACTTTAAGCGAGCCCTGTAAATCTTCTTTTGCCATGGTGGGAGAAATGAGCGCGATCGCATCCTCAAAGGCCTGTACCAATGGTTCTAGCATCAGCGCGGGGAATGCATTGTAGATGCTCGTCGATAGCTGATAATGGCGTTTGAGCTGGCCAGCACCCTTACCAAACAGGGCTCTAATCACATAGTCCTTATAGACCTGATAGAACCGGCCACCCTGGACACTCGACACACCGGGGTTGATCTCTTGCCACTGGTCGAACTTCTCACAGATAGCGCTATCAGCCTGGGTTAGCCGCGTCCGTAAGGTGTCGTCAGCTATCGGCAACACTTTGTTGTCCAGGGTAAATACTAGGTTGCGGTGGGCTTTCCAGCGTCCAGTCCAGTGCATATCGAGCCCCATTCCAAGATCGCTGCCGAGATATTCCAGGTACTTAGTTAGCAGGGCCTCATGTATCCAGGTATCGACTGCCTTAGTTTGACCCGTCCGAAATACGATCGCAGTTGGGCATTGTTCAACCTGATCCACGGTTGCAAGTTCACCGGATTTGCTGGTCCGCTGCGGACCAGCAAACGCCTCACCTTTTGGTCCCAGTTCCCAACCCAGAGCTTTAACACATGTCCGCTTGCCTGTACGCTTTTTGAACATAGCAGCGTACTTCATATCTTCCCTACCCATGCCGAGGGCTTTACGGTAAGCGTTGATCCATCGGGCTAATTCAGAAGCGTTGACATAGCCATGCTGGTCAACGGCAAATATCCGGACTAACGTCTCGTCGCGAGTGTCAAGGGTAGGAGTCATGGGAATAACGATAGGCAGCAGTAATTGCATCGCTCCCATACCCCGGAAAAATTGCGATCGCACCAATTGTAACTGACTCAAATAGAGGCAAACCCGACTAAGCTTTGGACATGGTCGCTTTTGGCCCTATATATCGCTGTGCTCGTGTCTCCCGAGGGTTGCGATCACTACCTAACCCACCGACTCATATTTTCACAGTCTCGATCAGCATTCAGTTTGATTGTTTCAGGCAATTGCGTATTGCATAAATAGGCACTGCGCAGGTTAGCACCGAATAAATCGGCACCACGTAGATTGACACGGCTCAAAATGGCACCGTGCAGGTTGGCACCGCGCAGGTTAGCATCGCTCAGATCGGCACCGCGCAGGTTGGCACCGAATAAATCGGCACCACGCAGGTTGGCACCGCTCAGATCGGCATCTTGCAAGTAGGCACGGCGCAGATCGGCATCGAGTAGGTTAGCATTGCTCAGTCTGACATCGCTCAGGTTAGCAAAGATTAAGTCGGCACCGTGCAAATTAGTAATGTCCAGGTTAGCACCGCTCAGGTTGGCATCGCTCAGGTTGGCATCACTCAGGTTGGCACCGAATAGAGTAGTACCACGTAGATTGACACCATTCAGGTTGGTGCCGGGTAGAATCGCACCGTTTAGCTGAATCGTGACAATCCTATCTCTTGGTTGTTGCGGCCCGTAAATCTCATCTACGGACAACAAATTCATTCGAGATAAAAACCTAATCACCTGCCCCTTACGGGCTCCATTCAAGTTAGGGTCATTTAGCAATGTCAACGTTGTTGCAGTGGTAAGGGTGCGTAATCTTTCATTTTGAGGATCACGCAGATCACCGTCTACATCTAGCAAAATTGTGGATAATTGGTTGAGATAATTCGTTACTGCCTCTTGCTGCAGCTTCTCTAATTCACGCTGCTGCAAGTTGTCTTGATAGTGTTGAGTAGCAAAAAACAAAACAACTGGAATCGCAATCACACCGAGAGCTTCCAGGGTTGGGCTAAGTCTTTCAACAATCTTAAATAGGTCCGCGCCATACACCCATCTAGCAGCTGGTTCAACGCCTCGCCTCTCAGCAGATATCAATCGTTGATTAAGCCAAAATATCAACCGTCGCCTACGACTCTTTACAATTTTCCAAGCTTGTTCTTCGTCATCCCAAACGGTGCCTGAGCGCTTTAACAACTGGCGGTTGTAACGAAGGCGATTTGATATCTGACGAGTTATTTCAGCTTTGTCTTTATCAGTAGGGTTCAGCCACCGCGCAACATTCAACCGAATTCTAGAGAGCTTCATAAACTGATAGATGCTGTATTTGAGTCTGTCATAGCTGTTACTTGGGGGGCTGTACTGCTCCAAAGCTGCTTGAAATGCCTGATCTGTGGATGCGATCTCGCCCCCGTCCTACCTCCTGTAAGGGATATGGAGTCGAGAGATTGCATCTTTCTTGGCCCTGTCCCCTCGTCTGTCGTAGCGGGCTGTCGTCGCTGGGTTAGCATGACCCGCTAGTTTCTGCACTGTGGAGATATCCGCGCCCGCGTCCAACAGATCACCAACGAATGTACGCCTAAAATCATGGGGGCTAATGTCATCAATACCAACTGCCTTAGCTCGACGTTCGACAAGTACCCAGATAGCTTGTGTACTCAGGTGTTTGTCACTGGCCAGAATGCGATCGCCCTTATTAATGGACAAAAACAACGGCCCTTGCTGATCACCTCGCTTCGATAGCCAGTCATTAACGGCCCTTGCTCCAGCCTCAGGCAGGTACACGCCCCGATCCTTATTGCGCTTTGCCCTACGGATGGTAAGCCTCAGGTCATCAGGGGTATAGTCTGCCAGGGTTAGTCCTGACACCTCAGCCCGTAGAAACACAACAAGTAGACATACCACTACCGCCGCGTCCCGATAGTCAATGTTGCGATCGCCTTGGGTACAGTTGCCGAGCATGGCTTGAACCTCACCCGCGCTAATGTCGCGCCCACTGGGTAGGCTTTCCCCCTTGATGGCATCAACATCAGCTGCCGATTGATAATCCTCGACAGTCATCAACCCCAAACGCCAGCACCGCTTTAAGACCTGACGCAATGCTGAAAGCGCTTTGTTAGCGGTGGCCGGTGCGTAGCTTTCCTGCAGACTGGAGCGGATAGCGGACGTATGTTGATAGCGCAATTTCCACCATGGAAAATCGATCCATAGGTCTTTGTGATCGGGCACGGCATGACCACCCAACCGAATAAATATTTCGGCTACCGTTTGGAGCGATCGCGCCATGGCTCGACGGCTACCTTTAGCCAGTGACGCGACATAGACCAGTGCTGGATTATCCGATCCGTTGGGGAGCTCCCCAGCGTCACCACTGACCACCGAAAAATTAATTTGACTCGCGACTAACTCACTCACGACAACCGCCCGAAAAAATAGCTTGCTAGAATTACTATTCTCATAAGCTATTTTAGGACATGCTCCCGGTTGTTAATAGCCGGAGAGACGGCAAATTAACAGGCCTTTGTTATTGACAATTGAGAGTAATTTAGGCTAACAATTTTGCCCGGTAGCCGGTTGTTAACAACCGTACGTTTCTTTTTTGAGCGGATATCAATAAGCATCCAGTCTTCTAGCCGGCTGAGTATTTAGACGTCTGAGTCGGTTGTTAACAGCCGAGCAGTGGTTAAAATTCTGGTGGGGTATGGCGATTCTGTATCGCTACATATTTTTATGCGAAATCCCAACTTACAGCCCCCCTGGAAATCGGCAAGTAGTGAACCAACAGGGCCGGTGTTGGCCACAAGATTACCTGAATCCATAGACGCATTGTTTAGGCAGGTTGCGGGGGACAGTCCGGGATGGTTCGTCCGCTTTGCCATATTGGAATTCTTAGAAAACCGGGGGCTGTTGCCTGAGGACTCGCCTTATTTGCCCTGGACAGTTGGGGGTGATGCGTTTGCGATCTCTGCCACTGAGGATCAGGCACTAGAGCCAACTAATCAGAAACGGCTTAACAATACACTTCTTGCAGGGTCACCAGACTAAACGCCCCTAGAACGCTGCCGTCAACTGTGCATAAGGTTACGAACGTAGCACCGACCTGTTGCATTAGGTCGATCAACTGCTCATTGCTGAGCTGACCAACCGCACCCCGGACAATCAGGGCGTTATCCAGGGCCGTTATCACTATGCCGTTATCCATAAGACTGAGAATAGATGCGCGATCGCGCTCAATTTATCGCATTCAGCCCAGTTGGGCATCAGACCAAGGGATACTGTCGTGAGGTCACTGAGATGTCCTCACGACGAGGAAACTAATAGCAACCCCCGGAAAAATAGCGACTTGGCTGATAGCGATCAGATTGATAGACTCAAAAATATTTGATAAACGGCTATATGTATTGCTGTGTATACAGCTGGTGGCTTTTACTAATAGTAAATAGGGTAGGTTTGCGCCTAGTCGGAGCGTCCCGAATTGATAGCACGGCAGATCTCCTTAGCCTTGCCCGATGGATACTGCGCCTGGTCGCTGGTAGATTTATCAGCGTCTGGAGCACCCATACCGCTTGTATCTTAAGGCTAGCTCTAGTGTTGCCAATGCACTAGTGACATTATCTCTGCCCCGCAAAATATTCCATCTGCCTAACTTCGTCAGCGATCGCATTGAGTACAGCCTGATCAGTGACATGGTTACGGATAACCGCTAACAGTCGGGTAATGAGCACAACCCCTTGTTCGTAGGTTATGTACTGCCCCATGCGCTCCAGTCGTTTAGCTTCAGAATCCGTTAGCCGTCGTTGTTTCTCAACCAGATCGAACACCTCGCGCCAAGCGTGAGAGTCATGCTGTCCGGTACCAATCAGGTCAAACATTTGGTTCAAAATCAGGTGTTGGGTGTCCGGGGCCTGAGCTTTCAAAAACTGTTCTTTAAGTTCTGCTAGCTTGTCCCAGAGATAGCCAGATTCGCCTGTGTCTGCTCGCTTGATTAGGTCCACTATTCGGGACTGTGTCAGTGCGATCGCGCTCTTTAGTTCCAATAGCTCAGGGTCGCTAGCGGCTTCCTCGTAGGTTTCTAGCATCCGGGTAGGTAGATGGGTGCTAAACCTCCCATGTTTGAATGCTGGATTAAGAGTGCCTTTTTGAAATGGTCTACCTCTGGTGTGAGACCGGCAATATTTGGTGCCTGCGATCGCATATTTTTTGCATTGTTCCCCGGTGGCTTTAACGGTGCCCTGGCATCGACATGCACCTTTAATCGGTTTGGCCATAGCTCAAAATCATTGAATCCATCATTGGAATTGTGCCGCGCGGGGGCGCTCCTTAGCGGGGGGATTCCGTAGCGGTCAAAATCAATGAACTGTAGCGGATGGTTAGACTCGTGATCGCTAGCAATCCCATTGCGGCTTATATGTTCGATTTAATGAGCTGCAAATCTATTTGCAACTCCATAGACGCGCTACACACTACAATCCATCACAATGTTTGCCGCTGGTTGTCTCGGGCAAGCATTGAAAGGACTTCTAATTATTACCGGTTATCAATACAGTCTGGGTTCAGTGCTGCTAATACATGAATCGCAGGGGTTGAGATCGCAGGACTTATAGAAACTATCTATCTGCTGAGCTTTAGCTAACGTTTTTGTCTTTCGTAAACTAGAATTCAACGAGCTTACTTGAGTTTCAGGACATAACTTGGCATATATCCTCAGTCTCAGATAAGACTGACGAAAGAATGAGGGTTTCAGCAATTGAGGTTTTCTCTCGCAGTCTCACGTTAAGACTGGTTGGCGAGTTGCCTTTTGCCTTTCTGATAATTGGCTGCAGAGGTTGCGATCGCAATGCTGGAGTAAGTCCATGCGATTCAGCGTAGTCATCGATAAATCGATGGTCCCTTACTCCCCAAGGCTAAACCTGGAGGCTCTGTTTCAGGCACCGCCTCGGCCTCGGCGTTATGTAAACGGCCTGAGCATTTTGAAGTAGGGAAGGCCATGCTGCTGGATGAGAATAAACCCGGCACGTTGGTGATCAGCGCCATTCATTGCATGGGGACATTGGCAAATCGGTCCTAGCTGCTGCATTAGTTCAGAATGACGAGATTCAACAACGTTTCCCGTATGGAGCGCTGTGGGTGCCCCTGGGCTAGCAGCCAGACATGCTCTCGATGGTGAACCTGTGGACTCGCGAGTTGGGAGCCTATCACCATAATCCCACCACATTACAAGCCGCATCATTTGAGCCCTAACCCCCGTATACTAAAGCCTAACTATTCTCCCTAGTTCCCTCCGCTCCTGAGGTTGCCGTGATCGACATTCGCCAGTTTTTTCAAGCCACCAACCCCAGTCGCACCCTAAACCTTCAAAAACCAGAGGATCAAAAACTCTATATCGATTTCTCCTCTGTCCGTGGTGAAGACATCATCGACGAACTCAAAAATAACATTACATTCTTCTCCCCTGAAAACCCCACCTGTGTCCTCTTTACTGGCCACATTGGCTGTGGCAAATCTACTGAACTCCTACGATTAAAAGCCGAGCTAGAGCAGGAGGAGTACCACGTCGTCTACTTCGAATCCAGTGAAGACATGGAATTAGCCGATGTGGATATCGGTGACGTGTTACTGGCCATCGCCCGCCGCGTTAGCCAAAGTCTGGAAACCCTCAACCTGGTTGACCCCAGGGGGTTAAAGGGCATTTTGCAGGGGGCCGCCCAGCTATTAATGACCGAAATTGAACTCAACGCTGAAGCTGAGTTCATGGGTCTTGGCGTTTCCGGCAACACCGACGGCGAGTTTTCACTATCGGCAGGCATTGGCAAAATCACCGCCCGTGCCAAAAACGACGCCACCCTGCGGGACCGCCTCAACCAATATCTAGGCCCCCAGAAAAACCAGCTATTGGATGCCATCAACAATGAGCTATTGAAGCCCGCCATTGCCCAGCTTAAGGCGCAGGGCAAAGCCGGACTGGTGGTAATCGTCGACAACCTGGACCGGATAGATAATCGCCCTAAAGCCTTTGGCCGCCCCCAGCAAGAATATTTATTTATTGATCAGCACGAATGTCTGATTAAACTCCACTGCCATAAGGTATACACCCTGCCCCTGGCCCTTAAGTTTTCTGCTGAATATGCCCTGCTTACCCAGCGTTTTCCCGAAGACCCCAAGGTGCTACCCATGGTGCCGGTGCAGTTTCAATCTGGCGACCAGTGCAAACCTGGTTTAGCCCTACTGCGACGTATGGTGCTGGTGCGAGCCCTACCGGAGGGCACCGATGCTGAACGGGATGCCATCGTAGCGGAAATGTTCGACAGCCCCGCCAGCTTGGATCGTCTATGTACCGTCAGCGGTGGCCACGTGCGGGACCTGCTGCGCCTGCTCTATGACTGGATCAAAAAATGTCGTAAGTTCCCCCTTACCGCCGATAGGCTGGAAGCCGTCGTCCGGTCACGCCGCAACGAAATGACCATGCACATCGATGATGAAGAATGGGAAATGCTTCGCCAGGTACGAGTACGCAAAAAAGTCAGTGGAGATCGTGACTATCAGACATTAATCCGCAGCCGCCTGGTCTTCGAATACCGTAACCAGGGCGAATCCTGGTTTGACGTCAACCCTATCCTTCTTGACGCCCCTGAACTTGCCGAAACCCTCTAGCCAATTTCCCTGTTTCCCTGTTACCTACACCTCACAAAAAAGCCCCTAAACTTGGCTTTTCCTGAAGACTCAGTTATTTTTTAGGACAACTACTGCCCCTTCCCGTCTATGGTTGACGCGACTCCCCCAATCCTCGATAGCCACAACCAGGACTCTCTCGAAGAACTCGCCTGGGCAATCGACACCGCCCGTGGCGAGTTTACCCTGCTATTTGCACGCTGCAACTACCGCCAGCTCCGCCAGGCCCTGATTCCCCGGCTCCAGAAACTGTGCGAAGCCAAACTCGAAATCCTGGAGCTCCAGCCAGGGGATGTTGCCCTTTACTCCACCCTGCAGCAAACCTTCGCCGACACCACCCCCGAAGCTGTCATGGTGGTAGGGCTAGAGCGATTACACAACCTGGAAGGGGTGCTCTCTGCCACCAATAAAGTCCGAGAAGAATTTCGTCGCCATTGCCCCTACCCCCTGGTGCTTTGGATTACCGATGACGTCCAGGGCCAGCTAATCGAACATGCCAACGACTTTGAAAGCTGGGGCAGCACAACCGGTTTTCCATTGCCGCCGGACAGGCTGCGCCAGTCCTTGGAACAATCTGCTGATCGGGTCTTTGAGCAGTTACTTACCGATACTTCCCCCCTGCCTTTTAACCGGCTATTGCTCAATTTAGATCTGGGTATGCTGCAGCGGCAGGAAGTGGGCATTGCCCTCCAAGACTTTTTTCAACAGGGCCAACCCCCCAGCCCTGTCTTTTCCGCCAGCCTGGCCTTTGCCGAAGGTCTTAATAGCCATCCCCAGGCGGCCCTAGAACAATTTCAGAGGAGTCTTGACTTTTGGCAAAGCTGCCAGGAGCCCATTACTCCCAGCCCTGACCTGCGGGCGGCCCTGGTTCTGTATTACCAGGGCCGCTACCGCAGCAGCGACCACCCAGACTACCAGGCGGTGCGGGATGATACGACAGCATGGCAGGCATTGGAGCAAAGCGTGGCCCGGTTCCAGGCGGTCCAGCGGCCCGACCTAGTGGCCAAGGCCTGCGGCCAGTTGGGCAAGGTGTTAGAAACCCTGGAAAACTGGTCGGCGCTGGAAACGTTAGCGCAGGATGTGTTGCCCCTCACCCAGGCCCAGGGGACGGAGCTGGCCCAGGCCCAGGTGTATGGCTGGCTGGCGGCGGTGGCTTTGGCTAAGGATACGCCCAAGGCGGCCACCCAGACATTAGACTATGCCCAGCAGGCGTTGGACCGGGTGCCGGGTGATCTCAGGGAGCGGGGCCAGTAACTCTATCAGAGGGGGATGGCGGCGGCTCGGTTGGGGGATACGGCAATGGCCTTAGAAGATTTGCAAACGGCTCGCAAGTTGGACGGTCCACCGGAGCAGCAGATTCGTATTTTAGTGGCACTGCAGAAGCTGTATACCCAAGAGAAGGACTACCTGGCGGCGTTTCAGGCGGAACAGGCCCAGCTGTCGGTGGAGCAGCAGTATGGTCTACGGGCGTTTATTGGGGCGGGGCGGCTAGAGGCGCGACGGCAGCGACAGGATGATTTGATGGCGGCGACTGAGGAGACAGTGGTGCCGGAAATTGCGGCCTCGGGACGGCAGCAGGATTTGGATGCATTGATGCAGCGAATTGGCGGCAATGATGCAAAGTTGATTGTGCTCCATGGGCCGTCGGGAGTAGGCAAAAGCTCTCTGGTGAATGGGGGACTGTTGCCGAGTTTGCGCCAGAGCAGCGTGCGGGGAGAGAAATTATTGCCGGTGCTAGTGCGGCGGTATGTGTGGTGGGAGGCAAATCTCGGGGTGGCGTTGGAGGACTCTCTAAGACTGCGCTCGGAGTTTGCTGAGAAGGGCTCTGATTTAGCCGAGGTTACGGGAAGGGAAGCTGGAACAGGGGAAAGGGGAAAGGGTGAACGCTCCATCAGCCCTGACAATCCTCAATCCCTCCCTACGACTGCGCTCAAGGCTCCGGATAATGTAGAGGATCTGTTGACTGCCTTGCGAGAGCAGGTGCGACGGAATCGGCGGGTGGTGCTGATTTTTGATCAGTTTGAGGAGTTCTTTTTTGCCAATGGGGATCCGCTGGCGCAGCGGCGATTTTTTAGGTTTTTGGCGGATTGTTTAAATCAACCGTCGGTGAAGGTGATTCTGTCGCTGCGGGAGGATTATATTCACTTTCTGCTGGCCTGCAACCGGTTGTCAGGGATGGGGGTAATTGGCCAGGACATTCTCAGCAAAAATGTCCTGTACCCAGTGGGTAATTTTTTGGTGGAGGATGCCAAGGCCATTGTGCGGCGGCTAACGGCGGAAACTCCCTACGACCCGGAACCGGCACTGATGGACGGGTTTGTAGAAGACCTGGCGGGGGAGCTGGGGGAGGTGCGCCCGATTGAGTTGCAGATTGTGGGGGCGCAATTGCAGACTGATGAGATTACCACGCTGGCGGACTACCGAGATCTGGGGGATTCGCCCAAGGCGACGCTGGTGCAGCGGTATTTGGATGAGGTGATTGAGGACTGCGGGGAAGAGCACCGGGAGTTAACGGAAGCTCTGTTGTTTTTGCTGACGGATGAGCGAGGGACGCGGCCATTAAAGACACGACCAGAGCTGGAGCGAGAGCTGGAAGAGTTAAGGGTACTTTTAGAAGATACCGACGCAGAGTTATCGGCATTGGATTTGGTGCTGATGATTTTGGATGGATCGGGATTGGTGGTGGTGTTGCCGGATGAGCCGGACAGCCGCTATCAACTAGTGCATGACTACCTGGCAGAGGTGATTCGCAAAGAATTTGCGCCACAGCAGCAATTCGCAAAGGAATTAGCGGAAAAGCAGAAGCAGTTGCAGGCGGCGGAAGAAGAAAAGGCGGTGTTGGCAGAGGCCAATGCGGTGCTGGAAGAGGCGAATCAAAAGGCGAGACGTCGGAATACTCTCAGTTTGGGGCTGTTGGGGGTGTCGTTGGTGGTGGTGGTGATTGCCATACCGACGGCAATTGGAGCGTATCAGAGTAGTCGCCGTTTTGGACAGGATGCAGCAGCAGCGATTGAGAAACAAAATGAAGCAGAAGCGGCGGCAAGGGATGCAAATGAGGAGGTTCTAGCAGTCACTCGACGGCAACGGGAAACAGAAGCGGCGGCAAGGGATGCAGATGAGGAGGTTCTAGCAGCCACTCGACGGCAACGGGAAGCAGAACGCAAGGTTGATGAGACCAATCGGGAAGTTGCAGAAGCGGCAGAGAAATTAGCTCGCATTGACAAACAATCTAAGGCGGAAATTGCCAGAGCCCAACAAGAGTTTCAACGGGCGGCGCAACAGGCAGCTACAGCGAGACAGGAACAACAGCAGGCTCAAATAGCTCTAGATATAGCCCAAGGTCAAGCAGAGATTGCCCAAGGTCAAGCAGAGATTGCCCAGGCTGGGACACGATTGGAAAGATTGGGAGTCAATGCCCTGCGGCGTTTTGAGTTTGATCAAAATGGAGCGGTTTTAGCAGCTACGGACTTGAGCCAACGCTTAAAGAGTCTAAACTCTGAAGAAAATATTGAAAAACTGGTAGATTATCTAGCTACCAGTCCAATGAGAACTCTAAGAGTAATTCTCGATAGCATTCCTAAACAGCAAATTCTTTCTAGCCATCAGGCTGCCGTCCTAAACGCGAGCTTCAGCCCCGATGGCCAGCGCATCGTCACGGCGTCTGATG